>Ga0206116_1000958_pt1 | contig 19776 bp, 18 predicted proteins | sample 3A1Ametagenome_FD_178000 | JGI IMG/M metagenome (GOLD analysis project Ga0206116, IMG submission 178000) | Enriched microbial communities from leaf-cutter ant dump, University of Wisconsin, Madison, United States - 3A1A | ecosystem: Environmental > Terrestrial > Nest > Insects nest > Nest dump...
GGGACGCACCACCAGGGGATACCCCAGGGCGGCGGCTTTTTCCAGCGCCTCGGCTTCGGTGCGGGCCGTGGCGTTGGGCGGCTGGCGCAGCTTCAGGTCGTTGAGCATTTTTTGAAACCGCTCGCGGTCTTCGGCAGCATCAATCATGTCCGGCGTGGTGCCGATGATGGGCACACCCTCTTTTTCCAGGCCCAGGGCCAATTTCAAGGGGGTCTGGCCACCGTACTGGACGATGACGCCCTCGGGCTTTTCCAGATCGACGATTTCCAGCACATCTTCCAGGGTCAGCGGCTCGAAGTACAGGCGGTCGGACGTGTCGTAGTCGGTAGAAACCGTTTCCGGGTTGCAATTGACCATGATGGTCTCGTAGCCGTCTTCGCGCATCGCCAGCGCAGCGTGTACGCAGCAGTAGTCGAATTCGATACCCTGGCCGATACGGTTGGGGCCACCGCCCAGCACCATGATTTTTTTCTTGTTCGTCGGAGCCGCTTCGCATTCCTCGTCATAGGTGGAATACATGTAGGCGGTGTTGGTGGCGAACTCGGCCGCGCAGGTGTCCACGCGCTTGTAGACCGGGCGCACTTTCAACGCCCGACGGGCCTCTCGGACGGCTTTTTCGGTGGTGTGCAGCAGCTTGGCCAGACGGCGGTCGGAGAAGCCCTTTTGCTTCAAGGTGCGCAATGTGGGGGCATCCAGCAAGGTCAGCGCCTGTTCGCCCTTTTCTTCATAGAGCTTGTCCAGGTCAAGTTCGATCTTCACGATCTGCTCGAGCTGCACCAGGAACCAGCGATCGATCTTGGTCAGCTCGAACACTTCATCCACGGAGAGTCCCATGGCAAAGGCATCGCCCACGTACCAGATTCGCTCGGGGCCGGGTTCACCCAGCTCTTTCTCCAGCACTTCGCGATCCTGGGTTTTTTCGTTCATGCCATCCACGCCCACTTCCAGGCCACGCAGGGCTTTCTGGAAGGATTCCTGGAAGGTACGCCCCATGGCCATGACCTCGCCGACGGATTTCATCTGCGTAGTCAAACGATCATTGGCTGCCGGGAATTTCTCGAACGCGAAACGCGGAATTTTCGTGACCACGTAGTCGATGGTCGGTTCGAACGAAGCCGGAGTAGCGCCACCGGTAATTTCGTTCCTCAGCTCGTCAAGCGTATAGCCCACGGCCAGCTTGGCGGCCACCTTGGCAATCGGGAAGCCCGTGGCCTTGGAAGCCAGAGCCGACGAACGCGAGACACGCGGATTCATCTCGATGACGATAACGCGGCCATTGTTCGGGTTAATGGCGAACTGCACATTGGAGCCACCGGTGTCCACGCCGATTTCGCGCAGCACGGCAATGCTGGCATCACGCAGGATCTGGTATTCGCGGTCGGTCAGCGTCTGCGCAGGGGCAACGGTGATCGAGTCGCCGGTATGCACGCCCATAGGGTCGAGGTTTTCGATTGAGCAGATGATGATGCAGTTGTCCGCCTTGTCGCGCACCACCTCCATCTCGAACTCTTTCCAGCCCAGAAGTGACTCCTCGATCAGCAGCTCATTGGTAGGTGACGCCTCCAGGCCGCGCTTGGCGATGATTTCAAACTCTTCGGCGTTGTAAGCAATACCGCCGCCCGTGCCGCCCAGGGTAAAACTGGGGCGGATCACGGTGGGAAAACCCACGTGCTTTTGGACTGCCCAGGCTTCGTCCATGCTGTGGGCAATACCGGAGCGAGCGGACTCCAGACCGATCTTGGTCATGGCATCCTTGAATTTCAGGCGATCCTCCGCCTTATCGATGGCTTCGGGCTTGGCGCCAATCAACTCCACACCGTATTTTTCCAGCACGCCGTGGTGCCACAAATCCAGAGCGCAATTCAGCGCCGTCTGCCCGCCCATGGTGGGCAAGATAGCATCGGGACGTTCCTTGGCGATAATCTGCTCCACCGTCTGCCAGGTGATCGGTTCGATGTAGGTGACGTCCGCCGTGGACGGATCGGTCATGATGGTGGCAGGGTTGCTGTTGATGAGGATGACTTTGTAACCCTCCTCACGCAAAGCCTTGCAGGCTTGCACGCCAGAGTAGTCGAACTCGCAAGCTTGGCCGATGATGATAGGGCCAGCGCCAATGATCAGAATGCTTTTGATGTCGGTGCGCTTGGGCATTATTTCTTCTCCTGGATCGCTGCCATGGACGCAATGAAGCGGTCAAACAAGTGGCCAATATCGTTGGGGCCCGGTGCCGCTTCAGGGTGTCCCTGAAAGCTGAACGCCGGTTTGTCCGTGCATTCCAGCCCCTGCAGGGTGCCGTCAAACAGGCTAGTGTGCGTGGGTCGCACATTGGAGGGCAGGGAAGCTGCCTCCACCGCAAAGCCATGGTTCTGGCTGGTGATGCACACGTGGTCGTTTGCCAAGGTTTTCACCGGATGATTGCCGCCGTGGTGGCCATGGGCCATCTTGAAAGTTTGCGCACCCAGAGCCAACGCCATGATTTGGTGCCCCAGGCAAATGCCAAACAGAGGAATGTTCTTTTCCAGGAAGGTCTGGACGGCAGCGATAGCGTAGTCGCACGGCTGCGGATCGCCAGGGCCATTCGATAAAAAGACACCATCGGGATTGAGCGCCAATACCTCAGCAGCCGGCGTCTGGGCAGGCACGACGGTGAGCTTGCAGCCCCGGCTGACCAGCATGCGCAGAATATTGCGCTTGACACCGAAGTCATAGGCCACGACGTGAAAGCGCGGCTGCTCTAGCTTGCCAAAGCCCTGCCCCAGCACCCATTCGGTCTGCTCCCAGACATACGGTTTGGGAGTACTGACCACCTTAGCCAGATCCAGCCCTGCCATGCTGGGGGCGTTTTGCGCAGCAGCCACGGCATCGGCAATACGCTCAGGCGTAACTTCCTCACCGGCCGGCAGGCCGACGATGGCACCGTTTTGCGCCCCTTTTTCGCGCAGCACGCGGGTCAGACGCCGTGTATCGACGTTGGCAATGGCCACTGTACCCTGGCTGACCAGAAACTCGGACAAACTTTGCTCGGAACGGAAGTTGCTGACGGTCAAAGGCAAATCACGAATGACCAGTCCGGCGGCCTGCACCTTCGCAGACTCCATATCCTCGGTATTGACGCCATAGTTGCCAATATGCGGATAAGTCAAAGTAACAATTTGCTGACAGTAGCTGGGGTCTGTAAGGATTTCCTGATAGCCGGTCATGGCAGTGTTGAACACCACTTCACCCACGGTAGTACCTGTGCTACCGATGGAGCTGCCAATAAAGACCGTGCCGTCTGCGAGCGCCAAAATGGCGGATGGGAACGCTCCCTGAAGAGACAAAAGCACTGGGTTCTCCGAATTTTGAATAACGGTTACGCCCAGCGTGTGCCATTACGCCCTGAGATTGAGCGGCACAAGAGCTTACAGCAGGTAGTAGCAAAAAAAACGACGCCAGGCGCAAAGAAAGAATCGCTGAAAGCCTCTCATTATATCCACAAGCAGCCATTGCGTCCTTGACTCTCTAGGGATTACCCCTGTTTATTCGCCCGCTGAACCGCGTTTGCATGTAGGCAGATGGCGGCAGCCGCTGCCACGTTGAGCGACTCTTCCCCCCCAGGCTGGGCAATGCGCACCCACTGACTGGCCTGCTCGGCGATTTCCGCCCCTATCCCCTGCCCTTCGTGCCCCATGGCCCAAGCACAGGGCCACGGCAAATCAGCCTGATGGATGAATGCTCCCTGGTGCGAGCTGGTCGCCAGCAACGGCAGATTCAAGCGTGCAATATCTGCGACCGTTGCCGATTCCACCAAATGCAACCCAAAGTGGGCACCCATACCCGCACGCAGTACTTTCTGGCTCCATAGGGCTGCCGTACCCTTCAATGCCAACACCTGGCCAAAACCAAAGGCACTGGCACTGCGCAGCATGGCACCTACGTTGCCCGCGTCCTGCACCCGATCAAGCACCAAAGTTGGCTCTCCGGAGCGCAACGACGCATCCCGTCCCTGCCAGGGCAGAATGAATCCCATTCTGGCAGGGGATTCGAGTCCACTGATGTCAACAAACAAGGCATCGGACAAAACTACAACTTTAGTAGCTTCCTGCATCCATTCAGCAGGTACTTGAGGCCAAAAAGACGCTGAAAAAACTGCCGTATTGGGGCGAATTCCCCGTGCCAGGGCCGCACGGCACAGGTGGTCACCCTCAAGCCATAGGTAACCCAGACGCCGGTAGGCTCCAGCCTCACGCGCCAAGCGCCTGAGCTCTTTGACAAACCCGTTGTCCCGGGAGCTGATTTCAACAACTTTCATCTTCCCTGGCTCCCTATGCCTGCACTACCCTAGCCACCGGGGCAAAGCTGCGCCGATGTTCGGGCGTCGCACCATACCGTGCCAGCGCCTGCAGGTGCGATGCCGTGCCGTACCCCTTATGTGCCTCGAAACCGTACTCAGGGTAGCCCTGTGCAAACCTTTGACACCACCGGTCTCGCGTCACCTTGGCCAGGATAGATGCGGCTGAAATGGCGGGAACCAGCAAGTCCCCTTTGACTATCGCCTCAGCCTGCACCGCCAGGCGGGGCAGCCGGTTGCCATCCACCTGCACCAGCGATGGCCTCAAGCGCAAACCCTCCACGGCCCGTTGCATAGCCAGCATGGTCGCCTGCAGGATATTGAGACGGTCGATCTCGTCCACCGAGGCCTGCGCCACGGAAAAGCACAGAGCCTTGGCCCGTATTTCATCAAACAGCGCATCCCGGCGTTTGGCTGTGAGTTTTTTCGAATCGGTCAACCCAACAATCGGTTGCAACTCGTCCAGAATCACCGCAGCGGCCATCACCGGTCCGGCCAAGGGACCACGGCCCGCCTCGTCGACCCCTGCAATCAAGCCGACGCCTTGCCAAGGCAAAATTGTTTGTTCAGGCATATAAAAGTTTTTCAATGGCTTGGGCCGCAAGTGTCGCCGTGTCCCGCTGCAAGGAATGGTGCAACTCGGTAAACCGCTGTGCCATCCGGGCTGCCGCCTCGGGCACGAGCAACCGCTCCACAGCGTCGGCCAAAGCAGCAGGTGTTGCCTGCTCCTGCAGCAGTTCGGGCACGACAAATTCGCCACACAAAATATTGGGCAACCCCACCCACGGTTGCAGCTGCTTGCGCCGCATCAAGCGCCAACTGATAGAGTGCATCCGGTAGCTGATCACCATCGGGCGTTTGAACAGTGCGGCTTCCAATGTAGCCGTTCCGCTAGCGATCAAGGTGCAGTCACAAGCCGCCAGCGCCTGGTGCGACTGGCCATGCAGCAGCCGAACCCGTTCGGCCAATCCCAGCTCCTGCAACAAGGACTCAAGCACATTGAACAGGGCAGGAACCGCTGGCAACACGACCTGCAACTGCGGTGAACGCTGCAGCAACAAGGCCGCAGCCTGCAAGAAAGGACGAGCAATGTATTGCACCTCCGACCTGCGGCTACCAGGCAACACTGCCAGCACCGGAGCATCTGCATCCAACCCCAATTGCTGGCGAGCCGCCAGCTTGTCCGGCTGCAGGGGAATAACCTGGGCCAGAGGATGGCCCACGTAGCTGGCAGCAATGCCATGCTCCGCCAACAACTGCGGCTCAAACGGGAACAGGCACAGCACATGGTCAGCCGCAGCTCGGATCTTGTGCACCCGCTCCGGACGCCAGGCCCAGATCGAAGGACAGACGAAATGCACTGTTTTGATACCGCTAGTGCGAAGATCACGCTCCAGCCCCAGGTTAAAGTCCGGCGCATCCACCCCAACAAAGACTGCCGGGCGTTCAGTTTGCAGTTGCTGGCGCAAAGCTTTGCGAATTTGCAGAATGTCACGCAACCGCAGCAGCACCTCCAAGCTATAGCCATGAACAGCCAAGCGCTCGCTGCTATAGAGCGCCTGGAACCCCCGCTGCTGCATCAGCGGACCGCCGATGCCATAGGAGTACAAGTCCGGCCAGCGCCGCAGCAAACCATCCAAGAGCAGACCGGAAAGCAAATCCCCCGAAGTCTCCCCTGCCACCATGGCAATATGGGGTGGCCCAGCCAATGCCAAAGCTGGAGCAATCATTACCGGGCAATGCCACGGGTAGCAGTGGCAAGAAAATCCTGCATCAAGGCAACATCTTCCTTGGCATCTGGAATTTCTTCTGCAATGGTAGGCAAACCCGCAATAGCCGCCTGCAACGTCAGCCCCTGCCGGTAGAGCAATTTGTGCATGACTTTTACTGCACGGATACGTTCAGCAGAAAATCCACGACGCCGCAAACCTTCAATGTTAAATCCACGCACAGCCAAAGGATTACCATCAACCATCATGAACGGCGGAATATCCTGGGAGATATGACTGGAAAATCCTGCCATGACATGGGCACCAATATGAGTGAACTGATGTACCCCGGATAACCCACCCAATATTGCCCAATCCCCAACATGCACATGACCAGCGAGCGTTGCATTATTCGCAAGAATCGTATGATTGCCAAGCTGACAATCATGAGCAATATGTACATAGGCCATGATCCAATTGTCATTACCTATCCGGGTCATCCCTCCATCTTGTGCCGTTCCTGTATTGAAAGTGCAAAACTCCCGAATCGTATTGCCATCACCGATTTCAAGATAAGTCACTTCCCCCGCATACTTCTTGTCCTGCGGCTGTGCCCCGAGCGAGGAGAACTGAAAAACCTGATTGTTGCGCCCAATCCGGGTATGTCCGTCAATCACGCAATGCGGCCCGATGCGCGAACCTTCTCCCACCTGGACATGCGGGCCAATCACGCTGTAGGGACCAACAGATACAGAAGGGTGCAGAACTGCACCCTCGGCAATGATCGCGGTTGGATGAATCAAATCCGACATTGGCAACGCACCGTTATTGCGCCAACTTGTCCGGCCCAACGTAACGCATGGTACACATTAACTCGGCCTCACAGGCCACTTCTTCGCCAACCCGTGCCACACCTTTGAATTTCCAGATACCGGCACGAATACGATCGATAGATGCCTCCAGCAACAACTGATCACCCGGCTCGACGGGGCGCTTGAAACGCGCCGAATCAATCCCAACAAAATAATAAATATTATTTTCATCAGGCACCTGCCCCATGGCATCAAAAGCCAGCAAGCCTGCAGCTTGTGCCAACGCTTCAAGCATCAATACCCCGGGCATCACGGGACGACCGGGAAAATGCCCCATGAAAAACGGCTCATTAAATGTAACGTTCTTCACCGCTAGGATACGGGTATTCCGCTCCAGTTCGACAACTTTATCAACCAGCAAAAACGGATAACGGTGAGGCAGCTGTTTCAAGATTGCGTGAATATCCATCATGATTCTTATTTATCCCCAGTCAAAGCATTCAACGCTTTTTCAAGTTTTTTAATACGTTCGCGCAACTGGTAAAGCTGCTTAAACGATGCCGCATTTTTCTCCCACTCCATATTGGTTTGAAGTGGAAAAATTCCAGTATACAGATCAGGCTTATGAATGGAGCGTGTCACCATCGATGTCGGAGAAATACTCGTGCCATCGGCAATGCTTAGATGACCAAGAATATTGACAGCCCCTCCGATAGAGCAATGGGCACCAATCCGGGCACTCCCAGCAATACCCGTATTCCCGGCAATCACCGTATGCGCACCTATTTTGACGTTATGCGCAATCTGAACCAAATTATCTATCTTAACCCCATCGGCAATGATAGTGTCATCCAACGCACCACGGTCAATGCAGGTATTGGCACCAATTTCTACATCGTCGCCAATGGCAACAGCTCCCAGTTGTTCTATCTTGTGCCAGCGACCGGCCTGTTTGGCAAAGCCAAAACCATCGGCACCAATCACCACCCCGGGATGTAGCAAACAACGCTGTCCAACACGACACCCCGCACCAATATGGACACCCGAACGCAGCACGGTATTCGCACCAATCACTGCCCCGCACTCGACTACGCACTGCGGGCCAATTGTTGCCGTCGGATCCACCTGCGCTTGCGGGTGGACAACCGCCGAACCATGGACGCCAACTGGCCAAGCAGCAGGCTGTTGCGTCTGCCACAGCTGCGTGAGACGGGCAAAATAAGCATACGGATCTGCCGTTACGATACAGGCACCGTGTGCAAGAGCTGCCTCACGCATCGACTCAGCCACAATGACACAGGCGGCCCTGGAATGTGCCAGTTGCGCCGCATAGCGAGGATTATGGAGAAAGCTGATGCTTTGAGCGTCGGCCGTCTCCAGCGGAGCAATCCGCTCAATCACCGTATTTCCGTCGTCACCCTCCAGGCTTCCACCCAAGGCATCGACGATTTCACCAAGCCGCAAACTCACTTTGCCGTGCCTGTTTACTTGGCCGCGTTCAGAGCCTTGATCACTTTGTCAGTGATGTCATGCTTGGGATTGACATAGACCGCTTCCTGCAGAATCACGTCGTACTGCTCTGCCTCGGCAACCTGTTGCACAACTTTGTTGGCTTGATCCAGAACCCGGGCCAGCTCTTCGTTCTTGCGATTACCCAAGTCTTCCTGGAATTCGCGGCTCTTGCGCTGAAACTCACGATCCTGGTCCACCAGGTCACGCTGTTTGGTAATACGCTGGCTTTCAGACATGGTCGGCGCATCACGTTCAAACGCATCCGAACTGCGTTTGAGGCTGTCTCGCAAACTGACCAACTCTTTTTCGCGCTTAGAGAACTCCTGTTCCAGCTTTGTTTGTGCAGCTTTTGCTGCATTGGCCTCACGGAAAACACGATCCGTATTCACAAAGCCAGCCTTGAAATCAGCAAAAGCGGAAAAGCTCAGACCGGCCAGCAAGGAAGTGGCGACGATGGTGCGAGTGAATTTTTTCATTAAAAAGAAGTCCCAATTTGAAATTGAATTTTCTGCAACTTATCTTGCGGTTTCTTACGCAAAGGGGTTGCCCAGGCTAAACGCAAAGGTCCTAATGGGGAAATCCAGCTCAGACCAATACCGGCAGAAGCGCGAAAATCTCCGACTCGGATTGGATCATTTTCGGCAAAAACGTTCCCTGCATCCATAAAGGTAAACCAGCGCAGGGTCTTATCATTGCCGTTGCCGGGAAATGGCGCAATTAGCTCAAGGTTCATTACGGCAAGTTTTGCGCCGCCGACAAAGGAATAGGAAGTGCAATTATTTGGCGTCCCTACCTCCCCCTGGTAACAGTACGAACGTGGTCCCAGACTTCCTTGGTCAAAGCCACGTACCGAGCCCAAGCCACCGGCATAGAAGTTCTTGAATACCGGGAATTCCTTGCCGCCCAGCCCCTTGCCCCACCCCAGCTCGGTATTGAATGCAAAAGTAATCGCCTTGGTAACCGGAAGGTACTGCTGAAACTGATAATTGGCCTTGATGTACTTGAGATCACCGGCCATCGACCAATCAGCATTCAAGCGCTGGTAACGCCCTTCGTTGGGGGCCAGGGCACTATCGCGGGAATCACGCCCCCAGCCCAGGGTCAAAGGAATCGCCGTGTTGCTCTTCCCGGAATATGGGCTGAAATACAGAGGCATGTATTGCCCAGCCTTGATGCTGGTTTGCTCAGCACCGATACCAAAATACACGGTATCCAGTTCAGTAAAGGGAACGCCAAAGCGGATCGATGCCCCCTTCGAGACGATCTTGTACATATCATCGGTACCGACCTCGCTGTCATCGACCACATAGGAATAAGGGCGTGACGTCCGATAGTACAAGTCGATCGTACGGGAAACGCCATCCTGGGTGAAGTATGGATCCGTGGTACTTAGCACCAACGTCCGGTTGTATTTGCCGGTATTGACGTCAATCCCCAAATAGTTACCCGAACCAAAAGCATTTTCCTGCTTGATCCCAAAGCTGAGGGTCACTTTTTCAGCACTGGAAAAACCGGCGCCCAGAGTGACCGAACCCGTGGGCTTTTCTTTGACCGTCGTCACCAAGTCGACCTGATCTGGCGCCCCGGGGACTTCCTGGGTATCCATATCGACTTCGGTGAAGAAACCCAGACGGTCAATGCGGTCACGGGAAAGCTTGATCTTGTCTCCGTCGTACCAGGAAGATTCGTACTGACGGAATTCCCGGCGGATCACTTCGTCACGCGTGCGTTCATTACCAGCAATCTGGATGCGGCGCACATAGGCGCGGCGCGATGGTTCGGCCTGCAGTACAAAGCTGACACGGTTGTTTTCCCGGTCAATCTCTGGAACGGCCTCGACATGGGCAAAAGCAAACCCAAAATTGCTGAAATGGTCGGTAAATGCCTTGGTGGTATCTGTCACCAGTTCTGCGTTGTACGGTTGCCCAGGCTTGATTTTCACCAGGGATTTGAATTCATCATCCCGATCAAGATAGTTTCCCTCCAGCCGGACATCCGAAACAACGAAACGCTCCCCCTCATGCACATTGATGACCAAGGAAATGTTTTTCTTGTCAGGGGAAATCGCTACCTGGGTGGAATCGATACGAAAATCAATATAACCACGCTTGAGGTAATAAGAACGCAGCGATTCCAAGTCCGCATTCAGCTTGCTGCGGGCATAGCGGTTGGACTTGGTGTACCAGCTCATCCAGCCACCGGTATCCTGATCCATCTGCTTTTTCAGTGTCGATTCGCTGAACGCCTTGGTGCCAACAATACGAATCTCGTTGATTTTCGCTGCCTTGCCCTCGACCACCGAGAATGTCAGATTGACCCGGTTGCGCTCAATCGGCGTGACCGTGGTCACAACTTCCGCGCCATAGAGGCTGCGGCTGATGTACTGGCGCTTGAGCTCCTGTTCGGCACGGTCGGCCAAGGCCTTGTCGAAAGGGCGCCCCTCGGCAAGGCCGACGTCACGCATCGACTGCACCAAGGCTTTTTTATCGAATTCCTTGGTGCCCACGAATTCCACATTGGCAATCGTCGGGCGTTCCTCGACCACCACCACCAGCACATCGCCGTTGGCCTCCAGCCGCACATCCTTGAACAGACCCAGGGCAAACAGGGCGCGAATGGCCGCAGCACCTTTTTCGTCATCGTATTCATCGCCTACGCGCAACGGCATGGAGGCGAACACAGTGCCCGCTTCGACACGCTGCAAACCTTCGACGCGAATATCCTCGACTTTGAAAGGCTCCAGGGCCCAGGCCATTTGGGCCACAGTCAGCAGCGCCGCAGCCGCCACGGCAGTGCGGGCACCAAAGCATTGAACGGGTAGTTTCATGAGAATTCAAGACAGCCTGCGCAGAACTGCGCAGGAAATTTTTTGATAAAGCAACCAATCAGTTATGAAGCAAGAAGGCGGTATATATCATTAAAGAGCGCAATACCCATCAATAGAACCAACACGCCGATTCCCAACCGTTGCAGTCCTTGCATCCATCCTTCACTGACTGGATGCCCGGTCACCGCCTCCCATAGATAATACATCAGGTGCCCACCGTCCAAGACGGGCAGCGGCAAGAGATTGAGCACCCCAAGGCTGACGCTGATGAGGGCCAGAAACACCAGGTACTGCGTCAGTCCCAGGCTGGCCGATTTACCGGCGTAATCGGCAATAGTCAGAGGCCCGCTCAGGTTTTTCACCGAAGCCTCGCCCACCAGCATCTTGCCCATCATGTGCAGGCTCAAGGCCGCCACATCCCAGGTCTTGGCCGCACCGGCGGCAAACCCGTCCCACAGCCCGTATTCCACTGTCACCATCTCCGGTGCTGTACCGATCATGGCGCCGATGCGGCCATAAGGGCCTTGCGGGCCATCGAGCACCTGCGGGGTCACTGCCAATTGCAGAGGCTGTCCGGCACGCTCCAGCGTCCAGGTTTGCGTCCGCCCCTGCCCATTCTGCTGAATCGCCTGTCGCAACTGGGCGCCATCGAGCACGACGCGGCCATCGACGGTGAGCACCTTGTCGTCCGCCAGCAGGCCGGCGGCGCTGGCGGGACTGTCCGGCAGCACCTCGCCGATCACGGCGGGCATCCACGGCGCAACGATACCGATGCGCTGCATCAGGGCCGCATCGACCTCATCGGCCTGCACGCCGGACAGGGGCAAAAGCACCTGCCGGACATGCATGCCGCGCGTATCCGCAACTTCCAGCAGCAGATCGCGCCCCTGCAATGCGCCCTGGGTCAATTCCCAGCGCAGGTCTTCCCAGGAGCGCAACGCCTGGCGCTCCCCGTCTGCTTGGACGGCCTGTACCCAGTCCTGTGCCTGAATCCCGGCTCGCTCGGCCATGCTGCCGGCCACGGGGGTGGAAACAACCGCCTTGGGCGCCTGCACGCCCAGCCAATTGACCACGCTGTACAGCACCACGGCCAGCAGCAGATTGGCCAGCGGCCCGGCGGCGACAATGGCCGCCCGCGAGCGCAGCGGCTGGTTGTTGAAGGCCAGATGGCGCTCCTCCGGGGCGACTGGACCCTCGCGTTCATCGAGCATCCGCACATACCCGCCCAGGGGCAGCGCGGCGATGACGAACTCGGTATCCGCACCGTTTTTGCGCCAGCGCAGCAGGGGCTTACCCATGCCGATGGAAAAGCGCAGCACCTTGACGCCGCAGGCCACGGCCATGCGATAGTGGCCGTATTCGTGGATGGCGATCAGCAGGCCCAGCGCCAGGGCAAAAGCCAGAACGGTCAGCAGCATTGCCCTCCTCCTTACCCCACGGCCCAGCGCCGGGCCTGGGCGGCAGCCACGGAACGCGCCTGGGCATCCAGATCCAGCAAGGCGGCGACGCTGCCGGGGCGCTCCTGGGGCACCAGTTGCGCCAGCGTGGCCTGGTTGACGGCCTGGATGCGGTCAAAGCGCAGGCGCTCGTCCAGAAAGGCGGCCACGGCCACCTCGTTGGCGGCATTCAGGACGGTGGTCGTGCCTTCCGGCGCCTGCAAGGCTTGCCAGGACAGGTGCAAGCCGGGGAAGCGCACAGCGTCGGCTTCCTCGAAAGTGAGCGCGGCCAGCCGGGTGAAGTCCAGCGGCTCAACCCCGCTGACGATGCGCTCGGGCCAGGACAGCCCGCAGGCGATGGGCACGCGCATGTCCGGCGTGCCCAGTTGCGCCAGGATGGAGCTGTCCTGCAACTGCACCATCGAGTGCACGATCTGCTCGGGATGGATGACGACGCGGATCTGCTGCGGCGCCATGTCGAACAGCCAGCGGGCCTCGATCACCTCCAGCGCCTTGTTCATCATGGTGGCCGAATCGACGGAAATCTTGCGCCCCATGCTGAAATTGGGGTGCTTGCACGCCTGTGCAGGCGTCACCGCGTGCAGCGTGGCCGGATCGCGCTGGCGAAACGGCCCGCCCGAAGCCGTGAGGATGATGCTCTGCACCCGTTGCGCCCAGGCGCTGCGGTCTTCGGGCAGGCACTGGAAGATGGCGGAATGCTCGCTGTCGATCGGCAGCAGCGTGCAGCCGTGGCGGCGCACCGTTTCCATGAACAGGGCGCCGCCGACGACCAGCGCCTCCTTGTTCGCCAGCAGCAGGCGCTTGCCTGCCCGCGCCGCAGCCAGGCAGGGAGCCAGGCCCGCCGCGCCGACGATGGCGCCCATGACGGTGTCCACGTCCTCATGCGACGCTATGGTTTCCAGTGCGTCTTTCGCTTGAATTACCTCTGTTTCAAGGTTGTTTGCCTTCAATTTCCGCGCCAGCTCTGCGGCATGTGCTTCACTTGCCATCACGGCATAGCGCGGGGCAAAGGCCTGGCACTGCGCCAGCAAGGCATCGACCTGGGTGGCGGCACTGAGGGCGAAAACTTCAAACTGCTCGGGGTGGCGGCGCACCACGTCCAGCGTGCTGGTGCCGATGGAGCCGGTCGACCCCAGCACCGTAAGACGTTGCTTCATATCTGCAAACTCTTTGAAAAATCAGGCCACATAGCTGGTCAGCATCATGGCCAGCGGCAAGGTAGGCAACAAGGCGTCGATGCGGTCCAGCACCCCGCCGTGGCCGGGCAGGAGCTGGCTGCTGTCCTTGACCCCGGCGCTGCGCTTGATGAGCGATTCGACCAGGTCGCCCAAGACGCTCATCGCCGCCAGGAACAGCGCGGCCAGCACCAGAAAGCCGGTGCCGGCCTGCGCCAGATGGCTGTAAAGACTCAGGGACGCAGGCTGGCTGCCGGCATCGCACTGCACCCACACCAAAGCCATGACCAGCACGCCGACGGCACCGCCCAGGGCGCCCTCCCAGCTTTTGCCCGGGCTGATGCTGGGGGCCAGCTTGGTCTTGACCAGCCGCTGTCCGAAGGCACGACCCGCGAAATAGGCGAACACGTCCGCCACCCACACCAGCAGCAACACCGAAAGAAGAAAGTTCACCCCCACAGCCCGCGCCTGCACCATCGCCAGTCCGGCGACGGCCAGGGCCAGCAGGCCCAGCGGCCAGCGCAGCATCCGTGGCAGCCGCGCCCATACCGGCACGCCGCTGCGCACCAGAAAGCCCGCCCCCAGCACCCAGGCGCTGCCGGCCACCAGCCACAGCAGCGGGTACTGGCCCAGCAGCCAGCCCTGCGCCCAGCCCAGGCCGCCCAGGCCGGCCAGCAGCAGCACACCGACCCAGGTGACTATGGTGCCGACACCGTTCAGCCGCCCCCACTCCCACGCACCCGCCGCCACCATCAAGACCACGATGGCGTTGAACCCGGCGGTGTTGGGATGCAGCAGTGCCGGCAGGAGTACCGCCAGCAGCACCAGGGCCGTAATAACGCGCTGTTTAAGCATCCGGGATATCCTTCTGAAAAAATGGGCAGGATGGTAAAAATATAGCTTTTCCCGCTGATTCAACAACGATTTCAGGTATTAAAAATACTGAAAACCTTATTTGGCAAGCGCAAGAAGCTATTAATTTCACTACTCGCCCGCGACCTGTGCCGAAGTCTGGCCAAAACGGCGCTCCCGCTGGGCGAATTGTGCAATGGCGGCATCCAGGTCGGCCGCATCGAAATCGGGCCAGAGCCGATCGCTGAACACCAGCTCGGTGTACGCCGCCTGCCACAGCAGGAAGTTGCTCAGGCGCAGCTCCCCGCCAGTGCGGATGAGCAGATCCGGGTCGGGCACATGCGCCAGGGCCAGGGCGGCGTTCAGATTCTCTTCGATCGGCACCTGCCCCCTGGCGGCCACCTTGGCTGCGGCCTGCGCCATGTCCCAGCGCCCACCGTAGTTGAAGCAGATGTTCAGCACCAGTTGTCCATTCTGCGCCGTGGCCGCTTCGGCCAGGCCAAAACCGGCCTGCACCTTGTCCGACAGGCTGGCCCGCTCGCCGACAAAATGCAGGCGCACACCCTCTCGAGCCAGCTCGGGCACCTCGCGCGTCAGCGCCAGGGCCATCAGATCCATCAGGCCGCTGACTTCCTCCTGCGGACGGTTCCAGTTTTCGGAGGAAAAGGCGAACACGGTCAGCACCGGCACGCCGCGCTCGATGCACAGGCGCACGCAACGGCGCAGCGCATCCACCCCTTTTTTATGTCCCGCCAAACGGGGCAGAAACCGCTTGGTAGCCCAACGGCCATTGCCATCCATGACGATGGCAATGTGCTGCGGCACGATACCGGCCCTATTGACCTGGGAACTGGCCATTTACACCGCCATGATGTCCTGCTCTTTGGCAGCGACCAGGGCGTCGATTTCGGCGATGAACTTGTCGGTCAGCTTCTGGATATCGGCTTCGCTGCGCTTTTGATCGTCTTCCGAAGCCTCTTTGTCCTTGACCAGCTTCTTCACGCCCTCATTGGCATCGCGGCGCAGGTTGCGCACGGCCACCTTGGAGGCTTCGCCCTCGGTGCGGGCCAGCTTGGTCATTTCCTTGCGGCGCTCCTCGCTCATGGGCGGCATGGGCACGCGGATCAAGTCGCCCAGGGAGGCAGGATTCAGGCCCAGGTCGCTTTCGCGAATCGCTTTTTCCACCTTGGCGGCCATGCTCTTCTCCCAGGGTTGCACGCCAATGGTGCGGGCGTCGATCAACGACAGGTTGGCCACCTGCGACAACGGCACCATCGAGCCATAGTAATCCACATGGATGGTGTCCAGCAGCTGCGGGCTGGCTCGCCCGGTGCGGATGCGCGAGAGGTTGTTTTTCAGCGCCTCGATGGATTGCCCCATCTTGGTTTCGGCATTTTTCTTGATTTCGGCAATGGTCATTTGGCTTCCCTCTGAAAACAAACAGCCTTCCATTGCTTGCACAAGGGAAGGCCAGAAAACTTGAAAAGACGATCAGGCGGTCACCAGCGTGCCTTCATCCTCGCCCATCACCACACGCATCAAAGCGCCCGGCTTGACGATGGAGAACACACGGATCGGCAGCTTCTGATCCCGGCACAGCGCAAAGGCCGTGGCGTCCATGATGCCCAGATTGCGCACGATCGCTTCGTCGAACGACAGCTGCGCATAGCGCGTGGCGGTCGGATCCTTCATGGGGTCGGCAGTATAAACACCATCGACCTTGGTCGCCTTGAGCACCACTTCCGCGCCGATTTCCGCGCCGCGCAGCGCCGCTGCCGTGTCGGTGGTGAAGAAGGGGTTGCCCGTGCCGGCGGCGAAAATCACCACCTTGCCCTCTTCCAGGTACTGCAAGGCCTTGGGGCGGACGTAAGGCTCGACCACCTGCTGGATGTCGATGGCCGACATCACGCGAGCCGTGACGCCCTGCTTGTCCATGGCATCGGCCAGGGCCAGGGCGTTCATCACGGTAGCCAGCATGCCCATGTAGTCGGCAGTCGCACGATCCATACCGGCCGAACCGCCAGCGATGCCCCGGAAAATGTTGCCCCCGCCAATCACCACGGCCACCTGTACGCCGATGCGAGCCACTTCGGCCACTTCGGCCACCATGCGTTCGATCGTGGCCTGGTTGATGCCGAAGGCATCCTCCCCCATCAGCGCCTCGCCAGAGAGTTTGAGCAAAATGCGCTGGTGTACGGGTTGTTGTTGGCTCATGGTGATTTCCTGCAAAAGATGAAACGGGGGCAAAATTCAGTACGCTTCAGGCCCGATCAGGCACCCTTGGCAGCAGCCACCTGGGCAGCCACTTCTGCGGCGAAGTCGTCGGCCTTCTTCTCAATGCCCTCGCCCACCACGTACAGCACGAAGCTCTTGATGGTGGTGTTCTTGGCCTTGAGCATCGCGCCTACGGTCTGCTTGCCGTCTTCGGCCTTCACGAACACCTGGTCGGCCAGCGACACTTCCTTGAGGTACTTCTGCACGGCGCCATCGACCATCTTGGCAGCGATTTCGGCAGGCTTGCCGGATTCTTCGGCCTTGGCGGCAGCGACGGAGCGCTCTTTCTCGATCAACTCGGCGGGCACGTCGGCGCTGGTCAGGGCCACGGGCTTCATGGCGGCCACGTGCATGGCCACGTCCTTGGCGGCAGTAGCGTCGCCATCAAATTCAACCATCACGCCGATGCGCGAACCGTGCAGGTAGGTTGCCAGGTTGCTGCCGGCAAAGCGCTTGAAGCGGCGGAAGGACATGTTCTCGCCAATCTTGCCGATCAGGCCCTTGCGCACTTCTTCCAGGGTAGGGCCAAAGCCGTCCTGCTCGTAGGCCAGGGCGCCCAGGGCTTCGACGTCAGCAGGATTGTGCTTGGCAACCAGCTCGGCGGCGGCCTTGGCCATGGCGATGAAGCTGTCGTTCTTGGAGACGAAGTCGGTTTCGCTGTTCACTTCAATGAGGGCGCCGACATTGCCATCCACAAAGGATGCAACCACGCCTTCGGCGGTCACGCGGCTGGCAGCCTTGCCGGCCTTGGTGCCGAGCTTGACGCGCAGCAGCTCTTCGGCCTTGGCCATGTCGCCATCGGCTTCGGTCAGCGCTTTTTTGCACTCCATCATGGGCGCGTCGGTCTTTGCACGCAGTTCAGCCACCATGCTTGCGGTAATTGCAGCCATTTTGATTCTCCGTATTCAGTTCAATGCTTTAAAAATTGCAGTTACAAAAAGGGGGCTACCAGAGCCCCACTTTGTTCTGCGGTGCATCTCATGCACCTGAGGGCAGCCGAGAGGCTTACCTTGTGTACTTAGGCAGCGCTGCCTTCTTGCACTTCGACGAACTCGTCGGCGCTTTCGCTGGACACTGCCTGCACCACTTCGTTCAGGCGAGCTTCGCGCCCTTCCAGGATGGCGTCCGCGATGCCACGGGCGTACAACGCCACGGCCTTGGCCGAGTCATCGTTGCCGGGAATCACGTAGTCGATCCCAACGGGGTTGTGGTTGGTATCGACCACGCCGATCAGGGGGATGCCCAGCTTCTTGGCTTCGGAAATGGCGATCTTGTGGAAACCGACGTCGATCACGAAGATGGCGTCGGGCAAGCCATTCATATCCTGGATGCCGCCGATGTCTTTTTCCAGCTTGGCCAGTTCGCGGGAGAACATGAGCTGTTCTTTTTTCGACAGGGACTCCAGACCGGCTTCCTGCTGGGCCTTCATGTCCTTCAGGCGCTTGATCGAGGTCTTGACGGTCTTGAAGTTGGTCAGCATGCCGCCCAGCCAGCGCTGGTCGACGTAGGGCACGCCAGCGCGTTGTGCCTGCTCGACCACCAGCTCGCGGGCCTGGCGCTTGGTGCCGACCATCAAAATGGTGCCGCCCTTGGCTGCCAATTGTTTGGCGAACTTCTGCGCGTCCTGGAACAGGGGCAGCGTTTTTTCCAGGTTGATGATATGGATCTTGTTACGCTGACCGAAGATGAAGGGAGCCATTTTCGGATCCCAGAAACGGGTTTGGTGGCCAAAGTGGACACCGGCCTCCAGCATTTCGCGCATGGTGACGGACATAGTTACTCCAGAAGGTTAGGTCTAAAATCCAGCTCGATTTTGCCGCCACCCTGTCAAAAAACAGGGAGCAACAACACCTTATGGGAGCTGGTTTGCTATTTCGCTTGAGTTTGCCTTGCACACCTTGCATGGCAGCAAGTAGCAAAGCCTGTCAATTCTAGCATAAACCATGATTTCAGATTTCACTGCCCTGCGCTCGGCGCTGCTAAAGGGCCGCACCACAGTGGCCGCAACCTTGGCTGCCGGCCAGGAACGTGCCCGCCACCCCGCCTGCCGACACGCTTATACCCACTTGGAAGATGACCTTGCTGCGCCCCTGGCGCTACACCGCCCCTTGAGCGGAGTGACCGTTTCGGTCAAGGCCTTGTTCGACGTGCAGGGCTGGATTACCCATGCCGGCTCCAAAGTCCTGCGCGAACAAGCCCCCGCCACCGGCGATGCCCTGGCGGTCGCCCGCCTGCGGGCCGCCGGGGCGGCCATCGTCGGGCAGACGCACATGGTGGAATTTGCCTTTTCCGGCGTCGGCACCAATCCGCACGACCCTACGCCTGCCGCGCTGGATGGCCTGTGGGGGCACGATCTGGGGGCGGTGTACGTGCCCGGCGGCTCCTCCTCGGGCGCAGCGGTATCGGTGGCCAGCGGCAGCGCCTGGATCGGCCTGGGGTCGGATACGGGTGGGTCGATTCGCATTCCTGCTGCGCTCAACGGACTGGTCGGCTTCAAATCCACCGCCAGCCGGGTGCCATTGCAGGGCACACTGCCCCTGTCCACCACGCTGGATACGGCCTGCGCCATCACGCGCAGCGTGCGCGATGGCATCGCGGCGCATGAAATCCTGGCGGCACGACGCATCACGCGCAGCCCCGCCCCGCTGTCCGCCTGGCGGCTGGCCGTCCCGCGTGACTTCATGCTGGAGGATCTGTCCCCCGCCGTGGCGCATGGCTTTGCCCGCAGCCTGCATCTGCTGCGCCAGGCTGGGGCCGATATCGTGGAAATCGACCTGCCCGAACTGCTGGAGCTGCCCGGGCTGAACGCACACGGCACCTTCTCGGCG
>Ga0206116_1000960_pt1 | contig 19724 bp, 20 predicted proteins | sample 3A1Ametagenome_FD_178000 | JGI IMG/M metagenome (GOLD analysis project Ga0206116, IMG submission 178000) | Enriched microbial communities from leaf-cutter ant dump, University of Wisconsin, Madison, United States - 3A1A | ecosystem: Environmental > Terrestrial > Nest > Insects nest > Nest dump...
TGTCGATCCATCCTGAACGGTGGAATGCGCCTTCATATCCATACATCGCCTCCTTCGGTTCGCATCCGCGCCACGGCCGGGACCACGATCCAGCGTTGTACCCGGAACCGCCCCGGGAACCGCCGGCCCTGCGGATGCGGCATCTTCCAATTGCTTTTTATCGATCATCAGACACCGTTCCGGTGCCTTCTTGCGGCACGACCCATCGTAGAGGCGATTTTCCAGCAATCAACCTCCGTTTCGATGTTCTAAGTTACAGCAAAATATTCTAATACTTGTCTATCCTCCGTGATTCACCCGTCATAAGGATCGTCCGGGGCACGCCGCACCGGATGCCGTTCATTCGCGAAAGGCTGTTCCCGGCATGACCGTTCACAAGGATTTCGCCCGTCCCGACGCCGTGACGCTGGAGGCGCTGCGTGCCCAGGCCCCCGCCACCCTGCACGAGGCCATGGGCAAGAAGGGCGCCATGGGCTACCCGATCAAGCCGCTGTACCCCGGCATGCGGCTGTGCGGTCCGGCCCTGACCGTGTCCTGCGGGCCGACCGACAACCTGATGATCCACATCGCGGTGGCGCTGGCAAAGCCCGGCGACGTGCTGGTGGTGGATTTCAAGGGCATGACCGACGCCGGTCCCTGGGGCGACATCCTGACCGCGTCGGCCATCGCGCGGGGGCTGGGCGGGCTGGTGATCGACGGCTGCGTGCGCGACGCCGCCGCCATCCGCGACATGGGCTTCCCGGTCTTCTGCCGCGGCACCAACATGAAGGGCACCAACAAGACCGACGCCAAGGGCGACGTCAACACCACCGTCGTGGTCGGCGGCGTGATGGTCTCGCCGGGCGACATCGTGGTCGGTGACGACGACGGCGTGGTGGTGGTGCCGCAGGGTCTGGCCGCCGACACGCTTGCGAAGGCCGCCGCCCGCGAGGCCGCGGAAGAGGCTTACCGCCACAAGCTGGAAGCCGGCGAGACGACCATCGAGCTTCTGAACCTGAAGCCCTATCTCGACGCCGCCGGCATCGCGCTCTGACCCGCCCGCCGACCGCCCCCTCCAGCGAAGTCCTCCCGCCATGCCCGACATCATCATTTCCGAATTCATGCAGCCCAGCGCCGTGGACGACCTGCGCCGCGACTTCGACGTCCATTACGACGAGACCCTCTACAAGCGCCTGGACGAGCTGTATGCGATGGGCCGTGACGCCCGCGCCATCTGCATCCGCAACGAGACGGAGATCCGCGGCGCCTTCTTCGATGCCTTCCCCAACCTGAAGGCGGTCGGCCGGCTGGGCGTCGGGCTGGACAACATCGACGTGCCGGCCTGCCAACAGCGCGGCATCGCCGTGCTGCCGGCCACCGGCGCCAACGAGGTGTCGGTCGCGGAGCTGGCGATTGCCGGCCTGATGATGCTGGTGCGCGGCACCACCTATTTCGCGACGCCGGACGTGGCCGCCGGCAAATGGCCGCGCGGCCGGCTGATCGGGCGCGAGGTGTCGGGCAAGACGCTCGGCATCGTCGGCTTCGGCCGCATCGGCCGCCATGTCGCCCGCCGCGCCCAGGGTCTGGACATGACGGTGATCGCGGCCGACCCGCATGTGCCGGCCGACGATCCGGTCTGGGCCCGCATGGGCGTGGAAAAGGTGTCGTTAGACCGCATCTGGGACAGCGCCGATGCGCTGTCGCTCCACCTGCCCTACACGCCCGACACCCACAACCTGGTCAGCGCCAAGGTGATCGCCCGGCTGAAGCCCGGCACCATCCTGGTCAACGTCGCCCGCGGCGGCATCGTCGACGAGGCCGCCCTGGCGGCGGCGCTGACGGGCGGCCATCTCGGCGGCGCCCTGCTCGACGTCTATGCGACGGAGCCGCTGCCGGCCGACAACCCGTTCCAGGGCGTGCCGAACCTGATCCTGACCCCGCACATCGGCGCCACCACCGACGAGGCGCGCATCCGCACCGGCCACATGATCGCCGACACCGTCCGCGCCGTGCTGACCGGCACCATCCCGGACAACGCCATCATCTGAGCATTGCCGGTCCTGTGACGAAAAGGGCCTTTTTCCGCCGGCAAGCGGGGAAAGGCCCGTTTTGCCGGCCGGCTTGCAGCCGCACGGCAAAAGGCGGAGAGTCGCCGCCATCCCCTCCCGCCCACCGGTTCCGGAAACTCCTGCCTTGCGGCTGCTGCTGATCGAAGACAACCGCCGGCTGGCGGCCCTGACCGCCGAAGGGCTGGGCAAGGCCGGTTTCGCCGTCGACGTTGTGCATTGCGCGGAGGATGCGTCTGCCGCGCTCGCCGTCGCCGGCTTCGATGCCGTGCTGCTCGACCTCGGACTGCCCGACGCCGACGGGCTGACGCTGCTGTCGGCCCTGCGCGCCCGCGCCGACGCCACCCCGGTGCTGATCCTGACCGCCCGCGACGGGGTCGATGACCGGGTCAAAGGGCTGAACCTGGGGGCCGACGACTATCTGGTGAAGCCCTTCGCGCTGGAGGAGCTGGTCGCCCGCATCCGCGCCCTGCTGCGCCGGCCGGGGGCTGCGCTGGGCATGGTGCTGCAGCAGGGGAACCTCGCCTTCGATTCGGCGGCCCGGCTTGCCAGCGTCGCCGGCAGGCCGCTGGACCTCAGCCGGCGTGAGCTGGACGCGCTGGAGTTGCTGCTGCGCCGCGCCGGCCGGGTGGTGTCGAAGGCGGCGCTGGAGAACGGCCTCTACGGTTTCGGCGAGGAGGTCGGGTCGAACGCGGTCGAGGTGCTGATCCACCGGCTGCGCAAGCGGCTTCAGGCCGCGGGCGCCACCGCCGGCGTCCAGACCCTGCGCGGCATCGGCTATATCCTGACAGAAGTGCCTGCGGAGAAGGGGGCGGAGGCCGGCGCGGAGAGCGGGCAATGAGCGGCGGGGCGGACAAGGGACGCCCGCCGTCGCTGCTGGCGTCCATCGCGCGCTGGCTGGTGCTGGTCACGCTGCTGGCGGTCGCCACCACAGCGCTGCTGCTTTATGTCGAGTTCAAGGGCACCCACGACCGGATGCGCCAGCGCACCCTGTCCGGCGTCGCCCGCGTGATCGAGAAGGCGGTGCGCGGCCCCGACGGCACGCTGAACACCACTTTGTCCGAGCCGGTCCAGGCGATGCTGCGGGTGAATGCCGCCTCCTTCGCCCTGGTCGATGGCGGGGGCCGGCTGCTGCTCGGCTCCGGCGGGGTCGGCGGTCCGCTCGACCCGACGGCGACCGAACGGCCGCGCAGCGTCTTCCGCGTGCCGGCGCAGAACGGCGAGCCGCCGCTCTACGGCCTCAGCCACCGCATCGAGGTCGGAGGCCGGCCCTATTGGATCCAGGTGGCCTCCGGCGAGGAAGAGTTGCACATCGAATGGCTGCTGGAGGAGTTCGTCGAGCATTTCGGCTGGATCTGGCTGCCCTTCGCCCTGGTGCTGATCATCGTCAATCTGGTCATCATCCACCGCGGCCTGCGCCCGCTGCGCCGCGCCTCGGCCCGCGCCGCGGCGATCGGACCGGACAGCGTGTCCGAACGGCTGCCGGAACAGGGCATGCCGCGCGAGGTGCTGCCGCTGGTCCGCGCCGTCAATCAGGCGCTCGACCGGCTGGAGGCCGGTTACGAGGCGCAGCGCGGCTTCATCGCCGATGCCGCGCACGAGCTGCGCACGCCGCTGGCGGTGCTCGACGCCCATCTGGCGCTGATCGGCGCTGCGGGCGCTCCGATTCGCGACGATGTCGCCGGCATGGCGCGGCTGGTCGACCAGCTGCTCGATCTGGCGCGGCTCGACGCCCTGCGCATCGCGCCCGACGAGTCGGTCGATGTGGCGCAGATGGCGGTGGAGGCCGCCGCCCATCTCGCCCCGCTGGCGCTCGGCAAGGGCCGCCTGATCGAGGTGATCGGCGACGGCCGGCCGCTGCCGGTGCGGGGTGCCCATGACCCGCTGTTCCGCGCCCTGCGCAATCTGGTGGAGAACGCCGTCTGCCACGCCCCGGCCGGCAGCACGGTGAGCCTGGAGCTGGCGCTGTCCGCCGACGGCGGGGCACTGCTGCGGGTGATCGACCACGGCCCCGGCATCCCGCCGGACCAGCGTGCCCGCGTGTTCGAGCGCTTCTGGCAGGGCGGGCGCGACAGCCGCCATGGCGCCGGAACGCATGTTGACGGAACCGGCGGGGCCGGGCTGGGCCTGTCCATCGTCGCCCGCACCATGGCGGCCCATGGCGGCAGCATCGCGGTCGAGGACACCTCCGGCGGCGGCGCCACCTTCACCCTGCGTTTTCCGCCCATACCGCGACAGACCGACGCAGTGCGGACGATCCCCGCCGTCACGGGCGCCCCGTAAGCCCGCCCGTAAGCACCGTGTAAGCTTGGCAGTCTAGACCGGTGGGGACTCTCCGCCCCTGCCAGGATGACCGCCGATGCTGTCCGCCACCTTCCCGACCGCCCTGCCGACGATGCCGTCGCCGCTCCAGAGCCGCCCGTCAACGGCGGCCACGGCCGGCATCGACAGCGACGGCGACCGCGACAACGACACGCGCGAGAGCGCCAGCGCCCAGGCCGCCGAGCAGCGCAGCGCCGCCCCCAGCCTGCCGGCGGACCCCAACCGCGGCCGCACGCTCAACATCACCGCCTGAACGGAGGCGCGTTCCAGATGCCCACCACCTACAGCACCACCCAGAAGACCCTGCACTGGCTGATCGCCCTGCTGATCGTCGGCCTCTATCTGCTGACCTTCGGCGAGGATTTCTACGAGCGCGGCCACCCCATGCGGGCCACGATCTGGTGGCTGCACATCTCCTTCGGCCTGGGCCTGCTCGGGCTGGTGCTGGCGCGGATCGTGCTGCGCCTGACCCGCGGCACCCCCGCCCTGCCGGCGGAGATGAGGCCGGCCGAACGCGGCGCCTCGCAACTCGTCCATTTCGGCCTCTACGCCCTGATGCTGGCGATCCCGCTGGTGGGCGTGGTGCTGACCTGGCTGCGCGGCGACACGCTGACCTTCTTCGGCCTGTTCACCATCCCCTCCCCCGTCGAGACCGACCGCACGCTTGGCCGCTCGGTAAAGGAGATCCACGAGCTTGGCGCCAACCTGATCCTCGTCCTTGCCGCCCTGCATGCGGCGGCGGCGCTGTGGCACCATTTCGTCCGCCGCGACGGCGTGCTGGCCCGCATGCTGCCGGGCCGTCATGGACGCAGCCAGCCCGGCCTCGCCGACTGATCGCGCAAATCCCTTTCTCCACCGATGCGAGCGCCGCCCCTGTGCGCTCGCGCATCCAGACGCTATAATCGCTGCCATACATATGCATGGCGATGGGCGATGGTGGAACGCAAGACGACAGGACATGGCCGGAAGACCGGACGTGCGGCAGGCGGAGCGGAAATGGACGATGCCGGCCAGGGCGCCGGCCTCCTGCCCTTCCCCGACCTGCTGGCCTCGAGCGCCGGCTCCGCCCCCGATTCCGCCCCCGATGCCGCTGGCGACGCCGACGACGAGGCCGCTGCCGAGGATCCCCATTACCTCGACCATCGCGAACGGCTGCGCCGCCGCTTCCTCGACCGCGGTCCGGACGCGCTGGAGGATTACGAGCTGCTGGAGATGGTGCTGTTCGCCGCCAGCCCGCGGCGCAATGTGAGGCCGCTGGCCAAGCTGCTGATCCGGACCTTCGGCGACCTGTGGGGAGTGGTCAACGCCCCGCCCGAACGGCTGCGCGGCCTGAAGGCTGACGGCGTCTCGCTCGGCACCGACAATGCCGTCGCCACCGTGCGCATCGTCGGGGCGGCGGCCCTGCGCGCCTTGCAGCAGCGGGTGATCGACCGGCCGGTGCTGGCCTCCTGGCAGGCGCTGATCGACTATTGCGCCGCCGCCATGGCGCATGAGCCGACAGAGCAGTTCCGCCTTCTGTTCCTCGACCGCAAGAACAAGCTGATCGCCGACGAGGTGCAGCAGCGCGGCACCATCGACCACACCCCGGTCTACCCGCGCGAGGTGGTGAAGCGTGCGCTGGAGCTGTCGGCCGCCGCCGTGATTCTGGTCCACAACCACCCCTCCGGCGACCCCACCCCCAGCCGCGCCGACATCGAGATGACCAAGGAGATCGTCCGCGCCGCCAACGCCGTGGGGCTCGTCGTGCACGACCATCTGGTGATCGGCAAGGGCGGCCGGCACACCAGCTTCAAGGCGCAGCGCCTGCTGTAACCCGCCCCTCATCCCCTGCTTGCGGTGCAGCCGCGCCATGCGCCGCCACTTTGCATTTGCGAATCGGTCGCCATTTTGTTGACCTGACGCTGCCCCGCCGAAAGATCGACCGACCGCATGTCCTCCTCGCCCCTCTCCCTGAAGCGCCGCAGCCTGCTGATCGGGTGCGGAGCCCTGGTGCTGATGTCCGACCGCGCGATGGCCGCCCCGGCCGCCCCGCGCCGCCTGACCCTGACGAACCAGCACACCGGGGAGACCTTCGACGGCCCCTACCGCGACGCCGACGGCCCGCTGCCCGACGCGATGGCCGACCTCGCCAAGTTCCTGCGCGACCACCGCGCCAACAAGGAGGGGCCGGTCGACGTCGGCACGCTCGATTTCCTGGCCGATATCCTGGAGGCGGTGGGCCAGTCCAAGGCGACCATCCTGTCGGCCTTCCGCACGCCGGAAACCAACGCCATGCTGGCCGCCCGCAGCCTGGGCGTGGCGGAGCACAGCCAGCACCTGCTGGGCCGCGCGCTGGACGTCACCCTGCCGTCGCGCCTGCCCGACGCGCACCGCAGCGCGCTCGACCTGAAGCGCGGCGGGGTGGGCTGGTATCCGCGGTCCCACTTCCTGCACATCGACACCGGCCCGCTGCGCAGCTGGGAGATGTTCGGCCAGAATCTGGACGGTCTGTTCGCCCCCGGTGCCCGCAGCACCCGCCTGCGCACGGTGTCGCAGCGCATGCAACTGCACCGGGCGATCGCCCGCCGCCAGATGCTCGGGCGGAAGTGATGTCCCGGGGCTGGATCTTTCCCCCATACCGGTGTAGGGATTGCGCCATGACCGACCGCATCGCCCTCACTGCCCCGATGTATTATCCGCCGCTCACATAGCGCGGCGTCGATCGGTCATACCCGAAACCATGCCGTCGCAAGTCCGGCGGCCATGGTTCTCTCCCCATACAGAGACAGTCTCCGGACGGCCCGGCCAACCGTAGAGACGTCTTCCATGCCAACCCGATCCAACGCCGCCCAATCGCCCGCAGCCGAGTTCCTGCGCGTCCTGCGCGAGCGTGGCTTCCTCCACCAATGCAGCGATCCGGCCGACGACCTGTCCGGCCTCGCCGCCGCGGCGCCGGACGGGGTGTTGACCGCCTATGTCGGCTACGACGCCACGGCGGCCAGCCTGCATGTCGGGCATCTGCTGTCGATCATGGCGCTGCGCTGGCTTCAGCGCACCGGCAACCGCCCCATCGTGCTGATCGGCGGCGGAACCACCCGGATCGGCGATCCCAGCTTCCGCGACACCAGCCGCCCGATGCTGGACGAGGCGCAGATCGCCGCGAACGCCGCCGGCCTGCGCAGCGTCTTCGGCCAGTACCTGACCTTCGGGGACGGTCCGGCGGACGCCGTCATGGTGGACAATGCCGACTGGCTGGACGGGCTGGATTACGTGCCCTTCCTGCGCGACGTCGGCCGCCATTTCACCATCAACCGCATGCTGAGCTTCGAGTCGGTGCGCCAGCGGATGGAGCGCGAGCAGCCGCTGACCTTCCTGGAATTCAACTACATGATCCTCCAGGCCTATGATTTCCTGGAGCTGTCGCGCCGCCAATGCTGCCTGTTGCAGATGGGCGGGTCCGACCAGTGGGGCAACATCGTCAACGGCATCGAGCTGGCCCGCCGGGTCGGGCGGCGAGAGCTGTTCGGCCTGACCACGCCGCTGCTGACCACCGCGTCGGGCACCAAGACGGGCAAGACCGCCGGCGGTGCGGTGTGGCTGAACGCCGACGCGCGCAGCCCCTTCGACTTCTGGCAGTTCTGGCGCAACACCGAGGATGCCGATGTCGGCCGCTTCCTGCGCCTGTTCACCGAACTGCCGCTCGACGAGATCGCCCGGCTGGAACGGCTGGCGGGCGCCGAGATCAACGAGGCGAAGATCGTCCTGGCGACCGAAGCCACCCGCCTGTGCCACGGCGACGCTGAGGCCGAACGCGCGGCGTCCGCCGCCGGCAGCCCCTTCGCGCCCGGCGGCGACGGACTGCCGGAAATCGCCCTGCGGCTCGCGGAGGGAACCGGCGGCGTGCCGCTGGTCGATGCGCTGGTGGCGGCCGGCCTGTCGGCCTCCAAGGGGGCGGCGCGCCGCCTGATCCGCGAGGGCGGCGCCCGGCTGGACGGCCGGCCGGTGACCGACGAGGCGGCGACGCTCTCCGCACCGGCCGTGCTGTCGGCCGGCCGCAAGCGTCATGTCCGCCTGATCGTCACCGCTTGACGGGAGAGGGTGGCGTCAGCCTTCCAGCTGGCGCCACATTTCCATGTCGCGCTCGGCGGTCCAGATGCGCGGATCGACGTGGCCGGTCGCCTCGTCATAGGCGCGGGTGACGTTGAACGGCATGCAGTGGTCGAAGATCACCCAGTGGCTGAACTTCGGCTTCAGCGCGGCATAGGTGTCCTTGTAGATGGCGCGCAGGTCCTTCCCCGCCGCGACGCCCTGCTTGACCAGCTCGAACAGGTCGCTGGTGAAGGCGCGGGTGCCGCGCAGCCCCTCCTGCACCTGTTCCGCGGTGGTCAGGGCGGCACCGCGGCCGGGCACCAGCTTCTCCGGCTTCAGCGCGGCGAGGGCATCCAGCGTCGCCGGCCAGTCGGTGAAATAGGCGTCGCCGCAATAGGGCGTGGCGCCATATTCGACGAGGTCGCCGGAGAACAGGATCTTCTGCTGCGGCAGCCACACCACCGTGTCGCCCTTGCTGTGGCCACGGCCGAGTTGCAGCAACTGCACCTCCAGCGAGCCCAGCCACATCGTCATGTGGCCGCGGAACGTGATGGTCGGCCAGGTCAGGCCGGGGACGGACTCGACGGCGCGGAACAGGCGGGGGAAGCGGCCGATCTCGCTCGCCATGTCGGCCTCGCCGCGCTCGACGATCAGGTCGCGGGTGTCCTCGCTGGCGATGATCTGTTCCGGCGCATAGCCCGAGGCGCCCAGCACGCGCACCGCATGGTAATGCGACAGCACCACATGGCGGATCGGCTTGTCGGTGACTTCGCGGATGCGGCGGATGACATCCTGCGCCATCACCGGCGTCGCCTGGGTGTCGATCACCATCACCGCATCGTCGCCGATGACGATGCCGGTGTTGGGATCGCCCTCCGCCGTGTAGGCATAGGCGTTGTCCGACAGCTTGTCGAAACTGACGGTCTTCTCGTCCAGGTCGGCGTGCGAAGCGAAGTTCTTGGACATCCGTTTTCTCCACAGGCGCGGCCGATACCCCCAACCCTCAAGGAGGCACGGCCGTCATTGATCGGTTGGGCAAACCATATCGTTTCACTTGAAACCATGCAACGCGTTTGAATTAACCGGTTGTTAGCGGGCAACGCCGCTTCCTTTCTGCGTCTGGTCGCGGGGGAGGCATCGGGTGAAACGGTGGGTGCGTTTCGATTTTGCGGGAATTCTGGCCGCGCTGCTGGTTGCCGCAACCCCGGCCCTGGCCGACCGCGCGCCGAAGGGCATCGCCGCCGTTCCGCCGCACTGCCTGGACATGGCGGCGGTGGAATGGCAGGTGCCGGCCGATGCGCTGCGGCTGATCCTGGCGGTGGAACAGGGCACGCCCGGCGCCTGCTCGGCCAACAGCAACGGCACCAAGGATTGCGGACCGGGACAGATCAACAGCATCTGGTTCCCGGTGATCGCCGCCGGCCGCGTCCCGCCGGAGGTGGTGCAGCAGGCTCTGACCTTCGACCCATGCTACAACATCCGGGTCACCGCCTGGATCCTGCGGCGGGAGATCGACGCCGTCGGCTGGGAGAATTTCTGGACCGCCGTCGGCAACTATCACAGCCGCACGCCGGAGTTCCATGCCCGCTACCTGCGACGCGTCATCGAAGCCGCCAAGTCGCTGTCCGGCCAGCCCAAATAAGCCCCGCTAAAGCGCCTTGCGCGTCAGTTCCACCTGCATGCCGACCTTCCCTCCTTGGCCGCCAGTAGAGGCGCCGGGACCGCAGGACAGCCCCATGCAGAAATAGGTCAGCGTCATGTCCGGGCAGAAGGCCAGCAGCCCCGACGCATCGGTCAGCGAGCTTCGCTGATCGACCGCGTCCGGCAGCACGACGCGCAGCCCCTCCGGCGTCACCGTCAGTTCCCCGCCCATCCGGCGGGCCGCCCCCAGGCAGACGCCGTCCGACCGGCTGCCACCCTCGGCCACCGCCTCGCCCAGCAGATAGCTGCGAACATGCAACGCCGCCCCGATCCCGGCGAACAGGACGCCGCAGACCGACAGGGCGATGCAGGCGGTGCGGGCCGATCCGGGGGCGAAGAGGGGGCCGGGCATGGCGGTGGGGTTTCCTCGGCTTAAAGGGGTTGCCGCGCGATGTGCTCGGCGAGCTGAAGGATCGGCACGATGGTCAGGCCGAACATGACGATGCCCGCCACCCCGACCACCACAACGGACAGGCCGCGCAGCACCGGTTCCGTCACGGCGACGGCATGCAGGTAGAGGTCGCGGTACTGCTCGGCCAGCGCCGACAGGCTCTGCGCCAGTTCGACCCGGTTCTCCGCCGCGGCGATGGAAGCGCGGTCGGTGCCGGGCAGCGCCCGCATGGCGTCGGTCCAGGGCAGCCCGGCGGCGACCGCCCGCGTCGCATCAATGAGGTCGGCGGCGAGCGCGCCGGCGGGGGCGCCATCGGCGGTCAGCCGCAGCGCCCGGTCGATCGGCACGCCGCCGGCCACCAGCAGCGACAGTTCGCGGAAGATCACATGGTGCTGGATGCCGAGCGCGATGTCGCGGTAGAGCGGGATCCCCATCACCAGCCGGTCGACCTGCTCGGGCGCCGCCCGCCGGCCGACGGTCGCAAGCCCGCCCAGCACGGCGAGCGCGGCCAGCACAATCGCGACCAGCCCGGTGGTCAGGTTCGACAGCAGATAGACCCAGTCGACATTCACCTCCTCCCCCGCCCGCCGGAACACCTCGGTTTCGAGCAGAAGCGGCGTCAGGACGAAGGAGGTGCCGACCATCACCACGCCCGAGGTCACGACATAGAGCACCGCCAGCGCCAGCCCGGAGCGGAAGCCCTGGCGCGCCCCGGCGAGCTGCCGTTCGAACTCCGCGGCGGTGCGGAGTGCCGCCGGCGTGCCCTCGCCGAAGCCGCCGGCCCGCACCAGCGCCACCAGCACCGGCGGGAAGCTGCGCGGCTGGCGCAGCATGGCGTCGGCAAGGTCGTCGCCCAGCTCCACCGCGTCGGCCATGCGTTCGGCCGTGCGGCGGATGCGCCCGCGGAAGGCGGCGGCGATGCGGCGCAGCGCCTCGGCCAGACCGACGCGCGAGTCCAGCATCGCCGCCAGCCGGATGAACAGGATGTGGCGCTCGTTGCGGTCGAGCGGCCGGCCCCAGCCGCCGACCTTGAGGCGACGGCGGATCGACAGCACGCGGCCCCGGCCGCTGATGGCATCGCGGGCGCGGCGCTCGTCAGCGGCCTCGACCTCGATGGAGCGGGCACGGCCGCCGGCGAGCAGCCTGACCTCGAACCACGCCATCGCCGCCGCCCCGTCAGCGTGTCGCCGGACGGAAGACCGTCACGGTCGGCCGCAGGATCAGGAAAAGCGCGTCCTTGCTGATGTCCTGCGCCTGCTTGCCGATCACCCCCTTGTCGATCGCCCCGCGGGTCACCGTCGGCTGGTTGCCGCTGAAGCCGCGGCTGTCGGTCTGCAAGCCGCCCAGCACCACCGTGTTGCCGGCCACCACCCGGACGATGTCGTTCAGCGCCTGCTCCTGCGTCACCGGCTGTGTCAGGATGCCCACCTGGTTGCCGGCGTTCAGGTCGCGGAACTCGATGAGATTGTTCAGCAGCAGGTTCAGGTCGATGGTGACGATCTGGTTGTCGGCATCGAAATGCGGCGTCAGCTTGATCGTCAGCCCGGTCTGCACCGTGCCGGTCTGCGCCGATCCCACCACCCCGGGCGAGTTCAGCGCGGCGTTGCCGGTTGCAGTCGTGGCCGTGCCGAGCCCGCCGACCGCGGTGACGCCGACCCCGGTGACATAGGGGATGGTCTGGCCGCTGCGCAGCGTCACCTCCGCTCCCGACAGGGTGTGCACCTCGACATTCTGGCGGGTGTCGGTGTTGCCGAACTTTGACAGGAAGGAGATGGCGCCGGCCACATTGAACACGCCGCTGACCCCCAGCAGCGTGCCGGGATTGGAGATGTTGACCGAGATCGGCGGCTGGGCCGCCGAGACGGTGCCGCCAAGCCCGCCGTTGACCGTCGTCGTCCCGTTGGTGGTCGTCGTGGTGGCACCCGATTGCAGCCGGTTGAACTGCAGGGCCAGCGCGTTCCAGTCGAAGCCGCTGGCCGACTGGTCGGTCAGGCCAAGGCTGACCACCGCCAGCTGGATGCGCACCATCGCCATATTGCGGTGCAGCCGGTCGATGTAGGGCTGGATCACCTCGCTGTAGACGGTGGGCGAGGCGGAGAAGACCACCTGCCCGCCGCGCAGCGACTGGGTGATGTCGGTGGCGCCCAGCGTCTTCAGGTCGGTCATCACCGAATCGATGACCGCCTGGTTCTGCGGCACGGTGAAGGCGAAGCGGTCGCGGTTGCTGAGGAACAGCGTGCCGTTCTGCCACCACGCCACCACGCCCATGCCGGTCTCCAGCACACCGGCCAGATCGGTGAAGCTGCCGGTGAAGGCGCGGATCGGCAGGGTCTGGCGCAGCATCGCCGCGCCGTCGGTGCCCTCGAACCGGGTGGCGACCGGCACGCCGGAATAGGTCATCATGCTGGTCAGCCGGTCCAGCGTGTTCTCGCCCGACGGGAAGCTGACCGAGATCTGGCGCGCCGCGAGGCTGGCCGGCAGCGGCTGGCGCAGGGATTGTGCGACCAGCATGCCGCGGCCCACCGGCACTTCGGTCACCGCCGGGGAGTTGTCTTCGGTCAGGCGCTGTTCGGCGGCGGCGACCACCGTCTCGCGCTTCGGCAGTTCGGCCACCTCCGGCAGGGAGCAGCCGGCCAAGAGGCCCAGCATGGCGGGCAACAGAAAGCCGCTTTTTATCAAGCCGCTCTTGCGGGCAACGGTCATCTTGCGCATGTGGCGGGTCCCCCGCCCGTCGCCGGGAAGGCGCGCGGGTCGATCAGGAACGGCGTGCCGGCACGGTCCTGGAAAAAGGCGCGGCCGTCGAGACAGCCGACGAAGGTGGCGCCCGACGGCACCAGATCGGCCGCCGACATGGTCGCCCCCGGCATGTTGGGCAGCGGCGGCAGCGGCGGCGCCCCCGGCGGGCTGCCGGCCAGGGCCGCCCCCTGGCGGCGTCCACCCGGCGCCATCCCTCCGGCGGAGGCACCGCCCGGCGCCGCCATCCGGCGGGCCAGCGCATCCTCGACCGCCCGCGGCAAGGCGCCGTCGCGCGCCCGCCCGTCGAGGGCATCGATCATCGCCTTGGCGACCCGCTCCTCCAGCCCGGACACCGCGCTGTCGATGCGCTGTTGCAGGCGCCGCTCCAGATTGTCCTGGCGGTCTTTCGGCGGCAGGAACGGGCTCTCCTCCGCCGATGCGGCGGCAGGCAACAGCAGACAGGCCGACAGCGTTGCGGCCAGCAAGCACGCTCCCGCCATTTGCCCGATCATTCCGGAAATCCGGTCCGCCATCATTCCCGCCCGCTGGTTGCAGCCATCCGGCCCAGCGGCAATCCTCTTCGTCCTATGCTTGAGAATGGGTAAATCTGCAGCCTCTCGCGGCATCAGCGGACACCCGCGGTCTGGCTGGCAATCGAGCCCGCAATCTCGATGGTCCATTTGCCGTCGCGGTATTCCAGCTTGCTGACATAATTGTCCGGACCGATGGCGGCCAGCGCCGCCTCCCACTGCCGGTGGGGCATCTGCTCCAGCGTCAGGGCCTGCGGCTGCGGCACGCGGTGCGGCGACCAATAATAAAGCCCGCCACCGGTGGTCAGCAGCCCCAACCCGGCGGCGAAACCGACCGACGACAACGCCAGCGGCACCGAGACCGGCGCCGCCACCCGCCGCATCCGCCGCGTCGCCCGGATGGTGCGCAGCCTGACCTGGTCGGCGGTCACCCAGGGCGGGATCACCACGCCATAGGCCTTGCCATCGACCGGAACCGTCGGCCGGATCGCCGCCATCTGAAGCTGGACCTGCCGACTCTTGGCCTCGGGCAGCAGCCCGCCGACCGGACGCCCGTTGCGCACCGTCAGCTCGAACACCCGCCGTCCCGACGGCACCAGCGCGATACCGCCGGGATTGGCATCGAGTTCCGTCACCAGATCGGGCAGGAAGGAGCGTCCGGGGCCGCCCTCGTGGATTTCATAGAGGAAGCCGGTCCACAGCGGCTCGACCGCGTACCAGCAGCGTTCGGAGCTTCCCACCGTGCGACGCGCGAACGACCGCGCATAGGCGAGGGCGTCGCGGCGCTCCACGCCTTCCAGGAAGCCGTACATGACATTGGTCGCGAGACCGCCGCTGCCCAAGAACGCCCCTGCCTTCCCGACTCGACCGAAAGAGGTGGCGACAGTCCGTCCAAGTTACCACGCACGGACAGGACGCCGCAGCATCTCTATGCCCGCCGATGCCCCGCGGTCAATGGCCGGGGCTGAAACAACGTGATAACCACGACCAGCCCCCTATCGCGCCGTCCGCTGCATCCACAAGGTGGCGGCGACGGTTCCCGCCGGCTCTCCCCCTGCCCCGCCGCAACTGCGCGTCACCTCGTACAGCCCCTCCGGCCGCCGGGTGGCAAGGGATGTCAGCGCCCCCGTCACCGGATCGCCGGCAGCTCCACCGGCAGTTCCACCGGACAGGGGACCCGACAGGCAGAACCAGGTCCCCTCCGCCTGCACGCCGTAGGACCAGGACAGCCCCGACACCGCCGGCGGCATCGTGCCGAAGGCGGGGAACAGCGCTGCCTGCCATCCGTCGGCGGCCGGCACCGCGGCACCGCTCGCCTGCCGGCTGCGGTAGGCGCCCTCCAGCACGGAAAAGCCTGAATCCGCCTGCGAGGCGACGCGGCTTTTCGCCATGGCCGAGGGGTTGACGTACTGGATGCCTCCCGCCACCACCATGCCCATCAGGGCAAGGGCGAAGATCGCCTGGATGATGTTCATCGCTGCCGACGTTTCATGTCTTCGGCCTCACGTCTTCGGCCGCGGCGCCGGCATGCGCTGCTCCACGCCCTTGGCCTCGCTGCCGAAGACGCGGCGCAGTTCGGCCGCGGTGGTGACGCCGGCGTGGAATTTGGCGACCGCATCCTCATACAGCGACCGCCAGTTCCGCGCGCCCTTCGCCGCGGCGACCACGGCGCCGGGCTCGTCGAACACCGCGCATTCGCTGACGGCCGTCCGCCCGGCATAGCCGGCATTGCCGCAGGCCTCGCAGCCGGCGCCATGGCAGGCCCGGCAGATGGTGCGAACCAGCGACTGGACCAGAACGCCGCGCAGCAGCGACTTGATGTCGTGGGCCGGAACGCCGAGATGGCGCAGCCGGTCGATGGCTCCGTTCACCGACCCCGTGTGCAGGGTCGTCAGCACCATATGGCCGGTATCGGCGGCGCGCACGGCGATCTGCGCCGTTTCCTCGTCGCGCACCTCGCCCAGCACGATCACGTCGGGATCGGCGCGCATGAAGGTGCGCACGACCCGCGCGAAGTCCAGCTTCACCGCCGGGTTAACGTTGACCTGCCCCGTGTAGGCCATGCGGTATTCCACAGGATCCTCGATGCTGTAGATGGCGCGGCCCAGCCGGTCCATCTCGCGCACGGTCGCGGTCAGGGTGGTGGACTTGCCGGACCCGGTCGGCCCGCAGACCAGGCACAGCCCATGGCGCCGGTCCACCGCGCGGCGCCAGTCGCCGACATGGCTGATGCCCAGCCGGTCCAGGTTCGGCTGCACCCGCTCCACATCCAGGATGCGCATGACGATGATCTCGCCATCCACCGACGGCACGGTGGTCACGCGCAGGTCGATGGGCCGCCCGCGATGCTCGATCTCGAACCGCCCTTCCTGAGGCAGCCGCCGTTCCGCCAGATCCATGCCGGAGCGGTCCTTGATCCGGGCGACGATGGTGGCGGCGGTGGCCGCCGCCGTCTCGTCCATCAGGCGGCGGATGCCGTCCACCCGCAGGAAGATGCTGCAGGTCTTGCGGCGCGGCAGGATGTGGATGTCCGACGCCCCGGCTTCCACCGCGCGCGACACCAGCTGTTCCACCGGGTCGCTGTCCTCCAGCCCGGACTGGGCGCGGCGGACGCGGTCGAGGAACTCGTCGAACTGGTCGGGGACGAAGCTGCTGAAGCGCACCCTCCGCCCGGGGTAGTAACGGGCGGCCACCCGGCCGGCCACCGATTCGTCGTGCAGCGTCGCCACATGCACCGCGTCGTCGCTGAGCCCGGTGACGATGATCGCGTGCCGCTCCAGCAGCGGCAGCGGGATCGGCGTGCCGCCCATCGCCTCCGGCGTCTCCAGGGCGGTTTCATGACTGATCTTCGCCTCGTCCAGGTCGGCGCGGGCAAGGAAGCCGTTGCGCACCAGGATGGCACCCAGCGATTCGCCGGTCACCCGCTGCTCCGCCATCGCGGCGTCGAGGATGCCACGGGTCACCAGCCCCTTGCGCAGCAGGTAGCCGGCAAGTTCCTCGCGGAAGGCGGCGGACGGCTTCAGGACCGGCATGTCCAGCTCGCCCGGTTGGCGACCGACGGCAGGAGCGTGCCGGACGCGGAGGCCCCGGAAACGGTGCGCGCGCCCTCCCCCGCGACAGCCTGCTGGGAAAACAGCGCCCCCTGGGCGCAGCGGCCGCCAGGCGCCGACCAGATGTGGCTGTTGGGATCCGCCACCGCGTGGGACCCGCCGAGGTCGAGGATACCGGCACTGCCCGGCCGCGCCGCCGGCCCGCCGATGACGGAGGATTTCATCTCCAGCTGGCCGTTCTCGATGACGATGCCGAAGGGCGTGCCGTTGTCGACGGCGATGTCGGTCCGGTCGAGGATGGCTTGGCCGCCGCCGCTGCGCAGCGCCGCCATCGGCAATCCTCTGCCATGGACCTGCAAAGACGGGCGCCGCGACTCGGCCGTGAAGGTGACGCCGGCCCCCAGCGAGGACACCAGCGCACTGCGGCCGGCACCCACCGTCACCTCCACGGCGGCGTCGCGGAACAGGGCGGTGCCGCCATCGACCAGCACCCCGTCGCCGCCGGGCGCCGTCACCGTCAGTTTTCCGCCCGCGACGTCCAGCCGCGCATGGGCCACCCGCAGCCCGGCTGCCCGGTTGGTGGAGATGGCGTTGTTACCGGCGAAGGTCAGCCGGGTGCCGGGAAGCGCCTCGACCGGCATCTCGAAACCGATATTCTCGATCCGGACATCTGTCGGCAACCGGAGCGCCACGTCGGGCGGGTTGGTCGCCACCACGACACCGGGCGCTTCCGCCCTCAGAACCAGCCGGACGGCCCGGCCACCGTCCTGATCGGCGGCCAATGCCTGCAGCTGCGCTGCCGGAAGCTCGTGACGGCCGGGAGCGAGGCGCAGGACCATGGTCGAGGGCCGGGTCGCCTGCCAATGGCCGAGTGCGGCCGACAGGGTCATGGCATCGGCCGGGCTGGTCCCGGTCGCATCGCCCTGCGCGGTCGGGGCCACATGGCGGGTGACGGTCGCCGAGGCGGCCAGTGCTGCGAGATCGGCCGAGGCCCCGCGGGTGACGGCGACGGCGCTGCCCTCGGCAACCTCGATCCGGCCGTCGCGGAAGGTGAGGGCCGTGCAGTCCGGCAGAGCGGTCGAGCCGATGGGCGGCGCCACGATCGCGGCGATCACCCCGGCACGGGCCAGCTCCGTTGGAGCCGCGGGCGCCGCCGCCACATAGCTGCGCCCACCGCTGGCCGCCCCTGCCGGCCAGGACGCCGTGCGGAGCTGCGCCGCCGCCCGGTCCGATGCCGGAGCGAACACGCAATAGCCGTAGACCGCTCCCCAGGGGGTCCGGGTGCCCGGCATCAGCCAGCGGGGCAAGCTCCCGGCCGGCTGCACCGGCTCCCTGGCCGCGGCCTTGCCGGTTGTCGCCTGCCCTTTCGAAGACGCGGCGCTTGCCGGACGGGGTGGCGGGTCCTCGGGTGCCGGCGGGCTGGCGACTCCGTCATTGTCGAGAACCCGCAGGTTGGCCTCGACCAGCGCTGCCAGCCGGTGCATGTCGGCAGCGCTTCGCTGGGCCTGGCTGATCCGGTTCGAGGCGTCGACCATGGTGTAGGCGGTGTAGCCGGTCGTCGCTACCAGCGAGATGGCCATGATCGTCATCAGGATCAGCGATGTCATGGCACGGCCTCCAAATCGGGCCCACTCTATCTTGCGGCCGGGTGGCGAACCAATCCCGTTGCCGCACTTTCCGCAAAAAGACCCGGAAAATCACAAGAAAGCGCCCCTGACGCAGGGGCCGGGGCGCTTCGGTCAGCAACAGGGCGTTTCGAACGACGCTTAGAACTTGTAGTAGGCGATGTACTTGTTGTTGTCGCCGGCAATGCCGGTCACGTTGTTGAAGGTCAGCGCCGTCGCCGTGGTGATCTGGACGCAGCCGAACTTGTAGCCGGTGAAGGCGGTGTTGAAGGCGGCCGGGGTGGCGACGGTCAGCGTCAGGCCGGTGCCGGGGGCGGCCAGCGTGCCGCTGGCGCTGATCTGGCCGCCGGCACGGGCGATTTCCGTGCACTGCGACAAGGCCGTGGTGCCCAGCACCAGGAAAATGCCGCCGTTGGCGAAGCTGCTGAACTGGGTGACGCCGGTGGCCGTCGCGGTGTTGGTCAGGTCGAGCGTGTAGGCGCCGGCGGCGCCGTTCCAGGTGGCGGAAATCGTCGGGGCGGTCGGCACGGCGGCGAGATAGCCGGTGTTGATCAAGTCGGTCTGCGTCGCCGCACCGGACATGGTCGGGAAGGTCGAGCCCGCTGCACCCAGGGTCGTGGTGTTGCCGTTGCTGCCATACAGCGTCCATGCCGCATCGACCTGCGACAGCGCCTGGATGATGCCGACGGCGGCGGCCTTGGGACCCGCGGTGGTGAAGGCGCTACCGACATAGAACACGCCGGCGGCTCCCATCACCGCCGTGAGGGCGACCGAAATAATGACGGTCAAAATATTGAACATTTATGTCTCCTGGGGAGGCCGGCACACGGCGGGTGGTCGCGCGACAGGAGTTCGGCCTGCCAGCCCCTTCCCGGCCCGGCGACCTTTCCTCTGCCTTGCTTTTGTCTAAAATAGGTTCGTCGTGAAGGCGTTTATGAGAGGTTAATTTCGCGCCGGCGTTGTTTTGCGCGCTGACCGTAAAGCTTCAGCTTTACCGTGCGACACAATCGTTTCGATGGGCGCGGGGGCCACACAGCGCGACAACCGACCGCATGCTCCGACCAAAGCCGTTTTTTGCGGAGGAAGGGTCACAAACGGCACAGGACCGGAAACAGCAAGAAGCCCGCGGTGCGTGAGCACGGCGGGCTTCTTGGTGATTTGGTTGCGGGGGCAGGATTTGAACCTGCGGCCTTCAGGTTATGAGCCTGACGAGCTACCGGGCTGCTCCACCCCGCGGATGTCTCATTGTCGGATGA
>Ga0206116_1000968_pt1 | contig 19583 bp, 14 predicted proteins | sample 3A1Ametagenome_FD_178000 | JGI IMG/M metagenome (GOLD analysis project Ga0206116, IMG submission 178000) | Enriched microbial communities from leaf-cutter ant dump, University of Wisconsin, Madison, United States - 3A1A | ecosystem: Environmental > Terrestrial > Nest > Insects nest > Nest dump...
AGATTTTATAGCATTAGTAGTCCAGGTAACACCGTTATCAAAACTATATTCCGATGCGGGGGATATTACCTTTATTGTTCCCGAAGACACAAAACAGGAAGGTTGCGTAACTTGTAAAGTTGGTGTGACAGCAGTTAAGCTTGGTTCTATACTCACACTCGCAGTGCTACTACAGCTATAGCTATCTGTAACCGTAACGGAGTAAACTCCCGTATTGCTCACGGAAATAGTTTGCGTTGTTTCACCACCCGGACTCCAAAGATAACTGCTACCTGTTGATGCAGTCAAGTTCGTACTGCCCGAACAGACATTCAGGATACCTGTAATATTTGCAGTTGGATTCCTAACCTCTAAGGATACTGAAACTATTTTGTAACAGCCGGCATCTCGGGATATTCTTACATATACATTTCCAGTACCAGATGGATACTTAGTAAAATTGCTAATACTATTAGAATTACTAAGTGCATCGTTATAATTTTTAAAATAGGTAAAACTAAGACCTGCTGTAGATGTTACTACTTTGCTATCAAAATCGGTGAGATTAAAATCCTCTACTCCATTCCCATCAGTATCACATTTTGATAATTTTGCCGTGTTTACAGGGATATTACAAGACGATGAACAATTAAGAAAACTGATATCCCAACCTTCATTAGCGTCTGTATCCGAAGCATTTGTAAAAAAATTATTACCACCGCACGAACTACCTTGTATATCATAATCTACATATACACCTACATTATAATTTGCTTGGTTTGTATTGGGAAAATCCGAATTACTAAGAACAAAATTAAATTTTTTATTAACATTATCAATTGTAGCAGATTGTGTTGTATAAACAGTAGCACCGCTTTCATTAAATAATTTCAAAGTGATATTTTTGACAGATGCGGTTACTCCGCCGGAATTTGGAACCGTAAACACACCTGAAACATTAATGGGTAATGTTGGACAAACAGCATTCAAAGGGCTAAGATCAATGCTTCCGACAAAACTCTCATTCGAATGTAATAGACAAATATCATCTACATACGCATATCCAAAATGTCCCCCTAATCCACAACGCGACGCCATAAACTCCACCGTAAATTCCTCATTATTAGGAATAGAAGAGATATCGAGCAATCCTGACTGCCAGTTGGCTGTATATAATGTCACATAGCCATAGCTGCCGTCCGGAACTTTTGTAAATATGCAGTTCTTTTCATCGCCAACAAGACAAAATTCACTTACTACAACATTTGACTTATTAAGTATTCTTGCTTTAAAAAAAGCTTGATTATCAGTATGGCTATTATCATAAACACTTTGAAGGATGGCCTTATAATTAAATTTTACAAAATTCTCATTATTGGTTTTGAATCTTTTCCCCTGTACTATTGATCCATAAGTACTTGAATTAGGATAATTAATTTTAAGGGCATACTGATCAAATGCTTTTATGTCTCCCATATAAGAATCGATAAGATTGGCAGGAACAGTTGTTGCCATCAGATCTCCGTCAGTAGGATCGTATTGATTAATATAAGAGTCTGCTTTATTAGAAATAGACCTACACTGCGTTGGTCCGGGCGGATCTCCTATAGAAAATAAAAAATTCTTAAGATAGTTTTTCCCCCCAACACTTTCAAATTGTTCAAAGCCGCCATTAGAACACAATTCCACAAGAGTTGGGGTTGCCTTTAACATTTTTTTCTTTTCTGAAAGAACTTTCATCGCTCTCTCTTTTAGAAACTTTTCTCTTAAAACATGATTTGTTATTATTTTCCCATGCGAGTCTTCTACAATACCATTTGAAAGATAATTGATTGTATCACTCTTTATTTGTGAAAATAATTGAGAATATATAGTAAGTAATAATAAAAAATAGAGTTTTCTCATCATGAAGTTTTGAAAATTAGTTTTTTTTGCAAAAATATTTCTTTTTTGAAAATAAGCAACTTTTATTATTAAAATATAAAATTAACTTTCAAAACTCAATTTTAATATGAAAAATCAGACAAACGTAAAGTAGCAAAAAACAAAAACCGCCTAAATCAGGCGGTTTTTAAGTGGTTTCTCCAGGGATCGAACCAGGGACACACGGATTTTCAGTCCGTTGCTCTACCAACTGAGCTAAGAAACCATACTCCATTGTTTTGAGTGGTGCAAAAATACACTCTTTCCTTTTATAATCCAAATTAGATTAACACTAATTTAATATTTTCCAATAAAAAAGCCACCTGAATCAGGTGGCTTTAAGTGGTTTCTCCAGGGATCGAACCAGGGACACACGGATTTTCAGTCCGTTGCTCTACCAACTGAGCTAAGAAACCATACTCTATTGTTGTTTTGAGTGGTGCAAAAGTATATTCTTTATTCTTATAATGCAAATTATATTAGAATTTCTTCGCATATTTCTATAAAAATCATTGATTATCAGAAGATTTTTTTTCAGTTTGCGCTTTGAAAAAATCACTCAATTCTTCCAAAACTGGCTTGATTGTATCTTCCGGAAGATCACTAATCCTGATATACATCAATCCGTCAATCGCATCATTGAAATTAGGATCGACATTAAAAGCAATCATTTTTGCATTTTGTTTAATATATTTCTTAATCAAAACAGGCAATCTTAATTCAGGTTCAAGATCATCAATGATCTTATCCAACTTATTGAGATCAGCATCCATATCTTCAAAGAATAAGGCTTTATCACGCTCCTTCATCACCACCTTGAATTCATTCTTTGGGTGAATGTATTGAGCCACTGCAGAATCATAATAATGAGAGCGCATAAACTCTATCATCAAAGATTTTGAAAACTCTGAAAACTTGTTACTGATACTCACGCCGCCCATCAGGAATTTGTGTTCCGGATTTCTTAGACAAACGTGAACAATTCCTCGCCAAAGCAGAAATAATGGAAACGGTTTTTGCTGATATTCAACAGAAATATAGGCGCGTCCCATTTCGATTACCTTTCGGAAAAACGGTTGTAATTCAGGATCATATTCGAAAAGTGAGCTGGTATAAAATCCATTGATGCCGTATTTTTTCATCACTTCGGAACCCAGCGCCATTCTGTAAGCTCCAACCAGCTTTTTGTCAGCATTATCCCAAAGAAAAAGATGATGATAATGATTATCGTACTCATCCAGGTCAAAAGGCAAATTAGTACCTTCACCAATGGCCCGAAAGGTCAGTTCTCTTTGCCTTCCGATTTCTCTCATTATGGAAGGAATCTCTTCTGACTTGGTAAAGAAAACGTCATAATCGCCGTGAGAAAAAAGCCTTTTGTTTTCGGTATTTTTCAGTGTATTGATTTCATTAATGATGTCTTCTACAGGTGTCTCATCAATGATATTCTGGACTATATTATTCTGTTTCTGAAGTGGTAATTTAAGCGCCATATTAGGCAGCTTCAGTTTCTCAGTAATACTTTTTCTCCGTTCATAATAAGACTTCAGCATATAAACCTTATTATAGAGATAATCGCCCAGCTCTTCAATCGTTTCCTCCTCTTCCATTTGTTTCACAGAGATTGGCTTTCCGATCCGGATTCTGATCGGCTTATCTCTTTTCTTCATCATTTCTGCAGGCAGCATCATCGTTTGCAAATCAGGGTGCAGCTTGGCTACATTATAAAACATTTGGCTGTTGGTCGCGTGAAAATACATTGGAACAACAGGGACTTTTGCTTTTTTGATAATTTTCAGCGCCGTTTTTCCCCACGGCCTGTCGAGAACTTCGCCATATTCGTTATTTTTATTAGAAACTTCACCGGCAGGAAAAATCCCCAAACATCCACCCTCTTCCAAATGTTTGAAAGTTTCTCTCATTCCGGAAGAACTACTGTAAGCTTCTTTTCTGCTTTCGAAAGGATTAACGGAAATAACGAAAGGAGCCATAGGCTCTATTTTCGATAACAGGAAATTTCCCATTACTTTGAAATCCGGGCGAACACGTAACAAGATTTTACACATCAATATACCGTCCAATGCACCAAGCGGATGATTGGAAACAATAATGAACGGGCCTGTTTTCGGAACTTTGGCAAGATCTTCTTCAAATACAATGTAACTAAGGTCTTGTTCTTTGATAAATTCATCAAAAAACTCTACACCTTTTGTATGTTTGAGTTTGTTGTATAGATTATTAACATCATTGATCTTAGCAAGATTCATTATAGCTGAAGCCACAGGTTTCTTGAGGAAACCAATTTTATCAAGTCCGGATGCTTTTATCAAGTCTTCTTTGGAAATTAAGCTCATAGTTTTTTTATGCGGTTACCATTTGGAAGGTTTTTTTGGAGATCTGTTCCAACAGGACTTTTTTGTCTTTGTAGAACTGATCCAGTTTTTCCAGCTCAGCATTTCTAACCGTGAACAATGATACATTCTTGGTCATCTGAGTGATGAAACTCTGCTGCAATTCTTCATTAAGCTGATTGGCATTTCCAAATTTATCTTCCAAACATAAAGCTAATGAAATTGCTGAATTCTGCATCAAGGAAACTTTAATTTTATATTTTGCCAGAAGTGTAAAGATCAAGCTCATATGATCCTCAGCAATAAAGGAAAAATCTCTGGTTTCAACATTGAGCAACGTTTGATTTTCTTTCAGGATGTAACTTTCGATCAATTCATTTTCCTCGGAATTTCCTACTTTGGTTCCCGGTTTTTTAGGCTCTACAAAAGATTTTACAAAAAACGGAATATTCTTCTGCTTAAGCGGCTGAAGTGTTTTTGGGTGAATTACCGATGCTCCGTAATAAGCCATTTCGATCGCTTCTTCGTAAGAAATATGAGATAGCAATTCTACATTTTCAAATTTTCTCGGATCACCAGTCATTACACCTGGAACATCTTTCCAGATTGTCATTTCGTCAGCATTAAGACAATAAGCGAAAATCGCCGCCGTATAATCTGAACCTTCTCTACCTAATGTCACTGTAAAATTATTACTTTCTGAACCTATAAAACCCTGTGTCACATAACAGTTGATCTTATCCAGTTTAGAAATATTCTGTTCAGTTTCCTGCCAGTTCACAATTCCTTCTCGGTAATTACTGTCCGTTTTGATATAGTCTCTCGCATCCAGCCAATGGTTGAAAAACTGAATATCATTCAAATATTCGCTTAAAATTTTAGATGAAATCATCTCCCCGCAACTCACTACTTGGTCATAAACGAAATTATAATTTGGTGATTTATTTCTTCTTAAAAATGAATCGATATCATCAAAAAACAAAGAAATCTCTCCAAAAACCGGATGATTTTCTGAAAATAAACCTTTGGCAATATCGATGTGATTTTTTTTGATTAATTCAATTTCTGCCTGATAATCCTGTTTCTTGAAGTAATATTCGACTACTTTTTCCAAAGCATTCGTTGTTTTTCCCATTGCTGAAACCACCAGCAGACATTTTTCAAAACCCTGTGTTTCAAGAACCAAGGCCACATTTTTCACACCTTCGGCATCTTTTACAGATGCTCCACCAAATTTGTAAACTTTCATTAGATTTTTAACTGTTAGAATTTATTTGTCAATCAAAAAATGATTAATTGATTATTAACCTTCAAAAATATTAATAATGAATGAAATATGAAAATTGACACTTAATTTCCAATGCTTCGAAATGAGATAATAAAACCATATTAATCTATATTATAATGATTATTATCAATTCTTGATGAATTTAGTTTTATTTGATTAAAAAAAAATTTAGTTTTGTAGGAAATCAAATTAACCAATTTATGTCGCATCAGGGTTTACAGACTTTAGGAGAGTTCATCATCGAAAAACAGGATGATTTCAAATATTCTACAGGAGAATTATCGCGTCTCATCAGTTCTATAAGAATTGCTTCAAAAATCGTAAATCGAGAAGTCAACAAAGCCGGAATTGCTGACATCATTGGAAATGTAGGTAATCAAAATATCCAAGGCGAAGATCAGCAAAAATTAGATGTTTTAGCCAATGATATTTTCATCGCAGCTTTATCTCAAAGAGAAGTGGTTTGTGGAATTGCTTCCGAAGAAAGTGATGATTTTATAGAAATCAAATGCACCGAAAATGCTCACCTTAGCAAATATGTTGTATTGATCGATCCTTTGGACGGATCTTCTAATATTGATGTCAATGTTTCTGTAGGTACAATTTTTTCCATTTACAGAAGAGTTACAAATCCCGGAACTCCTGTTGAGCTTAAAGATTTTTTACAAAAAGGCGTTAACCAGGTTGCCGCAGGCTATATTGTTTACGGTTCTTCTACAATGATTGTTTATACTACCGGGAACGGAGTGAATGGATTCACACTCGATCCTTCCATCGGAACTTATTACCTCTCCCATAAAAATATCAAGTTCCCAACTTCAGGGAAAATCTATTCTATTAATGAAGGTAATTACATCAAGTTTCCCCAAGGTGTGAAAGATTATATCAAATATTGCCAGGAAGAAGAAGGTGACAGACCTTACACCTCCCGTTACATCGGATCATTAGTATCTGATTTTCACAGAAATATGCTAAAAGGAGGCATCTACATCTACCCTTCCACTTCACAATCTCCTAATGGAAAACTGAGACTGCTTTATGAATGCAATCCAATGGCATTTTTAGCCGAACAAGCTGGCGGAAAATGCAGTGACGGATTCAAAAGAATTATGGAAATCGAACCAACAGAACTGCATCAGCGCGTTCCTTTTTTCTGTGGAAGCGCTGCAATGGTCACCAAAGCCGAAGAATTTATGGCAAAAGCTGTCAACAAAAAATAATATTGAAATTTTAAATCATATAAAAGACCGGTTCGTCGGTCTTTTCTTATTTTTGTAGTATGAAGACGGCAAAATTTCATCAGTATATTCTGAATTTTAAAGTACCAAGCGGAACTTCGCGCGGTGTTCTGAATACCAAAGAAACTTATTTTATAGAGATCTCTGAAGGTGATAAAAAGGGAATCGGAGAATGTTCTCTTTTCCGGGGATTAAGTTTTGATGATGATGATGACTATGAAAATGCTTTGGAATGGGCTTGCCGAAATATTAATTTGAAACTGGAAGAACTGCAGGAAGAATTGGTCAATCATCCTTCTATTATTTTCGGAATCGAGCAGGCGCTTCTTAATCTTGAGCATCAGGGAGATCTTTATTTTCCAAGTGAATTTACAGAAGGAAAAGATTCGATTAAGATTAATGGTTTAATTTGGATGGGTGATTCAGATTATATGCAGTCTCAAATTGAGGAAAAAATAAAGAATAATTTTACTTGCATTAAACTAAAAGTTGGAACCGATTGGGATTCTGAAAAAAAAATATTAAAATCTTTAAGACAAAAATTCCCGAAAGATAAAATCGAACTTCGTGTGGATGCCAACGGCGCTTTTTCTCCGGAACAGGCTAAAATTGTTTTACAGGAATTAGCAGCTCTCGATATTCATTCAATAGAACAACCGATCAAAGCCGGAGATTGGGAAGCAATGGCGGAACTTTGTAAAAATACGCCGACACCAATTGCTTTAGACGAAGAACTGATTGGCATTCTTAATTATGAATCCAAAAAAGATCTATTGAAAATTATCAAACCTCAATATATTATTTTAAAACCAAGTTTGATTGGAGGATTTTCCGGATCTGATGAATGGATAGAATTAGCTGAGCAAAATAACATCGGTTGGTGGATCACTTCTGCTCTGGAAAGCAATATCGGCCTCAATGCTATTGCTCAATATACTTACATCAAAAAAAATCCGATGCCACAAGGTTTGGGCACCGGAAGTCTGTTTACCAATAATTTTGAAACACCTTTATTTTTAAAAGGCGAAAATCTTTGGTATAAGAATTAATTTTTAATAATTTTCTGACTAAACATCTCGTTATCTTTTGTTTTGATTTTCAAGATATATTCGCCATTCGATAATGTTGAAAGATTAATTGTTGATACATTTTCGTAGCTGTTAATCACTCTTCCATCCACCGAATAAACCTGAACATTTCTTACCTGATCTGAAAATTTAAGATCATTTTTAACAAGGGTGTTAAGCACGATCTGTTTTTTTGTCGTTTCAGAAATCGCTAATGTTTGAGTAAAGATGTATGCGCCTGTTACAACATTAAAGCTCACGTTGAAATTTCCGGCAACCGTAGCATTAATATTACTTCCGGCAAGTACAGCTATACCATTCGGAAACAAACTTGTTCCACTATTTCCCCAACTCACGAGCCAACCGGCTTCCAATCGGAATTTGAATTCTCCAACAGGCATACTACAATTGTTCAAATTATAGGTAATCCCATCAACAGTATTTAGAAAAATATCTGTAGTCCATGCTGTTCCTATATTTTGTCCACAAATTGAAACCCTTGGAAAAGCAGTCAAAACAAATGCATAAACTCCTGTTAATTTGTTAAAAGTAATATTATAAATCCCACCTGTTGTAACATTAATATTAGCACCCGAAAGAATTCCTACTCCAACAGGAAAACTTCCTGAACCCCAACTATTTGTCCAACTGTGATTTTCCCGAAATTTGACTTCTCCGGGCACAAGCGTTACATTAGTTGCAGTATAAAGAACCCCATTTATGGAAGGTGCTAAATCTATGTCATTATTCCAGTTATTAAACTGTTGCCCAGTTAAAGAAATGGTTTGAGCATTACATACAAAACTTGCCAAAATAAGGCATAATCCAAGAAATAGTTTTTTAATCATGACTTAAAATTTTTTAGTTATTAATAATCATTATCCAAATTGTTTGCCAAATAACTCTTATATAATCCTATTTTTTTACGAAAAATTCAACAATAAACAACTATGATAAATACTGACAATTTTTCACATCATTTAAAAAAATTCTGCCAAATATTACGTTTTGGTAATGAATTAAGACATCGAAAATAATTGGCACATTGTTGGAGACTAACCAGTCAGAATAAATATTAAAAAATTATATATAATTATGTCAGTAAATTTTAAACCATTAGCAGACAGAGTTTTGGTAGAACCAACTCCAGCTGAAACAAAAACAGCATCAGGAATCATTATCCCGGACACAGCAAAAGAAAAACCACAAGAAGGAACTGTTGTTGCGGTAGGACCAGGAAAAAAAGACGAACCTACCACTGTAAAAGTTGGCGACAAAGTTCTTTATGGAAAATATTCCGGAACTGAATTGAAGTTTGAAGGTAAAGACTACCTGATTGTAAAAGAAGGAGATTTACTAGGAATCATCGGTTAATATTAAAAATTCATCTGAAATTAAAATTTTCGACTAAATCAAAAAATTATGGCAAAAGAAATAAAATTCGATATCGAATCAAGAGACGCTCTTAAAAGAGGTGTTGATGCATTAGCTAATGCAGTAAAAGTAACTCTGGGACCAAAAGGTAGAAATGTTGTCATTGAAAAATCTTTCGGTGCTCCTCATGTTACAAAAGACGGTGTTTCTGTAGCAAAAGAAATCGAACTTGAAGACAGAGTAGAAAACATGGGAGCGCAAATGGTGAAAGAAGTAGCTTCTAAAACCAATGACATCGCTGGTGACGGTACAACTACAGCTACAGTTCTGGCACAGGCTATTGTAAGAGAAGGTCTTAAAAACGTAGCAGCCGGCGCCAACCCAATGGACCTGAAAAGAGGAATTGACAAAGCGGTTTCTGCAGTTGTTGAAAACCTGAAATCCCAATCTCAGACTGTTGGTGACAATAATGATAAAATCAAACAAGTTGCTTCCGTCTCTGCGAACAACGATGAGACAATTGGTTCCCTAATCGCTGAAGCGTTTGGAAAAGTTGGTAAAGAAGGTGTGATCACTGTAGAAGAAGCAAAAGGTATCGATACGACCGTAGATGTTGTAGAAGGAATGCAGTTTGACAGAGGTTACCAATCACCTTATTTCGTTACTAATCCTGAAAAAATGGTTGCAGAACTTGACAATCCATACATTCTTTTGGTTGAGAAAAAAATCTCTTCCATGAAAGAATTATTGCCAGTTCTTGAGCCAGTTGCACAAGGTGGAAAATCTTTGTTGATTATCTCTGAAGAAGTTGAAGGCGAAGCTTTGGCAACTCTGGTAGTAAACAAATTGAGGGGTTCTCTTAAAATTGCCGCAGTTAAAGCTCCAGGATTTGGAGATAGAAGAAAAGCAATGCTGGAAGATATCGCTATCTTAACCGGCGGACAGGTTATCTCTGAAGAAAGAGGTTTCACAATGGAAAATGCTTCTATTGAAATTCTTGGAACCGCCGAGAAAGTAGTAATTGACAAAGACAATACAACTATCGTGAATGGCGGCGGTGATGAGGCTCAAATCAAAGGAAGAGTAGCTCAGATCAAAGCTCAGATGGAAACTACAACTTCTGACTATGACAGAGAAAAACTTCAGGAGAGATTGGCTAAACTAGCTGGCGGTGTTGCTGTACTTTACGTAGGTGCTGCTTCTGAAGTAGAAATGAAAGAGAAAAAAGACAGAGTGGACGATGCCCTTCATGCTACAAGAGCAGCTGTTGAAGAAGGTATTGTTGCAGGTGGAGGTGTTGCATTGGTAAGAGCCGTTGCCGCGCTTAACTTCGAAGGTGATAATGCTGACGAAACAACCGGTATCAAAATTGTAAAAAGAGCGATTGAAGAGCCATTAAGACAAATCGTGGCTAATGCCGGTGGTGAAGGTTCTGTTATTGTAGCTAAAGTAGCGGAAGGACAAGGCGACTTCGGGTACAATGCTAAGTCTGACGAATACGTGAATATGCTGGAAGCAGGAATCATTGACCCTACAAAAGTAACAAGAGTTGCTCTGGAAAATGCTGCTTCTGTCGCCGGAATGCTTTTGACAACGGAATGTGTTATCACAGAAGTTAAAAAAGATGAACCTGCAATGCCAATGGGTGGCGGAATGCCAGGAATGATGTAACGGTCAGCAGCCGAAGCAATATAAATTAAACCGTTCAGATTTTCTGAGCGGTTTTTTGTATTAAATTAAACTCAAATATTCTTTCGTATCTTTAAAATCTAAAATCACAAACAATGTCGATCCAAAACGAGTCAGAATTAATCGATTTGATCAAAGACAATTCAAGAAAAATTCGATTGTAGCGATTGAAATTTTTTTTTCGACTACATATCATCTATTGCTGAAACAACAAAAGACGGCTGGACAATGATTGGGAACAAAGACGGTTTTATGGTACAACACGAACACACAATTGTCATTACATTCGGAAAACCAATTACCCTCACATTAATGAATGAAATCTGGAATTAAAAACCATCATATACTAAAAACAAAAAACCATCTCGTTTTGAGATGGTTTTTCTTTTTAATGTAAGATAATCTTAGTCGATAATTTCGTATTCAATGGCGATAGTACCTTTTCTGGTATCTGCGATTGAACTAAATGCAGCTTTGGATAGATCAAAGGCTCTTGAAGAATGGTAAGGACCTCTGTCATTCACTTTCACTACAACACTCTTCCCAGAAATCAAATTAGTAATCTTTACTTCTGTTCCAAAAGGAAGGGTTCTGTTAGCAGCGGTTAACTCTTTATTATTGAAAATCTCTCCGCTTGCTGTTTTTCTACCATTAAATTTATCGTGGTAGAACGATGCAAAACTTGTTTTGGCATCTGTGGCATTACTCTTGAAGGAATAAATACCAAGTGTTGAAATCATCATTATGATTACGAGAATAACTCTTTTCATCATTTTGAACATATTTATTGGTTTTGACTCTGCAAAGATATTCGGAATGATGTCTGAAACATCGCTTTTGGGTTTCAGATGCTGCGGACAAGAAAAAAACAAAATTTTGATAGTCGCAATGTAGCCATAGTAAGGCGATGACAGAATTTGTTAAAAAACGTTAATTATTTTGTAACATTCTTAAAAAATACCCATTACACTGACCCACTACAAATATTAAAAATACTGAAAATCAATACTTTAAATTTTAAACATTAATTTAATATTATCAATACAAAACAATATTAAATCAATGTTAGCTAAATATCAACATTATAAAGTAAAATAATATATCGATTCGATAAAAAATAACAAATTTAATTATCAATAATTCAAAATATTAAAATTTAAGCCATTTAAAGACCTGAAAGAAATGATAAACAATTGAAAAACAAAGACTTATGCAAATTCATTGTTTTTTTTAACAAAAACAAAAAAACACCATCTTAAAAATAAGATGGTGTTTTTATTATAAAATGTTGAGTTATACTAATTCTCCAATCAAATCATAATCCTCAGCCGAAGTAATTTTGACGTTGGCGAACTCTCCAATAGAGATATAAACGTCTTTTGCAGAAACTAAAACCGTATTATCGACGTCCGGAGAATCATATTCCGTTCTTCCTACGAAATAATCACCTTCCTTTCTGTCAAATATACATTTGAAAATCTTACCAACTTTCTCCTGGTTTTTCTCCCAAGAAATTTGCTGCTGGATTTCCATAATCTCCTCTACTCTTTTCTGTTTCACCTCGTCCGGAATGTTATCTTCTAAAACATAAGCTGTCGTATTTTCCTCGTGAGAATATGTAAAGCAACCTAATCGGTCAAATCGCTGGTCTCGCACCCATTGTTTTAATTCCTCGAATCTTTCTTCTGTTTCTCCTGGAAAACCAACAATCAAGGTTGTTCTGATCGCCATATCCGGAACTTTCTCACGGAATTTGTCCAGAAGTGCATTAGTCTTCTCGAACGTGGTTCCTCGTTTCATTGCTTTCAACAATTCTGTGTTGATGTGCTGAAGCGGTATATCGATATAATTACAAATCTTTGGCTCTGTTCTGATGATATCCAGAACATCTTCTGGAAATCCTGTTGGGAAGGCATAATGAAGACGAATCCATTCAATACCTTCCACTTTGATGAGTTCCTGTAGAAGTTCACCGAGAGCTCTTTTTTTATAAATATCCAACCCATAAAAAGTCAAATCCTGAGCGATAAGAATTAATTCTTTAACGCCTTTCTTTGCTAATTTTTGAGCTTCTATGACCAATTTTTCAATCGGCGTAGAAATATGGCCACCTCTCATCAAAGGGATTGCACAGAACGAGCAAGGCCTGTCACAGCCTTCAGAAATTTTTAGATAGGCGTAATGTTTAGGAGTTGTTGTTAGCCGCTCTCCTACCAATTCGTGTTTGTAGTCCGCACCAAGATGCTTCAATAAAATTGGCAAATCACGTGTCCCAAAATACTGATCAACATCTGGAATCTCACGGACCAAGTCTGGTTTATATCTTTCCGAAAGACAGCCTGTCACGAAAACTTTCTCAACAACACCTTGATTTTTCAGATCAACATACTCCAAAATGGTGTTGATACTTTCTTCTTTCGCATTATCAATAAATCCGCAAGTGTTAATCACCACAACATCACCTTTTTCCTCATGAACTACTTGCTTTCCATTCGCTTCCAGCTGACCCATCAAAACTTCTGAGTCATAAACGTTTTTGGAACATCCAAGAGTTACGATATTAATTTTCTTTTTACCTACAGATTTGGTACGCATTATCTACAATTTAAGTTTGCAAATTTAGGAATAAAAAAAGGAATCAAAAATTTGATTCCTGATTGTTGTATTTACATAAAAACATTAATATGCTTGCTCATCTCCTTTTAATATATTATAGAAAGTAAGAAAAATAATTTTGAGATCAAGGAAAAAAGACCAATGCTGTATATACCAGATATCTTTTTCTATCCGTTTTTCCATATCTCTATCAGAAAATATCTCCCCTCTGGAACCCATAACCTGTGCCCAACCTGTAATCCCAGGCTTTACAACGTGTCTGGTCATGTATTTTTTTGTGATTTTGGAATACTGTTCAGTTTGAGATAACATATGCGGCCTTGGTCCTACCACAGACATATCACCAAGAAAAACATTAATAAACTGTGGAAGTTCATCCACACTGGTTTTTCTCATAAATGCTCCAAATTTAGTTACTCTGGAATCATTTTTTTTGGCAATCTGAAGATCAGCAACCTCATTAACCGACATACTCCTAAACTTAATGCAATTAAAAGGCTCATTATTAAGACCGGATCTTTTCTGCAAAAAGAAAACAGGGCCTTTGCTCTCGAGCTTGATGATAATTGCAACAATAGGAAGCAGCCAGGATAAAATAAAAATTATTACGAATAATGAGAACAAAATATCAAAAACTCTTTTTAAAATTTGTTTCCTTGGGCTTGAAAGCGGTTCTTTCAGCAACTTCAAGAATGGAACATCTTGAATAATATCAAGATAATACGGGCTCAAATATTTATATTTAAAGTTCGGATCCATATATATCCTGATCATCTTATGTTCTGCCAGGTTAACTATTCTCTCAAAAAGGTTAACATCGATTTTATTGTCACAAAATATGATACTATTGAATTTAGAATTTTCTATATCTTTAATAAGGTCATCAATGTTTCCAAGATACATTTTATTATTATAATCGTTATCCGCACTATATGTACCGCGGATTCCCAGGTTTCTTCTTAAACTACTGTTTGCAAGAAGGGACTCAGAAAACTCACTTTGTCCAATAAGTACAGTGTTAAATGTATATAGTTTGCGACCAATTTTAACCCTGTTTTTTTTTCGGTATAAAAATAAGACAAACCGTGAAGCGAACATGAACAAACTTATAGCTAAAAAATAAAATCCAAATTTTGCGTAGTTTATATTGTTCGAAAAGATTAAAAATAAGTAAACTAATAAAAATAAAATGAAAAGTAAAATTGATTTTGTTAATGCATTGAATTGTAATGAAGATTCCTTTAAGGTCTGATTTTTATACAATTTTGTAAATTGCGTTATAACAAACCAAGAGAAACTAATTATTAAAAATTGAACTTTGTAATCGATACTGAACAGTTCTCTTTTTTGAGTTTCTAAAAAATAAAGATTATTAAGATAAAGTAAAAGATTAATAACAATATAATCTACAACGAGAAATATCTTGGGTAAGTGTCTAAATAGATAAACAATCATATATCTAGTCAAGTTATGTTGTTAATTCTTTTTAATTAGTCTTTAAATATAATTAAAAAGAACAATAGGTTATTTGTGTTTTTTTAAAAATTTAGAAATTTTTAGAAGATAAGCTTGGCATAATCATATCTTTTTCTGAAATAATGATATCGGAATCAGGTAACTGCCAATTTATATCAAGATCAGGATCATTCCATAACACACCGCCTTCTGAAGCTTTGTTATAAAAATTATCACATTTATAAGAAAAAACTGCTGTTTCTGAAAGTACGGAAAAACCATGGGCAAAACCTCTCGGAACATAGAACTGTAGCTTATTCTCACCTGTTAATTCTACGCCAAACCATTTACCAAATGTTGGTGAATCTTCTCTCAGATCAACTGCGACATCGAAAACTTTACCCTCTAAACAAGAAACTAATTTTGCTTGTGCATGTTCTCCTTTTTGCAAATGTAAACCTCTTAATACTCCATAAGATGATTTGGAAATATTGTCTTGAACAAAATGTCCATTCATTCCTGTCAATTCTTCAAATCTTTTCTCGTTGAATTTCTCATAGAAGTAACCTCTGTTATCGTTAAAAATAGTAGGTTCAATTATATAGCAATCCTTTAGAGGAGTTTCTAGTAATTTCATTTATGGGTTTATTTATTTATTTTTTGAAGTTCTTGCTCAAAAACGGCACGCTTCAATGCAGAACTGGAAAATCTGTGATCTCTTTTATTGAAATAGATCTCAATGCCTTTTTGTTCACAATACTCTTTACCAGTGAAGTTTTTATCTCTATAATCATCACCAATTATCCTGACGTCAATTACAAAAGACTTTAAAATATCCATAAGATCTTCCTCAGTGTTGTAAGGTATAATTTCATCAACAGACCGGCAAGCCTTGAGCTGAATATATCTCTCAACAACGGATTGCGTGGGTTTATTTTTAGTTGGCCTGTCTATAGTTGGATCCATTTGTAATCCAACAATTAGATAATCACAGACTGTTTTTGCTTCTTCTAGCATTTTTATATGACCTGCGTGAAGTAAATCAAAAGCTGAAAATGTAATTCCTATTTTTTCTGTTTTCATTGTTTTAGTTTTTAACAAACAAAAGTATAAAATTATATTTACTAAGATAAAACAATTTAGATTTATATTCTATTATTAATTATTTATTTACAATTCCAATCTCTGAAAAATCAATTTGTTTAAAATTTATTTTTTTCATTGCGTCTTTGTCCGTAACTTCATAATAAAAATTTTTCTTTTGAAGATTTGGATTAATATAAAAACTACCAGTTTCTAGCTCTTTTTTATTTATTTCTTCATCAGATAATGAGTAATAAATATTATTATAACTTTTTTGTGTTGTTCTAAACCAATTAGGTGAGAAAAAATTATAATTTTTATGAACAATGATATTATTTGTGAAAATAAAAGCATTATGATTTTCAATGATTGTCGATTCTAATTCTACTTTATCATTATAAGCAAAAATATTATTCTTAATTATATTATTTTCTCCATAATTTTGATGGAATCCTGCACTACTGCAATTAAATATTAAATTGCTATCAATTAAAATATTACTTGACCCAGCATCTGCATAAATTCCCCATCCTCCATAATTATTACTTTTAATATCGTGTATTAAGTTATTTTTGATAATTGTTTTTTCAGATTTTCCTAACGTGTAGATCCCTCCTAGATCATCTAATATACCTTTACCAATATTATATATGTGATTAAAGGCAATCAGATTATTTTTTGAGGGGCTAGGCTGATAACCCCAAACCCAACCTAATGAAATTGCCGTATAACTGAAATCAGAAATATCATTGTGGGTAATCTTATTATTATAAGCCTTAAATATTATTATTGGAACAGCTCCTGGATATATTAATCCTCCAGTTTTTAATATATTATTATCAACTATTATACTATTAGTAATATTCTGAGAAGGGAGATCATCCATTATTCCAATTTTTACACCACCAGCTCCTAAATTATCAAATATGGAATTGATTACAGAACTATTACTACAGCCCTTTTGAAACCAAATTGCGTTAGAAGAAATTTTATTAAAAAATACGTTTTTAAAATTAATGTTTTCTACATGATTTAGTGTTATAACAGCTCCAACCTTCATAGCTGCTTGATCAGGATCATAGCCAGATGCAGTTAAAGATTCACCAGCAGCACTAAACATGATATTTTGAAAACTAATGTTAGCAACTCTTTTTTTTTCTGAGCCCACTATATCTATAAATTTATCTATGGCACTAATAAAAATTTCAGAATTTTCTATTTTATCTGTTAACAAAGGATTATATAGAATTGTATTTTCATCTTTATAATACCATTCTCCCTTAGAATGTATATTTGGTAAATTGTTAAGAGTAAGGTTAGTTGTTGTTTTTATATCATAAGGTGCAAAACCATAAGGTGCATTTATCTTGATAGTTTTTTTTGATGGATTATACTCATCAATGTACCTAATAATTGTTCCCCAAGAAACATATACAGTTACCCATATATGTTTTAATTGTTGAAAGGTACATTTTTTTAAAATGCTATCAAGTTCATCGTTAATAGTAATGATTGCCTCTTGATTTTGAGTATACTTAACACCCAAAGGATTTGTAAAGCCTGATTTTGGATATTGAGAGCTTTTAACAAATTTATCATTAATAGTTAAAAACTGTCTTAACTTGCTTTTGTCTGATATTTTGGATATATCTAATATCCATAATCCGTTATTAACATCCAATTTTGGACACAACTTATGTGCACCATAAAATACCGGAATGTTTTTAGAATCTCCAACGACAGTAATCTGATTTTTAGCAGTCCTATGATCATTAATGTCAATATTGAGGATGTTTTGCATAAAATATTTACCAGAAGAAATATTAATTTTCACGGGAACATTAGAATGTTTTCTTGCTAATAAAAATGCTTTTTCTAATGAAAGTACCGGTTCTTTAGCAGTACCAGGATTTAAATCACTTCCTGCTGGCGAAAGATAAATATTCTGAGAATACAAAAATCCAAATAGTTGAAATATTATTAAAAATATTTTTTTTATCATATTAATGTTTTATTTGTACTACAAAATTTCACTGATAATTTTATAAACAAAAACTATTTAAAATACTCTGCTTTAATTTACTATATATCAATTCTTACTTATACTTAATTAACATAGGAAATATGTATTGAGGTACTTTTCTTACAATTTTAAATAACAAAGTTAACTTTCCGAACAACTTATATTGTTTAATGATTTTTAAATCTTCTTCAGATTTTAATTTTTGTTGAGTCAAATCAGTACTTTTACCACCAAGTCTCATTTTCACAACCCAATCATTCATAAAAATTTTTTTTAGCTGATTATTTTTAAACCATCTCAAGGATATTTCATAATCAGAAGCTATTTTAAAATCTTCTTTATATAGCCCAAATTTTTCAAAAATTTCTCTCTTTACAAATATAGTTGTATGCAAAGGAATCCAACCAAAATATAAATATCGACTTTTAAAAACCTTAGCTCTATAAACCCTTTTAATTTTAGCAGTGTCATCTTCATCCACATACAATCCATTTGCATAAACTATATCTGCATCAGTGGTATCAAAAATGGTAACAATCTTTTGGATAGTAGTATTGTCATAAAAAAAGTCATCCGAATGTAATAGCCCAACAATATCTCCCGTTGCTTTAATAATACCTTTATTAATTGCATTATACATTCCCGTATCCTTTTCACATATAATAACATCAATATTCTCCTTATATTGATTTATAACATCAAATGATTTATCTTTCGATTGACCATCAACAATTATGTATTCTAAGTCATCATAAGTTTGTGAAAGAACACTTTCTATAGCTGAAGATATTGTTCTTTCTCTATTATAACACGCAGTAATTATAGATACTTTCATTTATTTATTATGTTAAAAAACATAAATAACTAATTTAACTAAATTTTATTCAGATCTTCCTGCATCATTTCCTTTACAAGACCTGCAAGATCGTATTTCGGTTCCCAGCCGAGTTTTGTTTTCGATTTCGTAGGATCTCCAATTAAAAGATCAACTTCTGTCGGGCGGTAATATTGAGGATCGATTTTTACAACCACTTTTCCGATTTCTAATTGATAATCAGGATGATTGCATTTTGCCACTTTTGCCACCTCATTTTCATTTTCCCCTTCGAATGTCAATTCAATACCTGCTTCACCAAAAGCCATTCTTACAAAATCTCTTACATAAGTCGTTTTTCCGGTTGCGATGACATAATCTTCCCCAACATCCTGCTGTAGAATTCTCCACATGGCTTCAACATAATCTTTTGCGTGTCCCCAGTCTCTCTGTGCATTAAGATTTCCAAGATACAAAACCTCTTGTTTTCCTTTAGCGATTGCTGCGGCACCCATTGTAATTTTTCTTGTTACGAACGTTTCTCCTCTTCTTGGGGATTCATGATTGAAAAGAATACCGTTGCAGGCATACATATCATAAGCTTCGCGGTAATTTTTCGTGATCCAGAATCCGTAGATCTTTGCAACACCATAAGGCGAACGCGGATAGAAAGGAGAATTCTC
>Ga0206116_1000971_pt1 | contig 19427 bp, 14 predicted proteins | sample 3A1Ametagenome_FD_178000 | JGI IMG/M metagenome (GOLD analysis project Ga0206116, IMG submission 178000) | Enriched microbial communities from leaf-cutter ant dump, University of Wisconsin, Madison, United States - 3A1A | ecosystem: Environmental > Terrestrial > Nest > Insects nest > Nest dump...
GGGCTACATCACCAAGGGAGCATGGGAGCTTTCCGACGCGCTGCACATCAAGGCGATCGAGATCATTGGCCGCTCGCTGCGCGCCTCCTGCGCGGGCGACGCCAAGGGCGTCGAGGACATGGCGCTCGGCCAGTATGTGGCCGGCATGGGCTTCTCCAACGTCGGCCTCGGCCTGGTGCACGGCATGGCCCACCCGCTCGGCGCCTTCTACAACACGCCGCACGGCGTCGCCAACGCGGTGCTCTTGCCGACGCTGATGGCCTACAACGCCGACTACACGGGCGAGAAGTACCGTGCGATCGCCGCTGCCCTCGGCGTCAAGGGCACCGAGGCCATGCCGATCGCCGAGGCGCGCAAGGCGGCGGTGGCCGCGGTTGAGACGCTTTCGAAGGATGTCGGCATTCCCGCCAAGCTGTCCGAGGTTGGCGTCAAGGCCGAGGACATCCCGGCACTCGCAGAGGCGGCCTTCGCCGACGTCTGCACCGGCGGCAATCCCCGCGATACCAGCATCCCGGACATCGAGGCGCTCTACAGGTCGATCCTCTGAGAAACCGGCCTCTTCGAAACAAGTCTGCGGCGCCCTCCGGGGCGCCGTTTGCATTTCCATTGATAAAGTTTGCGACGCAACAACGAGCAAGACCGGATCGGAGGATAGCGTTCGGGCTACAAGCAATGGAGAGCCCTCCGATGTCCCTCGATACGATCACCCCCGTCAGCACACTCGACGTACGCCGCCTGCCCTGCGAGCTGCGCCGCGCCACCATCATCGAGAGTTTCGACGCCCTTGAACCGGGGCAGTCGATGGAGATCGTCAACAGCTTCGATCCGGTTCCGCTGCGCCAACACTTCGAAGAACGCACCCTGGTCGGTTTCGGCTGGGACTACCTGGAACAAGGCCCTGAGATCTGGCGCATCCGTCTGACCCGGAGATAAGCCATGAAGTCTGAGATCCTCGCCGCCCTTGCGACCGTCGACGACCCCGAACTCGGCATCGACATCGTCTCCCTCGGTCTTGTCCGTCGCCTCGACATCGGCGAGGGCTGCGTCACCATCGAACTGATGATGACGACGCCAACCTGCCCGCTCGGCAGCCTGATCGCCGAAAACGCCCGTGCCGCAGTGGAGCGCGCAGTCGGAACCGGGTGGACCGTGAGCGTCACCATCGACAAGGCCGCCGTCTGGTCGCCCGAGCTCGCCGATCCGACCGTCCGTTCCCGGTTCGAGCGTCAGCCGTCACGGTTCGAAGCGGCGGTATCGAGGTTCGCCGCCGGCCTGTTCGGGCGCTGAGAACGAATGCGCTCTGAATCCGCTCACCAGGCTATAGTCTTTACCCCTCTCTCCAACTCTCCCCCACAAGGGCGGAGAGCACGGCTCGGTTCTTTCCAGAGCTTATCGGCAGAAAAATAAGCACCGGTCAGCTCTACGAACCCTCTCACCCCTTGTGGGGGAGAGTTGGAGAGAGGGGTACTCCCGAACATTCCTCCGGACTGCACCATGAAACTCACCCCGTTTCTCCGCATTGCCCTTGCCGTGACAGCGGCGGCGTCGTTGATCGCTGGTCTCACCGGCGGTCTCGCCCGATTGGGCGTGGTCGCCCCGGTCGGCGATACGGCGGATATGCATGGGGCGATCATGGCCTCCGGCTTCTTCGGCACCCTGATCTCGCTTGAGCGGGCGGTCGCCGACGGGCGCCTCGCGGCATTGCTGGTCCCCGCCATATCTGCGGCCGGGGCCGTTCTGCTGCTGTCGGGTTATGCCGAGGCGACGGCGCCATTGTTTCTCGTCGCCGGTCTGGGCCTGACGCTTCTGACCGGCTTGGCCACGTGGAAGCTGCCGACATTGTTTACAGGGCTGATGACGGCCGCCGCTGCGCTATGGCCGCTCGGAACCCTGTTCTGGATGCTTGGCCGAACGCTGCCGGAAGTCGGTTATGTCTGGCTCGGCTTCCTCATCCTGACCGTTGTCGCCGAGCGGATCGAGCTGTCGCGACTGCTCAGGCCGACGCTGGCCGCCCGTGGCCTGCTGGTTCTCCTCGTCGCGCTGTTCGCCCTGGCACTGGGACTGGGGCAGCCATGGAACGGCTCGACGCTTCTGTCCGTGGCACTTGCCGGCATCGCACTCTGGCTGCTCAGGGAGGACATCGCGCTCCGCACCGTCCGTACCAAGGGTTTTGCGCGCTTCTCCGCGCTGCTGCTGATCTGCGGTTATGGCTGGTTGATCGTTGCCGCCGCCACTCTGACGCTACTGCCGCCGGGCGAGGCCCTTTACGGCCACGATGCCGCCATCCACGCCATAGCCGTAGGCTTCATCCTGTCGATGGTGTTCGCCCACGCGCCGATCATTCTGCCGGCCGTCGCCGGAGCTCCGGTTCGCTATGTGCCGGTTCTGTATCTGCCGGCGGCTCTGTTGCAATTGGCGATCGGCCTGCGCATCGCCTTCGACGCGATGGAGGCGACCGAAAGGCTGCATTGCGCGGCATGGCTGACCATCGCGGCCATCGTTGCCTACGTCGCACTGCTGCTCGGCACCATAGCGGTCCGGCCAAAGGCAATCCACGCCCAATAGATCGAAGGCGCCATCAGCCGGCCTTGAGCCAGTCGTCCACCATCCGGTCGTGCGTTGTGGACGATGCGCGATAGGCGCGGCAACGGTTGCGCCCGACGCGCTTTGCCTCGGTAAGCGCCGCATCGGCGGCCACCATCAGCGAACCGATGTCGGCACCAACGTCGGCCACCGCCGCCACACCGGCACTGGTGGTCAGCGGCACATGCTCGCCGCTTTCGGTCAGAAGCCTCAGTTCCTCCGTCCGCCGGCACAGATATTCGGCGATCGACAGGCCGACGTCGAGCCTGATCGAGGGCATGAACAGGGCGAACTCCTCGTCGCCAACCCGCGCGACGATATCCGGCGGCCGCACCTCGCGGTGCAGGACCTGGGCAAACGCCTTCAGCGCCCGATCGCCCTCATCCCGGCCGAAACGGTCGTTGACGAACCGGAAGTGGTCCAGATCGAAAACCATCAGCACGCCGCGCTCGCCCCCACCTTGCAGCAATGCGTCCGCTGCCCGGAAAAACGTCGTTCGATTGGGCAAACCGGTCAGAGCATCCGTATCTGCCGATTTGCGATGGAACCGAGCATCGCGCTGGGCGAGCAAGGTCAGCATGGCGACGACGAGGAACAGGGTGAAAAGCAGCGCTTCCAGCACGCCAAGGATGAACAGGGGCGACTGGTCGAAAGCCGCGCTGAGACCAAAATCCGGAACGATCGCCAGTAGCGGTACCCGAAGCGCATAGAGTGTTCCATGGGCCGCGAACAGCGCTGCGGTGGGCAAACGGGCCGGCAGCGGCTCGATGCGCCTACGTTGCAGAAGCTTCCAGGCGATCGCCAGCGAGTAGATGGCCATTACCAGCGCGGCCAGGGCTCCATGCAGGGCGGGCTCGTCGCGAAGGAAGGGGACGGCGGCGAATGGAAGCCAGGCGACCGCGCCGATGACCGCCTTCCAGACCACGGGCCGACAGCCCTCGAACAGCTGGAAGCCGAGCCAGATCAGGCCGTAGGCGAACGCCAGCATGGCATTGCCGAACAGAACCGAGGTCCAGTCGGGCACAACCGGTCGCAAGATATAAAACGCGCAGGCAATGGCCCCGAACCAAAGGGATGCCGCCCAGACGGCCAGGGCGTAGGTCCGCCGTTCCGTCAGCCAAATAAAACCGAACGCCGTGCCTGCGGTGATACCGCCCAGCACGCCGATCAATAACAGGGTCGAAACGTTGATCAGCTCGGCCATGACGACCTCCACGCCACTGAACCGCGGGGTCACCTCTCGGGAAGAGCTATTCCAATACTCGATTGTGTCAGAAAAGTGTAGAACTCAAGTTTCGATCGAAGAATTTCGAATGCTGCGCAAGGTTAACGTCGCCCTTTTCCTTTGAGCGAGGACAGAGACGGATAGCGTCCCTTGGCTACCGGCGCGGGTGGCGGCGGAGATGGCGTCGGCTTGAGCTTCAGTTTCTGCGGCTCGAGCGGCGCCAGTGTCTTCGGAGCACCCGACTTCGCATCCTCGACCATGCGGACGAGCTTCAGCAAGACGGCGGCGGTGCCCCTCAGGCGCTGCTCGGCCTCCGGCCAGTCGCGAGCCAGCACGATCTTCTGATCCGGCCTTATCTTGGCAAGCGATCCCTGCTCCCCGATGTACTGAACCAGAGCTGCCGGGTTTTCGAACTTGCCATCCCGGAAGGAGAGCACCAGCCCCTTCGGGCCGGCGTCGATCTTTTCGATATTCGCCTTGCGGCAAAGGCTCTTGATGGTGATGGTCTTCAGAAGGTGCTCGACTTCTTCCGGCAGCGGACCGAAGCGGTCGATCAGCTCGGCACCGAAAGCGTCGATGGAGCCGCCGTCCTCCAGTTCGGCGAGGCGCCGGTAAAGGCCGAGACGAAGCTGAAGATCCGGCACATAGTGATCGGGGATCATCACCGGCGTGCCAAGCGTGATCTGCGGCGACCACTGATCCTCGACAACCTCGTCGACGATGCCGGCCTTGAGCTGGGCAACGGCCTCCTCCAGCATCTGCTGGTACAACTCGTAACCCACTTCCCGGATGTGGCCGGACTGCTCCTCGCCGAGCAGATTGCCGGCGCCACGCAGGTCGAGGTCGTGGCTCGCCAGCTGAAACCCGGCGCCCAACGTGTCGAGCGACTGCAGCACCTTGAGCCGACGCTCGGCCACCGAGTTGACGCGGTTCTCCGGCGGCGTCGTGAAGATGGCGTAGGCGCGCGTCTTGGAACGGCCGACGCGGCCCTTGAGCTGGTAGAGCTGGGCAAGGCCGAACATGTCCGCACGGTGAATGATCAGCGTGTTGGCGGTCGGAATGTCGAGGCCGGATTCGACAATCGTCGTCGACAGCAGCACATCGTACTGGCCTTCGTAGAAGGCGTTCATGATGTCCTCGAGCTGCGTCGCGGCCATCTGTCCGTGCGCGACGGCCACCTTCACCTCCGGCACGTGTTTCGCCAGGAACTCTTGCTGGCTGGTAAGATCGGCAATGCGCGGGCAGACGTAGAACACCTGCCCTCCCCGGTACTTCTCCCTCAAGATGGCTTCGCGGACGATCAGGGGATCGAACGGCGTGACGAAGGTTCTGACGGCGAGACGATCGACCGGCGGCGTGGCGATCAGCGACAGTTCGCGGACGCCCGTCAGCGCCAGCTGCAGCGTGCGCGGGATCGGCGTGGCGCTGAGCGTCAGCACATGCACATCGGACTTCAGCTCCTTCAGCCGCTCCTTGTGCTTGACGCCGAAGTGCTGCTCCTCGTCGATGATCAGCAGGCCAAGATCCTTGAACTCGATGCCCTTGGCCAGCAGCGCGTGCGTGCCGACCACGACGTCCACCGTGCCGTCGGCGAGGCCGGCCTTGGTGGCCGCAAGGTCCTTGGACGGCACCAGACGCGAGGCCTGCCGCACGTTGATCGGCAGCCCCTTGAACCGCTCGTGGAAGGTGCGGAAGTGTTGGCGCGACAACAGCGTGGTGGGCACGACGACGGCCACCTGCTTGCCGCTCATGGCCGCCAGGAATGCGGCCCGCAACGCCACTTCGGTCTTGCCGAAGCCGACATCACCGCAGACGAGACGGTCCATCGGCCGCCCCGAGGAGAGATCGCCGGCCACGGCCTCGATGGAGTTGAGCTGATCCTCGGTCTCGTCATAGGGAAAACGGGCGGCGAAATCGTCGTAGAGGCCTTCGGGCGGCGACAGCACGGGGGCGGTCTTGAGCAACCGTGCAGCCGCCGTCTTGATCAGCTCGTCTGCGATCTCGCGGATGCGCTTCTTCAGCCGCGCCTTGCGCGCCTGCCAGGCGCCGCCGCCCAGCTTGTCGAGCTGCGCCTCGGCATCGTCGGAGCCATAGCGGCTGAGGAGTTCGATGTTCTCGACCGGCAGGAACAGCTTGTCGCCGCCGGCATAGACGATTTCCAGGCAATCGTGCGGCGCGCCGGCCGCCTCGATGGTCTTGAGGCCGACGAAGCGGCCGATGCCATGGTCGACGTGGACGACGAGGTCGCCCTCGGCCAGGCTGGTCGCCTCCTTGATGAAGTTCTCGGCCTTCTTGCGGCTCTTGGCGCCACGCACCAACCGGTCGCCCAGAACGTCCTGCTCGGCGATCACCACGAAGTCCGGCACTTCGAAGCCGGTCTCGATGCCGAGAATCGCGAGCGGCAACACGCCGAGGGGCGCCTTCAGCGCCGCGTCGAGATGGGGGACGAGTTCGGTTGCCTGGCCGCCGTGATCCCGGATCACCTGGGCGAGGCGATCGCGCGACCCTTCCGACCAGCAGGCAAGGATCACCCGCCGCTTGTCCGCCCCGAGCGAGGCGAGATGCTTCACCAGCGCATCGAAGATGTTGACGTCGCCGGCCGCCCGCTCGGCGGCGAAGGAGCGTCCGGTCTTGCCGCCGAAATCCACCACCTTGACCGACGATTGTTCGGGACGGTTGAACGGTGTCAAGCGGGCAACGGCACGACGTGCCAGGAGGCCCTGGAGCTCGCTCTCGGCGAGGTAGAGCGTGGTTGGCGGCATCGGCTTGTAAGGCGCGCCGGAGCCGCCCGTCTTCAACGTGTCGAGACGGGCCTCGTAGTGATCGACCACGGCGGTCAGCCGCTCGTTGATGGCCTCGTCCACCAACGGATCGACCATGACGGCAGCGTCGCCGGTGTAGTCGAACAGAGTGCCGAGCTGTTCGTGGAATAGCGGCAGCCAATGCTCTATACCGGCGTAACGGCGCCCCTCGCTGACCGCCTCGTACATCGGATCGCCCGAGGTCGCGGCGCCGAAGGCAGCGACATAGCCTTGCCGGAAACGCTTGATCGAGGCCGGGGTGATCTGCACCTCGCTCATCGGAACGAGATCGAGGCGCTTCAGCTGCCCGGTCGAGCGCTGACTCTCCGGATCGAAGGTACGGATGGATTCGAGCTGGTCACCGAAGAAGTCGAGGCGCACCGGCGCTTCGGTTCCCGGCGCATAAAGGTCGAGAATGCCGCCGCGCACGGCGTATTCGCCCGTGTCGCGCACGGTCGACGAACGAGAGAAGCCGGCATTTTCGAGCCAGGCGGTGAGCTTGCCCATGTCGGCCATGTTGCCGGGCGCCAGCGTCATCACCTGCCCCGACACCATGGAAGGCGGCACCACGCGCTGCACCAGCGCATTGACGGTGGTCAGAAGCACGAAGGGTCTGACATCGCCGGCGTGCGCCGCCAGCTCCGACAGCGTGGTCATCCGCCGTGCCACGACGGCCGGGGTCGGCGACACACGGTCGTAGGGAAGACAGTCCCAGCCCGGAAACTCCAGCATGCCGACTTCCGGCGCGAAGAACGCCAGCGCGCGCTGAAGCTGCTGCAGCCGCTGGCCATCACGGGCGATGTAGACCGCGTCGAGGCCCTTTCGCTTTCCCGAACGCACCAGTTCAGCGAGCGCGAGCGCTTCGGCACCGTCCGGAACGGCGGCGACCGTAACGGCGGAAAAGTCAGACAGAAGGCTGGACCAGGGAGTGGGCATGGCAAGGGATATCGGCTCAGGGGAGGAAACGTGATCTTCTAAAGCATCCAATGGCAAAAGAAAACCCCGGGACGGAACAATAAATCAATAAATTCCAATGGGTTAGCAAATCGCCGATCGTGATCTGGCGCGGGCAACCGTCCGAAAGACACCCTGTCAGGCGCCCGTGGCGATGTGATGGCATCCCTTGCGTTCACGCATTCTTCAGCAAACCGCGTATTTTTCCATATCCCTTAGGCAATCCGAATGACAAAGCACCTATAAAACACAGTCAAGACTCGCCTCCCCTCCAGGGCGATTTGTCGTCGGTCGACGCCGAAAAGGATCCCGTCGTGAGCACGCTGTTTCATGTGCCATCCCTGCTGATGGCGGCCGCGGTAGCGGGCGCCTGCGTCTCAACGAGCCATCTTCTGATTTGGCGCGGCGTCAGAAACGAAATCAGCGTTCCACTCTGGGGTGTCGCCTATGGCCTCTGCACACTCGCGATGATCATGATCGGTCTTCGAGGAGTGATACCGGGATTCCTCTCGATCGTCGTCAGCAACGGCCTGCTGTTGGTGGCCGTCGGTCTCGTCTGGCTAGGCTATCGCCGTTTCATCGGAAAGATCGGCCGTTACGACCGACTTCTGGCCTTGCTCGGAGGGCTTGTCTGGCTGGCCTTCGCCTGCCACCACAAGCTCTTTGCCGACATCAATCTCAGAACACACGCGGTTTCGGTCGTTCAGTCCGTCTATCTTCTTGCCATCGCCTACGATCTGGTCGCGCACAGGCGGAAGGAACCCCTGCCGTCCCTATCGCTTACGGTGGCGGCCATCGCCGTCCAACTGGCCCTGCTGCTCGCCCGCACCATTCATTTGCTGATCGATCCGCTCGATACCAGCACCGACACCCTGCCCTCGGGCACGCCCCTCGCCCTGACGCTGGTCGGATCGATCGGCTTCGTCGTCTTTCTCGGCCTCCTGCAGTTCGCGCTGGTGGGGCAACGGTCGGAACGACGGTTTCGGGTCGCAGCCGAGACGGACGGGTTGACGGGCCTCGCCAACCGCAGGCGCTTCTTGAGCGAGGTTCTGTCGGACCTGGAGAGGTCCCCCGCGAGCGGTGCCATGATCCTGTTCGATCTCGATCACTTCAAGAGCATCAACGATACCCACGGCCATCTGACCGGCGACCGGGCACTCGTCGAGTTCTCCAGCATTCTGGCGAAGGCGACGCCCCACCGCGCCGTCGCCGCCCGGATCGGAGGCGAAGAGTTCGCGCTGTTCCTGCCCGACGGCAACGCCGCGGCCGCAGCGGCCCTGGCCGAAGACATCCGCCGGCTTACCCACACCTACGAGCTCATCACGACCAATGGCAGGCTGAACATGACGGTCAGCGTCGGGGTCGCCGACGTCGCCGAGGTCGGATCGGACTACGAGACGCTGCATGGCGCGGCCGACGTTGCCCTCTACAGGGCCAAGAGCGATGGTCGCGATCGTATCGCCATCTATCGCAGGGAACCGCTGCCCAAGCAGATCGCGGCAAAGCGTGGAGAGCTCGCCCATCTGATGTCTGCTACGGCCTGAGATGTCTCAGCCGGCAAGCGGATTGGTTTGAGAGAAGGCCAGTACCTTGGCAAGCACCGCCTTCGGCGCGCTGTCCGGAACCGGCACCTTGCCGAGAATCCAGCCGAACAGTTCGCGGTCATCGACCTCCAACAGAGCCTCGAACTCGTCGAGCTCTGCCTCCGTCAACGTGCCGATCGAATCGTCGGCAAAGCGTCCGAGCAGAAGGTCCAGCTCGCGCGTGCCGCGATGCCAGGCGTGGTAGAGGATTTTCCGGCGCCGCGGCGAAAGGTCGTCAGACGTTCGGCTGAGCCCGGACATCGATATTCTCCAGGAAAACGAAGAGAGAGGGCGGCCCGAACGGCCTCCTGCCGCCTCCGTCTGTAGCCGATTTTCCCGGTGAAAGTAAACGATTGCCGGTTGTCCACCATATCCGCGACTGCCGAAGGCTGTTATAGGAAACGGCCTTTTCCGGTATTATGTTGGCCGTTTTTGTCATGAATTCCGCTTCTTCCGGCCGTTGGTCCGAACTCGTTTCGCCGGCTTATCTTGCCGCCTCGCTGACATTGATGCTCGCCGCGGCGATCTTCGCCTTCAATGCCTTCCTGGTATCCACGGCGATGCCGTCGGCGGTGGGCGAGCTGCATGGCGAGGCCTACCTTTCGTGGACGCTCACCGTCTACATCGTCGCGTCGATTACAGCCGGCGCCTCGGCGCCGTTGCTCAAGGCCCGCTTCGGCGCGCGACGCTGCCTGTTCGTCGCCAGCGGCGTGTTTGCCATCGGCACGCTCGCCGCGGCTCTTTCGCCAAGCATGGAGCTGGTGTTGGTCGGCCGTGCGGTGCAAGGCGCCGGCGAAGGCCTCGTCGCCGCCATCGCCTTCGCGCTGATCCCGCAGCTCTTTCCGTCGCGGCTCGTTGGCAAGCTGTTTGGCGCCGAGGCGATCGTCTGGGCCGCAGCAGCCTTCGGCGGCCCGGTTCTGGCCGGCATCATCACCGAGTTCATCAGCTGGCGCGCCGCCTTCCTGATCAACCTGCCGATCGTCGCCGTCTTCCTGGCCCTGGTCCATGTGGCGGTGCCGCAAGAGGCACGCAATTACGACGCAGGGCTTTTCCCCGGCGTGAGACTCGGTCTCGTGGCGCTTGGCATGATGGCCATCTCGGTGGCCTCCGTCGCACTCGACAAGCCTTGGCAGGCCGCCCTCGTGGTGGCCGGCGCCGCTCTCTGCCTGGCCGTCGCCGTTCGCATCGATCTTTCCGCTCGGGTCTCGATCCTACCGCGCGGCGCTTTCAGCATTTCGAGCGTGCCGGGGCTCGGTCTCTGGACGATCTTCCTCCTGCCGCTCGCCCAGTCCGTAACCGGCGTGTTCCTGGTCTATGCCGTGCAGCATCTCTGGGGATACGGGCCGGCCGTCGCTGGCGGTATCGGCGCCATCCTGGCCGTCGCCTGGAGTACCGGCGCGGTGACGGTGGCGAACTTCGACGGCATGGGCAGGCGCCTCACGTTCATCTCCATCGGCACGGCGGTGGTGGTCGTTGGCCTCGTCGTGGGTCTCGCCTCTATGGCCGAGCATCTTCTGTCGCTGGTCATGCTCGGCCAGCTGGTGATCGGCCTAGGCATGGGCATCGCCTGGGGCAGTCTTTGCCAGGTGGTGATGGAAACTCATCCCGAGGGCGAGCGCGACAAGGCATCGGCGCTGGTGCCGACGTTGCAATCGGCGGGCTACGCCGCCGGTTCGGCAGTGTTCGGTCTCGTCGGCAATCTTGCAGGTTTTGCAACAGATCCTTCGCCGGAAGGGCTCCGGTTCGCGATGGTCGCCGCCTTCACCGCAGCGGTTCTGCTGGCGCTTCCCCCGCTTGTCCTGACGCTTCGGATGGGCCGGATTCATCGCGCCGGCCCGCCCGCCTGAACGTCAGATCGTCACCTCGACGCCGGGGATTATTCCAGCCTCCTGGAGATAGGCGACGACATGCTCTGCCAGCACGTCGGCTGCGGCATTGGTGGTGTCGAGGCGGATTTCCGCCTCTTCCGGGGGCTCGTAAGGCGAGGATATGCCGGTGAACCGGGCAATCTCGCCGGCCCTCGCCTTGGCATAGAGCCCCTTGGGGTCACGCGCCTCGGCAACGTCGAGCGGCGTGTCCACGAAAACTTCGACGAACTCGCCGTCCTCGACCAGCTCACGCGCCAGTTGCCGTTCCGCCCTGAAGGGGGAGATGAACGACACCAGTACGATCAAGCCGGCATCAACGAACAGTTTGGCCGTCTCTGCGACACGGCGGATATTCTCGACCCGGTCGGCATCCGAAAAGCCCAGATCTCGGTTGAGGCCGTGGCGTACATTGTCGCCATCGAGGATGTAGGCATGGCGCCCAAGCGCCGTCAGTTTCTTCTCGACGAGGTTGGCAATGGTCGACTTGCCGGCACCGGAAAGCCCGGTGAACCAGACGACGGCCGACTTCTGCCCTTTGGCGAGTGCCCTCGCCCGTTTGTCGACGTCGAGCGCCTGCCAGTGGATATTGCCGGCCCGGCGGAGTCCATGGTCGATCATGCCGGCGCCGACCGTGAGGTTCGACAGCCGGTCTATGATGATGAAGGCGCCAGTCTCGCGATTGACGGCATAAGGATCGAACGCGATCGCCTCCGACAGGGAAAGGTGAGCGACTCCGACTTCGTTGAGGGAAAGGCTTCTGGCCGGCAGTTCGCCGCCGGTGTTGACGTCGATCTTGTGACGGATCGCCGTCACCTGGGCACCGACCTGACGGGCACCGACCTTGAGGAGATAGGGGCGCCCGGGCAGGAGAGGATCGTCGGCCATCCAGATCAGATGAGCCGCGAACTGATTTGCGACCTCCGGCCGATCGATGGCGCCAGACAGCAAATCACCGCGCGAGATGTCGATCTCATCGTCGAGCGTCAAGGTCACCGCCTCGCCAGCCGATGCGACGTCAAGCTCGCCATCGAAGGTCACGATGGACTTCACCGTCGAGGTCCGTCCAGACTTCGCCACCACCATGGCGTCGCCGCGTCGCACGGTGCCGGAGGCGATGGTGCCCGAAAAGCCGCGGAAGTCCAGGTTTGGCCGGTTGACCCACTGCACCGGCAGGCGGAACGGCCGATCGGAGGCGTCGTCATCCACCGCCACGGTCTCCAGATGCTCGACCAGTGTCGGACCATCGTACCAAGGCGTGTGGGGGCTGCGCTCAAGCACGTTATCGCCATAGCGGGCACTGAGCGGAATGGCGGTCAGCGTTTCAAAGCCGAGGCCGGCGGCAAAGGCCCGGTAGTCGGCGACGATGTCCTCGAAGATGGCCTCGGAGAAGTCGACGAGGTCGATCTTGTTCACCGCCAGCACGACATGACGGATGCCGACCAGCGAGACGATGAAGGAATGACGGCGGGTCTGGGTCAGTACGCCTCGCCGTGCATCGACCAGGATCACCGCGAGGTCGGACGTCGAGGCGCCGGTCGCCATGTTGCGCGTGTACTGCTCGTGGCCGGGCGTATCGGCGACGATGAACTTGCGCCGGTCGGTCGAGAAGAAGCGATAGGCGACGTCGATGGTGATGCCCTGCTCGCGCTCGGCCTCCAGGCCGTCGACGAGCAAGGCAAGGTCGATGTCATCACCGACCGTACCGTGCTTGCGGGAGTCCTTTTCGAGGCTCAGGAGCTGGTCCTCGAACAGCAGCTTGGAGTCATAGAGCAGCCGGCCGATCAGCGTCGACTTGCCGTCGTCGACCGAGCCGCAGGTTAGAAAGCGCAGGAGGCTCTTCTTCTCGTGCCGGCCGAGATAGTCCGTGAAAGCGGACGCATCCGCAGCGACATTCGGATCGATGGCGTTCATCAGAAATAGCCTTCCCGCTTCTTCTTCTCCATGGAGGCGCTGTCGTCGTGATCGATCAGGCGACCGGACCGCTCGGATGTCCGGGCGATCAGCATCTCCCGGACGATCTCCGGCAAGGTCGCCGCATCGCTCTCGACAGCGGCGGTCAGCGGGTAGCAGCCCAGCGTGCGGAAGCGAACGCGCCGCAGCTCGGGAGTCTCGCCAGGGAGAAGCGGCAGGCGGTCGTCATCGACCATGATCCACTGGCCGCCACGGTTCACCACCGGCCGTTCGGCAGAGAAGTAGAGCGGCACGATCGGGATCTTTTCGAGCAGGATGTATTGCCAGATGTCGAGCTCGGTCCAGTTGGACAGCGGGAAGACGCGGATGCTCTCTCCCGGCCGGACACGGGAGTTGTAGAGGCGCCAGAGCTCCGGACGCTGGTTCTTGGGGTCCCAGGCGTGGGTGTCGGTGCGGAAGGAAAACACTCGTTCCTTCGCCCTGCTCTTCTCTTCGTCGCGGCGGGCGCCGCCAAAGGCAGCGTCGAAGCCATGAGCCGTCAGCGCCTGCTTGAGGGCCTCGGTCTTCATGACGTTGGTGTAGACGGACGAACCATGGGTGAAGGGGCTGATGCCGGCGGCAACGCCGTCCTGGTTGGTGTGGACGAGAAGATCGAGCCCCTCCTGCCTTACGGTCGCATCACGGAAGGCGATCATCTCCCGAAACTTCCAGGTGGTATCGACGTGCAGCAGAGGGAACGGCAACTTGCCGGGATAGAAGGCCTTGAGCGCCAGGCGCAGCATCACCGAGCTGTCCTTGCCGATCGAATAGAGCATAACGGGATTGCGGAACTCCGCCGCGACCTCGCGGATGATGTGTATGGCTTCCGCTTCAAGACGCTTCAAATGGGTCAGACGATCCTGGGACACCTGAACTCACCTCGAGCGCGACCGGCGTCGCGACTTCCTTCCCCCAGCCCCTTTGACCGGAGATACTGGCGAAGCGGTACCAAGCCCCCTCATTGCTCTCAAGAAAGCGCGCACTCCGGCCAAAGCAGAAAAGAGAAAATCTTTCCGCCGACAGCGTTTTGCTTTGATTGGCGCTCAAAAATGCCAATTAACTACTGGATTTGTATTCTAATCACCATGGGCGGGCATCACCGCACCTTCGGCATCACACCTTTTCCGGCGCGGCAGCCGTCGATCCCCGGACGATAAGCTGCACTGGCCAGACTTCAGCGACGGTGCCCGGCTTCTGGCCGGCTATGCGAGCCAAAGCCATCTCCGCCACCCTTGTTCCGGCGGCGCGGATCGACGAGCGCGTGGTGGTGAGCTGGGGATGAAACTGATCGGCGGGGAATGCTGGCATCTCGTCGTCGTGAGCCACGATAGAAAGATCGCGCGGCACTTCGAGGCCGAGCTCGGCGGCGGCTCGCAGCACGCCGAGCGCCACCAGGATGGAGCCGCACAGGATAGCCGTCGGACGGTCATCGCTCTCCAGAGCCTGCCGGGCACATCGATAGGCATTCTCGGCAGTCATGGGCATGAAGTGCTCGTCGAGCATGTCCGGCGCCAGCCCGGCGGCGGCAAAAGCGATGGCGGCGCCGCGCGAGCGATCCTGGGCGAACGTGAAGTGCTCCTCGCCGTTGATCAGCGTGACGCGCCGATGCCCGAGCTGGATCAGGAAGCTGGTCGCCTGCTGGAACGCGCCGAAATTGTCGATGTCTATATAGGAGATTCCGGTGGGGTCCGGCGGTCGGCCATGCACGACGAAGGGAAACTTCAGCTCCGTGAGCAGGGCAATGCGCGCGTCGACGGTCTGAGGAGCGGAGAGTATGACCGCATCGACGGTGCCATCCCGGGCAAGGCGTCCGAAGGTGACGATCTCGTCTCGCGGCGTCGAGGGACTGATGAGAATATCGAAGCCCTGCTTGGCGCTGGTTTCCGCCACCCCGGCAAGATATTCGACGAAAAGCGGATCCATCAGCACATTTCGTTCGGCATTGAAGACAACGCCTAATGCGTGGGCACGTCCCGTCGCGAGCCTTCGCGCCGCCGGACTGGGCCGATATCCGAAACGTTGCGCAGCGGCGAGCACGATTTCGCGCGTTTTCTCGCTGACCTCGGGGTATCCGTTGAGCGCGCGACTGACTGTCGTCTGCGACAAATGCAGCTCGGCGGCCAATTCCTTAAGATTCATTGTCAATTTCCATCGCCATCGGAAGCCGCCTCGTTCTTCCCCCATGGACCGGGAGCCGACGCCGATGAGCGTGCCTTACCATTTGTAGCGTTATTGTTACACCCATTGTCCACCCTGCTCAAAGGATCAGCAGGGCCGAACGCCCTGCCCCGACGCCCGAAATCCTCCCTGCAAACGGTTACATTGACCAGTTGACAGTGACACGGCTTTCAAGGATGATCTCGACGTTCAAAGCGCTTTGGAGGTTTCGAGCGCTTCGTACCCAGTTGCGGCATTCGGGAGAAGTGCCGCATTCAAGGGAGGACTTGATGTATCACTCAGCCCTGCGTGCCGGTCTTTTCGCCGGTGCGGTTTTCAGCGCATCCGTCACGATGGCCGCCGAGCTCGCGATCGTGTCCGGCGACTCCGGCAACGGACTGGCCTTCCTGCAAAGCCAGTTGAAGGAGTTCGAGGCGAAGACCGGCAACACGGTCAAGATCGTGCCGATGCCGCCGTCGACCACCGACCAGTTCGGCCAGTACCGCCTGTGGCTGGCCGCCGGCAATGCCGACATCGACGTCTACATGACCGACGTCATCTGGGCGCCCCAGCTCTCCGACCAGTTCCTCGACCTGACCGATGCCGCCAAGGATGTGGTCAAGGATCACTTCCCGTCGATCATCGAGTCGCAGACGGCCAACGGCAAGCTGGTGGCCATCCCGGCCTTCACCGACGCCCCGGCTCTCTTCTATCGCAAGGACCTGCTTGAGAAGTACGGCAAGCCGGTTCCCAAGACCTGGGACGAGATGGCCGCCACGGCCAAGGAAATCCAGGACAAGGAACGCGCGGCCGGCGCCAAGGACCTCTGGGGCCTCGTCTTCCAGGGCAACGCCTACGAAGGGCTCACCTGCAACGCCCTGGAGTGGGTGAAGTCGTTCGGCGGCGGCCAGATCGTCGAAGCCAACGGCGACATCTCGATCAACAACGAGAAGGCAGCCAAGGCTCTCGATACGGTCAAGGGTTGGGTCGGCACGATTTCGCCCCCGGGCGTCCTTGCCTACCAGGAAGAAGAAGCGCGCGGCGTCTGGCAGACCGGCAACGCGGTGTTCATGCGCAACTGGCCCTATGCCTACGCTCTCGGCAACGGCGACGACAGCGCCGTGAAGGGCAAGTTCGGCGTATCGACCCTGCCGGCCGCCTCGGCCGACGACAAGCCCGCCGCCACCCTCGGCGGCTGGAACTACGCGGTGTCGAAGTACTCCAAGCACCCGGAAGAGGCGATCAAGCTCGCCCTGTTCCTCGGCTCGACGGAAGTGCAGAAGAACCGCGCCATCAACCAGACCAACCTGCCGACCATCGTCTCGCTCTACGACGATGCCGACGTGGCCAAGGCCGCGCCGATCATCCCGCAGTGGAAAGACGTGTTCATGAACGCCGTGCCGCGTCCGTCGGCTCCGACCAAGGTCAAGTACAACGAGGTGTCCTCGCTGTTCTGGTCGGCCGTGCATGACACGCTGTCGGGTAATGGCACCGCCGCCGAAAACCTCGAAGTCCTCGAGGCCAAGCTGACCGAGCTCAAGGGCTCCGGCTGGTAAGCCGACCTCGGCTCGACGGCCGCCCGACGCCATCCCCCTCGGCGATCGGGCGGCCGCGCTTCCCGAGTGGTTCGCTCCACTCCCTGCCTGTCTGGACCTGGTTCGGACCCAAGGCTGTCGGGCTCCTCCGAACTATTCCAGACCAAGAGACGGCTGCCGGAAACCATCACCGTTTCCGGGCTGCGCTTGATCGATGCCGCGACGACGGCACCGGTGCCTTCCGCACTCCATTGCAGGAATTGCCATGGCCTCCACCCAATCGACGATCCGGATTGTGCCGACCGGACATCCCAAGCGGGTCAAGTCCGAATTGATGCGCCAGCGCCTGAGGGCCGCCGGCTGGTTCCTGGTTCCGATGCTGGTCGCGCTCGCCATCGTCGCCGGATGGCCGCTTCTCAGAACCATCTACTTCTCGTTCACCAACGCTTCGCTGACCAATCTCTACGGCGCCGAGCTGGTCGGCTTCAAAAACTACCTCGGCTGGACGGTGCTGAAGAGCGGCCGCATCATTTGGTCGGGCCTGCTGGCCGACCCCGTCTGGTGGAACGCCGTCTGGAACACGGTCCGCTTCTCCGTGCTCTCGGTGACGCTCGAAACCATTCTCGGCACCATCGTGGCACTGGTGCTCAATGCCGAGTTCAAGGGGCGCGGCATCGTGCGCGCCGCCATCCTCATTCCCTGGGCCATCCCGACCATCGTCTCCGCGCGCATGTGGGGATGGATGCTGAACGACCAGTTCGGCATCATCAACGACGTGCTGCTGATGTTCGGCCTCATCGATCACAAGATCGCCTGGACCGCCTCGGCCGACACGGCCATGATCGCCGTGCTTATCGTCGACGTCTGGAAGACGACGCCGTTCATGGCGCTTCTCATTCTCGCCGGCCTTCAGATGATCCCGCGCGACATCTACGAGGCGGCCGCCCTCGACGGCGTTCACCCGGTCAAGACCTTCTGGAAGGTGACATTGCCGCTGGTGCGTCCGGCCCTCATGGTGGCGGTGATCTTCCGCCTGCTCGACGCCATGCGCATCTTCGACCTGATCTACGTGCTGACGCCCAACAGCTCGCAGACGAAGACGATCTCGGTGCTGGCACGCGAGAACCTGATCGATTTCGACAAGTTCGCCTACGGCTCGGCACAGTCGACCATGCTGTTCCTGATCATCGCGCTGATGACCATTCTGTACATCTGGCTCGGCAAGGTCCGCTTCGACGGAGGAGATCGGTGATGCTCTGGAACCATACCAAGACCGCCTCCTTCTACCTGCTCGTGGCGATCATCGTCTTCGTCTCGGTCTTTCCGTTCTACTACGCGATCCTGACGAGCTTCAAATCCGGCACGGCCCTGTTCGAGATCAACTATCTGCCCACCCACTTCAGTCTCGACAACTACATCGCGGTCCTGACCACCGGCGTGTTCGTCCGCAACCTCGCCAACTCGATCCTGGTGGCGACGTCGGTGGTGGTGCTGGCGCTGTTTCTCGCCGTGACGGCGGCCTTCGCCCTGGCGCGCGTCAGCTTCCGAGGCCGTGGCCTTCTGCTGATGACCATTCTTGCCGTGTCGATGTTCCCACAGATCGCGGTGTTGGCCGGCCTGTTCGAACTGGTGCGGGCATTCGGCCTGTTCAACACGCCGTTCGCCCTGATCTTCTCCTACACGATCTTCACCTTGCCCTTCACCGTCTGGGTGCTCACCACATTCATGCGCGACCTGCCGGTGGAGATCGAGGAGGCGGCGATCGTCGACGGCGCCAGCCCGTGGGTCATCATCACCAAGGTGTTCATGCCACTGATGTGGCCGGCGCTGGTGACGACGGGTCTGCTCGCCTTCATCGCCGCCTGGAACGAGTTCCTGTTCGCGCTGACCTTCACCTCTTCCAACGAGACGCGCACCGTGCCGGTTGCCATCGCCCTGCTGTCGGGAGCGAGCCAGTACGAGATTCCCTGGGGCCGCATCATGGCCGCCTCGGTCATCGTGACCGTGCCGCTCGTCGTTCTGGTGCTGATCTTCCAGCGCAAGATCGTTCAGGGGCTGACGGCCGGCGGCGTCAAGGGCTAGGAAGAGACGCCGCGTCTCGAAGCGGGCCGGACGACGAAGCAAGCTTTGCGTCCGCGCCACAGCTCGAACAAGATGGGCCGTGCCGACGCCCTCCCCGCCGGCATCGCGATGAAGAGAAAGACCAACAGGAATGACGACACTCGAAAAAGCCGTTGCAAGCGCCGACCGGACCGCCGATCCCGACTGGTGGCGCGGCGCGGTGATCTACCAGATCTATCCGCGCTCGTTCCAGGACTCCAACGGCGACGGCATCGGTGATCTTGCCGGCGTCACGGCTCGCCTCGGCTATCTCGAAGACCTCGGTGTCGACGCCATCTGGCTGTCGCCCTTCTTCAAGTCGCCGATGAAGGACTTCGGCTACGACGTTTCCGACTATTGCGACATCGACCCCATCTTCGGCACGCTGGACGACTTCCGGAAGATGGTCGCCGAGGCGCATCGGCGCGGGATCAAGGTGATCATCGACCAGGTGTTGAGCCATACGTCGGATCTGCATCCGTGGTTCTCAGAAAGTCGGAAGGATCAGATCAACGCCAAGGCGGACTGGTATGTCTGGGCGGACGCCCAGCCGGACGGCACGCCGCCCAACAACTGGCTGTCCGTCTTCGGCGGCTCGGCCTGGGAGTGGGATACCCGGCGCTGCCAGTATTACCTGCACAACTTCCTGGCCAGCCAGCCCGACCTCAACT
>Ga0206116_1000974_pt1 | contig 19345 bp, 18 predicted proteins | sample 3A1Ametagenome_FD_178000 | JGI IMG/M metagenome (GOLD analysis project Ga0206116, IMG submission 178000) | Enriched microbial communities from leaf-cutter ant dump, University of Wisconsin, Madison, United States - 3A1A | ecosystem: Environmental > Terrestrial > Nest > Insects nest > Nest dump...
CGCAACACCTACATCAACTCGCCGACGCTGCTCGACGGATCGCTGGCGCTGAAGGGCCGGCCGGGCCTCAGGTTCGCCGGGCAGATCACCGGCTGCGAGGGCTATGTGGAAAGCGCCAGCATCGGCCTTCTCGCCGGCCGTTTCGCCGCTGCCGAGCGGCGCGGCGAAGCGCCGTCCCTGCCGCCGGAAACGACGGCTTTCGGCGCGCTCCTCAGCCACATCACCGGCGGGCACATCGTTTCCGACGACGAGCCGGGAAAACGCTCCTTCCAGCCGATGAACGTCAATTTCGGCCTCTTCCCGCCACTGGAGCCCGGCACGGTGACGAAGCCGGAAGGCATGAAGCGCTTCCGCGGCAAGGACAAGGCCCTTGCCAAAAAGCAGGCGACCGCCGCCCGCGCGCTGGAGGACTGCGCCCGCTGGCTGGGGCTCTAGCTTGGCTGGCCGAGAGCCTTGCCACTGAGACCGGCGGCCGTCGGCATGAAGCTGCCGAGCAGCCAGAGCGAGACTTCCGCCGCCTGCCGCTCGTCGCGGAACTCGAAGGTACCGCCCTCGAAGGCGGCATCGGGGAAGTGCACGGCAAGACGGCGCGGGCCGGCGCTGCCAACCCGCACCGCACCCGGTTCGATCAGGTGGCAGGTGTAGTGATGGCCGTGCGCATGCATGCAGCCGGCCTTGCCGTCGTGCAGGCGCAGGAAGACCGTGCGCCCGTCCATCGTGGAGATGACCTCGCGAATCGCTTCGCCCGGAAACGCCCGGCCGAATTCGAGGATGGCCAGTCCCGCATCCTCGCCCATCTTTTCCGGTTCGTCGCGGCGGAACCTCTGACGGAAGATCAGGCCCGCCAGGAACAGGCAGGCGATGGTGATGGTCCAGAGCATCGGCTCGACTCCTCCAGGAGAAACGTCCTGCCGCTGTAGCGGACAAGGCTTGCGCCAGTTTTGCGTCGCCTCAGGCAGGACGCGCGAAGGGGCCCGGCGGTTCCCTCCGCCTCAGAACGGCCCGCGGCGCAGCGCCCGCCACATCCACCATTGCCGCCGCCACTGGGCGGGCTGGAGCGAACGGTCGAGCGTAGCGGCACCCGCGCGCTCCGCGGCGTCGAGGACAGGCCGCACGAGCGCCACCGTCAGGAAGGCCGCGCGGTTCTCCGGCGCGATGCCGCCGGCGGCCCGCGCCTTCGCCAGATGCTCGCGGCCGAGGCCGACGAAGGCTTCGACGGCGCGCGCGGCGGCCTGCCTGTCGCTGCCGTCGAGCAGCGCCTCGGGCGAAAGGCCGGTGGCGGCGAGAAGATCGGCCGGCAGGTAGACCTGCCCGCGCCGGCGATGGATCGGCAGCATCAGGAGGCTGCCGGCAACCGTCTGGGCCACCCCGGCATGGCCGGCAGCCATGGCCGATTGCGGCGCCTTCTGCGGATCGAGCACGAGGCTTGCAAGCTGGATGAGGGCGGAGGCCGTCTCTCCCGCATAGCCCTCCAGCGCGGAGCGGCTTTCCATCGGGTCGTTGTAGAGATCGAAGATGCGCGCCTCGATCATGTCCGTCAGCACGGAGACCGGCAGGCGGTGCTCGGCAATGCAGGCCAGCAATCCCGCCGCCAGCGGATTGGCCGCCGCATCCCCGTCCGGCGCGCCTTCCAGGAGATCGCGCCACCATTGCAGCCGGATTTCGCCGGGCAGCGCCTCGCGCACGACGTCGCGCACGCGGGCGATCTCGGCATAAAAGGCATAGAGCGCGGCAAGCGCCCCCCGCTTCTCCGCCGGGGCCAGCAGGCAGGCGAGATAGCGGTCGCGGTCCGTGTCGCGGAGCGCGGCGAGGCAATGCGCGTAATTGGCTTCTGTCTTGTCGGGCATGTCGGAAAACCGTGTTCGGGAATACTCCGGCCGGGCCGCCGCAATCAAACGGCGATGAGCGCGGCTGCGACCGCGCGGTTTTCGGCCAGAAGGACATTGAAGGTGCGCACGGCAGCGCCCGTGCTCATCGGATCGGAGCGGATGTGCCGCTCCCGCAGCACCGCCTTGACCTCCTGCGGAAGGGGGCGGATTTCCTTGCCGGTGCCGACCAGCAGCACCTCGATGCCGTCCGCCTCGTCCAGCACGCGCCTGAGGTCGTCGGGAGTCAGCGGGCCGTCCTCCTGCCTGTCCCAGCCGTAGATGCCGGACGGAAGGCACAGGATGGAGCCGCGATGCGACATGTCGGCAAAGCGGAAGCCGCCATTGCCGTATGCGTCGATCGGCGCACGGCCCGGGAAATGCGCATCCCGGATTTCGATGCCCTTAGCCATTGGGTCCCGTCTCCGCGGCCGGCCCCTTTCCGCCTTTGCCGGGGCGGTAGCGCTCCGGCTGCAGGCGGAACAGGATAAGGACCGGACCGGCAATGTAGATGGAGGAAATGGTGCCGATCGCCACCCCGAAGAGCAGCGTCAGCGCGAAGGTGCGGATGCCCTCGCCGCCGAAAAGCGCGAGCGCGGCAAGCGCGATGAGGGTCGTCGCCGAGGTGAGCACGGTGCGCGAGAGTGTGCGGTTGATCGCGTCGTCGATCAGGATCGGCAGCGGCATCTGGCGGAAATGCCGAAGGTTCTCGCGAATGCGGTCATAGACGACCATCGTGTCGTTCAGCGAGTAGCCGGCAACCGTCAGCAGCGCCGCCACGGCAGTGATGTTGAACTCGATCTTCGTCAGCGCGAGGAAGCCGAGCGTGAAGAAGACGTCGTGCGCCAGCGAGATGATCGCGCCGATGGCGAAATGCCATTCGAAGCGGATCCAGATATAGGCGACGAGCGCGATGAGTCCCGCCACGAAGCCGAGTGTCGCCGTATCGATCAGCTCGCCGGAAATCGCCGGGCCCACGACTTCCACCCGGCGGAAATCGTAATCATCCTCGAGCTCGCCGCGGGCGACGAGCACGGCGGTCTGCTCGGCATTCTCGCCCTCGCCCTGTGCCGACAACCGCACGATGGCGCGGCTCGGGGCGCTGGAATAATCGACCCTCTGGACATCGATGCCCGCGCCGGCAAGGCGGGCGGAAATGTCGAAGAGGTCGGCCGCGCCGGATTTCGCCTGGATCTCTGCCGCCGCGCCCCCGGTGAAATCGATGCCGACCCGCAGCTTGCCGGCGACGAGCAGGCCGGCGACGACCAGAGACAGCACGGCCGTCAGCAGGAAGACGCCGTTGCGCACCGCCATGAAGCGCAGGTTGAGCCCGTCGAACATTCCGCTGCGGACGCCCTTGGGCAGATGCGTCGCCCGGCTGCGGGCGAGCCACCGGCGCACGAGACGCCGCGTCACGCCGAAGGTTGTGAAGAGCGTCGCGAGCAGGCCGATGCCGACCGCAAGCGCAAAGGCGCGCACGGGCGCGGCCGACAGGAAGAACAGCACGGCGGTGGCGATCAGCATGGTGGCGGAGGCGTCCAGCACCGTCGCCCGGGCGCGGGCAAAGCCGATATCCACGGCTTCGGCGAGCGGCCGGCCGTTCTTCGTCTCCTCGCGGATGCGCTCGAAGATCAGCACGCTGGCGTCGACGGCAATGCCCACCGTCAGCACGATGCCGGCAATCATGGGCAGCGAGACCGGCACGCCGAAGAGAGCGAGCACAGCCAGTGTCAGCACCACGTTGAAGAGGAGCGAGGCCGAGGCGGCAAGGCCGAGCATGCCGTAGAAGAAGGCCATGAAGGCGACCACCGCCACGATGGCGACGAGCGGAGCACGCGCCGCGGCGCCCATCGAGGTCGCACCGAGGACCGGCTCGATCGAACGTTCCTCAAGGATGGTGAGCGGCGCGGACAACGGCCCGCTGGCAATGACGCGCGCAAGATTGGCCGCGCCCTCGGCGTCGAAATCGCCGGAAAGCCGGCCGGTACCGTCGGTGACGGTGCCCGTGATCTTGGACGTCGAGATGACCTGGCCGTCGAGCAGGACCGCAAGGGTGCGGCCGGTGTTTTCGCGGGTGAAGGCGGCAAGCCGCGCGGCGGCGTCCGGGCGCAGGCGAAATTCGACAAAGGGCTCGCCGTTCGCCGCCGGCTCGGCGGAAGCGACATCGGCGGCTGTGAAGAGGTCGTCCTTCTTCACGAGATAGCCGACCGGCGGCTCCCCGGCCGAATAGAGGACTTCGGAGCCTTGCGGCGCGCCGTCCTCGATGGCCGTGTCGACCGGCACGCTGTCATCGACGAGGCGGGCGGAAAGCCGGCCGACCTGGTCCAGCATGTCCTTGACGCGCTGCGGATCGGTGACGCCCGGCATGGAAACGACGATCCGGCCGCGCTCGCCGCGCATGACGGCAACCGAAGGGATACCGAGGCTCTCGACCCGCCGGCGCACCGCGTCGACCGCCTCCGGCGAGACTGCGCCTTCGGCGGGCTCATCGGGCAGGACGATGCGGAACCGGCCCGGCTCGGGCGTCTCGACGGTGCCGAGGCCGAGCTGGTCGAGCGCCTTGCGGGCGGCATCGGCCCGGTCGGCGGCCGCCACGGTCACGTCCACCGCATTGCCGGCGCCGTTGAGGTCGCCATAGAGGATTTGCGCGGCGCGCAGCGTGCTGCCGATCGTCTCCACCGCGGCGCGCAGCCGGTCGGCGGCGATTTCGCTGCGGGAGGTCTCTAGGACGAGGCGCGAGCCGCCGGTCAGGTCGAGGCCCGGCACGAGGCGATGCGCGGTCATCCAGCCCGGAAGGCCGGCGAGGCTGCGCACCGGCAGGAAGCTCGGCAGGACAACGAGAAGGCCGGCCACGAGGAGAAGCCAGAGAAGAAGGGTCTTCCAGCGGGCAGGTTGCTGCATCGCGATCTCGACTAATCCGGCGCCGGCGCCGGCTCAAAACCAGTCGGGCCGCCCGGCCGGGCGATTCTGTCCCGGCCGGGCGGCAAGCCAAGCTATTCCTTGACGGGCTCGCCCTTGACGCGGACTTCGCTGACGCCACCGCGCATGACGCGCACGCGCGCACCCTCGGCGATCTCGACTTCAAGCTCGTTGTCGTCGACGACCTTGGTGACCTTGCCGACGATGCCGCCGCCCACGACGACCTGGTCGCCGCGCCGGATGTTCTTCAGAAGCTCCTCGCGACGCTTCATCGAGGCGCGCTGCGGGCGGATGATGAGGAAATACATCACCACGAAGATCAGCAGGAACGGCAGGATCGACATGAGAATGTCCGTGCCGCCCGCTCCCGCGCCGGGTGCCGCCGTCTGGGCGAAAGCCTCGGTAATGAACATCAGCTACTCCTTGAAATCTTGAATTTTCACGGCCCGCAGGGCCGTTTCGGTTGCCGGAATATAGGCAAGCCCGCTTTTAATGCAACAGACGAGGCCGCGAAGCGCTCGGTTTTCAAGTGCTTTCCCCCTTTGCGCGCCCGCCCGGCGCATGCTACCGCCGGGGAAAGCATGAGGAGACAGACATTGCAGGAAGATCACGTCAAGCTGCTGCTGGCCGAAATCGGCCGCATCAACGCCGCGCTCGAGCGCCTTGCCGGCCCGGCGCCCGCCGTCAACGACTGGAGCGCCTCGGACGTCTTCGTGTGGGCTCCCGCGCGCCTTCAGGCGCAGCCCGTCAAGCGGCCCAACCGCATCGACATCGATCTCATCCGCGGCGTCGACCATGTGCGCGACATCCTCGTCGACAACACGGTGCGCTTCGCCCGCGGCCTGCCGGCCAACAACGTGCTCCTGTGGGGCGCGCGCGGCATGGGCAAGTCCTCGCTGGTCAAATCCGTCCATGCCCTCGCGGCAAAGGAGACGGAGAGCGAGCTGAAGCTCATCGAGGTGCACCGCGAGGACATCGCCACCCTGCCGGCGCTTCTCGACGTGCTGAAGGACACGCCCTTCCCCGTCATCATCTTCTGCGACGACCTGTCCTTCGACCATGACGACACGTCCTACAAGTCGCTGAAGGCCGCGCTCGACGGCGGCGTGGAAGGCCGGCCGGAGAACGTGCTGCTCTACGCCACGTCGAACCGCCGGCATCTCCTGCCGCGCACCATGATCGAGAACGAGCAGTCAACGGCGATCAACCCGTCGGAAGCCGTGGAGGAGAAGGTCTCGCTCTCCGACCGCTTCGGCCTCTGGCTCGGCTTCTACCGATGCAGCCAGGCCGAATACCTGGAAATGATCGACGGCTATGCGGGCCATTTCGATCTCGACATCCCGAAGGAGCAGCTCCACGCCGAAGCGCTCGAATGGTCGACGACCCGCGGCTCCCGCTCCGGCCGCGTCGCTTGGCAATATGTGCAGGACCTCGCCGGCCGGCTCGGCAAGCCGCTCGTCAAATGACGAAGGCCCGGCATTGCCGGGCCTTGACGATTCTCGGAGCCGAAAGTCCTATTCCAGATAGGTCATCGGGTTGACCGGGGTGGCATTCTTGCGCACCTCGAAGTGGAGCTTCGGACGGGTGGCGTTGCCGCTCATGCCCGAGACGGCGACGGTCTGGCCGCGCTGGATCTTCTGGCCGCGCTGCACGTTCAGTTCGCCCGCATGGCCATAGACCGTGACGGTGCCGTCGTCATGGCGCACGAGCACGGCATTGCCGAGTTCCTTCAGGCTGCTGCCGGCATAGATGACCACGCCGTTTTCTGCCGCCTTGATGGGCGTTCCTTCCGGAACCGAGATGTCGATGCCGTCGTTGCGGTTGCCGTCGACATTCGCGCCGTAGGCGGCAATGACCGCCCCGCGCACCGGCCAGCGATACTTGCCGATGCCGGTCGATTCGGGCGCGTCTTCCGTCACGTCGGATTTCGCGGCGGCTTCCGTCACGGAGACGGTCTTGACCGGCGCCTTGTAGGCTTCCGGCTTCTTCTCCGCCGTCTCGATCTTCTTGGCGACGGGAAGCGAGGCCGTCACGGTCTTGTCGGTCGCAGCTTCCGCACCCGTCGGGATCACCAGCTTCTGGCCGATGCGGATGGATGCGGTGTCGAGGCCGTTCGCCTTCTTCAGCGCCTCGACCGAAACGCCGTTGCTGCGCGCGATCCTGGCGAGCGAGTCGCCCGGCTGGACCTCATAGCCGCCCTTGCCCTTTCCTTCGCCGGCATCGGCGACGTTCGAGTTCGTCTGGCTGCTTTCGGCCTTGACCTTGTCGCGGGTCGACGTGCCGGGCAGGATGGCGACGTTCTGCTCGCCCTTGCGCTCCGGCGTCGGCAGCTTGCCGTCGACCTTCAGCGTGTGGTCCGTCGAGGCCTTGGCGGCGCTCGCGGTGGTGCTGAAGGTGGGGATGACGATCTTCTGGCCGGGCTCGGCATCCGAGGAGCGCTTCAGGCCGTTGGCGGCGAGGATTTCCTTTTCCGGCACGCCGTAGCGCTTGGAGAGCGTCTTCACGCTTTCGCCCTGGCGCAGCATGACGACCGGCGCATTGTCGGTCGACCAGCCGGCCTTCTTCTTGACGGTCGCGGTGGTCAGCGTGTCGGTATCGGCGGCGACGGCCCTGGCCTTGCGCGGCAACTCCTGGCCGAGTGCGGCGGTGCGCTCCGCCGCGCGGCTTGCGCCCGCGGTCGGGTCGGCAAGCTCGGCGCGCTGGACGCTCATCGGGGTCGTCGCAAGGCGCGTTCCGGAGCCGGCGGTGGTCGAGGTGTCGATCGGATCGTAGGACATAGAGCCCTGATCGGGGAACGGCTGGTTCAATGCCTCCTCTCGCGAGGTGACCTGGCCGCTCGCCGCATATTGCCCGCCGTTGCCGACCGTGCTGCGCGGAACGGGGTTGCTGCCGAACAGCGTGCGGCGCGGCACCGAATTGGTGGTGATGTTGTCCTGATCGGAAGAGAAGAGACCGCCGAAGCGGGAGACATCCGAGCTGCACCCGGTTGCCACGCTTGCCAGCAGGGCAGCCGCCATAAGGCGGGTCGCGGTCCTACCAAAACTCGGCGATACACTCTTACGCATGAGACTCTACCCACTCGGAACACTACATGATGTGAACCGATTAAAGCGCGTTAGAGTTACTGCCCGGTTAAAACCGGCGATTCCCGATGTTTTTTTGATGAATTGCTAACCATGGCACGCAGGCCGGAAGCCGCAACGGCTCAGAAGCCGGCCGCGTACATGCTGTCCGCACGCGAGATGCGGCCGCTGACGCGCGCGGCATTCTCGAAGTCGCCCTGGCTCGGCTGGAAGATCGCCGAGATCGGCGTTGCGCGCCGCACCGTACGCCCTGCCGAATCCGCCGAATTCTCCAGCGCGGCATCGGGCGCCGTCATGTCGAGGGCGCTTTCATTGTAGGCGATGGCGCGCAGGGCCGCGACGGCGCGCTCGCGCGTGCCGGCATAGCGGGCGCTGCGCTGGTCCTGCGACGGCATGCTGTCGTAATATTCGACATAGGCGCGCAGATAGGCTTTCCTGTCGCCCTCGTCGAGGAAATGGCCGTAGGCGGCGTATTCGCGCTTTTCGAGGTCGTCCGTATCGAGGTTGTTGCGCTCGGCCTCCGTCAGCGCCGGCTGGCCGTTCGCCGTCTCTTCCTTGGCGACGCTCAGGACCAGCAGGGCATCGACGGACAGGCCGACATGCGCGGACGGATCGTAGCTGCCGCCGGCAAGCTGGGCGGTCGACGCGGCCTCGGCGCTCTCCTCGACAGCCTTCCCCGCAGCCTTGGTCGCCAGATAGGCGAGGCTGTCGCTGGTGGAGCTGCTGGGGATGCGGTTAGAGACGTACATTTCCTTCTCCGTCGGAGCAGCCGCATCCCTCGGGAAGGCGGCGTCCTCAGTAGAAATTCCTGCTTCGTTATCGGCCTACGCCCCGAAACTTGCGCGAAGCTTGCGCTGGTTAACAAATGGTTAACGCGCTGTATTTGCGTCGCTAATTCACGCCGCGCGTGCAGCCGCGCACGCAAATGCGGCTCTCTTCCGAACAAAACGCAGGAAAGACTCAGCCGGCAGATGCCCACCGCGGCCGAAAGCAACCGGGAGAAGAAAGGTCAGAGCGCCTGCGCGACCTGCGGAACGATGGGAAGGTAAGGCACCGCGAACAGGTCCTCGCGGTCGAAGCGGCTGCCGGTCTTCGTCAGCTTCAGCATGCGGCACTCCGTTTCGCCGACCATGACGGGGGCGATCAGCATGCCGCCGGAAACGAGCTGTTCAGCAAAGAAGCGCGGCAGGGCCGGAAAGGCGGCGGTGACGAGGATGCGGTCGAAGGTCCCCTCGCCCGGCATGCCGTTGCTGCCGTCCGCCTGCCGCACCACGACATTGCGGATGCCGGCCTTCTCGATCGACTGCTGCGCATTGGAAACGAGGGTGCGGTAGCGATCGACGGTCAGCACGCGCTCGCTCATGCGCCCCATCACGGCGGCGGTGAAGCCGCTGCCGGTGCCGACCTCCAGCACGCGCTGGCCGGCCTTGAGGTTCAGCATGTTGAGAAGCCGGACGGCAAGGTCGATGCCTTCGATGAAGGAGCCGCAATCCAGCGGCAGCAGCCGGCTGGAATAGGCATCGCCCGCAAACTGCGGCGGCACGAAGAGCGTGCGCGGCGTCTGCTCCACGGCGGTGAGGAGGTCGAGATTGTTGATGCCCTCGCCCCGCAGGCGCAGCGCCAGCGCGGCAAAGCCTTCCTTCTCGATCACCCGCCCCGTGCTCAATCGTTGTCCTCGCCGGCAAGGGCGCGCTGCACGCGGTCGAGCACCGTGTAGTCGGTGAGGTCGAGCTTCAGCGGCGTCACCGAGATCTTGTGGTTCTTCAGCGCATGGATATCCGTGCCGGCGCGGAAGTCGCCCTTCCGCTCGCCGAAGCGCAGCCAGTAGTAGGGAAAGCCGCGGCCGTCGGTACGCTCGTCGACCGTCAGGCCGAAATCGAGCTTGCCCTGCGCGGTGACTTCCACGCCCTTTAGGTCGGAAGGCGCACAGTTCGGGAAATTGAGGTTGAAGAAGGTCCAGTCCGGCAGCTCGACATCCATCAACTGGCGGATGAGCTTCGGCGCGAAGGCCTCGGCCACCTCCCACGGCACGACGCGGCCGCCGGCATGGTTGTAGGCCTGGCTCAGCGCCATGGACTTGATGCCCTGCAGCGTGCCCTCGATAGCGCCGGCAATGGTGCCCGAATAGGTCACGTCGTCGGCCATGTTGGCGCCGGCATTGACGCCGGAGAGGACGAGGTCGGGCTTTTCGTCCAGCACCTCGCGCACGCCCATGATCACGCAGTCCGTCGGCGTGCCGCGCAGCGCATAGCGCTTGTCGTCGATCTTCCTGAGGCGCAGCGGCTCGGAAAGCGTCAGCGAATGGGCAAGGCCGCTCTGGTCCGTTTCCGGCGCCACGACCCAGACGTCGTCCGTCAGCTCGCGGGCGATGCGCTCGAGGGCCGCAAGGCCCTCTGCATGGATTCCGTCGTCATTGGTAAGCAGGATGCGCATACGTCTTCCGCCTCAGGCCGCTTTCTCGATCTTCTTCAGGCCGCCCATATAGGGCAGCAGCGCGTCCGGCACGGTGATCGAACCGTCCTCGTTGAGATAGTTCTCCATGACGGCGATCAGCGCGCGGCCGACGGCGGTGCCCGAACCGTTCAGCGTGTGCACGAAGCGGGTCGCCTTGTCGTCCTTGCCACGATAGCGCGCATTCATCCGGCGTCCCTGGAAATCGCCGCAGACCGAGCAGGACGAGATTTCGCGGTAAGTGTCCTGCCCCGGCAGCCAGACCTCGATGTCGTAGGTCTTGCGCGCGCCAAAACCCATGTCGCCGGTGCACAGCGTCATGACGCGGTAGTGCAGGCCGAGGCGCTTCAGCACCTCCTCCGCACAGGCCGTCATGCGCTCCAGCTCGTCGACGGAGCTGTCGGCATCGGTGATCGAGACGAGCTCGCATTTGAGGAACTGGTGCTGGCGCAGCATGCCGCGCGTGTCGCGCCCTGCCGAGCCCGCTTCCGAGCGGAAGCACGGCGTCAGCGCGGTGAAGCGCAGAGGCAGTTTCTCCTGGTCGAGGATTTCCTCGCGCACGAGATTGGTGAGCGAGACTTCCGCGGTGGGAATCAGCCAGCGGCCGTCCGTCGTGCGGAAGAGGTCTTCGGCGAATTTCGGCAATTGGCCGGTGCCGAACATCGCGTCGTCGCGCACGAGAAGCGGCGCATGGACTTCCGTATAGCCGTGATGCTCGGTGTGCGTGTCGATCATGAACTGGCCGATCGCGCGTTCGAGGCGGGCAAGCTGGCCCTTGAGCACGGTGAAACGCGAGCCGGCGATCTTGGCTGCGGCCTCGAAATCCATCCAGCCGAGCGCCTCGCCGATTTCGTAGTGCTCCAGCGCCTTGTGGTTCCAGCCGGGTTTTACGCCCCAGGCATGCTTGACCACATTGCCCGTCTCGTCCGAGCCGACCGGCACGTCGTCGAGCGGGATGTTCGGGATGCGCGAAAGGGCGTCGTTGAGTTCGGCCGTGACCTGGCGCTCCTCCTCCTCGGCGGCGGGGAGCTGGTCCTTGATGGCGGAGACTTCGGCCTTCAGCCTGTCGGCAAGCTCGGCATTCTTGGCGGCCATGGCCGCGCCGATCTCCTTGGAGGCGGCGTTGCGGCGCGACTGCATGTCCTGCGCCTTCTGGATGACGGCGCGGCGCTTCTCGTCGAGGTCGATCAGCGCCTTTGCAAGAGGGCTTGCGCCGCGCTTTGCCAGGGCGGCGTCAAGGGCGTCGGCGTTTTCGCGAATCCATTTGATATCAAGCATCGTCGTTCCAGGCGTTCCGTGGATGGAGCCCACCCCGCCCGGCAGCGACCCGCCGGCAAGGCCTCAATCGGCCTCGCCCTGCGTTGCAACCACCTCGTTCTCCGCGTCCGAGGGGTCCGCCCGCCGCCGTTCGATGAGTCGGGCCGTATAGATGGAAATCTCGTAGAGAAGGATGGCCGGCAGCGCAAGACCGATCTGGGAGACCGGATCGGGCGGCGTCAGCACAGCCGCCACCACGAAGGAGATGACAATGGCGTATTTGCGCTTGTTCGCCAGTGCCTTCGCATCGATGAAGCCAGCGCGCACGAGAAGCGAGGAGATGACGGGAAGCTGGAAGACGAGGCCGAAGGCGAAGATCAGCGACATGATGAGGCTGAGATATTCGGAGACCTTCGGCAGGAGCTGGATCGACACCTGCCCCTCGCCGCCGCCCTGCTCCATGGCCAGGAAGAACCACATGACCATGGGCGTGAAGAAGAAATAGACGAGCGCCGCGCCGATCAGGAACAGGATGGGCGAAGCGATGAGGAACGGCAGGAAGGCGGCACGCTCGTTCTTGTAGAGGCCGGGCGCGACGAACTTGTAGATCTGCTGGGCGATGACCGGAAAGGCGATGACCAGCGCACCGAACATGGCGACCTTGATCTGCGTGAAGAAGAATTCCTGCGGTGCCGTGTAGATGAGCTCGACATTGCGATGCGAAAGCCCCGCCCATTCGACGGCCCACTTGAACGGCAGGACGAGCAGGTTGAAGAGCTGCTTGGCGAAATAGAAGCAGACGAGGAAGGCGACGAAGAACGCGCCCACCGCCCACAGGAGCCGCTGGCGCAGCTCGATCAGGTGCTCGATGAGCGGCTGGGGCTTGTCTTCGATATCGCCGCTCATGCGTCGCCTTTCCTGGTCTTCGTCGTCGCGGTCTTGGTGGAGGCGGCCTTCCTGGCGGCCGGCTTGGCAGCGGCCTTCTTGCCCGTTTCGGCCTTCGTTGCCGCCGCCTTCGTTGCCTTGCCGGCCTTGGCGGCCGTTTCAGTGGGCTTCTTCGCCGCGGTCTTGCGGGTCGGGCCCTTCTTCAGGGGCGCTGCGGCGACCGGCTCGGTGGAGGCCGGCACCTGCGCTTCGGATGGAACGGCGGCAGGCGCCTGCGAAACGCTTTCGGCCGGCGTGGACGCGGCGGTCTTCGCCGACCCCGGCTTGCGCTCCAGGTCAGCCTTGATCTCGTTGCCCATCTGGCGCAGCGGATTGACCGCGTCGCGGATCGAGTTCAGCGGGTTGAGCTTCTGGGCCTCGCCGAGCGTCTTGCGCACGTCTTCGAGATCGGCCTCGCGCAACGCCTCGTCGAACTGCTGGCGGAAATCGCTCGCCATGCCGCGCATCTTGGCCACCATGCGGCCGAAGGTGCGCAGCATCTGCGGCAGGTCCTTCGGACCCACCACGATGATCAATACGATGGCGATGACGAGTATTTCGGTCCAGCCGACATCAAGCATTGGGTATCGTCCTCATAGACCGTGAAGCGCCGCCGACGACGGCGCGTCCTTGCGTGTCACGGATGACACGCGGCGCCGTGCCCCGGTCACTTGACCTCGTCGGCCTTGTGATCGACGGTCTTGGCCTGCTCGGCGGCAGCGTCCTCGTCGGACATGCCCTTCTTGAAATTCTTGATGCCCTTGGCGACATCGCCCATCAGTTCCGGAATCTTGCCGCGGCCGAACAGCAGCAGCACCACCACCAGAACGATCAGCCAATGCCAGATGCTGAAAGAACCCATTGTCTTGACTCCCTTTCGGACTAACCCCGATGTAAGACGTTCAGCCGTCTTTTTCAAACACTAGTATGCCGCGCTGGTTAGCCGAAAGCGTGACGCAGCGCAATCAGCGGGACGATAATCGCGGCCCCTTCCGGCCCTATTCCCCGTCTCCTCCACCCGGCGCAAGAAGGCCGAGCTCCTCCAGGTCCATCTGGGTGATGGGGTCCTCGTCCTCGGCAAGCTCGTCCTCGCCGAGCGGCAGCGGAACCTGGAAATTGGCGGGAATCCGGCCCGAAAGCAGGCCCGCGCCCTTCAATTCGTCCAGTCCGGGCAGGTCGCGCAGCTCTTCGAGGCCGAAATGATCGAGAAAATCGCGCGTCGTGCCGAAAGTAACGGGCCGTCCCGGCGAGCGCCGGCGGCCGCGAAAACGCACCCAGCCCGCCTCCATCAGCACGTCGAGCGTGCCCTTGGAGGTCTGCACGCCGCGGATATCCTCGATCTCGGCGCGCGTCACGGGCTGATGATAGGCGATGATCGACAGCACCTCGAGCGCGGCGCGCGACAATTTGCGCACCTCCGTCTCGTCCGTGCGAATGACGAAGGACATGTCCGCTGCGGTGCGGAAGGCCCAGGAATCACCCACCTGCACGAGGTTGACGCCGCGCCCCGCATAAAACCCCTTCAGCGCCCGCATGACGTGCTGCACGTCCACCCCGCGCGGCAGGCGCTCGGCGATATAGGCTTCGGAGACGGGACCTGCGGAGGCGAAGACCAGCGCCTCGGCGATGCGCCCCGCCTCGTGCAGCCGGCGCGGATCGACGACGGTGCCCTCCTGCGCCGTGGCCTCGATGCCCTCTTCGCCCTCAGTCACGCGGAGCGCTCCCTTCCCCGCCATCCTCGCCGGCCTTCGGGCCGCGGCGCAGGTAGATCGGCTGGAACACGCCGTCCTGCCGCAGCTCCAGCCGCCCTTCCCGGACGAGTTCGAGCGTCGCCGCGAAGGCGCTGGCAATCGCCGTGGTGCGTTCCGTCGGGTCGCTGAGATAGCGCAGCATGAAATGATCGAGCGCCGTCCAGTCGTCCTCCACGGTGCCGACGAGCAATTGCAGGAGCTCGCGCGCATCGGCGAGCGACCAGACATTGCGCTTCTCGATGGTGACCTGGGTGATGGCGTGGCGCTGGCGCAGGGAAGCGTAGGCGCTCAAGAGATCGTAGAGCGAGGCATCGAAGGCCGAGCGGCGCTCGGTGACGATGTGCTCCGGCATGCCGCGGGCGAAGACGTCGCGGCCGAGGCGGTTGCGGTTGATGAGGCGCGTCGCCGCATCGCGCATCGCCTCCAGCCGCTTGAGGCGGAAGGCGAGGCTCGCCGCCATCTCCTCGCCGGACGGGCCGTCGTCCTTGGCCTGCTTGGGGATGAGCAGGCGCGATTTCAGGTAGGCGAGCCATGCCGCCATGACGAGATAGTCGGCGGCAAGCTCGATGCGGATCTTTCGCGCACGGTCGATGAAGGCGAGATATTGCTCGGCGAGCGCCAGCACGGAGATGCGGGTGAGGTCCACCTTCTGCGTGCGGGCGAGATGGAGGAGAAGGTCGAGCGGGCCTTCGAAGCCGGCAAGGTCGACGACAAGGCTTTCCTCGGAGAGGCCCCGGCCTTCGGCACCCTCCTGCCACAGGTCCTCCATCGGCGCATCCGCGCCGCGAGCCTTTTTCTGTGGCTTGCCTCCGGTTGCCTGCACGTTTCTCCCTCTGCCTGCCCGTCAGGCCACCGCGATCATCACGTTGAACTCCTCGCGCAGCGCCTGTTCGTCCGCCCCGTCCGGCGCACGGAAGCCCGCGCGCACCGCATTGGCGCGCCTGAGGCTCTCGCCGGCCAGCGGCGGAACGTTTTCCGTCACCGCGATCATTTCGTCCATGATGCCATGGCAATGCAACACCATGTCCAGCCCCGCGGCGACGATTCCCCGGGTTCTTTCGGCAATATCGCCCTTGAGGGCATTCATCGACACGTCATCGGACATCAGGAGGCCGTCGAAGCCCATATGGCCGCGGATGATCTCGCGCACCACTGTCGGCGACGTCGTCGCCGGATTGTCGGGGTCGATGGCGGTGTAGACGATATGGGCGGACATCGCCATCAGCTCGTCCTTCATGCGGCGGAAGGGCACGAAGTCGCAGGCCTCCAGCTCGTCCCGGCCCGCATGGACGACCGGCAGGTCGTGGTGGGAATCGACCATGGTGCGGCCGTGGCCCGGCATGTGCTTCATGACGGGAAGCAGGCCGCCGGCCTTCAGCCCCTCGGCCGCGGCCTTGCCCATCGCCGAGACGATCTCGGGCTCCTCGCCGTAGGCGCGGTTGCCGATGACGTCGTGCACACCCGGCACGGCGACGTCGAGCACCGGCAGGCAATCGACATTGATGCCGAGGCGCAGAAGATCGAAGGCGTGGAGGCGCGACATCAGCCAGGCGGCGCGCAGGCCCTTCTCCTCGTCGGCGCGGTAGATGGCGCCGAGCGCGGCGGCATTCGGATATTGCTGGACATGGGGCGGCTTGATGCGCTGGACGCGCCCGCCCTCCTGGTCGATCAGCACCGCAATGTCGGCCCCGCCGCCGATGCAATCGCGCATTTCGGCAGTGAGGTCGGCGACTTGCGCCGGCTCGCCGATATTGCGGCCGAAGAGGATGAAGCCCCAAGGCCGCTCGCTGCGGAAGAAGGCCTTTTCGTCGGCGGTGAGGCTCAGGCCCTTGCAGCCCGAGATGAAGGATTTCGATTCGCTCATGTCCGCAATCTTAGAGGTTCGGAGGAAAAAGATGAACGCTGCGCCCGGAATCGAAGAGGCGCGGACCGGCCGCGCCTCTTTCAAGTTTCAGCCCGGCTCTCAGCGGGTGACGAGGCAGCTTCCGCCGGCGCCCCGATAGCGCTCGCAAAGGGCGATGGCCTCTTCGCGCGAGCCGGCGGGAATGCGGACGCGGAAATACGTGCCCTTGTTGGCGATCTCCGCCTTCTGGATGTCGACGCCATGGCCGCCCAGCACGGAGGAGAACTTCTTGGAAAGCGCGGCGTAGGACTTCTGCGCCTCGGCTTCCGAGGGAAGCGAAGCGATCTGCATGACATAGCCGCCGGGTGCGACGGCCGCCACCTGGGTCTGCTTCGCCGTTTCCTGCACCGCCTGCGTTTCCGCGACCTTCTGCCGGCCCGTCTCCGTCACGGTGCCGACGACGGTGACCGGCTGGTCGACCGGACGGGTTTCCGGAACCGGGGTGTTGCCGTCGCCGGCCGCTGTCGTGGCGGCCGCGCCGATGGTCGTCGTCTTGACGGTGCGCACGGGTGCGGTGTCATCCACCTGCGCATCGGCCGCCTCGGCGAGCGCAGAGCGCGGGCGGGTTTCCGCCGCTGCCTGCTCCGTGCGCAGCGATGCGTCGGCATCGACGGTCGCGGCGGCTTCGCCGGAGGCCTGCCCCGTCGTCGCCGTCGCCTTGGCGTCGAGGCCGGCGGTTTGCGTTTCCGGTTCGGCGACGGTGTCCTCGCGGGCGACGAGCGTGCCGTCCGGCTTGACGATCATCGTCCTCACCTTGCGCGGCGCGATGAGCGGCTTGTTGCCGGCCTCGGCATTTGCCGTTTCCGGCTCGTCGACGCCCGGCAGCAGGCGGCCGTCGTCTTCCGAGGCGTCGGCAGAATCGATGCTGTCATCGGGCAGCGCTTCCGGCGTCAGCGTGCGCTGCACGACGTCGACCGGCTCTTCCGTCGTCGTGACGAGCTGTTCCTGCTGCGGCGTGGTGGCCTTGTCGCCGGCCACGCGGTCATAGACGGCCTTGTCCTGGTTGGGGACGGTCTTGCCGCCCTTTTCCTCGGGCACGACCTTCACCGGCTCCTTGTCGGCAAGGATGACGCGCGGCTCGCCGGAGCTGGCCTGACCGCCGGTCAGCGTGGACCAGGCATAGACAGCCCCGCCGCCGACGAGAAGAAGGCCGGCGATGGAAGCCGCGATCAGCAGGCCGCGGCGCGGACGCGCCTCGGCGTCGTCGTAGCCGTCGCCGGCATAGAGCCCGTTCGCCTGGCCGGGATCGACCGGAATGGCCATGCGTTCGGGCTGGTTCAGCGAGCGACGGAAATCCTCTTCCAGCGCGCGCTCGAAATCGTCGACGTCGTTGATCTGCATGGCCGGCTGCACCACGGAGGCGGCCACGGCACCGGACGGCACGCCGTCGCCCTGCGCCGGCTTGGCGGCGGGCTCGGAAAAGAGCTGGGCCATTTCCGCGTCGATGTCGAAGTCATAGTCCTGATGGTAGACCGGCGGCTTTTCCTTCTCAACGACGGGAAGCTGCGGCACATCGAGCTCGGTGACGGGCGTGACGCCCTCATCCGTCTCGGCGATCATCGACGGATCGAAGGGCAGCGCGCCGTCGGCATCCGGGCTCGATGCCTGCGGGGCCGTATAGGCCGCGACCGGCACCGCGACGGCCGGCTCCCGGCGAACGGCCGTTTCGACCGCGACGGGCCTTGCGATGTCGGCCGTCACCGGCGCGGGCTTGGCCTCTTCCTCCGCCGGCTCGTCGCCCAGCGAGAAATCGGACGGATCGAGCTCAATGTCGGAAAGATCGAATTCCATCGCGTCGAAATCGAATTCCGGCTCGCGAACCGGCGGCGCCGGAACGACCAGGGGCTCGCTGCTCGTTTCGGCAGCCGGAACCTCCGCTACGCTGGCCGTTTCCTGAACGGGCATGGCCGCGGGCTCCCGGTGGACCACCGGCGTCGCGCGACCGAAAAGGGCGGAGACGTTCGCCGGCGTGCCGCGCGAGGCCGGGGTCGCCGCCGCATCTGCTGCAACGCCGGCCGCAAACGGCGAGCGGCTTTCCGGCACGGGATAGCGCTCCACCTCGGCAAGAAGATCGTCGTGGTCGTAAAGGTCGCCTTTTTCGACCGACCGGACCTGATAATCCGGCGCCGCCTCGAAGACGGGATCGAGGGCTTCGGCCTGCCATTGCGTCTCGGCCTCGGCGACCGCATGGGCGCGCTCCTCGCGCGTCTCGAACGGCATTTCCGAAACGAATTTCGGCTCCTCGCCGGCATAGGCCGGCTCCACCGCGAAGGCGGCGGCATCGGGCTTCGGGGTCTGCGACCAGTGGCCGAATTCCGGCTCCGCATGGACGTCCGCGACGACGGGAAGCGGCTCGGCGAAGGTCGCCTCGGCGGCCACCTCATCGGCAAAGCCGTCGCCGATGGACAGCTCCAGCTCGCGCTCGAGGTCGAGGCTCATGTCCTCCTCGTAGAGCGGCTCTTCCGTCACCGGCTGGAGGCCGAGGAACGCCGGCTGGGGCGCATTCTCCTCGGCGCGGAAATCGGCGACCGGTTCCTGGCGCGGCGTTTCCTCGAAGCGCGGCTCGAAACGGTCGGCGAACTGCAGGCCGGCATGGGCGACCGGCTCGGCATCGACCGCCGGCACCTCATGGACGGAGGCTTCCAGCTCGTCCGCGAGGAACAGCGACGGGTCCTCCGCCTCCACCGGCGCGGAAAGCGCGGCAAAGGATGGTTCTACGAAAGCTGGCTCTGGGTGCTGGTAAGCGCTTGCGGGGATATCGCGCGTCGGCGCCTCGTCGATGAAGGCGGCGCGGTCCTCGACAACCGGAAGCGGCTCCTCGAAAACGGGCTCGACATGGCGCGGCTGAGCCTCGGCAACCACCGGCTCGGCAACGACACGCGCCGGCGCATCGTACTGCTCGAAGGCGCGCATCAGCTCGTCTTCGAGGGCGAGAACGGGGTTTTCCTGACGAGACGGCGCCGGGCGGGCGGCGGAAAACGCCGCATCCGCGCCCAGCACCGGGCGCGGGTCGAAGTTGACGAGACGGGCAAGCTCGCTCAACGGATCATCGTCTGCCAAGAGGTCCGTGTCAGCGGTTCCGCTTCGCGCGAAGTTCTTGTCTGCCATACTGCTTCCCACTCACAAGCTACAAAAACGCGTCTGCCAGCTTATTGTGGGCAAATGGTGACGTCAGCGCATTTCGTCCGGTGC
>Ga0206116_1000975_pt1 | contig 19321 bp, 15 predicted proteins | sample 3A1Ametagenome_FD_178000 | JGI IMG/M metagenome (GOLD analysis project Ga0206116, IMG submission 178000) | Enriched microbial communities from leaf-cutter ant dump, University of Wisconsin, Madison, United States - 3A1A | ecosystem: Environmental > Terrestrial > Nest > Insects nest > Nest dump...
GCGTCTCCTGGATGGACGACCACGGCACGGTGCAGGTCAACCGCGGCTACCGCATCCAGCACAGCATGGCCATCGGCCCGTACAAGGGCGGCCTGCGCTTCCACCCCTCGGTGAACCTGTCGGTGCTCAAGTTCCTGGCGTTCGAGCAGACCTTCAAGAACGCGCTGACCACGCTGCCCATGGGCGGCGGCAAGGGCGGCTCGGACTTCGACCCCAAGGGCAAGAGCCCGGCCGAAGTGATGCGCTTTTGCCAGGCCTTCGCCACCGAACTGTTCCGCCACGTGGGCGCGGACACGGACGTGCCGGCCGGCGACATCGGCGTGGGCGGGCGCGAGGTGGGCTACATCGCGGGCATGGTCAAGAAGCTGTCCAACCGCGCGGACTGCGTGTTCACGGGCAAGGGCCTGTCGTTCGGCGGCTCGCTGATCCGCCCCGAGGCCACGGGCTACGGCACGGTGTACTTCGCCGATGAAATGCTCAAGACGCGCGGCAAGTCGTTCGACGGCCTGCGCGTGTCCGTCTCGGGCTCGGGCAACGTGGCGCAGTACGCGGTGGAGAAGGCCATGCAGCTGGGCGCCAAGGTGGTCACCGTGTCCGACTCCAGCGGCACCATCGTGGACGAGGACGGTTTCACGGCCGAGAAGCTCGCCATCCTGATGGACGTGAAGAACCACCACTACGGCCGCGTGAGCGACTACGCACAGCGCACGGGCGTGAAGTTCGAGGCGGGCAAGACGCCCTGGCACGTGCCGGTCGACGTGGCCCTGCCCTGCGCCACGCAGAACGAGCTGGACGAGAAGGACGCCGCCACCCTGATCCAAAACGGCGTGCTCTGCGTGGCCGAAGGCGCCAACATGCCCTCGACCATCGAAGCCGCCAAGGCCTTCGAGGCCGCCGGCGTGCTGTACGCCCCCGGCAAGGCCAGCAACGCGGGCGGCGTGGCCACCTCGGGCCTGGAGATGAGCCAGAACGCCATGCGCCTGTCGTGGACACGCGACGAGGTGGACGCCCGCCTGCTGCAGATCATGCAGGGCATCCACGCCGCCTGCCTGCAGCACGGCAAGCGCGCCGACGGCAGCGTGAGCTACATCGACGGCGCCAACGTGGCCGGCTTTGTGAAGGTGGCCGACGCGATGACGGCGCAGGGCGTGGTGTAACGCGCCAGGCGTGCACAGAACTTCTGGCAGAGTGGGCACTCTGTCATGTCCATGAAACGCACGCCCCTCCTGAGCGCCCTGGTGCTGGCCGTCGCCGTCACCGCCGGCTGCGCCACCCTCGACACCAAGCAGCGCGAGTGGATCTTCCAGCCCAGCGACCGCAGTTGGGGCGGCCCCCAGTCCACCGAGGGCATGGAGGACGTGTGGATCGCCTTCCAGTCCGAATCCAGCGGCAAGCCCGAGCGGCTGCACGGCCTGTGGCTGCCCCACGGCCGCGCCGATGCGCCGGTGCTGCTATACCTGCACGGCGCGCGGTGGAACGTGTCGGGCTCGTCGGGGCGCATCCGGCGCATGCAGGAACTGGGCTTCTCGGTGCTGGCCATTGACTACCGGGGGTTCGGGCGCAGCAGCGCGGGCCTGCCGTCCGAGGCCACGGCGGCGGAAGACGCGCGCGCCGCCTGGGACTGGCTCGCGCAGCAGCACCCCGGCAAGCCCCGCTACATCTTCGGCCATTCGCTGGGCGGGGCCATCGCCATCGACCTGGCGCGCAAGGTGCCTGACGAGCAGGGCACCATCGTCGAGGGCACCTTCACCAGCATCCCCGACGTGGTCAGCACCTTCAAGTGGGGCTGGCTGCCGGTGTCGGGCCTCATCACCCAGCGCTTCGACTCGGTGCGCAAGGTGGCGGAGATCGGCTCGCCCCTGCTCGTGGTGCACGGCAGCGAAGACAGCCTGATCCTGCCCGCCCTGGGCCGCAAGCTGTTCGAGGCCGCGCAGGAGCCCAAGCAGTTCGTGCTGGTGGAGGGCGGCTCGCACCACAGCACCAACACGATGGGCCAGGCCCTCTACCGCGAGGCCGTGGCCTCGTTCTTCCAGCTGAAATAGCGGGCGGCGCGGCCATGGCCTGGGGCGGGCCTGGAATGCCCCCTTCTGGTACCCTCAGCCGGATATGTCCGCCCCGTCCGCCACCGCCGTGCCCGCCGCGGCTTCGTCCGTCTCCGTGCCGCCCAGCCTGGCCATCCTGGTGCTGGCGCTGCTGCTGTCCATTCAGCCCGTCACCACCGACCTGTACCTGCCCGCCCTGCCCGCGCTCACGCGCAACCTGGGCGCGCCGCTGGCGGCGGCGCAGCTCACGCTGAGCGGCCTGCTGCTCGCGTTCGGCAGCTCGCAGATGGTCTGGGGGCCGCTGTCGGACCGGTTCGGCCGGCGCCCCATCCTGCTGGCGGGCCTGGCCATCTACACCGTGGCCTCGCTGGGCAGCGCGTTCGCGCCCACCATGGCGCTGCTGATCGTGTGGCGCATCGCCCAGGGCGCGGCCATGGGCGCGGTGGTGATGTGCGCGCGCGCCATCGTGCGCGACCTGTACACGCCGCTCGAAGGCGCGCGCGCCATGTCCAAGGCGCTCACGGGGCTGGGCATCGTGGCCTGCCTCTGCGCGCCGCTGGGCGGCCTGCTCAGCGAATGGCTGGGCTGGCGCGCGGCGCTGCTCGCGCTCACGGTGTATGCCGTCGTCACGCTCGCCCTGGTGGCATTGCGCCTGCCCGAGACGCTGGCGCGGCGCAACCCGCAGGCGCTGCAGCCGCGCGTGCTGCTGGGCACCTGGATGCACGTGCTGCGCAACCCCACCTTCTGGGCGTTCTCGCTGCAGACCACGGCCACCTATGGCGGGCTGTTCACCTTTCTGGCGTCGTCGTCGTTCGTCTACATCGACGTGCTGGGCCTCACGCGCACGCAGTACGGCGGGGTCATGGCCTCTTCCTGCGTGGCCTACTTCGCGGGCACCTTCCTGTGCCGCAGCCTGCTGGCCCGCTTCGGCCTACAGCGCACGGTGGCGATCGCCGGGGGCCTGAGTGCGGCCGGCGGCACGCTGATGGCAGCCGTGGCCCTGCTGGGCTGGCACCAGCCCTGGGCACTGACGCTGCCGTTCTACCTCTTCATGCTGGCCCACGGCATCCACCAGCCCTGCGGGCAGAGCGGCGCCGTGGGGCCGTTCCCGCAGGCGGCCGGGGTGGCGTCGGCCCTCAACGGCTTCATGATGATGCTGGCCGCCTTCGCCATCGGCGGCTGGCTGGGCACGCGGCTGGACGGCACGGTGTGGCCGCTGGTCAACGGCATCTGGTTCTGGTCCACGGTGCTGGCGCTGATATCTTGGACGCTGGTGCAGAAGTTCGGGGCGGCGCGTGGGCACGCCTGAGCCTGCGTCCCCTGCAGTGATTGCCCTGGCCGGCCCGACCGCCTCGGGCAAGACCGCCGGGGCGCTGGCCCTGGCCGCCGTGCTGGGCCGCCAGGGCGTGCCGGTGGAGATCGTCAGCGTCGATTCGGCCCTGGTCTACCGCGGCATGGACATCGGCACCGCCAAGCCCACGCCCGAGGAGCGCGCCGCCGTGCCGCACCACCTCATCGACATCCGCGACCCGCTGCAGCCCTACAGCGCCGCCGAGTTCGTGCAGGACGCCACCCGCCTCATCGCCGAGATCCACGCACGCGGCGCGCTGCCGCTGCTGGTGGGCGGCACCATGCTGTACTTCAAGGCCCTGTTCGACGGCATCGACGACATGCCCGCCGCCGACTCCGCCGTGCGCGTCCGGCTGGAAGCCCAAGCCCTTGAACAAGGGTGGCCAGCCCTGCATGCCGAGCTGACGCGCGTGGACCCGGTGACGGCCGCGCGCCTGGCCCCCGGCGACAGCCAGCGCATCCAGCGCGCGCTGGAGGTGTGGCACGTTTCGGGCCGCCCGCTGTCGAGCTTTCACACTACAAAAAAAGGAGCTGCCAGCGCAGGTACAGCAAGCGCCACAGCCCTTTTTTCCTTGGAACCACAGGACCGCGCCTGGCTGCACCAGCGCATCGCCCAGCGCTTCGACGCCATGCTGGCCGCGGGCTTTCTCGACGAAGTGCGGCAGCTGCGCGCACGCGGCGACCTGCACCCCGACCTGCCCAGCATGCGCTGCGTGGGCTACCGCCAGGCGTGGGAAAGCCTGGACGGCAGCTTTCCCCCGGACAGCCTGCGCGAGCGCGGCATCGCCGCCACGCGCCAGTTGGCCAAGCGCCAGATCACCTGGCTGCGCGGCATGCCCCGGCGCCAATCCATCGCCTGCGACCAGCCCGGCGCCGTGGCCGAGCTCGTGCAGGCGGTTTTGAAACACCTGAACACGCGATGAAAAAGCGCCCCCACGCTCCCCACTTCGTGTGGTCGCTGCCCCCCAGGGGGGCCACTTTTCATCTTGGGGCGGCCCGGCGATGAAAGAGCCGCTGCGCGTGGAACACCTCGCCAAACACTACGGCGAGACACCCGTCTTCACCGGCGTGGACTTCACCGTGGCCCCCGGCGAATTCGTCGCCATCGTGGGCGACTCCGGCGTGGGCAAGTCCACGCTGCTCAACTGCCTTGCCGGCCTGGACACCTGGGACGCCGGCCGCATCACCCATGGCAACACGGACCTGGGGCCGATGGACGGCACGGCCCGCGCCCTTTGGCGCCGCACCCACGTGGGCTTCGTCTTCCAGGCCTTCCACGTGCTGCCGCACTTGGACGTGGCGCAGAACGTGGCCCTGCCGTTGATGCTGCTGGGGCAAAACGCCCCCACTCGCGTGCAACACATGCTCGACGCCGTGGGCCTCGCCGGCCTGGGTGCGCGCCTGCCGCAGCAGCTCAGCGGCGGCCAACTGCAGCGCGTAGCCATCGCCCGCGCGCTGGTGCACCGCCCCGCCCTGCTGCTGGCCGACGAGCCCACGGGCAACCTCGATCCCGGCACGGCGGCGCGGGTCATGGACCTGCTGCTGGCGCAGACACGAGAGCATGGGGCATCGCTGGTGCTGGTGACGCATTCGGACGCAGCGGCATCGCGGGCGGGCAGGGTGCTGCGGCTGACGGCGCGGGGAATCAAAATACCGCACCAAGCAACTACGGGACTTCGACAACCAGCAGTTGGACCTTAAAGCCGCTCAATCTCATTGGGAACAGGGCGCTAAAGGGGCGGTGCCATAGTCCGCCCCTCCAGAGTTTCTCAGCGGGGCTGGAGCCCTCGCACCCGCGCCACACCGATCAGCACCATCAAGGCCGCCAGTCCCATCAAAGCCGCCTCGGACAAGGTGGGGATGGCCGCAACGCCGCCGCCAGGGCCCGCCGCCGCCATCACCCCCACCTGACCCGGATCAACGATGCGGCCGTTCTGCGCGTGGTCGTCATCGCCCTGGCCGCCGTCGCGCAGCGTCAGCGTGGCCGTGGTGGCGCCCGTCATGGCCGCCGCGCCGCCATACGGGGCCCAGGAGCCGCCAGCGAGCTTCCAGTACTGCACGCCCTGTGGCAGCGGGCTGGGGTAGGTGATGGTGACCGTGGCATCCGTCTGGTTGCAGCCCGCCAGCACAAAGTCCAGCAGCCCGTGCGGCAGGTGCAGGTTGACGGGCGGCACGGTGCTGGCGCTGCTGGCCTGCACCAGCCGCACGCTCTCGAACGCACAGGTGGCGCCGCCGCCCGACACTGCCACCAGCACGGTACCCGTGCCCGTGGGCGACGGGGCCGAAAACGCCTTGCTGTCGGCCAGCGGCGTCACCGCGTTGGCAACCGCCGGGGCGCTGGCGCCCGCGCCGTTCTCGGCCCGCACGCTGAAGACGTAGGTGGCGCCGTTGGTCAGGCCTGGCACCGTGCAACTGGTGGCGGGCGGCGTGGCGGTGCAGCCCGCCGTGCCGGGGGCAGTGACGGTGTACTGCGTGATGCCGCCGCCCGTCACGGAGGGGGCCGCCCAGCCCACCGTGGCCTGGCCATTGCTCGGCGTGGCCGTGGCATTCGTGGGTGCGCCAGGCTCCGTGGCGCCAATCTGCACGGTTTGCGTGGCCTGCGGCGCAGCGGCCCAGTTCGCATCGCCCGCCTGGTTGGCCGTAAGGGTGCAGGTGCCCGCACCCGCCATGGTCACCGTGGTGCCCGACACCGTGCACACGGCCGTGGTCTGGCTGCCGTAGGTTACCGGCGCGCTCGACAGGCCCGTGGCAACAGGGCTGATGGCAAACGTGCCGCCCGCCGCATAGGTCTGGCCCGCCTGCGCCGGGAACGTGATGGCATTCACGCCCTGGTCGATGGCAACGGTTTGCGTGGCCTGTGGCGCGGCGGACCAGGCGTTGTCGCCAAGTTGGTTGGCCGTCAGGGTGCAGGTGCCCGCGCCCACCGTGGTTACCGTGGTGCCCAGCACCGTGCACACGCCTGCGGTCTGGCTGCCGTAGGTCACCGGCGCGCTCGACAGGCCCGTGGCAACGGGGTTGATGGCAAACGTGCCGCCCGCCACGTAGGCCCGCCCTGCCTGGGTCGGGAAGCTGATGGCGTTCACGCCTTGCAGCCACACTGCGGCGCTGCTGGCAGACACAGTGCCCACGCCCACGCCGTTGCTGGCCTTCACGGTAAAGCTGTACTGCGCGGCGTTGGCTAGGCCCGAGATGGTGCATGGCGATGCCGTGCAGGCCGGGCCCGTGCCGGGCGGCGTGACGGTGTAGCTGGTAATGGTGCTGCCGTTGCTGGCGGGCGCCGTCCAGACCAGCGTGACCTCGCCGCTGCCAGGGGCGCCAGGGGTGGCCGCCACGCCCGTGGTCGCGCCGGGCACGCCTGCGGGTGTCACAGGCGCGGAGGCGGCCGATGCGCTGCCTGTGCCCACGCCGTTCGTCGCCGTCACGGTGAAGGTATAGGCCGTGCCGTTGGTCAGGCCCGGCACCGTGCAGGTGGTGGCCGTGGCCACCGGGCTGGGCGTGCATTGCTTGGTGTTGTCTTGCACCGCCGTGACGGTATAGCTGGTGATGGGACTGCCGCCATCGCTGACGGGAACCGTCCAGGTGACGGTGGCCTGGCCGTCGCCCGCCGTGGCTGCCGCGTCCGTGGGGGCACCAGGGGATGTCGTCAGGGTGACCATGCGAATGCGGTTGTTGCCCTGGTCCCCGATGTACAGGTGACCCACGCCATCCATCACCACACTAAAGGGCGTGTACAACTGCGCCGCCGTGGCCGCACTGCCGTCGCCGCCAAAGCCCGGCGTGCCATTGCCCGCCACGGTGCTGATGAAGCCCGTGACCGCATCCACCTTGCGGATGAGATGGTTGCCCCCATCCGCAATGTACAGGTGGCCCGCGCCATCCACCGCCACGCCAAGGGGTTGGTACAACCGCGCCGCCGTGGCCGCACTGCCGTCGCCGCCAAAGCCCGGCGTGCCGTCGCCCGCCACGGTGCTGATGACGCCCGTAGACGCATCCACCTTGCGGATGCGGTTGTTGCTTCGATCCGCGATGTACAGGTGGCCCGCACCATCCACCCTCACGCCAGCGGGGTAATCCAACTGCGCCGCCGTGGCCGCGCTGCCGTCGCCGCCGAAGCCCCGCGTGCCATTGCCCGCCACGGTGCTGATGATGCCCGTGGACGCATCTACCTTACGCACCACGTGCTTCGATTCATCTGCAATGTAGAGGTTGCCTGCGCTATCCACAGCCACGGCCCTTGGGCTGGCAAGCGCAATGTTGGTAGCAGCCCCAGGCCCGCCCAGCCCGCCCGCGACAGTGGCAATGGTCTGCGCCCAGGCTGGGGCTGCAGCAAACCTCCAAGCCAACAGCCACAACATCATCAAGCAGCGCAGCCATGTTCCAGCAGTTTTCAAGTATTTTTGACATCCAGCGCTTGCTGGACATGCGGTAGCAGCTCTCATTTTTGATTTTTTTCGGATGTTGACTGCTGGCACTGTTCACGCTGGCAGGCAGAAAACTCGCCCCGCCAAAGCGGCCAAGACATTCGATGATTTGTGGTCTTGAATGGCTCCTGGCTACTGCTCCCCAAGGCAAGAGGAGGTTCAGGTCTGCGTGCTATCGGCCCTTGATGCCGTCGTAATAGACAACCTGCTGCGCATAGGACTCCGTGGCCTGAGTGAGGAAGGCGTTGTAGATGCCGACGCGCAGGTAGTTCACCCCCTGGGGACTGGGCAGAGTCTGGCGCACTTCATCCACCATCAGCTTGTCATCGATATAGACCTTGAGTGTGCCGTCCGCGGCGGCCGTGGACTGCACTTCGTAGCGCACGCTGATCCATTTGCCGTAGGGGTTGCGGTACACGGGGTAGAGGTTCTGCACATCCCAGGTCAGCCCCTTGTGCGTGCGGACGTACAAGTCTCCGTCGGAGGCCACTTCCAGGTACGCCAAGGTGCCAAACGAACTGCTGTCGCCAAAATTCAGTTGGCTCAGGAACATGAGGTTTGCCCCCTTCGGGCGCAGGCGGTTTCGCTTAGTTCGAAGCGCGCGCGATCGTTTCTGCAGTCGTCGTAGCCCCCGTTGCCACCGCAATCCCCGGGCTTGAGCATGATCTTGTACGCGAGCTTGCCCGCCTCTACGGGCGCGCCGTCGCCGCTGCCGACCACTTGGCAGTTATGCAGCTGGATGCCAATGTTGTTGACCGAAACCAGCTGCAAGCCCTGGCTTCCATCTGCCATGGCTGGGCCGGTGCAGGACATGTCTACGGGAGCCGGGGCAGGTGCGGGGCTCGGGGCTGGAGCAGGTTCCTGGATGTCGCCTCCGCCGCCGCCACCGCCGCAGGCATAGACAGAGGCTGTCAAACCAATAATCACTGCCAGCCGGCAGGCGCTGCGCGCTGTGGGGAGAGCTGTTGGCAGCTTTGGATGTGGACGAATCTGCATGGGGTTCCTCCTCTCTTGTTGAATAGGCATCCAACAATATTCTTGAGAGTTGAAAAACAAAATCATGCAAGTGCAGTATTTTTGATACGAGTCCACCCCTTCCCCCATGCCCACCACCCCCGACAGCTACAACAAACTGCTGCTGCACCTGTACCGCCTGTCGTACGAGTTGCCGCTCGACCGCTTCCAGGACGCGGCACTGGAACTGGTCAAGCCCGTGCTGCCGTTCGATTCGTCGATGTGGGGTTCGGCCACATTGACCCCCGTGGGCATCGACGTCCACACCATCCACCTACACTGCCAGCCGCCCGAGATGCTGCAGGCTTATGAGGAGATCAAGCACATGGACACAGCCGGAGCGCTGGCGGCGCAGGAACCTGCGACCACGCTGGCGTTCCACACAGATTCGTGGTTTGGCGGCCCGGATCAAAAGGCATTGCGCGCGCACGGCAGGCGCTTTGGGCAGGCCCATTTCTTTATTGGCGGGGCGGTCAATCCCAAGACCCGCTTCACCCGCTGGCTGACGCTGTTCCGCTCCAATGAGCGAGCCTATTGCACCGAGACAGAGCGCGTGCTGCTCGCCGGCCTGATGCCGCACGTGCAACAGGCGTTGGAGCTGAACCGGCTGACGCACCTGAACCAGGCCGCCGTGACAGGCAATGCAGCGCAGGGCGCCGCCATTGCCGACCTGCGCGGCGTGCTTTACCACTCAGACGCTGCGTTCGAACAGGCCCTGCGCGCAGAATGGGATGATTGGCGCGGCCATGCGCTGCCCAGCACGCTGATGAAGTCCTTTCTGCAAGGCTGCAATCGTTTCGCTGGGCGATCCCAGGTTCTGACGCTGCGCGTGGAACACCAGCTTCTGTTTCTCAAGAGCCGCCCCCGATGCCCCGCCGACGGGCTCACGCCCCGGGAGTTCACGGTGGCCCAGTTGATGGTCAAAGGCAATACGCACAAACAGATTGCCGACATGCTGCAGCGCTCACCCGCCACGGTGCGTACCCAGATTCGGGCGGTCTATGAAAAGCTAGACATTGGCAATGTGGCGGGACTCGCTGAGGCACTGCGGCTGGTGGAATGAACCGGAGCAGCCGCCGGAGACCGCCCCAGGCAGAAGCGCCCTACTCGATGGCAAGCCGCTGCGCGTTGCCTGTCTGCTTGCGCGGCAGCGTGAGCGTGAGCGTCAGCACGCCGTTGTCGTACTTCGCCCTGGCCTGGGCGGGGTCCAGCTCCGCAGGCAGCTGGAAGCTGCGGGCCACGGCGCCGTAGTAGCGCTCGCTGCGCAGCACCTTCTCGCCGTCCTTCTTCTCGTCGTGCTGGCGGATCTCCGCGCGCAGGCTGACCACGTTGCCTTCGATGGCGACGTGGATGTCCTCCTTGGCCACGCCCGGCACTTCGGCCTGCACGGTGTAGCCGCCCTCGGTTTCTTTCACGTCCACCTTGATCTGCGAGGGCGCGGGCAGGCCGTCGCCGTGCAGCGGGCGCACGTAGAAGCCGGGCGCGAAGTCCTTGAAGAATTCATCGAACAGGCTGCCACGGGTTACCAGTGAATTCATGATGAAGCTCCTTGCGTTGGTGATGGGGTTGGAACGACAAAACGACCGGTCACACGGAAAAATACGAACGCCCCGGCGCGGTTTCAAGAGGGTCCGCACCCGAGCATTTGATCTGCCACAACCCGACGCGATGCGGTGGAAACACAGGGCTGTTAACAAATGTCAAGAAAAAACCGATCCCGGCGCAGGTCATGCCCCAAGGGTTGCGCTGAGCGCTCAGACCTTCACAATCGTTCAGGGCATGTCATTAATCGGAACCGGAGGGAACCATGGATCTCAACACCTTCTCGACCGCGCTTCAGCAATCGCTGGGCGCGCACATTCCCCAAATCCTCGGCGCGCTGGCCATCCTGGTGCTGGGCTGGCTGCTGGCCGTCATGGCGCGCGCGGGCACGCGGCAGCTGCTGCGGCTGGTGCGGCTGAACGACCGCATCGGCCAGAGCGCGGCTACGCCCATCGATGCCGAGACGCCCGCCGCCACCTTTGTCTTCTGGCTGGTGCTGCTGGCCACGCTGGTGGCCGTGCTCAACACGCTGGACCTGACGCTGCTGTCCGCTCCCTTCGCCGCCCTGGTGCAGGACGTGGTGGGCTACGTGCCGCACCTCGTGGCAGGCGCGGTGCTGGCGCTGGCGGCGTGGCTGCTGGCCTCGGTGCTGCGGGCGCTGACCACGCGGGCGCTGGCCGCCACCACGCTGGACGAGCGCCTGTCGGAAGAGGCGGGCATGGCCCCCATCAGCAAGAGCGCGGGCAACGTGCTGTTCTGGCTGGTCATCCTGTTCTTCCTGCCGGCCATCCTGGCCGCGCTGCGGCTGGAGGGCGTGCTGGACCCGGTGCGCGACCTGCTCGCGCGGCTGCTGGCCTTCGTGCCCGGCATCTTCGGCGCGGCGGCTCTTGCCATCGCAGGCTACGTGGCAGCTTACGTGCTGCGCGCGCTGGTCACCAACCTGCTGTCGGCAGCGGGCATCGACCGCATCAACGAGCGCATCGGCCTGGACCCCGCCGTGCAGCTCTCGCGCCTGGGCGGCACGCTGGTGTTCATCCTGGTGTTCGTGCCTTTGCTGATCGCCGCGCTGGACGCACTGCAGATCGATGTCATCTCCGGCCCCGCCACGCAGGTGCTGCACCAGATCCTGTCGGCCGTGCCGCACATCATCGCCGCCGCCGTGATCCTGCTGCTGACGTGGTACGTGGCCAAGTTCGCCGCCGGGCTGCTCACCAAGCTGCTGGAGAGCGCGGGCTTCGACAGCCTGCCCGCCAAGCTGGGCCTGTCGCACGCGCTCTCGGGCGCCACCAGCCCCTCGCGGCTGGCGGGCACGGTGGTGCTGTTCTTCGCGCTGCTGTTCGGCACGGTGGAAGCGGCCTCGCAGCTGGGCTTCCACCAGGTGAGCGAGGTGGTGACGACCTTCATCGCGTTCAGCGGCGACATCCTGCTGGGCAGCGCCATCCTGGTGGTGGGCTTCTGGCTCTCGGGCGTGGCCGCCACGGCCATCCGCCGCGCCAGCCCCGATGGGGGCAACCTGCCCGCCAACGTGGCGCGCTTCGCCATCCTGGGCCTGGTGATCGCAATGGGCCTGCGCGCCATGGGCATCGCCAACGAGATCGTACAACTGGCCTTCGGCCTCACGCTGGGCTCCATCGCCGTGGCCGTGGCGCTGGCCTTCGGCCTGGGCGGGCGCGAGGCGGCGGGCAAGCTGCTGGAGCACTGGCTCACGAAACTCCGCAAGGACTGATTCGTTCTTTGCCAATCAAAGCGCCCTTCGGGGCGCTTTTTCTTTGGACAATTACTCTCCATGCGCGCCCTGCTTCGCACCTTCTCCTGGCAAGACCTGCGCCGCCACCCCTGGCGCAGCCTCGCCGCCGTGGCGGCGGTGATGCTGGGCGTGGCGCTGGCGTTCGCGGTGCAGGTGATCAACGCCTCGGCACTCGACGAGTTCTCGCAGGCGGTGCGCGCGGTCAACGGCCAGCCCGACCTGGAATTGCGCGCCATGCAGGGAGCGCTGCCCGAATCACTTTACGCCGCCATCGCCAACCATCCGCAGGTGGAGCGCGCCAGCCCGATGCTGGAGCTGTCGGCCACCGCGTCCACCCCTTCTTCGGCGCGCGTAACGTTGCGCATCGTGGGCGCCGACGCGCTGCTGCTGCCCGCCATCGCCCCCGCGCTCATGCCGCGCCTTTCGAGCGGCGCCGACCGGCTCGACCTGTTCGCGCCCGCCACGCTGTTCCTCAACGCTGCTGCGCTGCAGGCACTGGGGCTGGCCGCCGATGCGCCATCAGCGCCCATCACCCTGCACACCGGCCTGCACAGCCTCAGCGTGCGCATGGCGGGCACGGTGGCGGCGGGCGGCGCGCCGCTGGGAGTGATGGACATCGGCGCAGCGCAGGACCTGTTCGGGCGCGGCGGGGAGCTGAGCCGCATCGACGTGCAGTTGCGCCCCGGCACCGACCGCACCGCATGGCAGCAGGCCGTGCGCGCCCTGCCCGGCTGGCCCGGCAACGCGATGTTCGCCGAGCCAGGCGACGCGGCGCAGCGCATCAGCAACCTCTCGCGCGCCTACCGCGTGAACCTCACGGTGCTGGCGCTGGTGGCGCTGTTCACGGGCGCATACCTGGTGTTCTCGGTGCTGGCCCTGGGCGTGGCGCAGCGTGCGCCGCAGTTCGCGCTGCTGGCCGTGCTGGGGGCCACGCCGCGCGAACGGCTGGCGCTGGTGCTGGCCGAATCGGCCCTGCTGGGGCTGGCCGGCAGCGTGCTGGGCATCGCGCTGGGCACGGCCCTGGCCTTCGCGGCGCTGCAGTGGCTGGGCGGTGACCTGGGCGGCGGCTACTTCGCCGGGGTGCGGCCCGCGCTGCAGTGGAGCGCGCCCGCCGCGCTGGCCTACGGGCTGCTCGGCGTGGCGGCTGCGCTGGCGGGCGGCTGGTGGCCCGCGCGCACGGCCCAGGCACTGCCGCCCGCGCAGACGCTCAAGGGGCTGGGCCTTGCCGCCAGCCCGGCGCGCGGCGGCTGGGTTGGTATGGTTTTGATAGCTGCTGGCGCTTTACTAGCGGTCGCTCCACCGGCTTTTGGTCATATTCCCTTGGCGGCCTATGTGGCCATCGGCCTGCTGCTGGTGGGCGGCATCGCGGTGCTGCCCTGGGGCATCGGCATGCTGCTGCGCCGCCTGCGGCCCCGCAATGCTCTGGCGCTGCTGGCGCTGGAGCGCGCCCGCCGCATGCGCGGCAGCGCGGCGATTGCCGTGGGCGGCGTGGTGGCGTCGCTCAGCCTGGCCGTGGCGCTGACGGTGATGGTGGCGAGCTTTCGCGGCTCGGTGATGCAGTGGCTGGACGCCGTGCTGCCCGCGCCGCTGTACGTGCGCTCGGCCCTGGGCGCGCCGGGGACCGATGCCGCGCTGCTGCCCGAAGGCTTCGCCGAGGCCGTGGCGGCGCTACCGGGCCTGGAGCGCGCGCAGCCCCTGCGCGCGAGCCCGCTGCAGCTCGAGGCGGCGCGGCCCGCCCTCACCGTCATCAGCCGCCCGCTGGGCCCCGACCCGGCGCGCAGCCTGCCGCTGGTGGGCGAGGCGCTGCCCGTGCCCGAGGGGGCCACGGGCGTCTACATCAGCGAGGCCGTGGTGGACCTGTACGGCCTGCGGCCCGGCCGCGAGTGGCCCGCGCTGGCGCAGGCCTTCCAGACACCCGCACACTTTTTCATCGCAGGCGTATGGCGCGACTATGCCCGCCAGTCGGGCGCCGTGGCGCTGGACCGCGCCGCGTGGCTGCGCCTGACGGGCGATGCGCGCGTGAGCGACATCGCGCTGTGGCCCGCCGGCGGGGCGGACGTGGCGGCGCTGCAGACGGCTATACGCGAACTGGCCGCGCCCGGCCTGGTGGACTTTGCCTCGGCCGCCGCCATCCGCGAGCGCTCGCTGCGCATCTTCGACCGCAGCTTTGCCGTCACCTACTGGCTGCAGGCCGTGGCCATCGCCATCGGCCTGTTCGGCGTGGCCGCGAGCTTCAGCGCGCAGGTGCTGGCGCGGCGCAAGGAGTTCGGCCTGCTCGCGCACCTGGGCCTCACGCGACGGCAGATCCTGGCCGTGGTGGCGGGCGAAGGCGCGGCCTGGACGGGCGTGGGCGCGGTGGCGGGCGTGCTGCTGGGGCTGGCCGTGTCGGTGGTGCTCGTCCACGTGGTCAACCCGCAAAGCTTTCACTGGACGATGGATCTGGCCGTGCCCGGCGCGCGGCTGCTGGCGCTGTGCGCGGCGGTGGTGGCGTCCGGCACGCTGACGGCGTGGCTGGCCGGGCGCGCGGCGGCGGGGCGGGATGCGGTGATGGCGGTGAAGGAGGACTGGTGACTATTGCTATCGAATAAGAAGCTGGCAGCGCTTTTTATTAAAGGATTTCAGATAGTTTTCTATTTGAAATCCAATGAATACAAGCGCAAACAGCTCATTTATTCATAGCAACCGTTGGCGCTTCGTACCAGCCCCGCGATGCGTTGACGGCCTTCACCACCAGCAGCATGACCGGCACCTCGATGAGCACACCCACCACGGTGGCCAGCGCGGCGCCCGACTCGAAGCCAAACAGGCCGATGGCGGTGGCCACGGCCAACTCGAAGAAGTTGGACGCGCCGATCAATGCCGAGGGACCTGCAATGGCGTGCTTCTCCCCCACCAGGCGGTTAAGCCCGTACGCCAGCCCGGCGTTGAGAACCACCTGGACCAGGATGGGCACGGCCAGCAAGGCGATCACCAGCGGCTGCCGCAGGATGGCCTGGCCCTGGAAGGCGAACAGCAGCACCAGCGTCAGCAGCAGGGCCGCGATGGACCAGGGGCCGATGCGCCGCAGGGCGGCATCCAGCGCGTGCTGCCCGCGTGCCAGCAGCGCGCGGCGCAGCCACTGGGCCAGCGCCACGGGGATGACGATGTAGAACACGACCGAGGTGAGCAAGGTATCCCACGGCACGGCGATGGCCGACAGGCCCAGCAGGAACGCCACCAGCGGCGCGAAGGCCACGACCATGATGCCGTCGTTCAACGCGACCTGGGACAGCGTGAACAAGGGGTCGCCCCCGGTAAGCCGGCTCCACACGAACACCATGGCCGTGCAGGGCGCCGCCGCGAGAAGGATCAGCCCGGCGATGTAGCTGTCTATCTGGTCGGCGGGCAAATGGGGTGCGAACCACTGGCGGATGAAGAGCCAGCCCAGGAGCGCCATCGAGAACGGCTTGACCAACCAGTTCACGAACAGCGTGACCCCCATCCCGCGCAGGTGGTGGCGCACCTCGCCCAGTGCAGTGAAGTCCACCCTGAGCAGCATTGGGACGATCATCACCCAGATGAGCAGGCCTACCGGCAGGTTCACGCGGGCCACTTCCCACGCGCCGATGGTGCGCGCCACGCCCGGAAACGCCTGCCCCAAGCCAATGCCTACGACGATGCACAGCAGCACCCACAGCGTGAGGTAGCGCTCGAAAACACCCATGCCGGATTTCTGCATGGCCGTCCTCAGCCTGCAGCGAGCTGGCGGGCCGCGCTCTGCAGCACGGTCTGGCCCAGCAGTTTTTCCTCGGGCAGTGCCACCAGCAGCTCCAGGCGGTGTTTGATGGCGTGCAGCGTGTGGCGGAAGGCTTCGAGCTTCTGGGCCTCGGTGCCGTCGCCCTCGCTCGGGTCCGCATAGCCCCAGTGGGCGGTGGCAGGGTGGCCGGGCCAGATGGGGCAGACCTCACCCGCCGCGTTGTCGCACACGGTGATGATCAGGTCCATCTGCGGCGCGTCCAGCGCGGCAAACTCGCTCCAGCTCTTACTGCGCAGGCCGTCAGTGGCAATGCCGGCATTGCGCAGCACCTGCAGGCCCAGGGAGTGGGGCTGCTGGCTGTCACGCGGGCTGCTGCCCGCCGAGTGGGCCTTGAAACGGCCCTGGCCCATGTGGTTGAGCAGAGCCTCGGCCAGGATGCTGCGCGCGCTGTTGTGCGTGCACAGAAAGAGGACGTTCAGGGGGGATCGGGCGGAAGTCATCGAAGGTTCCTTGTCAGCAGCATTTGAAGGGTTCTGGGCCATGGGGCCGCAGCAGGCGGCTGCGCCGGACGCGGGCACAGGCACGGAAGGGGCGCCTGTGGGACAGCAGGCGGCAGCTGCCGCCGCCGGGAGCGCTTGCGCGTCATTGAACACAGGAATGTTTCCAAGCGTGTGAAAGTGCTCCCAGGCCACGCCCTGCGGATCGGTGACCCAGTGCTTTGCGCTGCGGGCGTAGCAGCAGGTGGTGGCGCCTTCATCGCGTAGCGCCATGCCGGCGGCCTCTGCGCGGCCCTTGAGTTCCCCCAGTTCATCCGCGCCGTCCACCTGGAAACCCAGATGGTCGAGGCCGGGCCGGTTGCCGCGCGTGGAGATGGCGAAGTTCACCCGAGGGTCTTCGAGCATCCACTTGGCGTAGTCCTTTTCGATGCGCGTGGGCCGGGCCGCGAACAGACTGGAATAGAAGGCGATGCTCTGGCCGAGATCGCTCACATGCAGATGGACGTGGAATCGCTTCATGGGGGTGGCTTCCTTTTTCAGCAGTTGCAGGAGGTGGCTGGGCCGGTGGGGCAGGCAGCGCCCTGGCAGCAGTTCTCGGTGAGATAGGCCAGCAGCGCGTTCATGGCCTGGTACGCCGCGCGGTAGATCAGGTTGCGGCCCTGGCGCTCCTGGGTCACCAGCCCGGCATGGGCCAGTTCCTTGAGGTGGAACGACAGGGTGTTGGGCGCAATGCCCAATTGTTCGGACAGGATGCCGGGCGTGAGCCCCTCCTGACCCGCCGCCACCAGGGCACGAAAGACACGCAGGCGCACTTCCTGGGCGAGCGCGGCGAGGGAACGGACGGCATCGGCTTCTTTCATTACTCAATAATACAACAAATATTGAAATATAAAATACCAAGACCCACTGCGACAATCCCGCCATGCCGCAGACACCCCCCGCCCCCTGGCTGCACGAAGCCATCGCCCGCATCGAGGCCGACTACCAGCGCAGCGCCGACACGCACCTGATTCCCCTGCGCCTGCCCGCGTTCGGCGGGCATGGGATCGACCTGTACCTCAAGGACGAATCCACCCACCCCACGGGCAGCCTCAAGCACCGGCTGGCGCGCTCGCTGTTCCTGTACGCGCTGTGCAACGGCTGGGTGCACGAGGGCTCGACCATCGTCGAGGCGTCGAGCGGCTCCACGGCGGTGAGCGAGGCGTACTTCGCCCGTCTGCTGGGCCTGCCCTTCGTGGCCGTGATGCCGCGCAGCACATCGCCCGAGAAGGTGGCGCAGATCGAATTCCACGGCGGGCGCTGCCATTTCGTGGACGGCGCGGGCGCGGTGTACGACGCCGCCCGCGCCATCGCCGCGCAGACCGGCGGCCACTACATGGACCAGTTCACCTATGCCGAGCGCGCCACCGACTGGCGCGGCAACAACAACATCGCCGAGAGCATGTTCACGCAGATGCGGCGCGAGCGGCACCCCGTGCCGCGCTGGATCGTGGTGGGCGCGGGCACGGGCGGCACCAGTGCGACCATCGGCCGCTACGTGCGCTACCAGCAGCACGCCAGCCGCGTGTGCGTGGCCGACCCGGCCGGCTCCGTCTTCAGCGCCTACCACCGCACGGGCGATGAAAGCCTGACGGCGCCGGGCTCGCGCATCGAGGGCATCGGCCGCCCGCGCGTGGAGCCCAGCTTTATCCGCACGCTGGTGGACCGCATGGTCGAGGTGCCGGACGTGCAGTCCATCGCTGCCATGCGCGCGCTGTCGGCCCTGCTGGGGCGGCGCGTGGGGCCGTCCACGGGCACCAACTTCGTCGCCATGCTGGCGCTGGCGCGCGAGATGCGCGAAGCGGGCGAACGTGGCTCCATCCTGTCGCTGCTGTGCGATGCGGGCGAGCGCTACCTGCCCACCTACTTCGACACGGAATGGGTGGACGCGCACTTCGGCGACTGCTCCGCCGCACAGCAGGCCATGGATGCGCTCATCGGCTGACATCACCCGCCGCCACTGGCTGGCCCTGGCGCTGGCGGGTTCGCCGCTGGCCCATGCCCTGTCCGCGCGCACGCTGCAGTTTCCGCGCGACCACGGCAGCCACCCCGGCCTGCGCACCGAGTGGTGGTACATCACCGGCCACGCGCAGGCAGCACAGCGGCTGTGGGGCTTCCAGGTGACGTTCTTCCGCTCGCGCGTGGACGCCGCGCAGGGCCTGCGCTCGGCCTTCGCGGCCCGGCAGCTGCTGTTCGCCCACGCGGCGGTCACCGACGTGCAGGGCCAGCGCCTGCTGCACGGCCAGCGCATCGCCCGGGCGGGCTTTGGCGTGGCCGAGGCCGGCGAAGCCGACACCCGCGTGCGCCTGCACGGCTGGACGCTGGAGCGCACCGGCGTGGACACGGACAGCCGCTACACCGCGCGGGTGGCCAGCGGCGATTTCAGCCTGGAACTGCAATGCGCCAGCACCCAGCCCGTGCTGCTGCAGGGCCGGCAGGGCCTCTCGCGCAAGGGGCCGCAAGCGGAGCAGGCCAGCTACTACTACAGCCAGCCCCAACTGGCGGTCAGCGGCGCCATCACCGTGCAGGGCCAGCGCATGCCCATCGCCACGGGCCGCGCCTGGATGGACCACGAGTGGAGCGAGGCGCTGATGCACCCCGAGGCCGTGGGCTGGGACTGGATCGGCATGAACCTGCACGACGGCGGCGCGCTCACCGCCTTCCGGCTGCGGCGCGCGGACGGCTCGGCGCTGTGGGCGGGCGGCTCGCTGCGCGCGCCCGGTCAGGCCGTGCGGGTGTTCGGCGCTCAGGAAGTCGCCTTCACCCCGGGGCGCCTGTGGACCAGCCCGCGCAGCGGCGCGCGCTACCCGGTGCAATGGACGGTGCGCACGCCCGCCGGCAGCTTCGAAGTGCGCACGCTGCTCGATGCGCAGGAGCTCGACAGCGACGGCTCCACCGGCGCGATCTACTGGGAGGGCCTGTCGGACCTGCTG
>Ga0206116_1000979_pt1 | contig 19183 bp, 12 predicted proteins | sample 3A1Ametagenome_FD_178000 | JGI IMG/M metagenome (GOLD analysis project Ga0206116, IMG submission 178000) | Enriched microbial communities from leaf-cutter ant dump, University of Wisconsin, Madison, United States - 3A1A | ecosystem: Environmental > Terrestrial > Nest > Insects nest > Nest dump...
CTGTCCGTCTTTTGGAATACAACAAAGACAACGGCTACCGTTACCAGCGTTTTTTCGGAAATGTCTATGCCGAATTACAGCCTGTGAAAAATTTGACATTGAAGTCAAGTTTCGGTGTTGATTTTTCGAATTATTATAAAAGAATGTTACAGAGAAGTTATGTTTCCGGTTATCTTCAAAACAAAACCAATGCGGTAAATATCGACCAGTCCGATACTGAAAAATGGACATGGACCAACACGGCTCAATACACGGCCAAAGCAGGAAATCACCACTTCGATTTGCTGGGCGGGATGGAAATGTATAAAGATACCTATAACAATACGTGGCTCAGAAAAGAAGGATTTCTGATTGAAACGCCTGATTATATGTATCCTGATGCGGGAACGGGAGATGCATTCAACGGTGGAAGTTCTACCTATTACAGCTTGTTGTCGTACTTCGGGAAGTTTTCCTACGATTATGACAACCGTTATCTTTTCTCTGCAACAGTGCGTTATGACGGCTCATCAAGATTTGGGAAGAACAACCGTTTTGGAACATTCCCGGCATTTTCGGCTGGATGGAGAATCAACAAGGAAGATTTTGCGGAGAAATGGATTCCGTTTTTCTCAGATTTGAGGCTGAGAGCAGGTTGGGGACAGACCGGAAACCAGGAAATCAGCAACTCGGCAGTATATTCTCTTTACATTGCTAATTATGCAGGCGGAAATCCGACCTGGGCAACTTCCTACGGAACGGCTTATGATATTTCCGGAGTGGGAAGCGGTTTATTGCCTTCAGGATTCATTGCAACACAAACTAAAAATGATGATCTGAAATGGGAAACTACCACGCAAACCAACCTAGGTCTGGATTTCGGATTTTTTAATCAGAAACTGACGGGAAGCGTGGATATTTATAAAAAAGCAACCAAAGATATTCTCGTTTTACCTCCCTATCTGGGCGTAATTGGCGAAGGTGGAAACCGCTGGATCAACGGCGCATCTATGGAAAATAAAGGGATTGAAGTCGCTTTGGGTTATCAGGATAAGACTTCCGGCGGATTCGGATACGAGATTTCAGGAAATTTCTCAATGAACCGGAACAAAATCACGGAATTACCACAATCCGTTATCAACAATTATGGCGGAAACGGAACCACGGATAATATTCTCGGAAGACCGATCAATTCAATGTATGGATATGTTGCCGACGGACTTTTCAGAACGCAGGCTGAAGTAGATAATTCCGCTACTCAACCGGGCAAAGGATTGGGAAGGATTCGTTATGCCGATTTAAATAATGATGGAATTATTGATGACAAAGACAGAACATGGATCGGAAATCCGAATCCGGGATTTATGTATGGCGTTAATCTTAACTTTTCATATAAAAACTTCGATTTGTCGACATTCTGGCAAGGCATCGGCGATGTGGATGTCATTAATTCTAAAAAATACCAGACCGATTTCTGGAGTGTGGATGATGTTGGGTCCAATAAAGGAACGAGATTACTCAATGCATGGTCACCACAGAATCCGAACTCTGATATTCCGGCACTCACAACGGTGGACAGCAACGCAGAATCCAGGTTTTCATCTTATTATGTAGAGAACGGAAGTTATCTGAAATTAAGGGTTTTACAATTTGGTTACAGTCTTCCGAAAAATGTGTTGGAGCAATACAAGCTTACCAATTTCAGGATTTACATCAGCGCACAGAATCTTCTGACCATCAAATCCAAAAGCTTCACGGGTATTGATCCGGAAACACCGGCTTTCGGTTATCCGCTTCCGCTGACGTTCAATTTTGGTGTTAATTTATCACTATAATATTTGAATAAATTCTCGCAGATTATCCAGATGAAATTGATTAAAAAAATCTGCTCGATTTACGAAATCAGCGAGAGACAAAAAAAATCAAAAATAATATTAAAACAATGAAAAAATATATACTATTAACAGTTGCCTGCGCATTTCTGTTGGGAACAACTTCCTGCAACGATTTTCTGGACAATGAGCCAAGAGGCGTGCTTTCCGAAGTCGATGTTGTAACGCCGGAAAATGTGGACGGTTTTGTGATTGCAGCTTATGCGGCACTTGGAAACGACCATTACGACACGCCTTTCAGTCTTTGGCCATACGGAAATGTACGTTCGGACGACGCTTACAAAGGCGGAAGCGGAACTAATGATATTCAGGCATTTCACTTTTTTGAAATTTCCAACAATATCCGTTCGGATTTTGGTGAATTGGACCGTCTCTGGTACATGCATTATGTCGGAATCGGAAGATGCAACAAAGCAATTGCAGCGCTTAACCAGCTTTCTGAAGCGCAATACCCAAATAAGCAAAAACGTATTGCCGAAATGAAATTCGTGAGAGGGCATTTTTACTTTATGCTGAAAATCCTTTTCAAATATGTGCCGTATGTGGATGAGAATACACCGATTGATGATTATCCGAAAATCTCCAACCGTGCGAAGACCGACCAGCAATTGTGGGATGCCATCGCTTCCAATTTTGAAGATGCTGCTGCCAATTTGTCGTCAACGCAATCCGAAGTCGGAAGACCAAAGAAAAGTGCAGCTTACGCTTATCTTGCCAAAGTAAGATTGTATCAGGCCTATGAGCAGGACGACAATTATACGGTAACTCAAATCAATCCTGCAACGCTTCAGAAATCCATTGATGCGGCTAATCAGGTGATCGGAAACTATACTCTGGAATCAGATTTCGGGTACAATTTTCTCCCGGGAACGCATGAGAATGGTCCGGAATCGGTTTTCTCCATTCAATATTCCGATAATGACGGAACGCTTTTCGGAAGACTGAATTATGGGGATGTGCTTTCTCTGCCGCAAGGTTTAGGATGCTGCGATTTCCACAAGCCAAGCCAGAATCTGGTGAATGCTTTCAAGACAACTCCTCAAGGTCTGCCAATGTTTGATACGTATAATGATACGGATCTGAATTACAATCAGCTCAATAATTACAAAGTGGATCCAAGACTTTATCACACAGTTGCTTTGCCGGGATTGCCCTGGAAATACGAGGAAAACAAAATCTATCAGGAAAGCTGGAACAGGAGCCCGGGAACTTATGGTTATTATGCTTCGTTAAAGGAAAATGTACCCGTAGGATGTGGTTGCACGGTGAATGTAGACCCGTTTTACGCCAATTCCAAAAACAGGATCATTATCCGTTATTCCGATGTGTTGCTGATGAAAGCCGAAGCTTTAATAGAGCTTGGACAGATCAACGAAGCGTTGCCTTTAATTAATCAGGTGAGACAACGTGCGGCGAACAGTACCGTTTTGACCGGAAGTTATACTTCAAACAACCTTATCAGCAAATATGAACCGGGTGTGAACTGTACTTGGAATCAGGATTTTGCAAGAAAAGCCTTGAGATGGGAGCGCAGAATGGAATTTGCAATGGAAGGCAGCCGTTTCTTCGACCTTGTGAGATGGGGAACCGCAGCAGGTACGATGAATACCTATTATTCCGGAGAAAAAACGAAAAGATCTTACTACTCTCAGGCAGGATTTGACCACGGAATTGAAGAATACTGCCCGATTCCATTGGCTCAGATCAATTTCAGCCAGGGATTGTACAAGCAAAATAACGGTTATTAAAACTAAAGATTTATGAAAACAATATTTAATAAATTTCAGATATTCATTTTATTGCTGGTTTCCGCAATATTGGTATGGTCCTGCGACAACAATATGGAAGACGGACTGGTAACGGATGTTTCGGTGAATGTGTCTTCCTTTAAAGTAAACGGCGTTTCTGGAGACATTGACAATAAAAATGATAAAATCACGGTAACGTTACCTTACGGAACGAGTGTAAAAGCCTTATCGCCAATAATAGAAATTCCGCAAGGTGCAGTGATTTTCCCGGCTTCGGGAACTGTAATTGATTTTTCGCAGCCTGTCAAATTCAGAGTGAAGAATGGTAATATTTATAAAGATTATCAGGTGACGGTTCAGGCTCAGGTTCCGATTATAAGTTTTAAAATCAACGGATTATCGGCAACCATCAACCATTCCAGCAAAACGATTTCACTCACAATGCCGGAAGGAACGAATCTTACTGCATTGCAGCCTGTGATAGAAATGGCAAGCGGTGTGAGTATAAATCCTGCATCAGGAACTATGATTAATTTCAGTAGCCCTGTACAATTTACTGTTTCCAATGCGAATCTGACTGAAATCTATACGGCAAAAGTAACCACTCCGGTTTCTGGACCAACAGTGGCATTCCTCGGAACGGCAGCAACCAGAACAGGTCTTACCAATCCTGATGAAATTGCGGCTTCTGACTGGCTTTTCGGAAAATTTTCCGGAGCGGTTTATGTTTCAATGGCAGATGTGGCGAGTGGTGCAGCTAATCTTACGGGCATCAATGTGATTTGGTGGCATTTTGACTCGGCTACCGCTTTGCCGGGTGATGCGCTAAATGCAAACGTCACCTCCAAAATCAAAACCTATCTGAATGCGGGAGGAAATATTCTTTTAACGGGATTTGCTGCTCAATATGTGGATGCTTTGGGAATTGTGCCTTCGGGAAAAGGTCCGAATAATGTTTTCGGGGATTTCTTACCGAATGGGTTTGTAGATGCGAACAACGATTGGGGAATTTCCTTCAAGGGTAACGAAGCACATCCTGTTTTTGACGGGCTTCAGACCTACGAATCCGGGAAAGCCAATTTCCTTCAGAAAGGGACCTTCCGATTGAATCATACGGCGTGGTGGTTCTTGCCGGATTGGGGCGGCTATGTGAACGGAGCCGGATGGAGAACGCAGACAGGAGGAAATAATCTTGCCAGTGAAGCCTGGGATGACACACTGGACGGACGTGTTGCCGTGGCCGAATTTCCGGGAGGAACTGCCAATAAAAAGTGTATCACTATCTCAATGGGTGCTTACGACTGGTACAACGAAACCTCGAACGGAACGCCAAGCCAGCCGAACGGATTTTTGGATAACATCAAAAAAATCACGGAGAACAGCCTTAATTATCTTGTAACGCATTAATATCAGAATCAATGACAATCAGAAAAATATATTTAGCCGCTGTGATGGCTTTAGCAACTTATTCCTGCCAGAATCAGGATTCGGTGGCTGATGTGAATCCGGAAGATATTTTCAGACAGACGAACATCTTTCCACAACCGCCTAATCAATGGATGGGAACTACTAATCCTTATTACACTGCAGGTTATGTTGGTGATGTAATGCCGTATTACGAAAACGGAAAATTTCATCTTTTCTTCCTGCACGATGCTAAAACTAAACCTGCAGGCGAAGGATTTCACGATATTCACAGCTTTGAGACGACCAATTTCAAGGATTTTACTTATCAAGGGAGACAAATTCCTTACGGAACAGCTTCTGAACCGGATTTTGGTGTTGGAACAGGAAGTCTGGTGAAAGTCGGAAATACGTATTATTACTATTACACCGGGCACAATGCAATTGCTTCGTTTTTAGCGGGTAATCCGAGGGAAAGTGTGCTTTTGGCAACAAGTACGGATATGAAAAACTGGACGAAAGTGAAGAATTTTAAAATCACTGCTCCGGCTGGCTATTATGATTATGAATTCCGCGATCCGCACGTTTTCTTCAATACTGAAGATGGAAAATACTGGATGTTGGTTTCTGCACAGACTTCAGCTAAAAAAGCGGTTGTTCTTAAATTTACCACAACCAATCCTGCCAGCGGAAACTGGGTGGTTGAAAACCCGATTTACACGACAACTTCGTCAGAAAATTACATTATGCTGGAGTGTCCCGACCTTTTCAAAATGGGCAATTACTGGTATTTGGTATTCTCAGAAAACTGGAGTAATAATACCGGAACACATTACAGAATTGCTTCATCACCAAACGGACCGTGGATTACACCTGCGAATGACCGGTTGGATGGCTCTTATCTCTACGCTGCAAAAACCGTTTCGGACAATGCCAACCGTTATCTGGTAGGTTGGACTGCAAGAAAAGTCCCTGAAAGCAACACCGGTGGAAAAGACTGGGCGGGAAATCTTGTAACACATCAATTAGTTCAGAATCCGGATGGAACTTTGGCGGTAAAACCTGTTTCTACCTTGCAATCTGTATTCGGGCAAAATGCTCCGCTTTCCGTAGATAAGATTACAGGAAATGCTTCTCAGAACGGGAATAGCTTTAACCTTTCTGCGAATTCCCAGGTAATGTTCGGGAAGCTTCAGAAGGCCAATCAGATCAGCTTTACGTTGAATGCTTCTGCTAACGGGAAATCAGGATTGATTTTGGCGCAGGATAATGACGGGAAAAATGGTTTTAAAATTTCATTCGAACCTTCCTCCAACAGAATAGCAAGTTATGTAATAAACGGCGGAAGTGAGGATTTTGCCAACGCTTATCCTTTGTCCGGAATCTCGGGAACCAACTATAATATAACGGTTTTTATCAGTAATGATGTTTGTGTGGTCTATGTGAATGATAAGCTGGCGTTCAGCAATCGTGTGTACGATGTTGTTAACAAAAAATGGAGTATTTTTGGTTCTTCGGACAGTTCATTCAGTAATATTAATGTTAAAAATCCTTAATTAATGTTCCTTAATAAAAAAATAAATGCAGTCAGTTTCGGAGAAGTGCTCTTCGATGTCTTTGGAGAAGAAAAGAAAATTGGCGGTGCTCCGCTCAATCTGGCACTCAGAACGGCGTCTTTTGGATTTCCGGTGGCGATGATAAGTGCTGTTGGAAATGATGAAGACGGAAAGGTAATTTGTGATTACGTCAGGGAAAATCAGCTTGATACCAGCGGAATCATGACAACCCAGGATTATGATACAGGCATTGTCCAGGTAACATTGAACGAGCGTGGTTCTGCAACTTATGAAATCAAATTTCCGTCTGCCTGGGATTTTATTGAAACCAATAATGATACTTTGAATATTGTTAAAAATGCCGATGTATTTTTTTATGGAAGCCTTGTCTGCAGAAATGATGCTTCAAGAAATACGCTTTTTAATTTACTGGATTCCAACCCTGGAATGTTCAAGGTTTTTGATGTGAACCTGAGAAAACCTTTCTATAATATTGAACTTATGGAACAATTGATGAATAAAGCCGATTTCATTAAATTTAATGATGAAGAAATCCTGGAAATTGCTGCTGAGTTAGGCTTTAAATCAGATGATCTTGAAGAAAATATCCGTTTCATTTCAGAAAAAACAAATACAGGTCCTGTCTGTGTCACGTTGGGAAAACACGGTTCGATTTTACTTTGGAACGATAAATTTTACAAACACGGCGGCTATCCTGTGAAAGTGGCCGATACGGTTGGAGCTGGGGATTCGTTTCTGGCGAGTTTGATTGCCCGATTGTTATCAGATAAAAATCCTGAAACGGCACTGGATTTTGCGAGTGCGGTTGGTGCTTTGGTAGCGAGTTATTCGGGAGCCAATCCGAAACTTCGAAATGAAGAGATTGAAGAGTTTATAAAGGAAAGGGTTTGAGAGAATTTTTAAAGAATTCAAAATGAAATAAAAATGACACCAACTAAAGACAGTTGGTGTCATTTGCTATTTGTGAAATTGACAGAATTATCCTAAACTTACTTCTTGCTGACATTGATCGAATTTTAACGTATTTAATGAATAATTTAATTAGTAATAATTTTTTGCTAATCAAATAACAGTATTTTTTGCATTAAATTTTCCCAGAAGACTTTTCGATGATTGTTCACGATGAGAATACTAATAAAAATTTATTGGCAATTTAAAGTCAAATTAATCTTACATTACATAATCGGCATTTGCACTTACTATGGGATTTGGGATTTCTTTTTTATCAAGCATTTCAAGAAGGGTAATTTCGACAGTTCTGGTCATCTGATTCAGTGGAATCCCCATGACATTGTCTTTTTCAAATGGGTTCACAAGCTTCTGTCCTATAGCCTGAATGGTAAAAAATACATATCCGAGCAGGCTTCCAAATAAGATAGACCACATTCCGATAGAATTGCCCATTGCCATCGTTACGCAATAGATAAAGATCCAGATGAAGTTTTTTGCATAAAAATAATAGGTTGTCGGGAAAACGGTGTTCCTGATTCTTTCAGCCTTTCCCATATCCTCACCAAATGCAGTAAGTGCATGATTGATCTCGAGAAACCTGAAACCATCTAAAATTTTATTCCTGTATAATGCGTTAAGATCATAGGATTGTAGCAATAGTAACGCATTGGGCTGATTAGAATGCTTAGCTATAATCTCTGTTTCTTTTGCTGAAAGATAGCTAAGGTGATTTTCATGAGCGGTATTTCTAAGATTATTTTTAAGTATATATAAAAAAGCAATGTGCCTTGTTATTAATTTTTCCGTTATAATTGATGAGTTTTCCTTTTCTTCACCATCTTTATTATTTGTGGTATAGCTGATCAATTCCCGGGCAAAAGTTCTGGAGTTGTTGATAAGAGAGCCCCAAATCTTACGGGCTTCCCACCATCTGTCATATGCCTGATTATTGTTAAACCCAATAAAAAATGCCAGCGCAGTGCCTAATACGGTAGGAATAAAAACAGGAAATGAAAATAAACTCTTTACAAAAAGCTCATTGATGATATAAGCGACGGAACATGCTGCGATAGAAAATACAAAATTTTTCCATGTTCCGCTAAGGATACGGTTTAAACGTACATTTTCGGTGATAAGCATAGTTAGCTATTTTAATATGATGTATTAAACAGTATTAAATTCGTTTAAGAAAAGTTACAGAGGAATTTATTTATCCGCCTATACTGTTTCTGTATTGTGAAGGAGATAAATTAAGCTGTTTTCTAAAAAAAGTGCTAAAATGTGCGGGACCCTCGAAACCCAGTGTATATGCAATTTCGGAAATAGCCCAGGAACTGTGTTTAAGCATTATTTTGGCCTCTTTTAATAGTCGCTCGGCGATGAGTTCAGAAGTAGTTTTCTGCGTAATCTCTTTCACGGATTTGTTAAGGTGATTCACATGAACTGCCATTTGCGAAGCAAATTCGGAAGCACTTCGAAGAGTTAATCCGTCAATTGTATTTTTTATCGGAAACTGGCTTTCCAGAAGATCCATAAATAAAGCAGTAATTCTTCCCGGAGCATTGTTTTTTTCTGTGATCACATTTGTTGTAGGCCTCATTTTCAAAGCGCTGTGTATCAATTGAAAAATTAAATTGCAGATGACATCATTTTTATATTCAAAATCTGACTTCTTTTCCTTTTCGATCTGTCTGAATATATCGGTAAGGGTAATGAATTCGGCTTCGTTGAGTTCATAAACCGGATATCCGTCAGGTTGAAAAAAGGGGTACTTTTTTAAATTACCCTGACCTTCAAAAAAAGATTCCGTGAAAATGCTGCTGTAGCCCTTTTGTCTTTTATCCAAAGGCTCCCAATTGTAAGGAATTAACGGATGAGCAAAAAGGAGTCCGTGCTCTTTAATTTCGAAACTTTTATCCGCATAATGGATATTGCTTTTGCCGGATACTACACATATCTTAAAATAGTCTTTACGCCCATAAGCAATGCTTTCCGGATCGTCCTGACTGAGGGTTTCAATTTTAAATACATTAAAATGCCCTTCTTCTCCATTTAAATCAGAAGTTTTTATAAAGGGACGCTGCGCATAATATTCCTCTACGGTTTCGGGTTTCATCATTCTATGAAGTCTAAAATATCGGTTTAAGAGAAAATGTATCTGCGCAAATTTACGTAATATATTCATTCCAATGTATTTGAAGGTGAATTCTAACAGCTGAAATCATAGGGTTAGATTACGGCTGTTAGAATTGATGTGTTAATGGTCAGATTATTCCTTAACAAAACTGCTTAAAGGAGCATCAATAGCTTCCAGAGCAACCATAGGGTTCCAGAAGTCTACATATCGTATAATTTTCCCTTCTTCATCCGTAGTGACAACGGAAATGTATTTCTGAATGTAGGGTTTCCCGGTGGAAACAGCATGGCCGTCACTTGTAAATTCAGCAATAACGAGCGTAGGTTCTTCTGTTGCATGGAAATGTAAATTATCAAATTTAACTTCAATGTGGTCAGGAAAATTCTTCATATATTCATATAATTCCTTTTTACCGCTTACCGATGTGGGAAAATCTTTAGGCCCATACGGAAATTCAAGTATTCCGTCTTCTTTAAACAGGTCAACCCATTCTTCTATTCTTCCGGAAGACAAAAATTCCAAATGGTTTTTAAAAGTTTGCTGTGCTGCGTTTCTGATTTGTTCTTTAGTATTCATAATCTTGATTTTTGTGTGTTATTGTTTATTAATGCTTAACCCTGATCAGTAGTTAAATTTCTTATTGCAAAGTTAGGCGGCTGCGAATCGTATTGTTTTTAAAAATCAAATCAATACTTTTAAAAATCAATCATTATATCGATATATTTAAAAATATGTCCTTTTTCTGCTTTTTTATATAAAGATGAAAGAGATTTTTTAATTGCTTAACTATACAATTGAATAATATTTTTTTACTCAATTATTACTGTTTAAATTATTTTTATAATGAAACGCTATTGTTCAGACAGAAGCGCGTCAAAGAAGATTAGTATATTTGTATGATACAGCTTTATACCAACATCAATTGTATTTATCTAAAAGATAATGAAGAACAAATTATTTGAAAAAAAAACTGCTAAGTTATGTTACGAACACATTGGCGGAAAACTTGGCAGTCTCTTGCTTGAACAATTTATTGAAAAAGGATGGCTTGCTAAGGAAAACTCTGGGGATAAGCATTTTTATATCACTGAAGTTGGGGAAAAAGAATTTACCAAACTAGGTATTGACTTATCGAAAATTAAATAATTACAGACTTAATATTGTAATTGATTTGGATTGGAATAGGTCATAATGTTTCAGATAATAAACAAAAATTTCTTCTTTACCAGTTTATAAATTCCTATCTCAATTACTGGTTTAATATTTTATTTTTTTGATTATAAAATTCCCTTATTGACAATTTTATGATTGCTTGCATATAAAAAATGGAAAAAAAAATGTTAAATTTTAGTGTTTTTTTTATTTAAAAGTGTGTTTTTTACACTTTTTATTTATTTTTTTTCAGGCTTTTTTTCATGATTCTTATCATAAAATTTTCTTAAAAAATCATCAATAAAATTTCGTTGAAAAATTTTACTAATTGTTTGTTAATTCACATTTTACAAATTAACTAAGTGTTTGTTTTATGATAAGCTTATCATAAAAATTATACATATGATATCATAAAAAATAGATATGTAAAGTATTGATAAGCAGTAGATAATGTGTAATTTATTTTTTTTATTCAGTTGAATTTTTATATTTGTAATGTTACATAAATGTTAACAAGACAATGAGTCCAAATTTTATCCATACTTATGTATCTGTAGATTGTGTTGTTTTCGGCTTCGATTATGAGAACCGATTGAACATTTTATTGGTTCAGCGTCATGTAGATGATATTCCTGTGGAGCGACAAAGGAAGTTACCAGGAAGTTTGATATTTAGCGATGAAGATGTGGATGATGCTGCGGAACGTGTACTCCATGAATTGACAGGAATCAAAAAAATGGTTCTGAAACAGTTCAAATGTTTTGCAGACCCGGAAAGAGCCAATAACATGAATGATATCAAATGGATGGGAAAGGAGTATAAGCAGGATATTGACAGGATCATTACCGTAGCCTATCTTTCATTATGCAAGATTGATCACAAGATCAACAGCTCAAAATATGATACTGTAGACTGGTTTCCTTTTGATGAAATTCCGGCTCTGCCTTTTGACCATAATAAAATCATCAATGAGTCTTTGGTAGAGGTAAGAAGATGGATTGAAATGGATTTCTCCATTATATTCGAATTGTTGCCAAAAAAATTTACAATCAGACAATTATATCAGCTATATAGTGCACTTAGTGAAAAAAAGATTGACATCAAGAATTTTCATAAAAGAATTTCTTCATTCAACTACATTATTCCGCTGGATGAGATAGAGACCAATGTCTCACATCGTGCAGCAAGGTATTATAAGTTTGATGCCAAGGTTTATAAGAAAAATAATACCAAGCTCATAAAATAAAAACGTTTAAAGAAATTATGTACTTATTAGGTTATGATATAGGCAGTTCTTCTGTAAAAGTTTGTCTCATAGAGGCATCCAGCGGAAAAGTTGTGGCATCAGAATTTTCTCCGAAGAAAGAGATGAAAATCACAGCAATCCATCCTGGCTGGGCAGAACAGAATCCTGTCGATTGGTGGACAAACCTGAAATTGGCACATGAAGCCGTAATGCACGAATCCGGAGTACATGCAGAAGACATCAAGGGAATTGGTATTACCTGGCAGATGCACGGATTAATAATGGTTGACAAGGATCAAAATCTCCTTAGACCGTCCATAATATGGTGCGATAGCCGTGCAGTGCCTTATGGTGAAAAGGCTTTCAAAGAAATAGGAGAAGAAAGATGTCTGTCGCATCTGCTTAATTCACCAGGTAATTTTACCGCTTCAAAATTGGCTTGGGTAAAAGACAATGAACCTGAATTATTTGCTAAAATAGATAAAATAATGCTTCCCGGAGATTACATTGCGATGAGACTTTCCGGAGAAATCGGGATGACGATTGAAGGTTTATCCGAAGGGATTTTCTGGGACTTTAAAAATAATTGCATCTCCGATGATGTAATCAATTATTATGGAATTCCGAAAAGCTTTTTCCCTGAAATTGTACCGACGTTCGGGATTCAGGCAACAGTTTCTGCAGCTGCAGCACAGGAACTGGGACTGAAAGAAGGGACACCAATATCATACAGAGCAGGTGACCAGCCAAATAATGCCTTGTCTCTGAATGTTTTTAATCCGGGAGAGATTGCTTCCACAGCAGGAACTTCGGGAGTGGTTTATGGAGTTTTGGATAAGCTGGATTATGATAAATTTTCCAGAGTCAACACTTTTGCCCATGTGAACTATACCGAAGAATTGACAAGATTAGGAGTCTTGCTATGCATCAATGGAACGGGAATTCTGAACTCTTGGCTAAAGCACAACTTTGCAACTTCGCTCGCATCTTATGGTGATATGAATGATATGGCTTCGCTCTCACCGATTGGGTCAAAAGGGCTGAGCATTATTCCTTTCGGAAATGGTGCAGAGCGGGTTTTGGAGAATAAGGACACAAGTTGCTCTATCCACGGTATCAACTTTAACATCCATTCGAAAGGTGATATTTTGCGCGCAGCACAGGAAGGAATCGTATTTTCCTATGAATATGGAATGGATATTATGAGGAATATCGGGATGGATATCAATGTAATCCGTGCAGGAAATGCCAATATGTTCCTAAGCTCGATTTTCCGCCAGACACTTTCTAGTGTGAGCAATGCTATGATTGAACTTTATGATACGGACGGTGCTGTAGGAGCTGCAAGAGCCGCAGGAATGGGGATTGGATTTTACTCAGATTCTTCCGAGGCTTTTTCTTCACTGGAAAAAATTGCTGTCATAGAACCGGAACACGAGAAGCGAGAACAATATTTAGAAGCCTATACGAGATGGAAGAATCATCTTAACGAAATAATTTAATTCCCACAAAAAAGAAAATTTATCAATTAACTTATTGATGTTAAAAAATCAATGAGGAAGGGAGATTTTATGTCAAAATCGAGAATAATTAAAAAATAAATATAAAAAGAATGAACACTTTAACAGGTACAAAAGAGTTTTTTACAGGTATCGACAAAATCAAATTCGAAGGAAAAGAAAGCAGAAATCCATTGGCATTCCGCTATTATGATGCAGACAGAGTAGTGATGGGAAAACCTATGAAAGACTGGACACGTTTTGCAATGGCTTGGTGGCATACGCTATGTGCAAATGGTAGCGATCCATTCGGGGGACCAACGATCCATCATCCTTGGGATATGGGAACTGATGCTGTGAGCAGGGCAATGCACAAGATGGATGCAGGTTTCGAATTCATGCAGAAAATGGGTTTCAATTTTTATTGCTTCCACGACATTGATCTAGTAGATCCTGCTGACAACTGGAGAGATTATGAAAAAAATCTTCAGACCGTTGTAGATTATGCCAAGCAAAAACAGCAGGAAACCGGAATCAAATTACTTTGGGGAACTGCTAACGTTTTCACTCACGAGAGATACATGAATGGCGCATCAACTAATCCAAACTTTGATGTGGTAGCTTGTGCAGGTACTCAGGTTAAGAATTCTATCGATGCAACAATTGCGCTTGGTGGAGAAAATTATGTTTTCTGGGGTGGAAGAGAAGGCTATATGAGTCTTCTGAATACCGATATGAAACGTGAAAAAGACCATCTTGCACAATTCCTTACGATGTCCAGAGACTATGCAAGAAAACAAGGATTCACAGGAACGTTCCTGATTGAGCCGAAACCAATGGAACCGACAAAACATCAGTATGACTATGATGCTGAAACGGTAATTGGATTTTTGAGACATTACGGTCTTGACAAAGATTTCAAACTGAATCTTGAAGTCAATCACGCTACTTTGGCAGGACATACTTTCGAGCACGAACTTCAGGCAGCTGTAGATGCAGGAATGTTGGGAAGTATTGATGCCAACAGAGGCGATTATCAGAATGGTTGGGATACAGATCAGTTTCCGGTGGACTACTATGAGATGATCCAGGCTTGGCTTGTACTTCTTCCGGCTGGCGGTTTGGGAACAGGAGGTGTTAACTTCGATGCGAAGATCCGTCGTAACTCTACGGATGCGGAAGACCTTTTCATCGCACACGTTTCGGGGATGGACGCTTTTGCAAAAGGATTATTGGTAGCTGCGGATATTCTTGAAAATTCTGATTACAATAAACTGAGAAACGAGAGATATTCATCATTTGACAATGGTAATGGGAAAGCATTTGAAGAAGGGAAACTAACATTAGAAGACCTTCAGAAGATTGCACACGAGTCAGGAGAACCAATGCCGAAAAGTGGTAAACAGGAACTTTTCGAAGCTATTGTGAATATGTATATCTAAAAAAATAAATAAGAGAGTTACGCCAATCTCAATACCGGGAACCGACAACTTTCTTATCAAACTAACTTTAAAAATAATAATTATGAATCTATTTCATTTAAGTAAAACCAATAGAGCAGCATTGTTTTTCGCAATGACTCTATTACCAACAGGTCTTGTCTATGCGCAAAGCAAACGGGACACTGTACAAAAGGAGAAGCAGATTGAGGAGGTTGTTGTTATTGGATATGGAACTCAGAAAAAGGAAGCTGTTACAGGATCTGTTGTTACAGTAAAGGGAGAAACATTAAGAGAAGTACCAACGGTTAATATTTCACAGGCTTTACAAAGTAGAAGCGCAGGGGTAGAGATTAATCAAACATCAAGCAAACCTGGCGCAACAATGAAAATAAGGATCAGAGGAACAAGATCTTTAACTGAAACAGCAAATGATCCACTTATTGTTTTGGACGGCATTCCTTTTACAGGATCTCTAGGTGATATCAGTTCAAGTGACATCAAGAGTATTGATATTCTAAAGGATGCTTCTGCAACAGCAATTTATGGATCCAGAGGTGCAAATGGTGTTATTATGGTAACAACGAACAGAGGAGTAAAAGGTCAGAAACCAAGATTTACTTACAATTCTTTCACAGGCTTTCAAACTTTATTTTCAAAGTATCCTATGATGAATGCTGATCAACTGACTAAGTTAAGACACGATGCAAATGATCTTATAAAGAATGGGGATAATGAAAAGTACGGCATTGATACAGACTGGCAAAAGTTATATTATAAGCCGGCAATAATGACAAGTCATGACGTAGGAGTTTCAGGTGGTACAGAAAGCGGAAATTATAATGTTGGGTTGTCATACTTGAAACAGGATGCAATTGTTCCATTACAGAATTATGAGCGTATGGCTATAAGAATAGGTTTGGATCAGCAGGTTGGGAAAAATTTTAAATTCGGATTTACTACAAACTCTAATTACGTACAGACAGAAGGTAATGGTATTGCTTCTGCTCCAACCTTAGGATACTCTCCCTTAGCAAGTCCATATGATGAATTTGGAAACTTAAGAAGAACAATTACAACTTCATCAAATATGGATCAAGCCTGGGTGTATATTAGGCAGAGTATTAATGCATTAGGAGATAAGTATGTGGATGAAACAAAAGCTTTTTCATCATACAACAATATTTATGGCGAAATAAAACTTCCATTAGACGGATTAAAATATCGTCTAAATGTTGGCTTGGATTTTAGAACTTCTAATAGTGGTAATTATACAGGCGTAGGTGTTTTTAATATTAATCCTGCAGCTATTTCTTCTGCTGGTAGAGGGAATAATCAAACTTATCACTGGACTATAGAAAATTTGTTGACATATGATAAAACTTTTGGAAAGCATAAAATAAATGCTGTTGGACTATATTCATCAGAGCAAAACACATATATAAGTAATTATATGAGTGCCAAAAATGTACCAGCGGATTTTTTCCAATATTATAATCTGGGACAATCACCACAAGCGGATATCACTGTAAGTCCTAACGATCAGTATTATGCTAGAACTGGTTTAATGTCTTATATGGGCCGAGCAATGTATACTTATGACAACAAATATATGATTACTGCTACGTTACGCGGTGATGGTGCATCTGTACTTGCGGAAGGTCACAAATGGCATACATATCCTGCAATTTCATTAGGTTGGAATGTGGCAAATGAGAACTTTATGCAGAATTTAAAAGTCATTAATCTATTCAAATTAAGATATGGATGGGGGCAGACCTCTAACCAAGCAATTAACCCATATACAACTTTAGGTAGTTTATCAGTTAATCCGTATAACTTCGGAACGGCATACTCTACTGGTGTATCTATTAATACAGCGCCTAATCCTTCTTTAGGATGGGAATATTCCAAGACTCATAATGCAGGACTGGATTTTGGTCTTTTAAATAATAGAATTACTGGTACGGTAGAATATTACAGAACACATACATTCGGTATCTTGCAAAACAAAAGTTTACCACCTACTGCGGGAATACCGGGTGGGGTATTACAAAATGTTGGAGATGTAGAAAATAAAGGATGGGAAGCATCACTTAATGCAAATATCATTGATAATCCAGATGGGTTCAGTTGGGATGCAGGAATCAACTGGTATGCAAATAGAAATAAAATCCTTTCTCTTGCATCTGGTGCAGATAGAGACATAAATAATCTTTGGTTTGTAGGTTATAATATTAATGCTCTATATGATTATCAATATATTGGATTATGGCAAAATGGGGATCCGTACTTAAAAATTTTAGAACCACAGGATGGGTCTGCAGTTGGAATGATTAAAGTGCTTTATACTGGAGGCTATAAAGCAGATGGTACTCCTGAAAGAGCAATTGGTCCGAATGATATGCAAGTTATTAATACTAATCCGGATTGGCAAGGTGGTTTCAATATGCGTTTTGCTTATAAAGGTTTTGAGTTGAGTACAGTTGGAGCATTCCAGAAAGGGGGGGTCTTGATTAGCTCTATTTATGGGTCTGCAGGATATCTTAATCGATTAACCGGAAGAGGAAACAATGTAGATGTAGATTATTATACAGATGATAATCCTAATGCAAGATATCCAAAACCAGGAGGCTTGTTAAGTGGTGACAATCCAAAATATCTTTCAACTTTGGCTCTTTTTGACGGGTCATACTTAAAGTTAAGAACTATAACTTTGGGGTATAATGTAAACAAAGATTTTCTTAATGATTTAAAACTAAATAGTTTAAGAATTTATTTTACAGTTACTAACCCTCTAGTATTGTTTTCTCCTTACCACAAACAATCCGGTATGGATCCGGAACCTAACTCTACAGGAGATCAAAATCAAGCTGTAAGTAGTTATAAAAATCGCCAGTTGATTATTGGTACCAATAATCCTGCGACCAGAAATTTTATAATGGGAATTAATTTATCTTTTTAAATCACATCATCATGATAAAAATTAATAAAAAAATAGTTTTGGGAGTTTTAGTTAGCTCATTATGCTTGTCCAGCTGTAATGAAGTTTTGGACGAACAACCTAGATCAGGATATACAGTTGATTATTTCAATTCTGCAGATGGCGTAACATCAGGAATAACTGCTTTATATAGAAGTCTACGTCTGCTTTATGGTAATGGTTATTATATGAGCGCAACACAAAATGGTACGGATGAAGCTACTTGGGCTCAAAGTGCGGATGGTAATTTTAGAGATCTTGATATGACCGGCGCTACAGGTGCAATCAACTCAAATACATTTCCTACTAGTATGGTTTGGGGATCATTGTTCCCTTACATTAATACAGCTAATGGTATTATAGAAAGAGCTCCTAAATTTAATATATCCGAGAACCTTGTTTCAGAAGCTCGTTTTTTTAGATCATTTTATTACTTTCAATTAGTGCAGACTTATGGCGGTGTACCTTTAGATTTAGGATCAGGAGAATTAGCTTTAAATATTTCTCCTACAACTTTGTCTAAAAGGAATACAGTTCCTGAAGTTTATACAAGAGGTATCTTTCCTGATTTATTAAAAGCTATAGATAATTTACCTACTGGGCCTAGAGTAACTGGAGGTGTAACAAAAAATGTTGCAAGACTTTTTTTGGCAAAAGCATATCTAACTTATGGATGGTGGTTGCAAAATCCAAATAATATCCCAACATATCCTGATACACCAAGAACGGATCCAGATGGTCATAATGTACAATGGTATTTCCAAAAGGCTTATGATTTGGCATTAGAAGGTATTAATAATCCAGGGCCATATGCATTACAACCAACTTATTATGATGTAAATGATGGTGCTAAAGATCGTAATTCCGAGCAAATGCTATATGCAGATCACACAGCTTCAAGTATTTTTTATAATGAAGGCGATCCGGTTGGATATGGTTCTGGATGGGCTCCTGATAATTTTGCAGCATGGATGCAAACATGGAACTATACGAATATTAAGAGTAGTAAGTCTGCCACATCATGGGATCCCGTAAGCCCAATAACCAGAGAAGCCGCACAACCTCTGGGAAGACCTTGGGTACGTATGGCTCCACCAATAGGAGTGATAAAAAATACTTTTGCAGATAAAACTAATGATTCTCGTTATGATGGTACTTTCGTAACAACTTATAGAG
>Ga0206116_1000981_pt1 | contig 19164 bp, 14 predicted proteins | sample 3A1Ametagenome_FD_178000 | JGI IMG/M metagenome (GOLD analysis project Ga0206116, IMG submission 178000) | Enriched microbial communities from leaf-cutter ant dump, University of Wisconsin, Madison, United States - 3A1A | ecosystem: Environmental > Terrestrial > Nest > Insects nest > Nest dump...
TCAGAAGCTCAAGGACGCAGGCATCGTCCCCATCGCCGTTGGTGCTGCTGACAAGTGGCCTGCCGCTCACTGGTGGTACAACTTCGCCCTCCAGGCCTGCTCGCAGGACGTCATCAAGAACCTCGGCTCGTTCGACTTCTCTGACCCCTGCTTCATCCAGGCCGGCAACGACCTGCAGGCGTTCCTTGACACCAAGCCCTTCCAGCCCGACTTCATGTCCACGGTTGGTCAGACCGGCGCCACGTCGTCGGCCGGCATGGTTGCCAACGGCCAGGCCGCAATGGAGCTCATGGGCCAGTGGAACTACTTCGTCTACCAGGGCTTCACTGACGGCTCCGACGAGGCGAACCAGGCTCTGCTTGACGACCTCGGCTGGTTCCCGGTTCCGGGCGTCGGCGGTGGCCAGGGTGACCCGACCGCTGCCCTCGGTGGTGGTGACGGCTTCTCCTGCTACGTGGACGCTCCGCCGGAGTGCGCCGACTTCCTCGCCTACATCGTGAGCGACGACGTTCAGCGCGGCTTCGCCGAGGCCGTTGGTGGCCTGCCCACCAACCCGAACGCTGCGGACGCAGTGGCCGACCCCATCAACCAGAAGATTGCCGCCGCCGCCTCTGGCGCCGCCTACGTGCAGCTCTGGCTCGACACGGACCTCGGCCCAAACGTCGGTGGTGCTCTGAACGACGGCATCGCCGCGATGTTCGGTGGCACCGGCACCCCGCAGGGTGTCGTCGACAACATGGTTGCGGCTGCCGCCACCGCGTAGTCCGAGCCAACACACCTAGTACAAGAAAGCGAGGCTCTTTCGTGACAACGATCGAGACCTCGGGCAAGGGAAGGGGCCCCGTCGGCGACACGTCGTCGGCGGGGCCCCGGCCCGTCAGCCCGGATGTCATGGCGATGCGTCGCCGAGACCAGCGCCGCAAGTGGCGAGAGATCGCCATCTTCACGGGCCCCGGCCTCATCCTCTTCGCGCTGTTCGTCGTGTTCCCCGTGGCGTCCGCTGCACGCTACAGCCTCTACAAGTGGAACGGCGTCAAGAAGTTCTCTGACGCCGAGTTCATCGGCTTTGAGAACTATGCGCGTGCGCTGTGGGGCGGCAACGACCCCGCCACGCGCCAAGCCTTCAAGACCGCCTACACCGAGCCGTTCTGGCAGGCGATGAGCCACAACCTGCTCATCATCGTTGCCTCGATGGCCGTGCAGCTGCCCTTGGCCCTCATCATCGCGCTGGTGCTGAACCGCAAGTTCCCCGGCCGCAGCATCGTGCGCGTCATCATCTTTGCCCCATACGTCATCAGCGAGGTCATCGCGGGCGTCATGTGGTTCATCATCTTTGACCCCAATGGCATCGCCACCCAGTTCATGGAGTCGATAGGGCTTCATGCGCCATCAGGTGGGTGGTTCGAGTCTCAAACCTGGGGCATATGGACGGTGTTCTTCATCGTCACCTGGAAGTACTTGGGCCTTGCCATCATCCTGTTCCTCGCGGGCCTTTCCGGAGTGCCGCAAGAGTTGCAGGAGGCCGCCGCCATCGACGGCGCCTCGTGGTGGCAGATCCAGCGCCGCATCAACATCCCGTTGATTGGCCCCACGATCCGCATCTGGGTGTTCCTATCCCTCATCGGCTCCATCCAGCTGTTTGACATGGTGTGGGTGCTCAACCGTGGCGGCACGCAGGGCCAGTACTCCACCATCGCCACCTTCATGATGCAGTACGGCTACTTCCGCAAGGACGTGGGCTTTGGCTCCGCGATCGCCGTGATCATGTTCCTCATCTCGCTCATTGTGGCGATCGCCTACATGCTGACGATCCTGCGCAAAGACAACGACAACGCCGAACTTGCGAGGGGCAACTGACATGACCGCCACACTCAACGACGCTCCCCCGCAGGCTCCCGCAGAGCCCACCTCCACGCGCTCGGCAAACTCCGCATCGCGCGGCAAGTTCGATTCCAGCACGCTCCTGGCGATCTTTGTGGGGCTCGTGGCCATTGCGCTCACCCTGGGGCCCATCCTGTATCTCATTGTCGGTGGCTTCCGTTCGCAGCAGAACCTCGCCACCAACCCCACGGGCCTGCCTGATCCGTGGATGTGGGCCAACTACGCCGACATCCTCAAGGACAGCACGTTCTGGCGTCAGTCGCTGAACTCGCTGATCGTGGCGCTTGGCACCACGATCGGTGTGGTCCTCTTCGGCACCATGGCCGCCTATCCCCTGGCGCGCTACCGCTTCAAGGGCCGCGAGCTCGTGTACCTGGTCTTCGTCACGGGACTCATGTTCCCGCTGACGGTTGCGGTGCTGCCGTTGTACTTCATGATCCGGTCGCTGGGGCTCACGGGCAGCCTGTGGGGACTCATCGTGCCGCAGATCGCGTTCGCACTGCCCATCACCGTCATCATCATGCGCCCCTTCCTGCGCGCCATCCCCAGGGAACTGGAGGAGGCGGCGTTCGTGGACGGCGTCACCCGCGTCGGCTTCTTCTGGCGAGTGGTGCTTCCGCTAGCCCGCCCCGGCATGATCACGGTGGGCGTGCTCGCGTTCATCGGCTCGTGGAACGCGTACCTCTTGCCCTTGCTGCTGCTCACAGGGCCGCAGACGGGCATGACGCTGCCGCTCGGCGTCACCGCCTTCCAGGGCCAGCACGCGTCCGCGACCACGCTGATCATGGCGTACACGTCGCTGTCGATGGTTCCCGCGCTGATCTTCTTCCTGCTCCTTGAGCGTCGCATCGTCGACGGCCTCACGGGCGCGGTCAAGGGCTGATCCATGACAACTACTCAGGGCGCCCAGGCGCCAGTTACGGGAACCTCTGCGCGTGTTAACGCACTCATCGCCCAGATGACATTGCAGGAAAAGCTCGCCCAACTCGTCGGGCTATGGCAAGACGAGGCCGGCGACGTGGTGGCCCCCCTTCAGGGGCAACAGGTCTCCACTCATGGCCTGGACGACGCCCTGGCCGGGGGCCTTGGCCACATCACCCGGGTCTACGGCACCAATCCCGTGGAGCCCGACGCTCGGGCGGCCTGGCTATGGCACGTGCAGCGGGAACTGGTCACCAAGAGCCGGTTGGGTATCCCTGCGATCGTCCACGAGGAGTGCCTGACGGGGCTCGCGGCATGGAAGGCCGCGACGTTCCCCTCCCCGCCCGCGTGGGGTGCGACCTTTGCTCCCGAGCTTGTGGAGCGCATGGCGCAGCTCAGCGGCGAGTCCATGCACGCGCTCGGCGTGCACCAGGGCCTCGCTCCCGTGCTGGACGTGATTCGTGACCCACGGTGGGGGCGTGTCGAGGAGTGCATCTCCGAAGACCCGTACCTGGTGGGTGCGCTGGGAACCGCGTTTGTGCGCGGACTCCAGGGTGCGGGCGTGCACGCCACGCTGAAGCACTTCGTTGGTTACTCCGCATCGACCGCAGGCCGGAACTTTGGGCCGGTGCGGGTGGGCTCGAGGGAACTCGCCGACGAGCTGCTGATTCCGTTCGAGATGGCGGTCAAGGACGGCAACGTTCGTTCTGTCATGCCCGCATACACGCAGCTGGATGGCGTGCCAACGCACGCCGATCCGGCACTGCTCACGGACCTCCTGCGTGAGCGCTGGGGCTTCGATGGCGTTGTCGTCGCCGATTACTTCGGTATCGCCTTCCTCGAAGTCCTGCATGGCCTGGCCGGCGACTTGGCGGACGCCGCCGGCCAGGCCCTGCAAGCGGGCGTCGATGTGGAGTTGCCCAGCGGCAACGCCTACCTTGGCCCGCTCGAGGCCGCCGTGCTCGACGGCCGTGTGCCCATGGAGCTTGTGGACCGGTCTCTGGAGCGCCTCTTGGCGCAGAAGGAGGAGCTCGGCCTGCTCGACGCAACCTTTGAGGAGGCTCCCCCCACGGGAGTGGACCTCGACTCCCCCGCTCACCGAGAGGCCGCGCGTGCGCTCGCGGAGCGCTCCGTTGTCTTGCTCAGCAACGACGGCACCCTGCCGTTGGCGCCTACGGCGAAGGTGGCACTCATCGGCCCCAACGCTGACCGCTCCGCGGCCCTGTTTGGCTGCTATTCCTTCGTGAATCACGTGCTGGTGCACCGCCCAGGCTTCCCCATGGGATTCGAGGCGCCAACGGTCCACGAGAGCCTCGCATCTCAGCGTGAGGTGACCTACGTGCAGGGCTGTGACGTGCGCACCGATGACCGCAAAGGGTTCGCGGCGGCCGTTGAGGCGGCGAGCGCGGCCGACGTCGCCGTGCTCGTGGTGGGTGACCACGCGGGCCTCTTTGGCCGTGGCACCGTTGGCGAGGGCTGCGACGCGGAGTCGCTCGAGCTTCCCGGCGTGCAGCGCGAGCTCGTTGAGGCGGTTCTCGAGACCGGCACCCCCGTGGTGCTGGTGCTCATGACGGGCCGCCCGTATGCCGTGGGCTGGGCCATCGATCGCTGTGCGGCCGTGGTGCAGACGTTCTTCCCCGGCGAAGAGGGCGGCAGGGCCGTTGCGGATGTCCTCACGGGCGTCGTCAACCCGTCCGGCCACCTGCCCGTCACGATGCCCCGCTCCACCGGCGCGCAACCCTACACCTACCTCCACTCGGAGCTGGGCGGCGACAGCGATGTCACCTCCGTGGGCAGCACGCCCGTGCGCCCGTTCGGCTTTGGGCTCTCGTACACGACGTTCGCGTACGGCCCGCTCACGGTTTCGCCGCAGGTTCAGCCCGACGCCGTGGTCACCGCATCGGTCACCGTCACCAACAGCGGGGACACGGATGGCGAAGACGTGGTGCAGCTGTATGTGCGGGACGTCATTGCCTCGGTGGCACGCCCGGTGGCCCAGCTCGTGGGCTTCCAACGCGTGGCGCTCGCTGCGGGCGAGTCCGCAACGGTGACGTTCGAGGTGCCCACGACGCGCTTCGCGTTCAGCGACCGCTCGCTGGTGCGCGTGGTGGAGCCCGGCGACTTCGAGATCTGGGTGGGCGACGCGGCAACGCGCGAGTCTCAGTCCCGCTTTGCGGTGGTGGGCCACACGCGTGCCGTGTGCGAGGACGACCCTCGCCTCACTAGGTCCAGCGTGGCGTGACCACGCTGGACCACCGCGTCGGCTCTGCTCAGGTAGCCCTGCGCCACTCCAACGGAACTCCTGTCGGTACACCGGTGCAGGTTCGGCAGGTAAGCCACGCCTTTGGGTTCGGCAACATCGGCTTTGAGCTGATGGACGCTGCCACGGGCTCCCGCAGCGAATCCGACCTTATTGAGCCGTGGTTGTCGCTGTTCAACCAGGCCACGCTGGGGTTCTACTGGCGCACCTTTGAGCCGCGCGAAGGCGAACCAGACACGGAGCGATTGCGCGCGGCCGCGCTGTGGTTCAGGGAGCGCGGGGTGCGCCTCAAGGGACACCCTCTGGTGTGGCACACGTTGGCGCCGCGCTGGCTCATGGACCGTCCGCTCGCGGACCTCGAACGCACCGTGCGCGAGCACATCACGCGGGATGTCACCGCGTTCGCTGGCCTTGTGGACCAGTGGGATGCCATCAATGAGGCCGTCATCATGCCGCGCTTCACGGCAGAGGACAACGCCATCACTCCCCTGGCCCAAGAGCTGGGCCGCGTGGAGATGGTGCGCCTCGCGTTCGAGACGGCCCGCGAGGCAAACCCGCACGCGCGGCTTGTGCTCAATGACTTCCTTCTCACCCCCGAATACGCCCACCTCATCGAGGATTGCCTCGCTGCCGGGGTGACGATCGACGCCATCGGCCTGCAGACGCACATGCATCAGGGCTTCCGCGGCGAGGAGCAATTGGGTCAGATACTCGAGCAGTTCGGCGCCTTTGGGCTGCCCCTGCAGTTCACGGAGACCACCTTGGTCTCGGGCGAACCGATGCCCCAACACATCGTCGACTTGAACGATTACCAGGTGGATCACTGGCCCACGACGCCCGCCGGGGAGGCCCGCCAGGCGGACGAGGTGACACGCATGTACCGACAGGCGGTGGAGCACCCGCTGGTGGAGTCCGTCACCTACTGGGGGCTGTGCGACCGCGACATGTGGCTGGGCGCACCCGGCGGACTGCTGCGCGCCGACGGCTCCCCCAAACCCGCCTATGACGCACTGCAGGAGCTCATTCGTGGCGAATGGTGGTTGCCGCCAACGCACCTGGTGCCGGACGCGCACGGCGTCGTCACCGTCACCGGCTGGCACGGCGACTACGTCATCGAGGGTCCCGACATCCGCATGAACGTCACGATTTAGCGGCCACGGCTACTCGGCGTCAACGAACACGCGCACATCAAACGCCTCCTGATCGAACGGGGCTTCGCCATCGAACAGGCCAGACACGCGAGGAGCGACCAGGCCGTTGCCCAGGTCGTCATACACACCGTATCCCCACGGTGCTGGCACAAGCACAGGTCCGCTGCCATCCCCGACGCCGGGATTGAGCCGCCGTTCGGAAGCCACGATCACGTAGGAGTTCCCCGTACTCAGCCGGTCTGACTCCCGTGAACCTCCAGCGTCGCGAACGTCTGGTGACGGTTGGCTCACGACGACGCTCTGCCCCAAGAGTCCGGGGTCACCTCGCAGCACCGAGGTCACCGTACACACAATGAGTTCCGTGGGGAGGCCGGCTTGACCCTCGAAGTCGGGCTTGCCATCCGCGCCGTAGTCAACATAACTTTGTGGATCGCCTATTGGCCGCACAACCAGAGTTAAGCCATTGGCTTCGAGCAACTCTGCAACAGACGAGTAGCCAACTGGTGCACCTTCAATATTGACGGTCGGAGCACGGTGCGTCACCAAGAAGACGCCGACGATGGCAGCGACCGCAATAACTGTGGCAAACGCAACGCCGACCATCCGCCGCTGGGAAACAGACTCCATCATGCGCTCCCGCCTCTCACATCCGCGACCTCGTCAGTTGTATGCGTTTGCGCCGTTGATATCGTCCGCGGTTGGCGCTGTTATCGTACAGTCCGTCATATAGCCAACATCTGTCCGCATGATGCGGCAACCGTGTGAGGAACCTGCACCGACGTGGGCAAGCCCGTATGCGTGGCCGAGTTCATGAACGGCAATCCGTTTCCTTTGTGCGGTGGTTCTGCTTGCGGATTCTGTCGTGTCCCACACAAAGTTTCCTTCGTTTCCTGAGTAGTGCCCTGTGTTGCACGCGTAACTCCACCAAGCATAGTTTCCTGAGTTCGTGTAGGCGTCATCAGTAACATTTACTTCAGGATCGAGTGAGGTTGACTGCTCATCAAAATAGCCAGGTGAACTTGTAGCATTCCAGGAGGTGAATCCGTGATTGGATGCCGCCGTGTACGTTGACGACACGCTGAAATATCTCCAAGATATTGGATTGATCGTGCCGACAGCGAACGTGCAATTCTGTGGTTGATATGCCTGTGCAACGTCGACCACAGCCACGGCACAGAACGCACCAAGGACCGCGCCCACAGCCAGGGGCATCACGTACGAACGTACGCGCATCGCAAACCCCCTCAGTTGGCGTGGACTCAGCGTACACCCACGTGCAGGCACCGGTTAGGAGAGGCTGCGTGTGGACGTGACGATGTGGCGGCGGGCCCTAGGACCCCACAGGTAGCGTGACCTCCCAGCCATCGGCCAGGTCCACACACCGCGCAACGGTAGCCAAGATGCCCGCGCGGTCTCCCCCGCCATCATGACAAAGCAACAACTGGCCACGTGTTGGGCTGCCCCTGCAGTTCACGGAGACCACTTTGGTCTCGGGCGAGCCTATGCCCCAACACATCGTCGACTTGAACGATTACCAGGTGGATCACTGGCCCACGACGCCCGCCGGGGAGGCCCGTCAGGCGGACGAGGTGACACGCATGTACCGACAGGCGGTGGAGCACCCGCTGGTGGAGTCCGTCACCTACTGGGGGCTGTGCGACCGCAACATGTGGCGGCGACAACGTCATCGAGGGTCCCGACATCCGCATGAACGTCACGATTTAGCGGCCACGGCTACTCGGCGTCAACGAACACGCGCACATCAAACGCATCCAGGGCGAACGTGACGTTGTGGCGGCCGCCCTAGCACCCCACGGGCAGCGTGAACTCCCAGCCATCGGCCACGGCCTCGTCCACAAACCGCGCAACTGCAGCCACGGTGCCCGCGCGGTCTCCCCCGCCGTCATGACACAGCAACAACTGGCCACGCGTGAGGGCCTCCCACAGCCGCGCGTCCAGCACATCGGCATCCTGCTCGACCCAGTCGCCGATGTGGTTGACCACGTCGAGCGGCTGCATGCCCAGCTCTACGGCCACCTCGCACGTGACTCCCCACGATCCGTTGGGTGCCCGCCAATACGGAACCACGGCGTCGGGCACCACGGCCCGGATGATCTCAAGGTTCCGTGTGAGGTCTGCCCGCACGGCGTCGGCCGTCCATTCGCCCATGTCCGCGAAGGAGGTGGAGTGATTGCACAGTACGTGCCCTTCGGCAACAATGCGGCGCAGCATCTCGGCGCCGCTGTGGCCATCAACGCCGGGCGCCTCAATGCATTGGCCAACTACCGCGAACACCGCACTGATGCCGCGTGAGCCGAGGAAATCGAGGAGTTCGGCCGTGTCCGCGCCATTGGGTCCGTCGTCGAAGGTCAGCGCCGCCACGAGCCCCTCGCCCTGCACCGCGCTCACGGGGGTGGTGGTGAGTTCCCAAGCCATGACTCAAGTCTGGCAGGTCACTGGGTCAGCCCTCGACTCCCGCCCTGGCGAGGATGATCTCGCGGACGCGGCCCGCGTCGGCCTGGCCACGCGTGGCCTTCATGACGGCCCCCACGATGGCTCCCGCCGCCTGCACCTTGCCCTCGCGAATCTTCTCGAGCACGTCTGGCTGGGCGGCGAGCGCCTCGTCAACCGCGGCCTCGAGGGCCGAGTCGTCGCTGACCACCACGAGCCCACGCGCCTCAACCACGGCGGCGGGCGAACCCTCGCCCGCGAGCACACCTTCAAGTGCCTGGCGAGCCAGCTTGTCGTTGATGGTCCCGGCGTCCACGAGGCCCTGCAGTTCGGCAATGTCCTGCGCGGTGACCGGCAGTTCCTGCAGCGTCACCTCACGCTCGTTGGCGGTGCGGGCCAACTCACCCAGCCACCACTTGCGGGCGGCCTGGGGGGCAGCACCCGCGGCCACGGTGTCGGCGATGAGGTCAACGGAGTCAGCCGCCACGACATCGCGCATTTCCAGCTCGCTGAAGCCCCACTCCTCGCGAAGCCGCGCCCGCAGCTTGGCGGGGTGCTCGGGAATGGTGGTGCGCAACTGTTCCACCCAGGCACGGGACGGCTCGACGGGGAGCAGGTCCGGCTCGGGGAAGTAGCGGTAGTCCTCGGCCTGTTCCTTGGAACGGCCCGGCGTGGTGGACGACGTGTCTTCATGCCAGTGGCGCGTCTCTTGCACCACGGGCTGGCCCGCGAGCAGCAGCTCTGCCTGACGCGCGGCCTCGTACTGCACCGCACGCTCGATGGCGCGCAGCGAGTTGACGTTCTTGGTCTCCGAGCGCTTACCGAACGGCACCGCGGACTGGTCCTCGCCGTCGGCCGCGCGGGGGCGGAGCGACAGGTTGACGTCCGCGCGCAGGCTCCCCTGCTCCATGCGGCCGTCGCTGATGCCCAGCGCGCGCACAATGTCGCGGATGGTGGCCACGTAGGCCCTGGCCACCTCGGCCGTGCGCTCCCCCATGCCCTCAATGGGCCGGGTGACGATCTCCACGAGCGGCACGCCGCCACGGTTGTAGTCCACGAGAGAGTAATCGGCGCCCTGAATGCCGCCGCTGCCACCCACGTGGGTGTTCTTGCCGGCGTCCTCCTCCATGTGGGCGCGCTCAATCTCAACGGTCACCACGGTGCCGTCGTCGAGCACCACGTCGAGGCTGCCATCAAAGCAGGTGGGCTCGTCGTACTGGCTGATCTGGTAATCCTTGGCGAGGTCCGGGTAGAAGTAGTTCTTGCGCGCAAAGCGCGAGGACTCCCGAATGGAGCAGCCAAGCGCCAAGCCCAGCCGGATGGCGGATTCCACCGCCTTGCCGTTGGTCACGGGCATCGACCCTGGCAGGCCAAGGCATACGGGGCACACGTGGGTGTTGGGCTCGCCACCAAACTCGTTGAGGCAGCCGCAGAACATCTTGGTGCGCGTGTTGAGCTCCACGTGCACCTCGATGCCGAACACGGGATCAAACTCGGCCACGGCGTCGGCGTAGGTGAGGCGGGTCATCGGGTCACCTCCGCGGTGGTGGGCAGTGCAGGTACCTGGTCAAGCAAGGCTCCTCCCCACGAGGAGGTCAGCAGCGCCTCAAGCGCGCCGCCCACTCGGTACAAGCGCGCGTCTTCGTGCGCGGGGGCGAGCAGCTGGAAGCCAACGGGCAGTCCGTCCTCGGGTGCGAGACCCGCCGGAATGGACATGCCGGGGATGCCCGCGAGGTTCGCCGGGATGGTGGCGACGTCGTTGAGGTACATCGCCAGCGGATCGTCAATGCGTTCACCCAGCTTGAACGGGGTGGTGGGCACCGTGGGGCTCACCAACACATCTGCCTGGGCAAACGCCGCCGCGAAGTCCCGCTGAATGAGCGTGCGCACCTTCTGCGCGGAGCCGTAATACGCGTCGTAGTAGCCCGCGCTGAGGGCGTACGTGCCCAAGATGATGCGGCGCTTGACCTCGTCGCCAAAGCCCTCCGCGCGCGTGGCCGCCATGGTGCGCTCCACCGTCTCGCGCTCCACGCGCAGCCCAAACCGCACGCCATCGAACTTGGCGAGGTTGGACGACGCCTCTGCCGGCAGGATCAGGTAGTACGCCGCGAGCGCGTACACAAAGCTGGGGCAGTCCACCTCGACCACCGTGGCGCCGGCGGCACGCGCGGCATCCAGGGCCTCCTCGAACCGCTGCTTGACGCCGTCTTGGTAGCCCTCGCCGCCCAGCTCGCGGATCACGCCAAGCGTCACGCCACTCAGATCGCCCGACGCTCCCTCAAGGGCCGCCGCCACCGCACCGGGGACTGGCTCGCGAAGGCTCGTGGCGTCGTGGGGATCGTGACCACCCATGACCTCGTGCAGCAGTGCGGTGTCCAGAACGGTGCGACCACACGGTCCCAGCTGGTCAAGGCTGCTGGCTAGGGCGATGGCACCAAAGCGGGACACCCCGCCGTACGTGGGCTTCACACCCACCGTGCCGGTCACGGATGCGGGCTGGCGGATGGAGCCGCCGGTGTCGGAACCGATGGTGAGTGGGGCCTCAAAGGCGGCCAGCGCGGCGGCTGAGCCGCCGCCGGAGCCGCCGGGGATCCGGTCCAGATCCCATGGATTGTGTGTGGGACCGTAGGCGGAATGCTCCGTGGACGAGCCCATGGCGAACTCATCCATGTTGGTCTTGCCCAGGATGGGCATGCGGGCCTCGCGCACCTTGCGCGTGACGGTCGCGTCGTAGGGAGGGATCCAGCCCTCGAGAATGCGAGAGCCCGCGGTGGTGGGCAGCCCCTGCGTCACGAGCACGTCCTTGATGCCGATGGGCACGCCCGCCAGACGCGGCAGTGACACCCCGGCAGCGCGGTCGGCGTCCACGGAAGCGGCAGTCTCGAGTGCCCCTTCCGCATTGACGTGCAAGAAGGCGTGGACGTCACCGTCAACGGCCGCAATGCGGTCAAGGTGTGCCTGCGTCAGGGAGACGGACGTGACCTCCCCAGCCTCCAGAGCGTCGGCCATCTGCGCGGCCGTGGCGCGAATCCAGTCGGTCATGCCTCCTCCCCCAGGATCTGCGGAACGCGGAACCGATCATCCTCAGCCTGTGGTGCCGCTGCCAGGGCCGCGGCGGGCGTCAGCGACTCCTCAACGGCATCCTCGCGCTCCACGTTGGCCATGGGGATGGGGTGGCTCGTCGCCGGCACATCGTGGGTGTCAAGCGTGGCGAGCGTGGCCACCGCGTCAACGATCGCGCTGAGCTGTCCTGAGAGGCGATCAAGATCGTCGTCGGTCATGTCGATGCGGGCAAGGGTCGCAAGGCGCGCCACATCCGCACGTTCGAGGGAAGACATGGGGAAAGTCTAGTGTGCGGCGGGCAGCACTAGCCGGTCCCCACCACTACTCCACGGGCCGGGTCATGTCCCACGAATAGCCCAGCAGGCGCACCTCGCCCGCGGCGGCATTGGGCTCATGCGAGATAGCGGTGACCGTGCCGTCGGGATTGTCTTGCACCACCCAGTCCAGGTCAGGGCGGCGCACAAAGCCCAGCTTGTCGTAGAGCCGGTGCGCAGCATGCATGGTCTCCATGGTGGACAGCACAATGCCCGTGGCGCCTTGCTCCATGGCGAGCCGCACACCGGCGAGAGTCAACTCGCGGCCAATGCCGCGGCCTCGCTCCATCGGCGACACGGCCAGCATGCGCAATTCAAACTCGCCTTCGCCGGCCCGCTCGATGAACGGACTGCCAGGAGGCACCACCGTCAGCGTGCCCACGATCGCGCCCTCGCCGCCTTCGCCATCCGCCATCGCCAGGAGGATCGCCTTCTGGGCTCGCGCATGCGCGTCACGCAGCGCAGGGATGTACGGGTGCGCATTGTCAACGAGCGCGTCCGACAGGTACGCGAGCGCCGTCAGCGCACCGATCTCCGCGAGTCGCGTCTGGTCCTCCGGGTCGATGACCCGAATGGTTCCCGCCATTGTGTCCCCTTTCGTGCGCACCCAGCAGGGCCAATCTACCCAGGCAAGCATGCCCGACGCTACCGGCACCTAACGCGACGCACCCACCTACCTGTGGCGAAGCGTCGGGCCGGGGCAATACGCTCGCCATAACAAACGGAGGCGAGATGACCGCAGACGCCGAGGCCCCCACAAAGGGCGGCTTCCTCGACAAGATCGAGACCCTTGGCAACAAGGTGCCCAACCCCACCATCATGTTCTTGTACCTGCTGGCGTTCGTTGCCGTGCTCTCCGCGCTTCTTGCGTGGGCCAAGGTCTCGGTGACCGACGAGGTGGTCACCCAGGTGCCCAAGGCCGAATTGCAGGCGCTCAACGAGGCGCTCGGCGGCATGATCGTGCCGTGGGACCCCACCACGCAGCAAGAGGTGATCCTGCCCGACTACATCACCTCGGAAGTCGACATCCCGGTGCGTTCCCTGCTCAGCGGCGACGGCCTCGAGTTCTTCTTCTCGAGCTTTGTGGCGAACTTTGCGGGCTTTGGCGTGGTGTCCGTGGTGCTCATCGCCATGGCGGGCGTTGGCGTGGCGGAGCAGGCGGGCCTCATGGGTGCGCTCATCCGCAAGATCGTCAAGGTGGCGCCCGCGCGCATCCTGGCGTTCCTGCTCATCTTTGTTGGCGTGCTGTCCTCGGTGGCAAGCGACGCCGGCTACCTCATCCTCATCCCGCTGGCAGCGGCAGCCTTCCTGTCCGTTGGGCGACATCCGCTTGCAGGCATGGCGGGTGCGTTCGCGGGTGTTGGCGCGATCTTTGGCGTGAACCTCATCATCACCCCCGTGGATTCGATGCTTACCGAGATCACCAACGAGGTGCTGCCGGGCGGCGCGGAGCCTCTCGACGTCACGGCGAACTTCTACTTCTCCATCGTCAGCTCGATTGTGCTCGCCGTGGTGGCCACATGGGTCACCGTGAAGATCGTGGAGCCGCGGCTTGGCCCGTATGTGCCGCCCAAGGGGTCGGGGCTGAACCCCGATGACGAGGTGGATGAGGCCGCGGAGGCGCGCGGACTGAAGTTTGCCCTGTGGGGCCTGGTTGCCGTGGTGGTGCTCGTGGGCGCGCTGTCGCTGCCGCCCAACGCGCCGCTGCGTGACACCGCCACCGGCGAACTGATCGGCTCCACCCCGTTCATGGCGAGCCTCATCTTCATCATCTCGCTCGCATTCTTGGTGTGCGGCATTGCGTACGGCTACGGGGCCAAGACGCTGCGCGGCGGGGACGCCACCGTGAACGCGGTAGCCAAGACCTTTGGCACGCTGGGTGGCCTGCTGGTGATGTTCGTGATGATCGCGCAGTTCATTGCGCTGTTCTCGTGGTCCAACCTGCCCACCGTTGCCGCGGTGGAGGTGGCGCACATCCTGGAGAACGCCAACGTGCCGGCCATCGTGCTGCTGGTGCTGTTCATCCTGGTGATCCTGGTGCTCGACATCATCCTGCCCGGCGTGGTTCCCAAGTGGGCGATCTTCGCGCCCATCTTTGTGCCGATCTTTGCGCAACTCGATGTGGCGCCCCAGACGCTGCTGGCCGCATACCGCGTTGGCGATTCGCCCATGAACATCCTCACTCCGCTCATGGTCTACCTGCCGTTCATCGTGACCATTGCACAGCGCTATAAGAAGGAGTCGGGCATCGGCACGGTCATTGCGCTGATGATCCCGTACACGCTGTGGATCACGGTGGCGTGGACGGCGCTGTACGTGGCGTGGTTTGCGCTGGGCATCCCGTGGGGCCCCGGCGCGCCGGTCAGTACGGGCTAGCCCTGCGCCGGACCACCGGCCAGCAGGTCCACAAACTGCTGCTCGGTGAGGATCGGCACGCCCAGCTGCTCGGCCTTTGTGGCCTTGGACCCGGCGTTGGCTCCCACCACTACGTAGTCGGTGTTCTTGGAGACAGACGACGCTGCCTTGCCTCCGCGGCTGACGATCGCCTCGGTGACGGAGTCCCTGGTAAATCCCTCGAGCGATCCCGTAGCCACGATGGTGAGCCCCGCCAGCGTCTGTGGCGTTGAGTCATCGTGCTCGTCTTCCATGCGCACGCCCGCCTGCGCCCATGAGTCGACGATCGCTTCGTGCCACGGCACCGCAAACCATGCGCGCACGGACTCGGCGATGACCGGCCCCACCCCATCCACGGAGGCGAGGTCCGCCTCGGATGCGGCGCGGATCGCGTTGAGCGATCCGAACGCGGCCGCGAGCGCCCGCGATGCCGTTGGCCCCACGTGCCGGATGCTCAGCGACACGATGACGCGCCACAGTGGCTGCGTCTTGACCGAGTCGAGATTGGCGAGCAGCTTGTGGCCGTTGGCCGCGAGGGCGCCGTCTTTGGTGACAAAGAGCGGCACGTCCATGAGCTGCTGGGGTGTCAGCGCAAACAGCCCCGCCTCGTTGGGCAGCACACCGGACTCGACGAGCGCGGCCGCCGCCTTGTCACCCAACACCTCGATGTCCATGGCGCCGCGCGAGCCGATGAACGCGATGCGATCCACGATCTGCGCGGGGCAGAACTCGCTGTTGGGGCAGCGAAGGTCCTTGTCGCCGGCCTTCTGCTCCACAAGCTGCGTGCCACACGCCGGGCAGGTGCTGGGCATGACCCATTCGCGTTCGCTGCCCGTGCGCGCGGCAACTACGGGGCCCACGATTTCGGGGATCACATCCCCGGCCTTGCGCAACACCACGGTGTCGCCAATGAGCACGCCCTTGCGCTTGACCTCATGCGCATTGTGCAGCGTGGCGAAGGTCACGGTGGAGCCGGCCACGGTCACGGGAGTCATCACGCCGTACGGAGTGACCCTTCCCGTGCGGCCCACATCCACACGGATGTCCTCGAGCACCGTGTGCACCTCTTCTGGAGGGAACTTATAGGCGATGGCCCACCGTGGCGCGCGGCTCGTAGAGCCCAACTGCGCCTGCACGGAGCGGTCATTGACCTTCAGCACGGCGCCGTCGATCTCATGCACCAGGGAGTGGCGCTTGGCTTCGAGCCCCGCCAGGTACGCCTCGGCCTGCCCTACCCCGCTCACCACCTGCGCCAGATCCGTCACCGGCAGGCCCCACGCGGAGAGCACCTCGTAGATGCCGGCCTGCGTGACGAGGCGTGGATCGGGCTCCGTGGCACCCCACTCGAGCGCGCCAAGCGCGTAGGTGGTCACCGCGAGTGGCCGTCCGGCCGTGATGGCCGGATCCTTCTGGCGCAGCGACCCGGCCGCCGTGTTGCGCGGGTTTGCATACGGCGCTTTGCCCTCCTCGAGCAGCGCCTCGTTGAGCGCCTCAAAGGCCGCAACCGGCAGGTACACCTCGCCGCGCACCTCCACGAGGTGCGGCACGTGGTCACCGCTCAACCGATGCGGGAGCTTCGCGATGGTCATCACGTTGGCGGTGACGTCCTCCCCCACCGTGCCGTCTCCCCGCGTCACGCCGCGCACCAACGCGCCGTCCTCGTAGGTCAGGGAGATCGACAGTCCGTCGATCTTGGGCTCACACACAACGGCCTGCTGGCCCGCATCGCGCGCCACGCGCGTAAGCCATGCGTCGACGTCAGCGATGGAGAACGCGTTGTCAAGGCTCATCATGCGCTCTACGTGTTTAACGGAGGCGAAGCCCTGGGCCACCGCGCCGCCCACGGTCTGCGTGGGGCTGTCAGGGGTGGCGAGCTCGGGAAAGTCGGCCTCCAGGGCGCGCAGCTCGCGCTCCAAAGCGTCATATTCGGCATCCGACACCGTTGGCTGATCCAGCTCGTAGTACGCATGACGATGCGCCTCGATCTCTTGAATGAGTTCTTGATGGCGCGCGCGAGGGTCGGTCACGTCTCTATTCCATCACGGGCCAATGACACACGGCTCGGCTCACGCTATGCGGATGGTCCCGATGTTGCGGACCCACGCAATGGCCGTGCGAATCAGCGCCAGGTCGCTTCCGCGCGGCCCCACGAGGCTCAGGCCCACGGGGCCACCCGGCACCCACATGAGGGGAACCGAGAGTGCCGGCCTGCCCGTGATCCCTGCAATCGAAGTGAGCCCAAGAGTCGCCGTGCGCGCGGCTTCAAGGTCCGAATCGGGCGCCGAGAGCAACGGCGCGGCCGACGCTGCCGCCGGCACGATGAGCACGGCATCGCCGAGCACCTCGTCGAGCTGGGCCGCGAGACGCTCCCGCAAGGCAATGCCCTCCGCCTCCCGCCCGGGCGTCACGCTCGATGCGGCAAAGAATCGCGCGGCAACATCGGGCGCAAGGACCCCGGGATGCGCCGCCACCCACGATCCGTGCGCCCGCCACGCCTCCGCCTGCTGCGTGACGCGATACGCCTCGGTGAGGTCACTCAGGGCCGGCAGCTCCACCCTCTCCGCATTGGGCGCACACGCCGCCGATGCCTCACGGAATGCACGCTGAACGTCGTCGTAGGGGGTGACCACAGCGTCGGGCACAAGAACGCGCTGGCCCGGCCGTACAAAGGGTGCGCCCGTGAGACCAACGGATGCGGCGGCGAGCAGCGTCTCGCCATTGCGAGCGAGATAGCCCACGGTGTCAAAGGACGGCGCTAACGGCACCACGCCCTGCAGCGGGATTGCGCCATGCGTGGGGCGAATCCCCCATAGCCCCTGGTACGAGGCCGGAACTCGCACCGATCCGGCAGTGTCAGTGCCGAGCCCAATACTAGCCTGGCCCAGCGCCACTGCCGTGGCGGGCCCGCTCGACGAGCCTCCAGGGATGGCCCCGGGAACCGCCGGATTGGGCGGAGTGCCGTAGTCCGGATTGGTGCCCGCGAGCGAATAGGCAAACTGATCCGTCTGCGCAATCCCCACCACATCGGCGCCCGCATCCAGCAGCGCGCGTACGGCGGGTGCCGTCTCAAACTCCGGCTTCGCCTCCGCCGCATACGCGCGCACGCCAACGCCACGGCGCACCCCCGTCACGGCGAACAGATCCTTCACGGCCACCGTCTCGCCGCGCAAGGGGCCCTCGCTCGCACCCTCGAAGAGCGGCGAGCCCACGAGGCGCCAGACGCGCTGATCCACGGCAGGGCCCGGCGTGGAGACGTGGGCGGCGGCCACGCGCCACCGCCCATCATCGCCCTGACGCCACAGCTGGCTGACCGTTGCCCGTGCCCCGCTGGCAGCAAGGTGAGTGCTCACCACATGCGACACGCCCGGTCCCGCACGGTGAATCCGCAACTCTTGCGCCAAGCTGGCCCCAGACTCACGGAGGGCGGCCAGCTGAGTGGCGATAGCGTCGGGCCCCTCCACGAGACCAGCGGTATCCACGCGCAACGTCAACGGGCCGCGCTCAATGAAACCCGTGAGTGCCTTGGTGTCGCCCGCAATGCGCGCCGATTCACGCGCGAGCACGGCCTCAACCAAGCCGGGCGGAGGTGCGGAGCCGTCGTCTGTGGTGACGCGCGGCTGTGCCATGTGTGCCCTCTCAGTGCCCCCGTATTCTTGGCTCCGACACTACTGCGGGCACCGCCAGTTGGGCGCGCAGACACGAACGACTCGAGCGAGGTTTCCGTGCTCCATCGTCTCCGCATGCATCCGGCGCGGACGCACCTGTGGCTCATGCTGGCGCTCACCTTCACCACGGGCATCGTGGATGCGGCCGGATACCTGGGACTCGACCGGGTGTTCACCGGCAACATGACGGGAAACGTGGTGATCCTTGGCATGGCCCTTGCGGGAGGAACGGGGCTGCCGGTGCTGGGACCGCTCGTGGCGCTCGCGGCGTTCATGGCAGGCGCCGCCGTGGGTGGGCGGGTGCTGCGCGGCGATGCCCACGCCTGGACCGCACGGCACACGTGGCTCTTTGCCGGGGTTGGCACGGTGGTGCTGGGGGCGGCCGCGATCGGTGCGCTCGTGGACGCGATCGGCGGGTGGACGCAATACGCGATCACGGCGGCGCTGGGCCTGGCGATGGGATGCCAAGCGGCAACTGCCAGGCACATTGCGGTCAAGGACGTCACCACGGTGGTGGTGACGTCCACCATCACGGGGCTGGCATCTGACTCGGTGCTGGGGCGCGCAGAGGGGCAGCCGTGGCGGCGGCGTGCGGGGGCGATCGTGCTCATCGGCCTGGGCGCGCTTGTGGGCGCTGCGCTGCTCAAAGTGCATCTTGGATGGACGCTCATGGTTGCCGGCGTCATCATCGCGGCCGTGGCGTGGGTGGGGCATGCGGCGCGCCCACGGCCCGTGCCCGTGGAGACCTACGACGAGTAAGGCCCCGGCCACTCACCCCCAGCCCCCACCCCCCGCGCCCCGCTCTAGCGGCGCCCGCCCCCCGCCATGCGCGGATGTGCGTCTCACGCACTGTTTGGGACCCATCGGGCACCCTGCGTGCGCCTCACGCACTGTTGTAGATCCGCGCTCGATGTGCTCGGGCGCTGCCGCGTGCGCGTGGTCTCGGACGCAAAACGTGCCTAAGGCGCACGCAGCGCGCATTGCGCGGCCAAAACGGTGCGCGAGACGCACATTCGCGCGGGTGCGGGGGTGCAGGGCGGGTGTGGGGTGTGGGGTGTGGGGTG
>Ga0206116_1000983_pt1 | contig 19069 bp, 11 predicted proteins | sample 3A1Ametagenome_FD_178000 | JGI IMG/M metagenome (GOLD analysis project Ga0206116, IMG submission 178000) | Enriched microbial communities from leaf-cutter ant dump, University of Wisconsin, Madison, United States - 3A1A | ecosystem: Environmental > Terrestrial > Nest > Insects nest > Nest dump...
TCGTCGTCGCTCAACTCAATCAGGGCAGCAGGTCGGCCGGTTTTCATATCGTGGCTCCAGGGCATTTCTGATGCTGAAAAACCTAGCCCAAAATATGAGTGTTACTTGCGAAACACCACACTAGCTCCTTGCTCAGAAGCCTCATCGTAGTAGCAGCGCAACACTGATGGCAATTGCAAATCACAGGGAAACAAGCACCCCGGATAAACGGGCGCTAGGGAAGGAGGCGTGAGAGCCAGGAGATAGAGGGTCAGAGAGAGTTTTCAGACCCCAGAAATGGAGGCGGCCCCACCAGCCACACCCCGGCACACAATGTTCCCGCTATGGCTGCTCCCTTCCGGGCCTGACCAGGTTGACGGGTAATCGTTGCGGGGGGACCGATGGGGCCACCATAACGCGGCTCGTCAGGTGACGAGCCGCGCCATTGTACCGATCTGAGGCAGAGTTACAACCGTTGGTTGAGAAAAAATCATCATTTCTCAAGGACTTGTCCCACAGGACACGGGTATCTGCGTACCTCTGGCAATCACCAGCCCGGTTATAGCAGGCATGCCTAGGACACCGGGTTCTGGGGTGAATTCGCTGACGCAATCGCTGGCAAGCCAGCTCCCACAGGGTCCGCGTCGCTCCCAAGCGTCCTCAGACGGCAATCCCCTGTCCCGCCAGAAACTCGACGAAGGCATCCTCGTCCAGCACCTTGACCCCCAGTTCGTTGGCCTTGGTCAATTTGGACCCCGCTCCCGGCCCGGCCACGACGCAGTGGGTCTTGCCCGATACCGAGCCGGCCACCTTGGCGCCGAGGCTTTCCAGCTTGTCCTTGGCAATGTCGCGGTTCATGCGCTCCAGGGTGCCGGTGAGGACCCAGGTCTGGCCGGCCAGGGGCAGGCCTTCGGCGCTCTTCTTCTCGCTGGCCCAGTGCATGCCGAATTCCAGCAACTGCGCTTCGATGGCGCGAGCCAGGTCGCGGTTGGCTTCGATGAGGAAGAATTCACGCACCGCTTCCGCCTGCTTGGCCGCCAGGGCCTGGCGCAGGTCGATGGCGTCGGCGGCGAAGATCTTGTCCAAGCTGTCGAGCTTGGCCACCAACTTCTCGGCGCCGGTCGGGCCGACCGAGGCGATGTCGAGTTTGGCGATCATGCCGGCAAGGGTGGTGCTGGCCGCAAACTCGGCACTCAGTCCGCCTTCGTCCTGCAACTGCATGCCGCAATCCAGCAACTGCTGGATCACCTGGCGGTTGTGCTCGTCCTCGAAGAAGTTGTGGATCTCGTGGGCCACTTCCAGGCCGATGTCCGGCAGGTAGGTGAGCACCTGCGGCAAGGCCTTCATCACCCGCTGCAGCGAGCCGAGGGAGCGAGCCAGGACCTTGGCGGTCTCTTCGCCCACATCGGGAATGCCCAGGGCATAGATGAAACGCGCCAGGCCCGGGCGCTTGCTGTCTTCGATGGCGGCCAGCAGCTTGTTGCTGGAGACTTCGGCGAAGCCTTCCAGCTCGACCACCTGCTCGTAGGTCAGGCGGTAGAGGTCCGCCGGCGAGGCGATCAGGCCTTCGTCCACCAGTTGCTCGACGCTCTTCTCGCCCAGGCCTTCGATGTCCATGGCGCGGCGCGAGACGTAGTGGATGATCGCCTGCTTGAGCTGGGCGGCGCAGGCCAGGCGGCCGACGCAGCGGTACACGGCGCCTTCGCTGACGGTCTCCTTGCCCTTGCTGCGCTTGACCAGTTGGGTGCGCTCGACCTGCGAGCCGCACACCGGGCATTCGGTGGGGATCTGCACCGGGCGCACGGCCTCGGGGTCGCGGCGCTCCAGCACCACCTGCATGACCTGCGGGATGACGTCGCCGGCGCGGCGGATGATCACGGTGTCGCCGATCATCACGCCGAGGCGGGCGACTTCGTCCATGTTGTGCAGGGTGGCGTTGGCCACGGTGACGCCAGCCACCTTGACCGGCTTGAGCCGCGCCACCGGGGTGACGGCGCCGGTGCGGCCGACCTGGAATTCGACGTCGAGGACTTCGGTCAGCTCTTCCATCGCCGGGAACTTGTGGGCGATGGCCCAGCGCGGTTCACGGGCGCGGAAACCGAGTTCGCGCTGGGAGGCCAGGCTGTTGACCTTGAACACCACGCCGTCGATCTCGTAGGGCAGGTCATTGCGCCGCGCGCCGATGTCCTGGTAGTAGGCCAGGCATTCCTCGATGCCGGCAGCGTGCTTGAGCTCGCGGCTGATGGGCATGCCCCAGGCCTTGAGCTGCTGGAGGATGCCGATATGAGTGTCGCCCACCGGCGCGGAGACCTGGCCGATGCCGTAGCAGCAGAATTCCAGCGGGCGGCTGGCGGTGATCTTCGAGTCCAGCTGGCGCAGGCTGCCGGCGGCGGCGTTGCGCGGGTTGGCGAAGGTCTTGGCGCCGATCTCGGCCTGGGCGGCGTTGAGTTTTTCGAAGCCGGCCTTGCTCATGAACACTTCGCCGCGCACTTCCAGCACCTCCGGCCAGCCCTCGCCGTGCAGCTTGAGCGGGACGTTGCGGATGGTGCGGACGTTGACGCTGATGTCCTCGCCGGTGGTGCCGTCGCCGCGGGTGGCGCCTTGCACCAGTTGGCCGTTGCGGTACAGCAGACTGACGGCGAGGCCGTCGAGCTTGGGTTCGCAGCTGTAGTCCACCGGTGCGCCACCGCCGAACAGGTCGCCGGCCGGCAGGTCGAGGCCTTCCACCACGCGGCGGTCGAATTCGCGCAGGTCGGTTTCCTCGAAGGCGTTGCCGAGGCTGAGCATGGGGATCTCGTGGCGCACCTGGCTGAAGGCCGCCAGGGCCGCGCCACCGACGCGGCGGGTCGGCGAGTCCTCGGTGACCAGTTCCGGGTGCTCGGCTTCCAGGGCCTGGAGTTCGCGGAACAGGCGATCGTACTCGGCGTCCGGGACGCTGGGTTCGTCGAGCACGTAGTAGCGGTAGTTGTGCTGGTCGAGTTCGGCACGCAGTTCGAGGATGCGGGTTTCGGCGTTCATGGTTCGGGGTCTCTTGCGGAGCGGAAGAGCGGCCGGGTGGAGGGTCAGTTGGGCGGCGCGGGCCCTGTGGGAGCGGGTTTACCCGCGATTGCGGTGGTGAATTCACTATTGCAATCGCGGGTGAACCCCTCCCACAGGGGCCAGTGGCGGGCTCACGACCTCTGCAAGCACAAGGGCCGCGTAGCGGCCCTTGTGGTTTCAACTGCTCTTGCGTGTGTCTGTTCGGTTCAGCGTTTCTGGGTCAGGGCACGGCGTTCGAATTCGACGATGCGCTGACGGTAGTGCTCGATGGTCTGCGCGGTCATGACGCTGCGCTGGTCGTCCTTCAGTTCACCATTCAGCTCGTGGGCCAGCTTGCGCGCGGCCGCCACCATCACGTCGAAGGCCTGCTTCGGATGACGCGGGCCCGGCAGGCCGAGGAAGAAGCTGACGGCGCGGGTGCTGAAGTGGTCGATGTCGTCCAGGTCGAACACGCCCGGCTTCACCGCGTTGGCCATGGAGAACAGCACTTCGCCGTTGCCGGCCATGCTTTCGTGGCGGTGGAAGATGTCCATCTCGCCGAAGCGCAGGCCGCTTTCGAGGATGTTCTGCAGCAGGGCCGGGCCCTTGAAGCCGCCTTCGTCACGGGAAATCACGCTGATCACCAGGACTTCCTCGACCGGTGGCAGCTCCTTGCCCTCGGCGGCGTTGCCGTAGCCGGTGGTCGTGGTGGTGCGGGTGTTTTCCGCCGGGAAGTCGTCGTCGGCGTCACTGAACAGATCGGGCTCGCGCGGTTCGGCGCTGAGGTTGAGGTCACCCTGCTGCGGCTCGCTGCCGCGCTTGCCACGCTTGTTGCCCTTGCCCGGCTTGGGCTCGCGCGCGGGGGCGCTCATCGACGGCAGGTCGTCCTCGTCGAGTTGCGGCTCCTGGTGCGTCTCCAGCACGCGGGACGGGCCGAGCACTTCGGCGTTGTTTTCCTCGTCGGGAAGATTGGAGAAACTGCGATCCAGACGGAATTTCAACTTGCCCTTGCCGCCACGCATGCGGCGCCAGCCGTCGAAGAGAATACCGGCTATGACAATGATGCCGATGACGATCAGCCATTCGCGCAGACCGATTTCCATGTAATCCCGTGCCTCTGTAAAAAATGCTGAAAAATAAAAGGGTTAAAACCCTTTAAAACGTGGCGCCAACTCTCTGTTCTGAATGACGTTTTACCCACGCACGAAAAATTGACATTAAGCTAGCACGACCAAAGATAACTTTACACCGTCTATCACGATTGACAGGTGCATTTGCTCCATGATCGTGCATTATCTCCGGTTTCAGGCGTCGACCATGGCCATCGCCTCCTCCACGTCCACCGCCACAAGCCGCGAGCAGCCTGGTTCGTGCATGGTCACCCCCATCAACTGATCGGCCATTTCCATGGCGATCTTGTTGTGGGTGATATAGATGAACTGCACGGTCTGACTCATCTCCTTCACCAGTCGCGCATAGCGACCGACGTTGGCATCGTCCAGCGGTGCATCGACTTCGTCGAGCATGCAGAACGGTGCCGGGTTCAATTTGAAGATGGCGAATACCAGGGCCAGTGCGGTCAGCGCCTTTTCACCGCCGGAGAGCAAATGAATGGTGCTGTTCTTCTTGCCCGGCGGGCGCGCCATGATCGTCACCCCTGTATCGAGTAGATCTTCGCCCGTCAGTTCCAGATAAGCGCTGCCGCCACCGAAAACTTTCGGGAAAAGTGCCTGCAATCCGGCATTTATCTGATCGAAGGTATCCTTGAAGCGGTTGCGGGTTTCCTTGTCGATCTTGCGGATGACGTTTTCCAGGGTGTCGAGGGCTTCCACCAGGTCGGCGTCCTGGGCGTCGAGGTAACGCTTGCGCTCGGACTGCTGCTGGTACTCCTCGATCGCCGCCAGGTTGATCGCGCCGAGGCGCTGGATGCGCGCGTCGAGGCGCTCCAGCTCGGCTTCGGCCTCCTGCTCGCTGGCCTCGCCGGTGAGGGTGGCGAGCACGCCGTCGAGGTCGTAGCCGTCGGCGTGCAGTTGCTCCTGCAGGGTCTTGCGTCGCACGCTGAGGCCCTGCCATTCCAGGCGATGGCTTTCCAGTTGGCCGCGCAGCAGCTGCGATTGCTGCTCGGCCTGGGTACGGCGCTTCTCGGCGTCGCGCAGTTCGCGGTCGGCGTCCTCCATGTGCAGGCGCGCCTGACGCATCTCTTCGTCGACGCTCATGCGTTTTTCCAGCAGCTCTTCCAGCTTCAGGCGCAGCTCTTCCAGCGGCGCCTCGCCCTCCTCCAGGTTGAGGCTCAGCTGTTCGCGTTTCTCGTTGAGGCGCTCGGACTGCAGCTCCAGGCGTTCCAGGGCCTGGCGGGTGGAGTCGTGCTGGGCGCGCAGCGAGCCGAGGCGCACCGCCAACTGGTGGGCGTGGTCCTTGTGCTGGCGGGCTTCCTGGCGGACCCGGTCGAGGTGTTCGCGCAGGCCGTCACGCCTGGCCAGGAACAGTTCGCGCTGCTCGGTGTCCTGGGCCATCAGTTCCAGCGCTTCCTGCAGGACCAGGCGCGATTCGCCCAGTTGCTCCTGCTCGACGGCGCGCTGTTCGGCGGCTTCGGTCAGTTCGTCCTCGAGACGCTGGCGGCGCAGGCTCAGCTGTTCGGCGCGGGCCTTGCCGGCGGACAGCCGGGCCTTCAGTTCGCCCTGCTGGCGGGCTTCGTCCTGGGCGCGGCGGCGCAATTGCTCGCGGCCGTCTTCCAGTTGGCGTTGCTGCTCGCGCAGATCGCCGAGCTGCTCGTCCAGCTGGGCCAGGCGGGCTTGCTGTTCTTCCTGTTCCAGGGCCAGGCGTTCCAGTTCCTGGCCACGGGCCAGGACACCGCCCTGGGCATCGCTGGCGCGGCTGACGCGAAGGAAATGCCGGCCAACCCAGTAACCGTCACGGCTGACCAGGCTTTCGCCATCGGCCAGTTGCGCGCGCTGGGCCAGGGCCTGGTCGAGGGTTTCCACCGGTCGCACGCGGCCCAGCCACGGCGCCAGGTCGACCGCGCCCTCGACCTTGTCCAGCAGGCTGCCCGGCAGCCGCGGCGCACCGGCGGCGACATCCAGCAGGCGCAGTTCGCCCTGGTCGAAGCCGTCGAACGTCAGGCCGGCAAAGCCCTCCACCAGCACCGCCTGCAGGTCGGCGCCGAGCACGGTTTCCACCGCCAGTTCCCAGCCAGCCTCGACCCGCAGGCCTTCGGCCAGGCGCGGGCGCTGCTCCAGGCCCTGCCCGCGCAGCCACTCGGCAGCGCCACTGCCGGGCTCCAGGGCGGCCTGCTGCAGGGCTTCCAGCGAGGCCAGGCGACCGCCCAGGCGTTGCAGATCGCCCTGGGCCTGCTGCTGCGCCTGGGTCGCCTGCTGCAGTTGCTCGCGCAGCGTATCGAGACGCTCCGCTACCTGCTGTTCTTCCAATTGCAGGTCTTCCAGCACCCGTTCACTGCTGGCCACCTGTTCGGCCAGTTCGAGGATCGCCGCGTCTTCCGGGTCGGCGCTGAGCTGGTCACGCTCCTCGCCAAGCTTGCGCTGGCGCTCGGCCAGGCGCTCGAGGCTGTGCTCCAGTTGCTGGATCCGCGACTGCTGCACCTCGGCCTGACGCCGCGGCTCGGCGGAACGCGCGTTGAAGCTGTCCCACTGCTCCTGCCAGCCGTGCATGGTGGTTTCCGCTTCTTCCAGGGTCGCCGCGGCTTCCTCGGCAGAAGCCAGGGTCATCTCCTGCTCCGGCTCAAGCATTTCCAGCTCTTCGGACAGGGTCGCCAGCAAGGTGCGGTCATGGCCCAGGTGCGATTCGGTTTCCTGGCGCGAGCGCTCGGCTTCCTTGAGGTCGTCCTGCAACTGGCGCAGGCGCTGCTGGCCGTGCTGGATGCTCTGCTCGATACGGGCGATGTCGCCGCCCACCGAATAGAAGCGGCCCTGCACCAGGTTGAAGCGCTCGGACAGCTCGTGATGGCCGTCGCGCAGCCGTTCGATGCTGGCGTCGGCATTGCGCTGCTCGGCCACCAGGGCCTCGAAGGACACCTCCTGGTCGCCGATCACGCTTTCGCGCTGGCGCACCTGTTCATCCAGGGCGCGCCAGCGCAGAGCCGACAGCTGCGCCTTGAGCTGACGTTCCTCGGCCTTGTATTCCTTGTATTTCTCCGCGGCCTGGGCCTGGCGGTGCAGGCGTTCGAGCTGGCGTTCCAGTTCTTCGCGCAGGTCGGTCAGGCGCTCGAGGTTTTCCTGGGTGCGGCGGATGCGGTTCTCGGTCTCGCGGCGGCGCTCCTTGTACTTGGAGATGCCCGCGGCCTCCTCGATGAAGTTGCGCAGTTCCTCGGGCTTGGCCTCGATCAGCTTGGAGATCATGCCCTGCTCGATGATCGAGTAGCTGCGCGGCCCGAGGCCGGTGCCGAGGAAGATATCGGTGATATCGCGGCGCCGGCACTTGGTGCCGTTGAGGTAATAGGTGTTCTGCCCGTCGCGGGTGACCTTGCGCCGGATCGAGATCTCGGCGTAGGCGGCGTACTCGCCGACCAGGGTGTTGTCGCTGTTGTCGAAGACCAGCTCGATGCTCGCCTGGCTCACCGGCTTGCGGCTGGTGGAGCCGTTGAAGATGACGTCGGTCATCGACTCGCCGCGCAGGTTCTTCGCCGAGCTTTCGCCCATCACCCAGCGCACCGCGTCGATGATGTTGGACTTGCCGCAGCCGTTGGGCCCGACCACGGCGGCCATGTTGCTGGGGAAATTGACGGTGGTCGGGTCGACGAACGACTTGAAGCCGGCCAGGCGGATGCACTTGAGGCGCATGGTCAGTCAGTCACCAAGGCGGCCAGCACCAGCTCGCAACTGCGGTTGCAGTAGGCGCCGAGGACCTCGCGGACCTGCCCGAGGTCGCGGGCGATCACCGCTTGCAGCAACTGGGCGAAGAGCACCAGGAAGTCGTTCATCTGCGCCCTGCGCCGGTCGAGGGCCAGGTAGTGCGCGCGGCTCATGGCCGGCTGCAGGTTTTCCACGGTTTCCTGCAGGTAGGGATTGTTGGCGAACGGATAGGCGGCACGCATCACCGCGAAGCTTTCCTCGACGAAGGTCTTGATGTCCTGGCGCTCGCAGGCGGCCTGCAGGCGCTGCTGGATGGCGAGGAACGGCGCGAGGTCGGCCGGGGTCTGGTAGCCGCTGGCTACCGAGTTGCCGAGCAGGATGTACAGCTCGCCCATCAGGGTGCACAGGCTGCGCAGGTTGTGTTCGTTGAGCTCGGTCACGTGGGCGCCGCGACGCGGCAGGATGGTGACCAGGTGACGGCGTTCGAGGATCAGCAGCGCCTCGCGCACCGAACCACGGCTGACATTCAGTGCCTGGGTGACCTTCTGCTCCTGGATGCGCTCGGACGGCTTGAGTTCGCCGCCGATGATCCGTTCGGCCAGGTAGTGGGCAATTTGCTCGGAGAGGCTGTCCGGCGCCTTGAACGTCATGGTTTTCCTTCGAAATCGGTTAACGGCTAAAACGCGGAAGTGTAACGCAAATGCCCTGTCGCCAGCATGAAAGGCGCCGTCGACTGCACGAGGTTTTTCTGACTGGCGTACGACTGTTCGCACTGGAATGGCTTCCCGCCGCGCACGCCTCATACATCGCGGAGGTTTCACTCAAGGCTAGTCGAGCAATGGGCATGCTGCTTGCAGCAATTCCCTCACCATTCGGCGCGCTCTCCTACACTGAAAGACAGGAAACCAAGGCGTCGGACTACTGCTTGCGGAAAATTTCCTGACCCTTAGGTCAGAAAATCATTGACCGGAAAGTCAAGGCTGAATACATTCCGCCTCAGTCCGCTCAACAACAATAATTTCGCTTGTGAGGCCCTTCCGTGATCCAGTTTCTCTTGAACCAGGAATTGCGCAGTGAGCATGCCCTGGACCCCAACATGACGGTGCTCGAGTACCTGCGCGAACACCTGGGAAAGACCGGTACCAAGGAGGGCTGCGCCAGTGGTGACTGCGGTGCCTGTTCCGTGGTGGTCGCCGAACTGACCGTCGAAGACGGCAAGGACAGCCTGCGCTACCGCAGCCTGAACTCCTGCCTGACCTTCGTTTCGTCCCTGCACGGCAAGCAGCTGATCAGCGTCGAGGGCCTGAAGCACCAGGGCAAGCTGCACAGCGTGCAGCAGGCGCTGGCCGACTGCCATGGCTCGCAGTGCGGTTTCTGCACCCCGGGCTTCGTCATGTCGCTGTTCGCCCTGCAGAAGAACAGCGATGCCCCGGACCTGCACAAGGCCCAGGAAGCCCTGGCCGGCAACCTGTGCCGCTGCACCGGCTACCGGCCGATCCTCGCCGCTGCCGACCAGGCCTGCTGCCAGGCCCGGCCCGACCAGTTCGACGCCGCCCAGTGGCAGACCATCGAACGCCTCAAGGCCATCGCGCCGAAGGAAACCGGCGAGCTCAACAGCGGCGACAAGCGCTGCCTGGTACCGCTGACCGTGGCCGACCTGGCCGACCTCTACGGCTCGCACCCGGAAGCCCGCCTGCTCGCCGGCGGCACCGACCTGGCCCTGGAAGTGACCCAGTTCCACCGCACCCTGCCGGTGATGATCTACGTGGGCAACGTCGCCGAACTGAAGCGTATCGAGCACTTCGACGACCGCATCGAGATCGGCGCCGCCACCCCGTTGACCGATTGCTACGACGCCCTCGCCGCCGAGTACCCGGACTTCGGCGAGCTGCTGCACCGCTTCGCCTCGCTGCAGATCCGCAACCAGGGCACCCTCGGCGGCAACATCGGCAACGCCTCGCCGATCGGCGACTCGCCGCCCCTGCTGATCGCCCTCGGTGCGCAGATCGTGCTGCGCAAGGGCAACGACAGCCGCACCCTGAAGCTGGAAGACTATTTCATCGACTACCGCGTCACCGCGCGCCAGGAGAGCGAGTTCATCGAGCGCATCATCGTACCGAAGGCCCGCGAGCACTGGGCGTTCCGCGCCTACAAGGTGTCCAAGCGCCTGGATGACGATATTTCCGCGGTGTGCGCGGCGTTCAACCTGCGCATCGAGAACGGCGTGATCGAGCAGGCCCGCGTCGCCTTCGGCGGCATGGCGGCGATCCCGAAACGCGCCCGCGCCTGCGAGGCCGCGCTGATCGACAAGCCGTTCAACCAGGCCACCCTGGACAAGGCCTGCCAGGCCCTGGGCGAGGACTTCACCCCGCTCTCGGACTTCCGCGCGAGCAAGGAATACCGCCTGCTGGGCGCGCAGAACCTGCTGCGCAAGTACTTCGTCGAACTGCAAACACCGCACATCGAGACCCGGGTGACCGCTTATGTCTAACCATCATCACGTCGCCAAGAGCCAGGCGGAACTGGCCGAACTGTTCAGCCAGGACCTGACCACCGGGGTCGGTCGCAGCGTCAAGCACGACAGCGCCGACAAGCAGGTGTCCGGCGAAGCGGTGTACATCGACGACCGCCTGGAATTCCCCAACCAGTTGCACGTCTATGCGCGCACCGCCGACCGTGCCCATGCGCGCATCCTCAAGGTCGATACCAGCCCGTGCTATGCCTTCGAGGGCGTGCGCATCGCCATCACCCACGAGGACATCCCCGGCCTGAAGGACATCGGCCCGGTGGTGGCCGGCGATCCGCTGCTGGCCATCGACAAGGTGGAGTTCTTCGGCCAGCCGGTGGTCGCCGTGGCCGCCCGCGACCTGGACACCGCGCGGCGCGCGGCGATGGCGGCGATCATCGAGTACGAGGACCTGGAGCCGGTGCTCGACGTGGTCGAGGCCTTGCGCAAGAAGCACTTCGTGCTCGACAGCCACACCCACCAGCGCGGCGACTCGGCCAGCGCCCTGGCCAGCGCCCCGCACCGCCTGCAGGGCACCCTGCACATCGGCGGCCAGGAGCACTTCTACCTGGAGACCCAGGTGTCCTCGGTGATGCCCACCGAGGACGGCGGCATGATCGTCTACTGCTCGACGCAGAACCCCACCGAGGTGCAGAAGCTGGTGGCCGAGGTGCTCGACGTGCCGATGAACAAGATCGTCCTCGACATGCGCCGCATGGGCGGCGGCTTCGGCGGCAAGGAGACCCAGGCGGCCAGCCCGGCCTGCCTGTGCGCGGTGATCGCGCGGCTCACCGGGCAGCCGACCAAGATGCGCCTGCCGCGGGTCGAGGACATGACCATGACAGGCAAGCGCCACCCGTTCTACGTCGAGTACGACGTCGGCTTCGACGACAGCGGACGCCTGCACGGGATCAACTTCGACCTGGCCGGCAACTGCGGCTATTCGCCGGACCTGTCGGGCTCCATCGTCGACCGGGCGATGTTCCACTCGGACAACGCCTACTACCTGGGCGATGCCACCGTGCACGGCCACCGCTGCAAGACCAACACCGCCTCGAACACCGCCTACCGCGGCTTCGGCGGCCCGCAGGGGATGGTCGCCATCGAGGAGGTGATGGACCGCATCGCCCGGCACCTGGCGCTCGACCCGCTGGCGGTGCGCAAGGCCAACTACTACGGCAAGACCGAGCGCAACGTCACCCACTACTACCAGACCGTCGAGCACAACATGCTCGAGGAGATGACCGCGGAACTCGAAGCCAGCGCCGACTATGCCGAGCGCCGCGAGTCGATCCGCCGCTTCAACGCCAACAGCCCGATCCTGAAGAAAGGCCTGGCGCTGACCCCGGTGAAGTTCGGCATCTCCTTCACCGCTACCTTCCTCAACCAGGCCGGTGCGCTGATCCACATCTACACCGACGGCAGCATCCACCTGAACCACGGCGGCACCGAGATGGGCCAGGGCCTCAACACCAAGGTGGCGCAGGTGGTGGCGCAGGTGTTCCAGGTCGATATCGAGCGCATCCAGATCACCGCGACCAACACCGACAAGGTGCCCAACACCTCGCCGACCGCAGCGTCCAGCGGCGCCGACCTGAACGGCAAGGCCGCGCAGAACGCCGCCGAGATCATCAAGAAGCGCCTGGTGGAGTTCGCCGCGCGGCAGTACAAGGTCACCGAGGAAGACGTCGAGTTCCGCAACAACCATGTGCGCATCCGCGACGAGTTCATCACCTTCGAGGCGCTGATCCAGCAGGCCTACTTCGCCCAGGTGTCGCTGTCGAGCACCGGTTTCTACCGCACGCCGAAGATCTTCTACGACCGCAACCAGGCCCGCGGCCGGCCGTTCTACTACTTCGCCTTCGGCGCGGCGTGCTGCGAGGTGATCGTCGACACCCTGACCGGCGAGTACAAGATGCTGCGCACCGACATCCTGCATGACGTCGGCGCCTCGCTGAACCCGGCCATCGACATCGGCCAGGTCGAGGGCGGCTTCGTCCAGGGCATGGGCTGGCTGACCACCGAGGAACTGGTGTGGAACGCCAAGGGCAAGCTGATGACCAACGGCCCGGCCAGCTACAAGATCCCGGCGGTGGCGGACATGCCGATCGACCTGCGCGTGCGCCTGGTGGAGAACCGCAAGAACCCCGAGGACACGGTGTTCCACTCCAAGGCCGTGGGCGAACCGCCGTTCATGCTGGGGATCGCCGCCTGGTGCGCGATCAAGGATGCCGTGGCGAGCCTGGCCGATTACCGCGAGCAGCCGAACATCGACGCCCCGGCGACGCCGGAGCGGGTGCTGTGGGGGTGCGAGCAGATGAGGAAGAAGGTGGCAGAGCAGCAGGCTTCGGTCGAGGTGGAGACGGTCACCGAGTAGGAGGCTGGCCTGTTCGTGAAGGCGGCTGGCCCTATCGCTGGCAAGCCAGCTCCCACAGGGACCGCATGCACCGCAAACCCAGTGGGAGCAAGCCAACCCCTGGCAGGTACTGCATGCACCGAACCTGTGGGAGCTGGCTTGTCGGACCGCCGCACCGCAGCGATGAGGCCAGCACCAGCAACACAAGATTCCTGGAGAGGACATAAATCATGCACCAATGGATCAACGCCCTCGCCGAACTGCAGGAACAGGGCGAGCCCTGCGTCCTGGTGACCATCATCGAGGAGCGCGGTTCGACCCCGCGCAATGCCGGCTCGAAGATGGTGGTCAGCGCGTTCCAGCTGTACGACACCATCGGCGGCGGCCACCTGGAATACAAGGCCATGCACATCGCCCGGCAGATGCTCGCCGAAGGCCGTGAGTCGCCACACCTGGAGCGCTTCAGCCTCGGCGCCAGCCTCGGCCAGTGCTGCGGCGGCGCCACGGTCCTGCTGTTCGAGCCCATGGGCGCGGTGCAGGCGCAGATCGCCGTGTTCGGCGCGGGCCATGTCGGCCGTGCTCTGGTACCCTTGCTCGCCGCGCTGCCCTGCCGGGTGCGCTGGATCGACTCGCGCGAGCAGGAGTTCCCCGCGACCCTGCCCGCCGGCGTCAGCAGGATCGTCGCCGAAGAGCCGGTGGACGAGGTCGACGAACTGCCACCGGGCAGCTACTGCATCGTCATGACCCACAACCACCAGCTCGACCTCGAACTCACCGCCGCCATCCTCAAGCGCAACGACTTCACCTGGTTCGGCCTGATCGGCTCGAAGACCAAGCGCGCCAAGTTCGAACACCGCCTGCGTGACCGCGGCTTCGACGCCGAGCGCATGCAACGCATGCGCTGCCCGATGGGCCTGGCCGAGGTCAAGGGCAAGCTGCCGATCGAGATCGCCGTGTCCATCGCCGCTGAGATCATCGCCACCTACAACGCCAGTTTCGGCCAGCACAACCCGGCCGTGAACGCCGAACCCATCGCCCAACTGCTACCGCCTTCGCGGCGCAGCCACGCCATCTGAATTTGACGAGACCGTTATGAGCGCAACCCGCAAAGCCTACCGTTCCGCCCTCCTGCACAGCATCGCCGACCCCGCCGAGGTGGGCATCGAAGCCTCCTTCGAGTATTTCGAGGATGGCCTGCTGGTGGTGGAGAACGGCAAGATCAGCCGCATCGGCCACGCCGGCGACCTGCTGCCGACCCTGCCCGCCGACATCGAGGTGGTGCACTACCAGGACGCCCTGATCACCCCCGGCTTCATCGATACCCACATCCACTTCCCGCAGACCGGCATGATCGGCTCCTACGGCGAGCAACTGCTGGACTGGCTGAACACCTACACCTTCCCCTGCGAGAAGCTGTTCGCCGACAAGGATCACGCCGACAAGGTGGCGAAGCTCTTCATCGACGAGCTGCTGCGCAACGGCACCACCACCGCGCTGGTGTTCGGCAGCGTGCACCCCGAGTCGGTGAATGCCTTCTTCGAGCAGGCCGAGCGTCTCGACCTGCGCATGATCGCCGGCAAGGTGATGATGGACCGCAACGCCCCGGACTACCTGACCGACACCGCCGAGTCGAGCTACGTCGAGAGCAAGGCACTGATCGAGCGCTGGCACGGCAAGGGCCGCCTGCACTACGCGGTGACCCCGCGCTTCGCGCCGACCAGTACCCCGGAGCAACTGCAACTGGCCGGGCAACTGCTCGGCGAGTACCCGGACCTGTACCTGCACACCCACCTGAGCGAGAACCTCAAGGAAATCGACTGGGTGAAGTCGCTGTTCCCCGAGCGCAGCGGCTACCTGGACGTCTACGACCACTTCAAGCTGCTCGGCGAGCGCTCGGTGTTCGCCCACGGCGTGCACCTGTGCGACGCCGAATGCCAGCGCCTGGCCGAGACCGGTTCGGCCGTGGCGTTCTGCCCGACCTCCAACCTGTTCCTCGGCAGCGGCCTGTTCAACCTGCCCCAGGCCGAGCAGTTCAAGGTCAAGGTCGGCCTGGGCACCGACGTCGGTGCCGGCACCAGCTTCTCGCTGCTCAATACCCTGAACGAGGCGTACAAGGTCATGCAGCTGCAGGGCGCGCGCCTGCATCCGTTCAAGTCGCTGTACCTGGCCACCCTGGGTGGGGCGCGGGCACTGAGCCTGGACGACAGGATCGGCAGCCTGAAGGCCGGCAACGATGCGGACTTCGTGGTGCTGGACTACAAGGCGACGCCGCTGCTGGACTACCGCCTGCAGCAGTCCAACAGCATCGAGGAAACCCTGTTCGTGCTGACCACCCTGGGCGATGACCGGACCATCCGCCAGACCTTCGCGGCGGGCAACTGCGTCCACGAGCGTAGCTGATATTTGCAGGGCGCCGATGAGACCTGTGGGAGCTGGCTTGCCAGCGATGGCTGCAGTGAATTCACCATAGCTATCGCTGGCAAGCCAGCTCCCACAGGGTTATTCATCGCCCATGAAAAAGGGGCTCATTCATGAGCCCCTTTTCTGTTTGTCAGCTCTTGGCTGACACCGTCCCACCGCGCTTCTTGCTCTGCAGCAGGTGCGAGAACACCGCATGCAGGTCGTCCGAAGCGCTTTCCTCGTCGAGGTTGAGCTTGCTGTCGATGTGGTCCATGTGGTGCATCATCAGGTCCACCGCCTTGGCCGCGTCGCGGGCCTCGATGGCGTCGATCAGTTGCATGTGCTCGTCGTAGGAACAGTGGGAGCGGTTGCCGCTTTCATACTGGGCGATGATCAGCGAGGTCTGCGACACCAGGCTGCGCTGGAAGCTGATCAGCGGCGCGTTGCCGGCTGCCTCGGCGAGCTTGAGGTGGAACTCGCCGGACAGGCGGATGCCGGCACCGCGATCGCCACGGGAGAAGCTGTCGCGCTCCTCGCGAACCATCTCGCGCAGTTCGTTGAGCTGCTCGGCGGTGGCGTGCTGCACGGCCAGTTCGGTGATGGCCCGTTCCACCATGCGCCGCGAGAAGAACACCTGGCGGGCCTCCTCGACGGTGGGGCTGGCGACCACCGCGCCGCGGTTGGGACGCAGCAGGACCACGCTTTCATGGGCCAGGCGCGACAGCGCGCGGCGGATGATGGTGCGGCTGACGCCGAAGATCTCGCCCAGTGCTTCCTCACTCAACTTGGTACCCGGTGCCAGCCGTTGTTCGAGAATGGCCTCGAAGATATGCGCGTAGACGATGTCATCCTGGGTGCCGCTGCGGCCACCGGTCTTGCCGGCCCGCGGGGCTTTCTTGAGGGGTTGTAGCTGTTCGTTCATGGGCACTCGCGCACGAAGATTCGCCTATCGGACCTCGACTGTAATACCAGCCAGTGGGGCCGTGGCAAGTCCTGGGTAAAAAATTGACGGCTGAAGGTATTGCCGCATTGTACACAGCAAACGGCATTTCTGCAGGCGGGGTTGTTCGTTATAGCCCCTGCAGCCAGGAATTTGCGCACATCTAATAAAACAGTATTTGCATTATTTGTATACAAACGCATAATCCACCGGCAGCATCCTGACTCAGAAGTCAACATTCAGGACGCCATGCGCCAAACACCTTCCCTCGCAGAGCCCCCAGTGACTGACGCAGGACCAGCTCTGAAAAAACAAGAAAGACTTGAGGAGTACACGCTGTGGAAAGCCGCAAATCCGAAGCACCTACGCTGGATCTCGCGCCCCCGCTCGAAACGAGCTGGCTGGAACGGATTTTCAAACTCAAGCTGCACGGCACCACCGTCAAGACCGAGATGATCGCCGGCCTGACGACCTTCATCACCATGGCCTACATCATCTTCGTCAACCCCAACATCATGGCCGATGCCGGCATCGACCACGGTGCCGCCTTCGTCGCCACCTGCATCGCCGCCGCCCTCGGCTGCCTGCTGATGGGGCTGTACGCCAACTGGCCGGTCGGGCTGGCACCCGGCATGGGCCTCAACGCCTTCTTCACCTACACCGTGGTCGGGACCATGGGCTACACCTGGGAAGCCGCGCTGGGCGCGGTGTTCGTCTCCGGGGTGCTGTTCATGTTCCTCACCCTTTCCCGCGTGCGCGAATGGCTGCTCAACAGCATCCCGGTCAGCCTTCGCCACGCCATGGGCGCCGGCGTCGGATTGTTTCTCGGACTGATCGGCCTGAAGACTGCGGGCATCGTCGTCGACAGCCCGGCCACCCTGATCAAGCTCGGTCACCTGAACGAAGCCGGCCCGCTGCTGGCGGCGCTGTGCTTCCTGATGATCGCGGTGCTCAGCTACCACCGCGTGTTCGGCGCGATCCTCATCAGCATCATCACCGTGACCCTGGCCGGCTGGGGCCTGGGCCTGGTGGAGTACGGCGGGGTGTTCTCGCTGCCGCCGAGCCTGGCGCCGACCTGGATGGCCATGGACGTCGCCGGGGTGTTCAACGTCAGCATGATCGCCGTGGTCCTGGCCTTCCTCTTCGTGCACATGTTCGACACCGCCGGGACCCTGATGGGCGTGGCGCAGCGCGCCAACCTGGTGAATGCCGACGGGCGCATCGAGAACCTGTCGCGCGCCCTGAAGGCGGACAGTGCCTCGAGCGTGTTCGGTGCGGTGGTGGGCGTGCCGCCGGTGACCAGCTACGTGGAAAGTGCCGCGGGCGTGGCCGCCGGTGGGCGTACCGGGCTGACGGCGGTGGTGGTCGGCCTGCTGTTCGTCGCGGCGATGTTCTTCGCTCCGCTGGCGGGGATGATCCCGGCGTATGCCACGGCGGGCGCGCTGATCTATGTGGCGATGCTGATGATGGGCAGCATGGCGCACATCGAGTGGGATGAAGCCACCGACAGCATTCCGGCGATCGTCACCGTGATCATGATGCCGCTGACCTTCTCCGTCGCGGACGGCATCGCCCTGGGCTTCATCACCTACGTGGTGCTCAAGGCCTTCACCGGCAAGCACAAGGAGATTTCCGCCAGCCTGTGGGTGCTGTGCGCGATCTTCATTGCCAAGTTCATCTTCCTGTAAAGGATCGATGGCGGGACAGGAGCCTCACCCTCGGGTGGGGCTTTTTCATGAACTGCAAGCCTCAAGCAGCAAGCCGCAAGAGAAGCCGCGGCGACGCGGGCTGCTTTTTCTTGCCACTTATGGCTTGCAGCTTTTGGCTGAAAAAATCGCAGACGAAAAAAAGCCCGCCAGTGTGAGCGGGCCAAGGACCTACGAAGATTCTTCTAGCGACCAACTAGCTTCCACGATAGGTCGAATAACTGTACGGCGAGATCAGCAGCGGCACGTGGTAGTGATCCTGCTTGTCGTTGATGCCGAAACGCAGCACCACCACATCCAGGAACGCCGGCTCCGGCAGTTGCACGCCACGGGCGCGGTAGTAGTCGCCAGCGCTGAACTGCAGCTGGTAGACACCGCTGCGGTAGTCGTCACCCTGCAGCAGCGGCGCATCGACGCGGCCATCGCTGTTGGTCAGGGCAGTGGTCACCAGCTCCAGTTGCTGGCCTTCGACCCGGTACAGCTCGACCTTGATCGAACTGCCAGGGCAGCCATGCGCGGCATCCAGTACATGCGTGGTCAAACGTCCCATTGCTTGCTCGCCTCTTGTTCACTCTATGGGCAGAAATTACCCGCCTGCACCGCAGAGAAACACGGCAGCAGGCGGCAGTGGAAGCATTAAGACATTTTATCGAAAAATTGTACACAATTTTTCTTGCGGTTTTCCGATTCAGTTCTACCCGCCCCTGAAAATACGCCATTAGTCGCAAAGCCAAGGCCCATATAGACGGCAACGTCATTAGCTGACCAATCAGGCAGGTTTCTTGCACACCCTCCTATAGATGAAGGGCGAAAGAAAAGGGAAAAAACAGGCTTACAAATCGTAAATAAAGTTGTATACAATTGCTCCATCGTCGTGGCCCCACGCAAACCCGCGCGCGCCACCACCCTCCGCTTTTACGAACAAGAAGGAAGACTGCAGTGAGCGCTGACTACCCTCGCGACCTGATCGGTTACGGCAATACCCCTCCCCATCCGCACTGGCCGGGGAATGCCCGCGTCGCCTTGTCTTTCGTGCTCAACTACGAAGAGGGTGGCGAGCGCAACGTCCTCCACGGTGACAAGGAGTCCGAAGCCTTCCTCTCCGAGATGGTCGCCGCCCAGCCGCTGCAGGGCGTGCGCAACATGAGCATGGAGTCGCTGTACGAGTACGGCAGCCGCGCCGGCGTGTGGCGCCTGCTCAAGCTGTTCAAGGACAGCGGCGTGCCGCTGACCATCTTCGCCGTGGCCATGGCCGCCCAGCGCCACCCGGACGTGATCCGCGCCATGGTCGAGGCCGGCCACGAGATCTGCAGCCACGGCTACCGCTGGATCGACTACCAGTACATGGACGAGGCCCAG
>Ga0206116_1000984_pt1 | contig 19069 bp, 13 predicted proteins | sample 3A1Ametagenome_FD_178000 | JGI IMG/M metagenome (GOLD analysis project Ga0206116, IMG submission 178000) | Enriched microbial communities from leaf-cutter ant dump, University of Wisconsin, Madison, United States - 3A1A | ecosystem: Environmental > Terrestrial > Nest > Insects nest > Nest dump...
AAAGGGCTTGCGCCCAATCTCTGGCGTGGTTATAAGCCGCCATCGCTTCCGGACGACACCAACGTCCGGCGAGAAAAGTGGGCGCGTAGCTCAGTTGGTAGAGCAGCTGACTCTTAATCAGCGGGTCACAGGTTCGATCCCTGTCGCGCCCACCACTTTTCCCAAAATAATCAAAAACTTATCGCTAGTCCGCTGGCCCTAGGCCAACGAGCTTAGGTCACCGTTAGGCCACCTAGGCCTGTAATTAATCCACAGAACATTTCGCTTTTCGGTTGGCTCGCTGATTTATGAGCCTACACGGTTTCAGTGGCCTAACTGTCAGATCGAATCCGTTCAGCAGTTAGGCGGGCAACCGGAGGGCAGTTCACGGGTAGGTTGGGAAAGCGGCTCAGGCGCCCAGATCAAACATTGGAGTGGCGACAACATGAGTGATGTCGAGGGGGGTGGGACAGATTGGACGCCGATTGCTGTTCTTCCGAGCGTCAACATCCAGACCGTGAAATTAGGAGGGCCGCACATTGCACTGCTTGGCTCAGAGGACCCCCGATATCGTTCACTGATCGAGCACAGCGGCGATTTGAGGGTGTTTCTATCCAGCATCACTGGGAGCCATGGCGAAGGGCTGCATCCTGGTCTTCTGGCGGTGAACCGAGAGTATATAGGCAAGCTTCCTCCAGAAGCGGTGGCTAGCTTTAGGGATATCATTGTTGCGTCGGTTGTGCTCGGGGTGCGAGTTGAGGCCGCATTGTCTGTTGGCAGTCGCGGCCCGTTCTACTCGAATTCATTCGACCTCTACCCGTGGATGATAGCGGACGAAAAGGATCGAGTACGGGCCATATCTCCAGCGATTGTAGCTCTGCACAAGCTGCAAGGGTTTCGAGGGATTGCCTGTCCTGCACTGCCGACCCACACAGTGGAGGATCAGCACGTCCATGAAAGCCTGTTCGTTGCGCTCTATAACCGCTGGCAGATGCGTTACATCGAAGCGCGAGACGACTGGGATCACCGTGCCGTCTTGCGATCCCTGAACATGGCGGCTGCCGCTATGCAGCTTCCGGTAACGAGCGTTGCGGAAACTATGTATGATTGGGGAAGGGTGCTTTCTCTGTGGGTGAGTGCTTTCGAAATTCTCGTACACCCAGGTGAGAAGGAGCGCGCTGATCGAGATAAAGTCTTGGCGCTGCTGTCATCGATCAATTGGTGGCGCCAGAAGATGACTGAGACATGTCATCCCATCGCATTCGGAAAGCATACCGAAGACCGGACTCTTGCTGAGTGGCTTTATAATCGACTTTACAATCTACGAAATGACTATTTGCATGGAAATCCGGTCGAAGCCAGCGGCTTTCGAATGAGTAACGGAACATCAATTCTCTCCTGCCCTGCCGCACTTTACAGAATGGCGCTAACTAGCCGGGTCCCATCAGGAGATTCGATAACGCGAGAAGACGTAAGATCTGGAAGGAGGTCAATTGAGGAATATGGGCGGTTCTACGCCTCGACCTTGTTCCAAGCCTCATGTGAGGACTGCCTGATACGAGCCGTGGACCCAGACGCAGAAGAGGATATTGATTGACGTCATGCGTAGTCACCAACTGGAAGCAAGGTGGACCTCTTGGCAACTAAAGGGCGGCGAGAACGGTCAACCTCAGTCCATTGAGAAGTGCGGTCGGTGGGTTGACCTGTACCTCTCTTGGATGTGGAAAAACCTTCAGGAGCAAAACCCTAGGCGGCATACCCTCTAGCCGTCTCGGTCGAGCGCGTTAATATCAAATTGGAGATGTTCGCATATTCCAAATGCGAGAACTCGCAATGGTGCTGGCGACTTGCAGGCTGAGCGGCTTCGGTACACTTACCGGTTTTTGTTTTTGGCATTAGGTTGCAATGAACGGAACAGTCACTAAAACACAGCCATCAACATCGATGATGCGGGCGGTCGATTTCTTCTGCGGCGCGGGCGGGATGAGTTATGGCCTGACTCAAGCTGGAATAAAGGTACTCGCTGGCATCGACAATTCAAAGGATTGCGAAGCTACCTATCAGCGTAACATTCCTGAGGCTCGGTATATTCGTCATGACATTGTGAGCCTCACGGCACCCGAGCTCGGGCGTCGTCTCGGAATCCAGCCGGATGATCCCGATTTGATCTTCTGCGGGTGCAGTCCTTGCCAATTCTGGAGCAAGATCCGGACGGACAAGATGAAGTCCGAAAAGACGGCTTTTCTGCTCAAGCAGTTCCAGCGGTTCATTCGACACTTCAGGCCGGGCTTTGTCGTTGTCGAAAACGTACCGGGTCTCGCTAGGACGAAAGACCATACAATCCTTGATGATTTCATTCGGTTCCTAAAGAAACTCAACTATAATTGTGCCGATGGGATCATTAACGCCGTTCAATATGGTGTCCCTCAGAACCGTATGCGTTATCTGCTGATTGCATCAAGAGTCGCGGAGGTTCGTCCCTTGCCAAAGGATGAAACGTCCGAGCATCTGACTGTCGCGGACGTTATTGGGCAAATGAACGGCTTTGCCCCAATTAGTGCCGGAACAAGGGATCAGAGTGAGTTCAATCACACGACGATGTCGCTCTCGGATAAGAATCTCGAACGTATAGCCATAACACCTCGTTCTGGAGGCACCCGCAAGGCTTGGGCGGGCAGGGCAGATTTGCAGATTGACGCTTATCGCCAAAGCGACGCAATCTTTCGCGACGTGTATGGACGGATGGCGTGGGATAAGCCTGCGCCCACCATCACAACAAAATTTCTCAGTCTTTCCAACGGTCGCTTCGGCCACCCAGACGAAGATCGAGCTATCTCGGTGAGGGAAGGGGCGGCGTTGCAGACTTTTCCAGCAAGTTATGTCTTTGTAGGAAGTAGCCTCGCCGCCTTGGGAAGGCAGATCGGCAATGCCGTCCCCCCCGTACTCGCTAAGCGTATTGGCGAGCACCTTATGGGTTTGCGACATGGCTAAGATCCAGACACGCGCCCGAGCCGTGGATATGCTCGGCCGCCAACAGATTGCAGGCATACAGAACGCGCTCAACGAAGTGTTCAAAAATGCTCACGACGCATATGCGGATCATATTGCTGTCGATTTTTTTCAAGACTACGGCGGTGAGGATGTAGGCTTCCTTCTTATTCGCGACGACGGTGTGGGAATGACCTACACTGACTTCCTCGATAAGTGGCTCGTCCTTGGAACGGAGAGCAAGGCTAACAGGAATAACCTCCCATTTGTACCTGACGGCGCTGCCCAGCGACCTATCACAGGTGAAAAAGGCATCGGTCGTCTCGCAATTGCTCTTCTGGGTAGCCAGACACTCATCCTAACGAGGGCCATTCGAGAGGACGGCCATCATGATCTAGTGGTGGCGCTTGTTCATTGGGGCCTATTTGAGATTCCGGGACTAAATCTCGACGACATCGAAATCCCAGTTGCGACCGTGCCTGGCGGGACCCTACCCGAGGGTGCCATGCTGGCGGATCTACGCCAGCACCTCGTGGACTGTGTGAAGCGAGTCTCAACGAAACAATCCCTCGATCTTCGGAAAATCCTTGACGACATCAACGGTTTCCAACCGGAGCTTGACAGCGTCTACCAGTTCCTGAGCGAGCGTGAAGACACTCATCTCTCCCTTGTTGGAAAAGGAACTGGTACGCATTTCCTTGTGGCGCCCACGAATCCCATCATTCGAACGGATTTGGAGGAAGAAGAACGCGAGCAGGACTACGGATTCCGCAAGCATCTGTTAGGGTTTTGCGACACCGTATTTGCTGAGGATGAGCACATACCTCGCATAGTCACATCGTTTCGTCGATGGAGGCCCGGCGATCTTACTGGCGAAGAACTACTCGATCCAAACACCTTTTTTACCCGAGAGGAGCTTTTGGAGAAGTCGGACCACTTTCTTAGTGGTTTCGTCGATGATCACGGTCAGTTTTCAGGAAGTTTGCGAGTATATGATACCGAATATGACGGGCTGACGATCCCGTGGGGTGGAAATCGTGGCCTCCTTACTAACTGCGGCCCATTTTACATTTCGTTTGGTTACTTGATGGGGCGCGGCGCCGAGAGTCGCCTTGGTCCAGAGGAATGGAAAGAGCTGAACACCAAGCTCGACCATGTGGGCGGCTTATACATCTATCGCGATGGCATCCGGATCCTGCCATATGGTGACTATTCCTTCGATTGGGTTGATGTCGAAAAGCGCCGTAACAAAGGTAACGCCTACTATTTCTTCTCATTCCGGCGCATGTTCGGTGCCGTCTCGCTCACTCGGCAAAGAAACTCCGATCTTGTCGAAAAGGCCGGACGCGAGGGTTTTCAGAAAAACGACGCTTATCGGCAGCTCCGCGAAATCGTCATCAACCTACTGCTCTATCTCGCCGCCGAGTTTTTCCGCAAAGATGGAACGAATACGGAGCTCTTCGAAAGTACGCAGGCCGAGATGCGCAAGCGTGCAGCCGCTTTGGAGCGTCAGCTCAAGCAGTCGGCTACCAAGCGGAAAAGGTTCAGCGATAGTCTGAATACCTTCAGTGACGATCTTGATGCCGGATTGCCCACTTCCGAGATTTCTGCGCTGCGATTGCTGACTCGTTCCCGCTTGGACGCAGCTGCTCAGATTGCAGATCAAGATAAGGCTGCCGCCGCCCTGATCCGCGCCGAGCAGGAAGCGATCACAGCGCTCACAAATCTCAGGGCGAAATATACCAGGAAGCGCCCAAATGGCATCGCGATGGGGCGGGAGCTCCAAAGAGGATGGGACGGCTATGTCGTCGAGCGCGCTAAGCTTGAAGACAATTTGTTCGTTCCCTTCGAAGATGAGATCAGTCGCACGCTCGGTGCAGTTGCCTCACAAGCAAGGGTTTATGTGGATCAGCGAAAGCGTTTGGAGGAGCGTATTAAGCTTCTTGCCTCTGAGCGTCGCCGTGAGCTCGCCGATGCTGCTCGCCAAGCAAATACGACCGCTTCCGACACGCGCCAGACTGTGTTCAAGATTACTGAGAGGGCTAGGCAGGCGCTTGAGGAGACGATCAATTCTATCCAAGCGGATCTAAACAGAACTGACCTTAGGGCTGTCGATCCGGATCGCCTAGAGAAGATGAGGCGCGAGTGGGAAGAGCGCCTAACAGATATCGAGTCCCGCCATCGTGATGCTCTGATGGCAGCGCGCGACATGCTCTCCTCGCTTGCCGAAAATCTCCGCAGTTCCGATGGAAGCGAACCTGCTCAGGTGATGCAGGCTATGGAAGAGCGAATGATGGCGCTTGAAGAGCAGGCCGACGAAGACTTCGAGATGGTTCAGCTCGGCTTAGCGGTTGCCATCATCAATCATGAATTTGCGGCCTCGATACGACGTGTGAGACGGAGTGTGCAAGAGCTCGGTCAGATCTCGAAAAAGAGTGATGCACTCCGACCCCTTTATGAATCGATCCGGTCCAACTTTGAGCATCTCGACGGACATCTTAATCTATTCACTCCGCTGCAGCGACGCCTTCATCGAACGTCCCAGGAAATTACTGGGAAAAGCATTCGAAACTATGTGGAAGACCTGTTTTCAAGCCGACTTCAGCGTCATAAGGTCGAGCTTAAGGTAGATCAGTCGTTTCTTGATGCTTCAGTGGAATGCTACCCATCGACGCTTTACCCTGCGGTCATCAACATCATCGACAACGCTATCTTCTGGCTCAAAGAAACTTCAGGCACTCGGGTCATTTCCCTTAGCGTTGATACTGGCGGAATATTGATCTCTAACAACGGGCCGTCGGTGGAGATGCGCGATTTCCAGCGTATCTTTGAGAGAGGCTTCAGCCGGAAAGTTGGGGGGCGTGGGCTGGGGTTGTTCATCTCCGCACGTGCTCTTCAGGCCGAGAATATGACGCTTGCACTAGAAGACCCCCCAATGCCGGGCGCAAATGTCACCTTCAGGATTGGCGCTACGATGAAAGCGATTCAGGAATGACATCTCTGCATGATTTCGCATTCTCAGCTTCGAGCGGCTACATACAGAGCGTCGTGTTTGTTGATGACGAGATCTATGTGGCAGACACTGGCAAAGCCAATTCTGAGGTCAAGCTGACCAGCGGAATGAAGATCTTTGGTGGCAAAAAGGAAGAGCAGAGTGCTCCGAAATCGAGCCCCGAAATCTCCGATACTCCGACGTTTCACCCGAAGCAGTTGGTCGAGAGCTTTGCCCGGCATCGTGTCGTTTGCGCTCTGTATGAACCGCCGAAAGGGTTCCACGCTGATCCTGAGTCTGAGATTTTTAAGCTATGCGAACGCGCTGACATCGCTATCCTTGATTGGGATCTATACAACGAAGACGGTAGGAATATTCTGCCTCTGATCGCCAATCTGGTAAATCAAAGCCAGTCTACCGTCCCTCATCATGTTCGCCTTTGTGCGGTGTACTCTACAAAGCCTGATCTATTTCGTATATGTTCGACTATATTGGAAGAACTAGAGAAAAGCGGCCTAAAAGTCGAAGCCATGGAGAAAAACTCTCTGCTGGCAGGATCGTCTAGGATTGTGGTCTTGGGTAAACCTTCTGCGGCACGGGCGGCAGACCAAGTTATGCTTGCCGAAGTTAAGGAGGTGGATCTCGCTGAGAGGGTTATTCGTGAGTTCGCCCTCATGCACCAAGGGATTCTTCCTTCCTTAGCACTGCACGGGATGGCCTCCGTCCGGAACAATGCAAAGAAAATCCTGGACAAATTCAGTGCAGATTTGGACGGGGCATTCCTAGTGCACAGGGCGCTCATTCACCCTTCGGACGATGCGTTCGAGCAAATACCAGAGCTTCTTGCCGAAGAAGCCTTGTCCGTAATGGTTGACAACGAGGTGCCGCCCGCAACGACCAAAAGCTTGTCGGAAGAGCTCATTGATAGCAAGAACATCCAGCTTGGCTGGAAAGCTAAAGAGGGCCGACCAGTTGCTCAGCCTGGCCAGATCGCGGTTGCGCTCTTGAAGGGTGGACAAGCTGCGGTAAAGCAGGATTTCCGAGCGGACAAGCAGAAGGGCTGGGTCAACGATCTTCACGTGGCGATGGCCGGTAGTGCTGTGGCGACAGAGATGCGACTGGCATCTCTATACAGCGTCCGGACCAAATATTCCCAGCGCCGCGACCTGTCTTTCGGGACGATCGTTCGTAGGAAGGACGCGGAGGGCGACAACTACACCTATATGGCGTGCCTGATGCCACTATGCGACTGCGTTCGGCTCAAGAAGGATGTCGGTTATAATTTCCCGTTTTGGGTACTAGCGACGAGCAACTCCGGTGCCTCTGCAAGGGGCATTGTAGTGCAAATACCCGGTACCAACGAATATCTTGAGCTCTTCGTTCTGGGGAAGCCTCGTGACCGCTTTGTCATCAGAACTTTTAATGCTGGTTCGCGCGGTACGGTTGAGGCCGTAGAGTCCGACAACATCTTTGTGTTTCAAGAGAAAGATGGAACTACCGAGAGCGAGAAAAGCAGGCCGTATGAATGGGTCGCGCAATTGAAGCCCAGCCATGCCCAGAGGATTGCGCATGACGTAGGATCGTCCTTCTCTCGGGTCGGTCTAATCGAGGCAGAGTGGCTCAGGCAGAAGAGCGAGTAGTCTGGAAACAGCTGGGTCCCTCAAGAGCTAGAGGCGATATGGATTTGCCGTTGTGGATGTCGTGATCGGTAGTCCGCGTCACAAGTGTGGCGGCCGAAGGCAGTATTCTTACAAGTTTGCGAATGAGCGACTGATAGATGGCTTTAGCCGCCGAGGTCGGGAACCAAGCATCGGACCTAACATTATTGACGGTGATCGCCGTCGGCGTGGTTTGCAATTGGCTCGGTTAGGAGTCAGCATTTCCTGAGAACCACCGCTCAGGTCATGGCTGCAGTGAGATTTGAGAATCCTGAGAGTACTTTAGAAAAGATTGCTCCGCGCCAGCAAGCACATCAGTTGGCCGCGCGGCTAGAAGCAATGGGGCTAGATCCTTATCAGTCTGAGTTGAGTCGGTTTCTGGTGTTGCTCGGCGATGCCCCCGGCGAAATAGTAGACCTCGGCCGTCCGCTTCGTTCCTCGCGGCTTTTTAAACCCACGGTTCAGAGGCGCGATATTCAAACTGCCCGAGATTTTGAAGAGTTTGCAGCCAGGGCTGACCGACAGGATTGGCTGTTCTGGAACATCGGGTTGCCAGGTCAAAAGGCTGAGGTTGGCGGTCTCGTGGAAGCTAACCGGGAATTCAACCGCCTGATTAACCTTCACTTCTCGGAGCTCCGTAAACACTGCGGTTTCGAGTTGTTGTTACTGACGATTCATCCCAGATGGGATGCCTTTAGCGGTAGGTTCGATTTGCACGCGCACTTTATTTGCCGCATCCCACGCAATCATCGAGAAGCGGCCAGGCGGAGGCTATTGGTGGCGTTTTCTAAGGCTGACGTCGGGTCCGATGTTCCGGTCCGGAACGCGGCAGCCTGCGCAACATATATGATATGGGGTATCTGTCCCTACGAGTCTGTAACGATGATGCCAGACGACGCATTGTCAGACCTGTGGGCGCTAAGCAAGGCGCACGCGCGTCTTGTACGCCCAGGCGGAAGCTTCAAGCAGTTTCGCAAATTGAAATCCGATGAAGCCTTGCCAACAGACGAAGAGCGTGCCGAAAAGGCCCGTAGGAAGGCTAACCGCCAGGAAACTGCCGATCCACGCACCCACTCCCGAGGAGCAGACAGGCTGTTGGCAAAGATCATAGTGCAGCGTGGAGATGCTTCTGTTCCTGCGCTTCTTTTTGAAACAGCGCCAAAAGCCAAGACGCCTGCCTCCGGAGGTACCACGACCCTAGGGTATTCGTCAGCGACTAGTTTCATAACTCAGGCGCATCAAGAGGTGTGTGAGAGTTCGCACGTTCCATTAGTGGAGCAGGGACTGGCGGATAAAGAAACGCATGCCTGCAAGGCTCGCCACGTTCCTGCATGGCGTCAAATCGTATCTGCGGCCGGAAAGAGACTTCAAAGCGTGATCGCTGTTGTGCGGCCCCGCATTGAAGCCGCTGCTGCGGCACTTTGCGATCTGATGAGTATCTTTATGTTCGGTGATGGCCCGCCGCCATAATCCTCTCTCCATACGGTCGAAGCGAACCATCTGGGCCAACGTGTCGATAGAGGGTCTGACGTGAAATACCAAGCTCCGCGCATAGATCGGTAACACTCGCGTCCGGCCGTCCCATTGATGATTGAGCAAAGCGGATTTTGGCGGGCGTCATTATGCTTTTTCGACCGCCTAGACGGCCGCGAGATCGAGCTGACGCCAATCCGGCTAGCGTTCTCTCACGGATCAACTCGCGTTCGAACTCGGCCAAGGTTGCAAAAATGCCGAACATGAGCTTTCCCTGCGCTGTCGAGGTATCGAACTGACCGTGTCCTGTCAAAACACGTAGGCCGACTCCGCGACGGCCGAGTTCATCTACGACTGTGACGAGGTGCTTGAGATCGCGACCCAAGCGATCAATTTTCCATACGACAAGAGTGTCTCCGGATCGGAGAGCTTTGAGGCAACCCTCTAGGCCAAGTCGATCGTCTCTTTTGCCTGAAGCTTTATCATCGTAGATCATTTCGCGACTAACGCCCGCGGCCAACAGAGCATCTCTCTGTAAATCTAGCGATTGAGTTCCATCAGCTTTCGATACTCGCGCGTATCCGATTAGCTCGCCCATCCTCATCCTCCTGTTTCACAAACGACCGTTTGTGACACAAGTCTGATTCACTGGAATTGTCGGCGCAACATGTCGCAATTCTCGTCTCGAAATCTATGTATCGATAACGGTCAACTTGATTTGGAACTTTGACGGAAGCAACAGTCGGCGAGTATGAAACTGCTCGCGAGATAGGAACTTGGTGGTTTGCACTTGCAGTTGTATTTTTCAAGCTATCTGCGAAAGCGCACCCTAGGCGCGAAACCAAAACCTCATCGGAAGCTCGTACAAGCCCGTTGTGAGTGCTGGCGGTATCTTTGCGCCCACGGAAAATCTAGAGAACGCGGACTGGCTGATGGTTATCTTTCAGGGTCTCGGTCTCAAAACTTCCCCTGGTTCACCTATTGCTGCTTCGTCATCGACTAGTTCCAAAGCGTCAGCACGAGCGTACCGATCCCAGCACGCAAGTATGTCGGCCTCGCATGAGCTTGCCGACTTTGCGCGCCGAAGTTCGAGATAGTCGCCGTCTTCGATGCGGTTTGCTGCCCAGACCCTTGTTTCATGATTGGCAATTCTCGCCAGCAATGCCCCCGCCGCCATCCTACCCAGCCGTCCGGGACGAGATAGATCCCGCATAAGTCTTTCAAGCGAAGGTCGATGATCGTAGCCCCACTGATCGTATGTTCGCGGCCTCGGTGGGCATGGTCCGCCACGCTCGTAAATATTAGGGTGTTCCTCCTCGTCGCTCGGAGCCGTTTCCGCAGGCGGTAATACAACTCGGCTTCTCGCCCCGATCGTTTCAAATAGCGTAACGAACATGTTCATGACGGTGCTAGTCGCCATGATCGCAAGAAGCCAAAGCCAGTCGAAGGGATTGGAGCTTCTTTTGCGAGGTATGCTCCGGAACGGCTTTCTTCGTTTCCTTTTGCGAGTTTTCTCTTCTTCGCTCATCGCCGCCCCCCTATTTCACAGCCTTGGTTTCGGATTCATTCTGGGTGAAGTTTCTGTCCGTCGATAGCGAGATAGAACGGCTCGCAGCCGATCTCGCTCAATCAAGACTTCTTCAAGGCGCGCTTGAAGTCGTCCAAGGGTTGTTTCGGTCTTGCGGCGCTGGTCTCGCTCTGTTCGCTCTTGTACGATGGCACGATCACGAGCAGCGGTTATGGCGGAGACGCGTTCCGCAGCGGATGCATTGATCTGCGATTCAAGTGCTTCGCGTATTTGCGACCGTCGAAGACCATCAAAGAGTGCGCGAACCCAACTTCCGAAGCCTGAAAAGTGCCGCCAATAATCTTGGATATTTGTGGCTTCCGTCCGAGCTTTTTCGATGATGTCGTTTGCAACGGAATGTGCCCTGGTAATCAACACTTCGGCGTTCACGATCGTCTCTTCGGCTTTCTGTTCGGCCGCGCTGACCTCTGCCTTTGCCGCTTTCACCTTATTTCTGGCTTCGCCAAGGACTACCGCTGCTCTCTGCGAAGCTGCTGCGACCGCAGCTTGCGCGGTCTGCTCGGCTTTCCATGCTGACCGGGTGAGCCTGCGGCGGCTTGGGCCTATGCGCGATAGACCGCAAGGTAGGCCAACGGCCTGCCAATAAGCGGTTTGCCACTCTCTCATTGCCTGTCGGTAGGCGACGTCTCCCCGTTTGTTTGCATTCATCCTGTCCTCATCAGGTGCGCGCAAAGCCATGGCGTCGGCTTTGGCTTTCGCTCCTGGATGCAGCCGAGCAGCCCGCATCTCCGAATCGTCTGGAAGAATGAAGCCGTGAAGGTGAGGATGTCCTTCATCGACATGCCTCACGATGGAAACCAAATTTTCTCCAAATTGTTCCTGAAGCCACGCGATGGTTTTTCTCTCCCAGTCCGCCACTACTTGGTTCGTCCAAGGAGATTGTTCGCTCATTGTTGCAGGATGCGAAGCAACCACGGTCATCAATGTATTTTGGTCTTTGCGAATTGAGCGCACATGCCCTGTTTTGATCGCAGTTTTTGCCTCTGAGGCTCGGCGATCGTGCGCGGCGCGCACGGCCTCAATATTCATGCCGAAAACAGTCTGCGGTGGGACAGGCATGGATACATGCTGGCAGCTGTCCGAGTGTCGTGCTGCCTCATCAAAAACCCAAGTCGTCCCTCGCCCCTCCCGGCCAGCTCTGGAGTACATCTCGATATGGATGAATTGATAGCCGCCCATGTTCCCCTCAGGAACAATTATTCCCTATCGGCGAAGCTCAGGCAAGCGTTATTGAAAGTATTAGTGACCGACTAATGCTTGCAAGCAAGTGTCGGCGCCTTTGGCGAAGATTCTACAACTGCAGCGGTATACGCGGCGAGGCAAAGTTCGCCGTGTATACAGACGGTGGTCCTAGGATTTTAGCCAGGGGTTATAACTTCGTTTATTGCTTCTACGAGCAGGTCGTTCCATGCGTTGAGAATGGCGGCCTTGTCCTGCATGTTGGGATCGAGATCATAAACGGTTGCATCTAGTCCCTGCCGTCCTTCGTCGGAGCGAGTGACAAGAGCAATGGTTGTTGTCGGCTGTAAGTCTAGGTCGCGCAGTCTGGACTTCATATGCGTGACGAACGCCCGGCGGAGATCATGCGTTGCCAGCCATGGCGCGTCTCTTAGCCCATCTTCCGATGTCCGGAGGTCCAGCAAGACCTGTGAAATCGTGCGGGCGGCCATATGGGTATCGCCTTTGTCCCCGGCCCGGCGAAGCCGTTGTTGTGGGAAAAGCCATCGTCCTTCACGTGACCCAGCCTTTATTCGCTCAATCATATCGCGAGCGAGCGAGGGCAGGGGAAGCGGGCGTGTTTTCCGAGACTTTTCCGCATATGTCGGTATCTCCCACACCAAGTATTTCTCGGTTTCAACGACGCGATGCCGCTCCGCTTTCGCAACGGTCAGGCGTCGTTGTCCGGTCAGCATTTGGAGCCCAATTGCGAGGGCTGCTTGCTGGTTTGGATATCGCGGCAGGGCAAGGAGAATATGCGCCAACTCCTGAAGCGTAAGTGCCCGCGGAGCAATCGAGCGCTCTTCAAAAGGGTCAGCCCAGTCATCTTTTCTCGCGGAATCCGGCGGGTTGGGCGAGCCTTTCATGGTAACGCCAAGAGTGGGATCACTCCGGACGCCCGTTACCTCTGCATGTTCGATAGCCCATGCAAAACAAGATTTTAGGGCGGCAAGTGTTAGGCGGGCTTGGTCCCGTTTGCCTCGCTGGGCTATGGAGTTTCGAACAGCTCGAATGTCATCTGAACTGATTTCGGTTACCGGCTTTCCGGCTAGCCGAACGAAGTCGTCGCGCAGCTTTGAATCCTTCACAAATGCCAAGGCTGAGCGGTATCCGCGATGCGTGTCGTCGCTCAGCGTTGTCACCGATCTCATAAGATATGTGTCGCGCAATTTTTCCCATCGCCAGATGCGCCCTGCATTGACGGCCTCAACAGTGGTTGCTTTGTCGACGTCTCTTTGCAGGATTGCCGTTCTCAGCCAGTCTCGAATCCTACTATCAGGTAGGGCACGGGCATGGCCCACGAATTTCCGAAGCATTGGGATGTCTTCGAAGCCAAATGCACCGATATCGGCCAGACCAACTTTCAAAGTCTTTGTTTTGAAATACCAGGTCGCTTTACCTGATTGCGATCGGATGCTGAGCCCCGTTTGTCCAGTGTCATTCAGCCACATGTCCTCGCGGCGTTCAGCGGCCTTGATGGCCTTCTTGATCGATCTCTCGTTCAAAAACTCGGACGGCATTTTTTCATCCTCAAGGATTGGGTGGCCTAAGCATCAGATCGAATCCGATTTGGGCCAGTTCTAGGCCACCCTCAGGCCACCGATGCGTCAGATTTATCCCTGTGCCCTTGGGATGGCCAGCCCTTTGATAAAGAAATGTCGTTCTTCAAACGCTTTGAATATCAATGAGGTTAATAATATTGGATTATCAGATCGAATCCGTTCGGCGAACGGATTCGGTGGCCTGAATCGGCTAACTCTTAATCAGCGGGTCTACGGTTCGATCCCGTACGCGCCCACCACTTTTCCCTTTCAGGCCTGAAATTGTTGAAACCGCCCCTCCGGGGACCGGTCGTAGCTCCTCACTGCAATGACGGCGTGATGCCCTCGGCGGCGGCCATGCAGGCTTCCTCGCAGCGTCGGCAGGCGTCGGCGCAGACCTGGCAGTGCTCGTGCATCGAGGCGTGGCGGCCGCATTCGGCGCCACAGGCGCGGCAGGCTTCGCGACAGGCGAGAAGGACCGCCTTCAGCACGGCGTCGTTGGTTCCGGTGCGGCGCGAGGCGATGGCCGCCGTTGCCGCGCAGAGGTCGGCGCAGTCGAGGTTGAGGCGGATGCACTGACGCAGCTCGGCGACGTGCGCCTCGCCGAGGCAGGCGTCGGCGCAGGAGGTGCAAGTCTGCGCGCAGTCGAGGCATTCCTCGATCGAGCGGAGCAGGTCCGTGTTGACGGGACCGTTCAGGGCGGGATGGGTGCGGATCATCGCTTCGGCGTGCATGTCGACCTCCAGAGCGGGGATTGGTGTCCGACAACAGCCCCACGGCCGGATTGTTCCCGTCGCCGCCGCATGCGGCCGCGCAGTGCGCCCGTCATGCCGTGGCGTCCGGCAGGGCGGTCATTGCATGCAGCTTTGGTTCCGGCCGTTCTTCTTGGCGACATACATCGAGTTGTCGGCTCTCTGGACGAGGTCCACCGCGAGGTCCTCGGGCGAGAGCACCGACACGCCGACGCTGATGGTGGCGCTCTTGTCGAGCTGCTCGATCCGGTTGTTCTCGGCCGCGAGGCGGATTCGCTCGGCGATCGAGAAGGCCTCATGCCTGTCGGTCTCGACGAGAATGACGGCGAACTCCTCGCCGCCATAGCGGCAGGCGGCATCGGTCGCCCTCAGCCCGTCCTTCAGGACGGTTGCCACCGCCCGCAACACTTCGTCGCCGACGACATGTCCGTGGCGGTCGTTGACCTGCTTGAAGTGATCGATGTCGATGAACAGAAGCGAGAGCGGGCGCTGATAGCGCTGGGCCCGCTGTATCTCCAGATCGAGCCGCTCGTCGAAGGCCCTCCGGTTCAAGAGGCCAGTCAGCGGGTCCGAGTTCACCAGCCGCTCGAGCTCCCGGGTCCTCTGGGCCACCAGCTTCTCCAGCGTTGCGGTCGTCTCCTTCATCGCCGTGATGTCGGTGTCGGCGCCGATGAGGCCGACAAACCTGTCCTCGTCGAGGCGCGGCATGACCTTTTCGAGCACCCACTTGAGATGCCCGCCCTTGGCGTGAATCCGGTACTCGATCGTGCCGGCATCGTGCTTGCGCAGCCTCTCGTCGAGAAAGGCGCGGTAGCGCTCCCGGTCGTCGGGGGGCAGGAACAGGCTCCAGTCCGCGGCCTTCATGTCGGCTTCGGAGAGGCCCATGAACTCGGACCACTCGCGGTTGACGAACTCGCGGGCGCCTGAAATGCCGGCAAACCACAGCATCGTGGGGGCCTGCTCGGCCAACTGGCGGAAGCGGCGCTCGGACTCGTTGAGTGCGGCGATCAGGATTTCCTGAACCGAAAGCGAAGGGCCTTCTTCGTCGCTCCGTTCCGGCAGCCCATGAACCATCCGGTGGTCGAGCTTGAGGATGTGGGTGACCAGCCAGTTGACGAGGAAGTTGAGGATCTCGTTGACCGCTTCGGCCTGCTCGAGGTCGGACTTGGCGGCGATCGCCTGAACCCGGGTGTGGAACGCCCGATGCGCGCAGATGTGCTGGTGTTTCTTCGCAGCACTCAGCGACGAGCGGCACATCAGCTTCTCTTCGTCGCAGAAGTGCGTGTTGGCATAGTCGATCAGTTCGCCCAAGAGGGCCGGCGCTTCCGGCAGGGATCCCTGGCCCGAGACCGCATCGGCGATGTTGTTCGTCAGCTCGAACAGCCGCTTGTGCTGGCTGTCGATCTGAACGTTTCCGGTCTCCAGATGCGTGTTCCAGTAGAAGAGTGCCATGCGTCTTTCCGGCCTTCGTGCCCTGGGTTGTCGTCCATCGCCATTTATCACGAGGACCACGGGCGCTTTCCATTTAGCCTTTAGGCGTTTTGCGGCCAGAAACGACCGACCAGCTTGCTCGCCTCGCGCAACCATAGCACCGAGCTCGCCACGGCGGCGCAGAACAGCCAGTCGGTTGCGCTGAGACTGGTGGTCGAGAAGGCGCTTTGCAGGATTGGGGTGTAGATGACGGCGGCGTGCAGGGCGACGGACAGGCCGACGGCCGCCCAGAGCCAGCGGTTGGCGAACAGGCCGTGGAAGGCGCTCGCGTGGTCGGAGCGGGCGTTGAACACGTTGAACAGCTGGAACAGCGTCAGCGTGGTGAAGGCCATGGTCTGGGCGTAGACGATCGTGCCGCTGCCTTCGATGAAGCCGCCGGGCAGGGAGGCGTCGAGCACCGCCAGCGTGCCGACGGCCATCACCAGGCCGACGAACAGGATGCCCACCCACATGGCCGGGGTTATGACGCGTTCTCCCCGTGGGCGCGGCGGCTGCCGCATGACGCGGTCGTCCGCCGGGTCGACGCCGAGCGCCAGCGCCGGCGCGCCGTCGGTCACGAGGTTGATCCAGAGAATCTGCGTGGCGAGGAGCGGCAGCACGAAGCCGCCTCCGCCCGCCGCCATCAGGCCGATGGCGTCTGCCAGCAGCACGCCGAAGAACATCGTCATCACCTCGCCGATGTTGGACGACAGCAGGTAACGCAGGAACTTGCGGATGTTGGCGTAGATGGCGCGGCCTTCCTCCACCGCCGCGACGATGGAGGCGAAATTGTCGTCGGCGAGCACGATGTCGGCCGACTGCTTGGAGACGTCGGTTCCGGTGATGCCCATGGCGATGCCGATATCGGCCGACTTGAGGGCAGGGGCATCGTTGACGCCGTCGCCGGTCATGGCGACCGTCTTGCGGTGGCGCTGCAACGCCCTGACGATGCGCAGCTTGTGCTCGGGGCTGACGCGCGCGAACACCGACACGTCGCGCACGGTCTCGTCGAGCGCGTCCTCGCTCATCGCCTCCAGCTCGCTGCCGGTGACGGCCCGGCCGTCGGACAGGCCGAGCTCGGCGGCAATGACGGAAGCGGTGGCCGGGTGGTCGCCGGTGATCATGATAGGGCGGATGCCCGCTGCCTTGGCCCTGATGATGGCGGCCTTGGCTTCGTCTCGCGGCGGGTCGATCATGCCGACGAGGCCGAGAAAGACGAGGTCGCGCTCGACGCCGTCGTCGAAGGGGGCCGTTGGCGCGTCGTTCTGGTCCAGCGTCCGGAAGGCCAGGCCGAGCGTCCTCAGCGCCTCGCCGGCCAGGCTGTCGTTGACGGCGGCGATCTCCTCGCGCCGGGCCTCCGACAGCGGTCGAGCCTCTCCGCCCACCAGCTCGTGCGAGCAACGGTCGAGCAGCACGTCGGGCGCGCCCTTGGTGAGCAGTCTGAGCCGGCCCGGCTTGTCGTGGTCGGCGTGGACCGTGCTCATCAGCTTGCGTTCGGAGGAGAAGGGCACCTCGCCGACACGGTCGAAGCGGGCGTCAAGCGTTTCCCGATCGAGCCCGGCCTTGCGGGCGGCGACGATCAGCGCGCCCTCGGTGGGGTCGCCCTGGACCGACCAGCGGCCGTCCTTTTCCACCAGCACGGCATTGTTGGCGCGGTCGGCCACCGTGAGGGCGCGCAAGGTTTCGGCGAGGTGGTCGCCGCCGAGGGCGTCGCCGTTGTCGCCGCCGAGTTCGCCGTCCGGGGCATAGCCGGTTCCGCCGAACGTCGCCCGCCCGCTGGCGGTGGCGACCACGCGCACCGTCATCTCGTTTCGGGTGAGGGTTCCCGTCTTGTCGGAGGCGACGACGTTGGCCGACCCCAGCGTTTCGACGGCGGCGAGGTGACGGACGATGGCGTTGCGCTTGGCCATCCGCTGGACGCCGATGGAGAGAACCGCCGTCACGATCGCCGGCAGGCCCTCGGGAATGGCCGCCACCGCCAGGGCCACGCCCAGGATCAGCACGTCGAAGATCGCCGACAGGCCGTGCACGTCCTCGACGAGCAGGATGGTCGCGATCATCACGACGGCGATCGCCACCACGACGACGCCCAGGAGGCGGCCGACCTTGTCGAGCTCCCGCTGCAGCGGCGTGGTTTCCTCCGGCGCGTCGGCCAGCATGCCGGCGATGCGGCCGATCTCCGTGCGCATGCCGGTCGCCACCACGACGGCGCGGCCGCGCCCGTAGGTGGCCGCCGTGCCGGAGAAGATCATGTTGTTGCGGTCGCCGATCGGCCTGTCCGAGGGAAGCGGCGCCACGGCCTTGGCCACCGGCAGGCTTTCGCCGGTGAGCGGGGCTTCCGCCATCTGAAGCGAGACGGCCTCGATCAGCCGTGCGTCGGCCGGGACCGTGTCGCCCTCCTCGATGAGGATGACGTCGCCGGGCACGATCTCGGTCGCCAGCACGCTTTGGCGCTTGCCGTCGCGCAGGACGTTGGCATGCGCCGCCGACATCTCCTGCAAGGCGGCCACGGCCTGCTCGGCGCGGGCCTCCTGGATGTAGCCCATGATGGCGTTGAGGATGACGATGGCGAAGATTGCCATGGCCTCGAAGGGCAGGGCGGAGTCGCGTTCGAAAAACCAGAGGCCGGCTGATACCAGCGCGGCGACGAGCAGCAGGGCGACCAGAACGTTGGCAAACTGCGCCAGGAACTTCTTCCAGGCGGGCGTCGGGCTTTCGGCGGCGAGGGCGTTCGGGCCGACCTCGTCGAGCCGCTTCCGGGCGTCCCGCTGGGTCAGGCCGTTGCGCGCGTCGGTGCCGAGCGAGGCGACAACGTCGTCGGCCGTGTGCCGGTGGGGGGCGTCCGCTTCGGTTCGTGACATCGCGCTGTCCATCCCTAGGGTTCTCAAGACGCCGCTCCGGACGCAAAACCGGTCCCCACTCCGGGTTCCGTTCCGGTTCATCAGGCGCCGGTCGTGCACTCCTATGAGGGATATGGCCGGTGGTGGCCGTGGTTTCCAGTGCGGGTATCAGAAGACGGACAATGGCGATGGACAAAGCAAAGCCCCCCGCGCTGTCGGCGCGAGGGGTGGTTTTTCGTATTCGTGGAGGTGTTGGTGCGTCAGGCGGCCTTGAGGCTTTCGATGAACGCCTCGACCTCGCGGCGCAGCGACGCCGAGTTGCCGTTCAGGGCGTCCGACAGGCTCATCAGTTGAGTGGCGGCGGCGCCGGTCATCTCGGCGGCGGTGCCGACGCCGGCGATATTGTGGTTGACGGCGGCGGTGCCCTGCGCAGCGCGCTGGGTGTTCTGGGCGATCTCGGCGGTGGCCGCACCTTGCTCTTCGACGGCACCGGCGATCGCTTCGGAGGCATGCTGGATGGTGTCGATGGTCTTGACGATCCTGGAGATCGACTCGACGGCGACATCGGTG
>Ga0206116_1000989_pt1 | contig 18937 bp, 18 predicted proteins | sample 3A1Ametagenome_FD_178000 | JGI IMG/M metagenome (GOLD analysis project Ga0206116, IMG submission 178000) | Enriched microbial communities from leaf-cutter ant dump, University of Wisconsin, Madison, United States - 3A1A | ecosystem: Environmental > Terrestrial > Nest > Insects nest > Nest dump...
GCGGTCGATGAAGCCGGTCGTCTCCAGCTCTCGTTCCATCGCGCGCACCCAGCGCTCAGCGTCCTCCTTGTACGAGAAGGTTCGTGACTGTGCAGGAAAACCACGGCGCCTGACCTTGGCTTGCCACTGCAGCTCTCCGCGTTTTGTGATCGTACCCACCGGCCCGTGTCCCCGAATTGTCCCAAATAATGGATTTCATGGTACAACACATTGATTTTATTGACAATAAAAAGGCGTTCGGGACGTAGAGGCCGGAGGTTCGAATCCTCTCACCCCGACCAGACAAAAATGGAAAAACCCAAGCGGATCAACCACTTGGGCTTTTTGCTTTGAATCGGCATGAATGCCGATTCAAAGCAAATTGTTTCTATCATCGCACCAAGGTTATCCCCCGCGATCTGTGAATTAACGATAGTCAATGCATCGGCTCACCAAGCCGCCGGCTCGCCCTCGATATCGCGTAGTTCACGAGGCAGTAAAGCGCCGCTACGACGAGGTACACGGGCACCAGCGCGTGGTAGTTGGCGATGAGCACCTTGGCGTTCTGCATCAGTTCGCCGTAGGTGACGACGTAGCCGAAGGTGGTGTCCTTGACCACGATGACCAGTTGCGCGACCAGCGCCGGGACGATATAGCGCAAGGCCTGCGGAAAGACGACGTGGAAGAAAACCTGGGCCTCGGTCAGCCCCAGGCTGCGCGCGGCATCGGCCTGCCCGCGCGGAACGGCAAGCACGCCCGCGCGGTAGACCTCGGCCACCACGGCGGCGGTGGAGAGGCCGATGGGCAGGGTCAGCATCCAGTAGGTGCTCAGCTTGACGCCGGCCGACGGAAGCACCAGAAAGCACACGTAGATGAGCAGCAGCGTCGGCGTACCGCGCAGGAACTCGATGGCCGCGATGCTCGGCCAGCGCACGAGCCGCGTCCGCGCCAGGCGCCCTACCAGCAGCACCAGCCCGAGGGTCAGCGCGATGACGGCGGCCATGGCCGACGATGCCAGCGTGCCGAGCAGTCCTTTGCCCAGGAAGGCCCAGGTCGTCGGCCAGGCGAAGAACGCCCAGAACCGGGCGTCGAGCTGCCCCGCGGAATGGAACTGGAACACGATGCCCCCGGCCAGCAGGAGCAGCACGGCCGCCGCCGCCACGCTCGCCACCCGTGCAACGACGCGGGCCCGGGGGCTTGGCGCACCGAACAGAATGTCTTCCAGGGGGCGGCTCATCGCAGTATCCGCAGCTTCTTTTCCAGGGCGGCGCCCGCCCAGGCGATGAGCAGCCCCGTCGCCACGTACATCGCAGCGGCCACCGCGAACGCGGCCATGCCTGCGGCGGAGTCGTTGGCGACCTTGGACACGAGCGAGGTGAGTTCGCGGCCCGGATACGGCACCTGCGACGCCAGCGAGGTCGACAGCATCAGCGCGATGAGCAGCGAGGTCATCGGCTGCACCACCACGCGCAGCGCCTGCGGCAGCACCACGACCGTGACGATGCGCATCGGCCGCATGCCCAGACTGAGCGCGGCCTCGATCTGGCCGCCGGGGATGGTGTTGATGCCCGTGCGCAGGTAGTCCGCCGTGAACGCGGAGCAGACCAGCGCCAGCGTCAGGATCACGCTGGGTTCATAGTCGATCACGACATTGAGATCGGGCAGCGCGAACACGATGAAGATCAGAAGCGCCACGCTGGGAATGTTGCGGAAGATCTCGACGTAGCCCGTCAAAACAAAGCGCAGCGGCGGCAGCGGCAGGAGCCGCAGCACCGTCACGGCCACGCCCAGCAGAAAGCCGGGCACGAACGACACGGCCGTGAGTTTCCAGGTCAGCAAAAGGGCTTGCCCGAAGGCAGGCCCATAGCCGGACAGCAGCCTGGAGACCTCGCCCATCGCTTATGGGAGGGCAGGCGGCGTCGGAACAGCCGTGCTGCCGGTGCGCTGCCCGATGGAAATCGTCCAGAGCTTGGCCCAGGTGCCGTCGGCCTCCAGCTTCTTCAGGAAGGCATTGACGAAGGCCACGCCGTCCGAGCCCTTGGGCAGCCCGACGCCGTAGGGGTCTTGCGCCCCAAAGGACGCGCCCGCCAGCCGCGCGTCTCCGGTGCCGAGGCTCAGGGCGTTGAGCAGCAGCGTGTGGTCGGTCACGTAGGCGTCCACGCGCCCCTGGCGCAGGGAATCGAGTGCTTCCTGGTGCGTCTGGAACTCCTGCACGGCAGCCTTGGGCGCGTACTGCGCCAGGATCGCGGGCCCCGTGGAGCCAGCCTGCGTGGCGACCTTCTTGCCGGCCAGATCGTTGTACGACTGGATCGTTTTGTTGCTCGCCTTGACCAGCACCCCGGCCTGCGAGGTGTAGTACGGACCGGCGAACGAAATTTTCTCGGCGCGGGCGGGGGTGATGGAGTAGGTGGCGAACACCATGTCCACCTGGTCGTTCACGAGCACCTGCTCGCGCGTGGACGAGGTCACCTGTGTGAACTGGTACTTGGCTCCGTCGCCCAGGATGTAGCGCGTGATGAGCTGGGCCAGGCCCGCGTCGAAGCCGCGCGTCTTGCCGTCCTTCTCATTGAGCAGCGAGAACAGATTCGAGGTCTGCGTGCCGCCCAGGCGCAGCTTGCCGGCCTGCTTGATCTTGCTGGCCCAGGTGCTCGACGCGATGGTCGCGGCGTCGGCGACGGGGCCCTGCGCGACCAGCGCGTCGAACGCCGCCGCATCAATGGGCGTGCCCTGCGCGAACACCGCCCCCCCGGTCACGAGCGCCAGGGCCGCCACGGTGGATTTCAGAATGGATTTGATCGACATGTGATCCTCTTGGATGGTCTGTGACGGAAATCAATATATCGCAGCTATGGAATGGCGCGGGCGGCACGACCGATCCGCCTCTCGTCGTGCGCTCGGCACGACTACCACGCCGTTGATGGCAAGCTGGGCAAGATCAAACGCGGCAGCGAGACCGTCCAATGGTGGCAGCCCTTCCAGGAGCTGGAGGGTGTAGGCACCTGGTCATGGCGGGGTGCACCCAAGAGCGTGGCGGCATCTTTGCGCGACATGGCGGACGACAAGGACGGTGATAGCTTTGCTCTCCGGCGGACAATACAAGGTTGGCTGCGCCAGTCAACTTCAGCGATCCCCCCTGAAGCAAACAACACCCTGCACCCTGCGTTTACCGCGCGCGGCTTGCGTTCTTTGCAACGCAGTCAGCCCCCCATTCCTGTACAGGCCATGACCAATCGGCGATGATAGGAAGGTTCCCTATTCAGACAAGTTCGAACGGTACATGGCAACCATAGATACCACACAGACAGATACGTCGGCAATTGCATTGCCCGGCTTGGCACGCGCGTTGATGACCACAGGAAAGCTGGGGCAAAAGAGCGCCGAGGAAATTTACAAAAAATCACAAACAAGCCGTACCAGTTTCATCGCCGAGCTTATTTCTTCCGGCGCCATCACTGCCAGCGATCTGGCACATACGGTTTCTTCGGTTTTTGGCGCTCCACTGCTGGATCTGGGTGCCGTTGACCCACATCGCCTGCCCAAGGACTTGCTTGATACCAAACTATGCAATGCCTATTGCGTCGTTGCGCTCCACAAGAGGAATAATCGACTGATAGTTGCAACAGCCGATCCAACGAATCAGGAAGCCGCCGAAAAAATCAAGTTCACGACACAGATGGGCGTGGACTGGATCATTGCCGAATACGATAAGCTGATAAAGCTCGTTGAAACATCGTCAAAAGGTGTTAGCGAATCACTGGAGAGCATTACCAGTGGCGGGGATTTTGAATTTGGCGAAATATCCATAGACGATGCACCAGAAGAAGCAGAGGCTGCAGTCACAGAAGTCGAAGATGCGCCAATCGTCAAGTTCCTGCACAAGATGCTGCTGGACGCGTTCAACATGCGCGCATCAGATTTGCACTTTGAGCCCTATGAGCATAGCTACCGCGTTCGATTTCGTATCGATGGAGAATTGCGCGAGATAGCATCTCCTCCTATTGCCATCAAAGACAAGCTCGCATCTCGCATCAAGGTCATCTCGCGCCTGGACATATCGGAAAAGCGGGTACCGCAAGATGGGCGCATGAAACTCAAGGTTGGCCCTGACAGGGTCATCGATTTTCGCGTCAGCACCTTACCAACGCTGTTCGGCGAAAAGATCGTTATCCGTATTCTGGATCCGAGCAGCGCAAAACTGGGGATCGACGCCTTGGGGTATGAACCCATCGAAAAAGAACGGCTGCTCCAGGCTATCGGCCGGCCATATGGCATGATTCTCGTTACCGGCCCTACAGGCTCGGGCAAGACTGTTTCGCTTTATACATGCCTCAACCTGCTTAACAAGCCTGGCGTCAATATCGCAACAGCCGAAGATCCTTCTGAAATCAATCTTCCCGGCGTCAATCAGGTTAATGTCAATGAAAAGGCTGGTCTTACCTTTGCCGCTGCGCTGAAATCATTTTTGCGTCAAGATCCAGATATCATCATGGTTGGTGAAATTCGGGATCTGGAAACTGCCGATATATCTATCAAGGCAGCACAGACCGGCCATTTGGTTCTTTCCACATTACACACCAACGATGCGCCGACCACGCTGACACGCATGCGCAACATGGGCATCGCGCCCTTCAACATCGCATCCAGCGTGATCTTGATCACCGCGCAGCGTCTGGCACGCCGCTTGTGCCCCAACTGTAAGGCGCCCGCAGACATTCCACATGAAAACCTGCTGGAAGCAGGTTACAAGGAAGAAGAAATCGACGGGAGTTGGGTCACCTATCGCCCTGTGGGCTGTTCATCCTGCAACAATGGCTATAAGGGTCGGGTCGGGATTTACCAGGTCATGCCAATTTCAGAGGAAATTCAACGCATTATTCTGCGCGATGGAAGCGCTCTGGAAATTGCCGAGCAAGCCCGTCTCGAAGGTGTACGCTCACTGCGTGAATCGGGTTTATATAAAGCCAAGATCGGATTGACCTCACTGGAAGAAGTTCTGGCTGTCACCAACGAATAAACATTCAAAGAGGGGCAACATGGCTACTGCAGCATCAAAGAATATTAAGGATTTCGTATTCGAATGGGAAGGCAAGGATCGAAGCGGCAAGATCGTTCGCGGGGAAGTACGCGCTTCTGGTGAGAATCAAGTCAAAGCAACCTTGCGGCGTCAAGGCGTACTACCCACGAAGATAAAAAAACGCCGAATGAGCACCGGCAAGAAAATCAAACCCAAGGATATTGCCCTTTTCACACGACAGATGGCCACGATGATGAAGGCTGGCGTGCCTTTGCTTCAATCCTTTGACATCGTTGGGCGCGGCAATACCAATCCGAGTGTTACAAAATTATTAAATGACATCCGAACCGATGTCGAGACAGGTACTTCGCTCAATGCAGCATTCCGCAAGTACCCAATGTACTTCGATAGCCTGTATTGCAATCTTGTCGAAGCAGGCGAGGCCGCTGGTATTCTAGAAGCCCTTCTAGATCGCTTGGCAACATACATGGAGAAGACGGAAGCCATTAAATCGAAAATCCGTTCGGCTCTGATGTATCCCATTTCAGTAATCATCGTCGCCTTTGTCGTCGTCACGATCATCATGATTTTCGTCATTCCTGCTTTCAAGGAAGTATTTGCAAATTTTGGCGCAGATCTGCCTGCACCAACACTCTTTGTGATGGCAATCAGTGATATTTTCGTTAAATACTGGTGGCTGATCTTTGGTGTAATCGCTGGTGGTTTCTATTTCTTTATGCAGGCGTGGAAGCGCAGCGAGAAAATGCAGCGATCCATGGACAGATTCCTGTTGAAGATGCCGATCTTTGGCGCATTGATCGACAAGTCCTGCGTGGCGCGTTGGACACGCACGCTTGCCACAATGTTTGCGGCTGGCGTCCCCCTAGTCGAAGCATTGGATTCGGTGGGTGGAGCCTCGGGCAACTCGGTCTACGCTGTTGCCACGGAAAAGATCCAGCAGGAAGTATCGACCGGCACCAGCCTGACGGCGGCCATGGGTAACGCAAACGTCTTTCCGTCGATGGTGCTGCAAATGTGCGCCATCGGAGAGGAGTCAGGCTCTATAGACCACATGCTGGGCAAAGCTGCCGATTTTTATGAGGCGGAGGTGGACGAAATGGTGGCGGGCCTGTCCAGTCTGATGGAGCCCATCATCATCGTGTTCCTGGGTACCATCATCGGCGGCATCGTCGTCTCCATGTACCTGCCTATCTTCAAGCTGGGTCAGGTCGTCTGATGGTCGGGTCGGAGACGCTGGATGCCTCGATCATGGGTGTCATGGGCTTGTTGATTGGCAGTTTTCTCAATGTAGTGATTCATCGCCTGCCGCGGATGATGGAGCGCCAATGGGAAACGGAGTGCCGGCAATACGCCAGCGAGGCAGGCCTTTTGAATGAGGTGAGTATCTCTTCCAATACAAGCAGTACTTTCAACCTGTGGGCCCCTCGTTCCCGTTGCCCGGATTGCGGGCATGAGATACGCTGGTTTGAGAACATCCCTGTGCTGAGCTACGTCGCCTTACGCGGGCGCTGCTCGCAATGCAAGGCGCGCATTAGCCCGCGCTATCCAGCGGTAGAACTGGTCACAGGAGCCCTGTTCTTCATTTGCGCCCAGAAGTGGGGGTGGACACCGGCTACACTCATGTGGTCTGGCTTCTCTGCTGCCCTACTCTCGCTGGCTTGCATAGACTGGGACACTACGCTGCTACCAGACGATATTACCTTGCCGCTGCTCTGGGCCGGCCTATTAGGTGCAACCCTGCATTGGATCGCTACCCCCTTGCCATCTGCGGTGCTCGGCGCCATCGCCGGCTACCTATCTCTATGGATCGTGTATTGGGGATTCAAGCTGGCAACGGGCAAGGAAGGCATGGGTTACGGCGATTTCAAGCTATTTGCAGCCCTCGGCGCCTGGTTTGGTTGGCAGGCCTTAGTGCCGATCATCTTGCTGGCTTCAGTGATTGGCGCCGTAATCGGTATTGCCATGAAACTCACCAGCAATCTGCGCGGTGGTAAATACGTGCCGTTCGGCCCCTTTCTGGCAGGAGGTGGCTTCGCCGCCATGCTATGGGGGCCTGAAAGCGTCATGCGACACATTCTTTCCATGCTGAGCCTTTGAATGTCCGTTGGCTGCATCAGGCTGGGGGTAACCGGCGGAATAGGTAGTGGTAAAAGCACTTTTTCCTCCATGCTGCAACGCCATGGTGCGACTCTTATCGACGCGGACGCAATAGCTCGCGCGACAACGCAGCCCGGCGGCAGCGCAATACCTGCCATACAGCAGGTATTCGGTACTGATTTCATCGGCCATGATGGCGCCTTGAACCGGGATCGGATGCGCGCCTTGGCGTTCACGGACGCAGGGGCTCGTACGCGCCTGCAGGAAATCATCCACCCATTGGTGCATGCAACCATCGAACAGGCCGAAGCGGCCGCATGTGCAGCAGGTCAGCAGCTTATTGCGCTGGACATCCCTTTACTGACGGAGTCGGCTCACTGGCCCATGAGACTCGATGCAGTATTGGTGGTTGATTGTCTGGAAGACACCCAGGAACGACGCGTACAACAGCGCAACAATTTGCCTGTTGAAACCATTCGTAGCATTATGACAACGCAAAGCAGCCGGGCGATGCGCCGCTCGATGGCCGATATCGTGGTCTTCAACGAAGACATCAGTCTTGCAGAATTGAACATGCGTGCGCAAGAAATAGCAGCATGGTTCGGGCTATGATAAAGCCCCTGTTGTCTGGCATGTGCGACGGCAATCATCCACCCAAGCGTGGTTGCACCCATACCACAGAGCTTCTCAGGAAACTCACCGCGTGATCCTCTACGAATACCCTTTCAACGAACGCCTGAGAACCTATTTGCGACTGGAGCAGCTGTTGCGGCGCCTTGGTGAATTGATGCCGCGCACTCATCCGTTGGATCACCACTACGCGCTGGTCACCATCTTCGAGATCATGGATGTGGCTGCACGCGCCGATCTCAAAGCGGACGTTCTCAAGGATCTGGAGCGCCACAAGCATCAGCTCGACGCCTATCGCGGCAATCCCGGTATTTCCGAAGTGGCACTCGACGGCATTCTGGAGCAGCTGGAGCAAAACCGTGTTGCACTGACCAGCCAGAACGGCAAGGCGGGGCAGCCCTTGACGGAAAACGACTGGCTCATGAGCATCCGCAGCCGTATGGGCATCCCTGGCGGCACATGCGGCTTCGATCTGCCGGGGTATTACGCCTGGCAGCATCTCCCCGTGCAGCAGCGCCAGACAGATCTGCAGCAATGGACAGTCTCACTCGCGCCGCTGGCCGAATCGGTGCTGCTGCTACTCAGGCTCATGCGCGACGCGGGTGTCCCGCAAAAAGTGGCTGCCGAGCACGGACAGTTTCAGCAAAACCTGCCACAAGGGCGCAGCTTTCAGCTGCTGCGCCTACGAATCGACCCTGCACTACAACTGATTCCAGAGATCAGCGGCAATCGCCTGATCGTCTCGGTACGGCTGATGCGCCAGGAAGAAGGGGGCCGCTTAACCCCCTGCACCGAAGATGCATCCTTCGAACTCACGCTATGCGCCTGAACACGACAATACCCATGCCTCAGGACACCAGAGGCGACAGCGCAACCAGATACGTTCCCTGCCCCACTTGTGGCAATCCCAGCCTGTTCGCCCCGGCCAACTCGTACCGTCCCTTTTGCTGCTTGCGCTGCCGACAGATTGATCTTGGTGCGTGGGCCAGCGAAGACTTTCGGGTAGCAATACAAACACCGCCACAAGACGAAACATAGGCTCGCCTGCACAGCACATACAGCAAGCTACAAGCGGCGGATTACTCAAAATCCCCGAGGTCGAACCGTTCTCCACGCTCTTGCGCCAGCCATTCCAGCACCGGTAAGGCGCCGGGCAGAAGCGGTCTGACCGACGGCGGCCAGCTCTGCCATTCGATGGTCTGGCCTTCCCGCATCTCGAACTCGCCACTCCAATGCCAAACCTTGCACCAATGCAGGCGCACCAAGGCATGCGGATAATCATGCTCGGTCACTTTCCAGACCGTAGCAGAGCCGATGGTGATACCCAGTTCCTCCAGCAACTCGCGGCGCAAGGCCTGCTCCACGCTCTCGCCCGATTCGATCTTCCCTCCCGGAAATTCCCAATAGCCAGAGCAAGGCTTTCCCTCGGGTCTGGTGGCCAGCAGCATTGCACCGTCTTCGCGCAGCAAGATACCTACGGCCACCTCGGTATGGCGGCGCGGCGCGGCGGCCTCAACCATACCCGCGCCCCGCATAGTCACGCGCAAACTGCCAGGCCACACGCCCCGAGCGCGAACCACGTTCCAGCGCCCAGACCAGCGCTTCGGGCCGCGCCGCTTCGATTTCAGCAGCACCTACACCCAGTGCAGCCAGCCATTGCGCAACAATGGCCAGGTATTCGTCCTGGCTGAACGGATAGAAGCTGACCCACAAGCCAAAACGCTCCGACAGCGAGATCTTTTCTTCGACAACCTCGCCTGGGTGCACCTCGCCATCATCGGTATGGGTATAGCTGAGGTTCTCCTTCATGTACTCGGGCAGCAGGTGACGGCGGTTGCTGGTCGCATAGATCAGCACGTTCGGCGTACCTGCTGCCACGGAGCCGTCGAGGATCGACTTGAGCGCCTTGTAGCCGGACTCGCCCTCCTCGAAACTCAGGTCGTCGCAGTAGATGATGAATTTTTCCGGCCTATCAGCCACCAGGGCAACGATATCCGGCAGATCGGTGATGTCGGCCTTGTCGACTTCGATCAGGCGCAAACCCTGAGGTGCATAGGCATTCAGGCAGGCCTTGATGAGCGAGGACTTGCCGGTACCACGTGCCCCCGTCAGCAGCACATTGTTGGCCGGGCGCCCGGCTACGAACTGCTCGGTATTGCGCCGGATCTTGTCTTTTTGCGCGTCGATCTCCTTCAGATCGGCCAGTCCCAGGCTGGCCAGTTGGCGTACCGGTTCCAGCGCGCCGTGCCCGCCGGCGCGCCGCCGATAGCGCCAAGCCACGGCCTGCGACCAATCGGGGGCGCGCAGCGGCAAGGGCAGCACCGACTCCAGGCGTTCAAGCAACCGTTCGGCACGAATCAGCAGGTTTTCAATATTATTGATCATATTGGCCTGTAAGGCTCATGAATAAAGCGCGAGCAGCTATATATTCAATAACACTCAAGAGCGGTAATCGGCGTTGATGGTCACGTATTCGTGGCTCAGATCACAGGTCCAGACCTGATCCTGTGCTGTACCGCGCCCCAGTTTTACGCGTACCGTAATTTCGCTTTGCTGCATCACGCGCTGGCCGTCTTCCTCCCGGTATGCAGGGTGGCGCCCGCCTTGCGTCGCCACGTGCACATCGTCCAGGTACAGATCGATCCGGGATTGATCCAGATCGGCAATGCCGGCGTAGCCAACAGCTGCCAGGATGCGCCCCAGGTTGGGGTCGCTGGCATAGAAGGCCGTCTTGACCAACGGCGAGTGCGCGATGGCATAAGCCACCTGGCGGCATTCCTCGGCGCTTTGGCCGCCTTCCACGCACACGGTGATGAACTTGGTCGCGCCCTCGCCGTCGCGCACGATGGCCTGCGCCAGTTGCTGCGCCACCTCCAGCAAGGCTGTCTTGAGCACGCCCGCCTCGGCGCTATCCAGGCTGGCGATGGGCGCATTGCCGGCCTGGTGCGTGGCAACCAGGACAAAGGAATCATTCGTCGAGGTATCGCCGTCGATGGTGATGCGGTTGAACGACTGCTCCGCCAGCTCGCGTACCAGCGGCTGCAGCAATGCAGGCGCAATGGCGGCGTCCGTCGCCACGAAACCCAGCATGGTCGCCATGTTCGGGCGAATCATGCCTGCCCCCTTGGAGATTCCCGTTACGGTGACTATGGTGCCACCGATGCTGACCTGGCGGCTCGCTGCCTTGGGCAGGGTGTCCGTCGTCATGATGCCTTCGGCGGCGCGCGCCCAATGCGCAGGCTGCGCATCCGCCAGCGCAGCGGGCAGGCCTGCGGCAATGCGCTCGATCGGCAAGGTTTCCATGATCACGCCAGTGGAAAACGGCAGCACCTGCGCCGGCGCAACGCCCAACTCTGCCGCCAGCGTTGCACAGGTGGAGCGGGCACGCGCCAAGCCATCGGCCCCCGTGCCCGCGTTGGCGTTGCCGGTATTGACGACCATGGCGCGAATCGACTGGCCGCCAGCCAGATGCTCACGGCAAACCTGCACCGGGGCCGCGCAGAAGCGGTTGCTGGTGAATACACCAGCCACCGTGGCGCCCTCGTCGAGCAGGAATACCGTCAGATCCTTGCGCCCGGCCTTGCGCACGCCAGCTTCCGCAACGCCAATACGCACGCCGCGCACAGGATGCAGGTGCGCGGCAACGGGAGCACAGAGATTCACTGGCATAAACAACCCCTTGTTGAAAAAGAAACATGGGCTCCAAGCCCATGCGTCTGATGCGGCGTTTGCCCACGGGCCTCAGGCCATCAGGCGGGCGCTTTCCATTGTCTTACGACAGCTTTCCGTGGCAGTGCTTGTACTTCTTGCCGCTGCCGCATGGGCAAGGGTCGTTGCGCCCCACCCGCATATCGACGGCAGCCTGCCGCAGCGCGTCACCTGCCTGCGCGGGGGTGGTTTCAACCTCCCCGGTTTCCGTCGGCGCGCTATAGGTCACGTTGGAAATCCGGTCGGCGCGCTTTTCCATGTCTTCGGCAGCCTGGTCGATCTGCGCATTAGACTGCACCTGCACCGTCATCATCAGCCGAGTGACCTCGTTCTTGACCTGGTCGAGCAGCATGCGGAACATCTCGAAGGCTTCGCGCTTGTATTCCTGCTTGGGCTGCTGCTGCGCATACCCGCGCAGGTGAATGCCCTGGCGCAGATAGTCCAGCGCCGCGAGGTGGTCGCGCCAGTTGGTGTCGAAGCTTTGCAGCAGCACCATGCGCTCGAACTGCGTGAAGTTCTCCTGCCCCACCTGAGCCACCTTGGCCTCGAAGGCGTCCCGAGCGGCGCCTTGAACGGCTTCCAGGATGTCCTCGTCGGTAACCGAATCGGAACCCTCGACCATCTTCGCAAGGTCGATCGACAACTGCCAATCACTGGCCAGGGTTTTTTCCAGGCCCGGCAAATCCCACTGCTCCTCGACCGACTCGGCGGGCACGTAGCGGCGCACGAGATCTTCGGCGCAGCCGTCGCGCATGGCCGAAATCAGCGCGGCAAGCTCAGGCTCGTCCAGAATCTCGTTGCGCTGCTGGTAGATGACCTTGCGCTGCTCGTTCGCCACGTCATCGTATTCCAGCAGCTGCTTGCGAATGTCGAAGTTGCGCCCCTCCACCTTGCGCTGCGCGCTTTCGATGCTGCGCGTGACGATGCCCGCCTCGATGGCCTCGCCGTCAGGCATCTTGAGCCTGTCCATGATGGCCTTCACGCGGTCGCCGGCAAAAATGCGCATCAGCGAATCGTCCAGGCTCAGATAGAAACGCGAGGAGCCCGGGTCGCCTTGCCGCCCCGAACGGCCGCGCAACTGGTTGTCGATGCGGCGTGATTCATGCCGCTCCGTGGCGATGATGCGCAAACCGCCCAATGCCGCGACCTTTTCATTGTCGAGTTTCCACTGCGCGCGCAGTTCCTCGGCCTTGGCAGCGCGCTGTTCGGACGTAAGCGATGCATCGGAATCAAGTGCGGAAATCTCCTTCTCGACGTTGCCACCGAGCACGATGTCAGTGCCGCGGCCAGCCATATTCGTGGCAATGGTAATCATGCCCGGGCGCCCCGCCTGCGCCACGATATCGGCCTCGCGCGCATGCTGTTTGGCATTGAGCACCTGATGCGGCAGGCCCGCCTTGTTCAGCAACTGATCAATGATTTCGGAATTCTCAATGGAGGTCGTACCCACCAGCACCGGCTGGCCGCGCTCATGGCATTCACGAATATCGGCAATGGCAGCGTCATACTTCTCGCGCGTGGTCTTGTACACGCGATCGAGTTGGTCGTCGCGCCGGCTAGGACGATTGGGAGGAATGACGACCGTTTCCAAGCCGTAGATTTCCTGGAACTCGTACGCCTCCGTATCGGCAGTCCCCGTCATGCCCGACAGTTTGTTGTAGAGACGGAAATAGTTCTGGAAGGTGATCGAAGCCAGCGTCTGGTTCTCGGCCTGAATCTCCACGCCCTCCTTGGCCTCCACCGCCTGGTGCAAGCCCTCGCTCCAGCGCCGCCCAGCCATCAGGCGACCGGTGAACTCATCGACGATGACGATTTCGCCGTTCTGCACCACATAGTGCTGGTCGCGGTGGTAGAGGTGGTTGGCGCGCAGCGCCGCGTACAAGTGATGCACCAGCGCGATATTGGCCGGATCGTAGAGAGACGCCCCCTCGGGGGTTAGCCCCTGGCTCGCGAGGATACGCTCGGCGTTCTCGTGGCCCTGCTCGGTCAGGAACACCTGGTGCGTCTTCTCGTCCACGGTGAAGTCGCCGGGCTTGATGACGCCCTCGCCCGTGCGCGGATCGGCCTCGCCTTCCTGGCGCGTGAGCAGCGGCACCACCTTGTTCATGGCCACGTACATGGCCGTATGGTCATCCGCCTGGCCGCTGATGATGAGTGGGGTACGCGCCTCGTCGATCAGAATCGAGTCCACCTCGTCCACGATGGCGTAATTGAGCTTGCGCTGCACACGCTCGCGCGCGTCGTACACCATGTTGTCGCGCAAATAGTCAAACCCGTATTCGTTGTTCGTACCGTAGGTGATGTCAGCAGCATAGGCCGCCTGTTTCTCCTCACGTGGCATCTGCGGCAGGTTGATGCCCACCGTCAGCCCCAGGAAGTTGTACAGCCGCCCCATCCATTGGGCGTCACGCCCCGCCAGATAGTCGTTCACCGTCACCACGTGCACGCCCTTGTTCGACAGCGCGTTCAAGTACACCGGCAGCGTAGCGGTCAGCGTCTTGCCCTCGCCGGTACGCATCTCGGCGATCTTGCCGTAGTGCAGCGCCATGCCACCGATCAACTGCACGTCAAAGTGGCGCATCTTCATGACGCGTTTGGAACCTTCGCGCACCACGGCAAACGCCTCGGGCAGCAGATCGTCCAGCGATTCCCCCTTGGCGACACGTTCCTTGAATTCCTGCGTCTTGCCGCGCAATTCCTCGTCGCTCAGTTTTTCATACTCCGGCTCCAACGCGTTGATGCGGGCTGCCGTCTTGCGATACTGCTTGAGCAACCGATCGTTGCGACTGCCAAATAATTTGGTGAGGAAATTGGTTGCCATGCGTGCACGACCGCGCTAACCCACACAAAGAGGCAGAGCGACCGGAATTCCTAAGATGAAATAAACCAGGTGGGATCGATACCGCCAATTGCAAGCCTACGCAAGCACGGCAGTACAAACCAAACTTGGAATTCTACCTTTGCGCCACTGCCGCCGGTGGCTGGCGGGCCACACTCCCCTCGTTGATCGGCAGATCGCTGCCAGCCGTGAGGAATTTTTGCGGGTTTTGCACCATTCCCTGCACCCACACTTCGAAATGCAGATGCGGCCCCGTAGAACGCCCAGTAGTGCCAACCTCTGCGATTTGCTGCCCGGGCCGCACCAGATCTCCACGCTTGACCAGAGTTTTGGATGCGTGGGCGTAACGCGTGATGATACGGTTACCGTGATCGATCTCGACCATGTTGCCGTATTCCCGGTGGAATTCCTGCGTGACCACGACCCCTCCGGCCGCAGCCAGTATGGCGGTTCCCTGAGGGGCAGGAAAATCAGTCCCGGTGTGTAACGCCGAGCGACCCGTGAATGGATCGATGCGCCAGCCAAAACCCGACCCCGCCACGCTTGAGCCAATGGGCTTGTGCGTGGGAATCATGAATTTGCGGATGCGCTGGTCAAACAGGCGCGACTCCGCCGCCGTCATCCATTCGGAATTGCGCTCGGTAATGTTCGCCAGGTCGCTCAATGCGGCATCCAACTCAGCCATCGACAGTGCACGGCTTGCCACCAGTGCCCCCCCTTGCCCTGGCGGCTGCGAGGTCTGCGGCGCCGGCAGTCCCGCCAATCCCATGACACGCGAACCCAGCGATTCGAGTTGCATGACACGTGCCTGCATCTCGCCGAGCTTGCGCGCCATGGCATCAATATTGGCCCGCATGAAACGTTCACGCTGCTGCGCCTGATCCTGCGTCAATTCGCGCACAACTGTTCCCACTATTGGCCAGCCTTCGCGCACGCCTTGCAGAAAGAACCAATGGTACGCAGCCGCAATCAACAACGAGAGCGCCAGTACCACTCCAAGAGCCAGGCTCAGCAAATGCAATCCACCAATATCGATGGTTCGGCTACGGGCCAGGCGCGCATCCGCGATAATGATCTGCAAAACGCTCCCTCCTCATGGCGTTGGACAGAAAGAGCAATGAACCGTCGTCATTACGCTATCTCAGTACAGCAGGCCAGCCAAGAATCACCTACCCTGGCACGACTGACGGCCCTTGTCCAAGAGTCCAATGATCGGCTGGAAGCAGTGCAGGAACTGCTTCCCCCCACGCTACGCGCTGCCGTACAGGCCGGCCCTTACGAAGAAGGCTGCTGGTGCCTGCTGGTCGGCAGCAACGCGGTGGCTGCCAAACTACGCCAGCTTACCCCCGCGTTACAGGCGCATCTACGGCATCGGGGGCTGAAGGTTACCTCGATCCGCCTGAAAATTCAAACCTGCGCCCTGCACAAGGCTCTCTAAAGAGAGGGAATCGAGGGAGATGGTGCCGGTTGTCGGATTCGAACTGACGACCTACCGCTTACAAGGCGGGTGCTCTACCAACTGAGCTAAACCGGCGAACGCTGGATTCTATCGAGTAAAAACGCATGGCTCGGCAACCGTGGCCTAGCCAACGAAAATTTCAATCATCCAACCTCTCGACTGCGATAGCCAGGACGAATTACTTCACCCGCTTGAGAGATGGGCGGCCACCACCTGCCGGGGGCTGTGGTCGCGTGCCACCATCATCAGCGTCACCTGCCGACCCGTCGATGGATTGCAATTGCACTGGATTGCGCGGCGCACTGTCCGCCACGCCCTTACCAGCAGCTTCGGTGGCAGGATCACCCTGCTGTGGAGATAGGCCGACATCCAGTTCCGGCTCATCCTCCAAAGGAAAGGCCATACCCTGCCCGTTTTCCCGCGCGTAGATGGCAATCACCCTGCGGATGGGAACCAGAATGTCGTGCGGCCTGCCACCAAAGCGTGCCTTGAACTCAATGAAATCGTTGCCCAGTTGCAGGGCATTGGTTGCGTCGTAGCTGACGTTGAGCACGATTTCGCCGTTGTTGACGTATTCGCGAGGCACCCTGACCGAATCGTTGACACGCACCACCACGTAGGGCGTAAAGCCGTTATCCACGCACCATTCATATAGTGCACGGATCAGATAGGGGCGAGTGGATGGCAATGCCTGGGCATTCATAAGGTATGGGCGACTTCTGGACAGAGGGAGGGACGCGCTTATTTGCGCATCACCTTCTCGGAAGGGGTCAACGCCTCGATATAGGCCGGGCGCGAGAAGATCCGCTCAGCATACTTAAGTAGCGGTGCCGCATTCTTGGACAGTTCGATGCCATAGTAATCCAGGCGCCACAGCAGCGGAGCAATGGCCACGTCGAGCATGGAAAAACCCTCGCCCAGCATGTACTTGTTCTTCAGGAACACCGGCGCGAGCTGCGTTAGACGGTCGCGGATGTGAGCGCGGGCCTTTTCCAGCGCCTTTTCGTTGCCCTTGCTGGCGCGTGACTCCAGGGTATTCACATGCACAAACAGCTCTTTCTCGAAATTCAGCAGGAACAGGCGCACGCGCGCGCGATCCACCGGATCGCCCGGCATCAGTTGCGGGTGCGGGAAGCGTTCGTCGATGTACTCGTTGATGATGTTCGATTCGTACAGGATCAGGTCGCGCTCGACCAGGATGGGCACCTGGCCGTAGGGGTTCATAACGCTGATGTCCTCCGGCTTGTTATACAGGTCGACGTCGCGAATTTCAAAGTCCATGCCTTTTTCAAACAGCACAAATCGGCAACGGTGGGAAAAGGGGCACGTCGTACCCGAGTAAAGCACCATCATGGTGAGCGGCTCCTAAAAATCAAAAGAGTGGGCGCCGTGGCGCCCACTCTGAACAGGCTTTTCACGCCTGGCGTGCAATAGCGGTCAGCAATCTACTTGACGTCCTTCCAGAACGCAGCGTTCAACCTCCAGGCGATGAAGGTGAACAGCGCCAGGAACATCAGAACACCAACGCCAATGCGTATACGAGTATTTTGTGCGGGCTCTCCCATCCACTGCAGATAGTTCACCAGATCACCAACTGCCTTGTCGTACTGCTGCGCATTCATTGTGCCGGGCGTCAGTTGCTCCCACCCCTTGAGGACATGTTCGGTCTTGCCGTGACTTTCGACCTCCTGGAAGATGGGCTTGCGTTCGCCCTGCAGTTGCCACAACACATGCGGCATACCTACGCTGGGAAACGCCATGTTGTTCCAGCCAGTCGCCTTGGTGTCATCACGATAGAACGAACGCAGAAAAGTATACAAATAGTCTGCTCCGCTGCCACCGCCGCCAGCACGCGAACGCGCAATCACCGTCAGGTCGGGTGGATTGGCGCCAAACCAGGCCTTGGCTTGGTGTGGATCGATAGCGGCCTTCATGGTCTCGCCCACCTTGTCGGTGGTGAACAGCAAATTGTCCTTGATCTGCTGATCGGTCAAGCCAATGTCCTTCAAACGGTTGAAGCGCATGAAGGCGGCCGAGTGGCAGCTCAGGCAGTAGTTGACAAACAGCTTAGCGCCGTTTTGCAACGATGCCTGGTTGGCAACGTCTACGGGAGCCTTGTCCCAGGCGATACCGCCTTCAGAGGCCTGCGCCACAGCTGCCAGGCCTAACGCGGCGATCAACGTGAGGATGAGTTTCTTCATTGTTCTGGTCTCCGGCTCAATGGGGCTTGAACGTGACGCGCTCAGGAACTGGCTTGGGCGTGCCAAGGCGCGTCCACCAGGGCATCAGCAAGAAGAAGCCGAAGTAGAACAGCGTTCCCACCTGTGAAACGCGCTCGCCGACGGGCGATGGGGGCTTGACGCCCAGGTAGGCCAAGATCACGAACACCACCACGAACACCGCATACAGGTACATGTGCCACGTGGGGCGATAGCGTATCGAGCGTGCCGGGCTCTGGTCGAGCCAGGGCAGGAAAAACAAGATGATCACAGCACCACCCATGACCACCACACCCCAGAACTTGGCATCGATGGAAAGCATCAGCGCGATCACCACGGCGGCCGCGACAACAACCCCCGTCTTGACGAAGCCGGGCATCCGGCTCTTGAAGACGGCATAGCCCGAGCCGGCCACCACGCAGGCGATCAGCGCGTACATCATCTCGCTGGTGATGGCACGCAGCATCGAGTAGAACGGCGTGAAGTACCACACCGGAGCGATGTGCGCGGGCGTCTTGAGCGGGTCTGCCGGGATGAAGTTGTTGTACTCCAGGAAGTAGCCGCCGAACTCGGGCGCGAAGAAGATCACGGCCGAAAAGATGAACAGGAATACACAGACGCCGAAGATGTCGTGCACGGTGTAGTAAGGATGGAACGGAACGCCGTCAAGCGGATGGCCATGTGCATCCACCGGCTTGCCGGGGCCCTTGATCTCGATGCCGTCGGGGTTGTTGGAGCCCACGTCGTGTAGCGCCAGCAAGTGCGCCACCACCAGGCCCAGCAGCACCAGCGGCACGGCGATCACGTGGAAGCTGAAGAAGCGGTTCAGCGTGGCGTCGCCCACCACGTAGTCGCCGCGGATCAGCAGGGCCAGGTCGGGACCGATGAAGGGAATGGCCGAGAACAGGTTCACGATCACCTGGGCGCCCCAGTACGACATCTGGCCCCAGGGCAGCAGGTAACCCATGAAG
>Ga0206116_1000995_pt1 | contig 18842 bp, 15 predicted proteins | sample 3A1Ametagenome_FD_178000 | JGI IMG/M metagenome (GOLD analysis project Ga0206116, IMG submission 178000) | Enriched microbial communities from leaf-cutter ant dump, University of Wisconsin, Madison, United States - 3A1A | ecosystem: Environmental > Terrestrial > Nest > Insects nest > Nest dump...
AGGTTTTTCGCGGGAGAGGGGTAAGCGGAGAGGGAAGAGGCGGAGAGGCGAAGAGGCGGCGGAGCGCCAACGGCTCCCGCATCGGCAAGGGCAGCGCCACGGCAAGGACAGCGCCCGCCGAATAGTCGCCCCGCCTATCCCACTGACTCCTTTATATAAATCGTCATCCTGCGCTTCAGGCGCAGGACCTCAGGCAGAAAGAGGCCACCGGCCCATATAGAGCCCCCAAAAACAATGGAGCCCGATATCAACGTAGCGCCCCTTTCTGCCTGAGGTACACCTTGCATTCGCATGCGAATGCAAGGTGGACCTCAGGACGAGAAGGCGCAGCGGCTGGCATAGACTATGCTCCATAGACCTTCGTCTAGTCGGCCTCGACTCTGGTGCCTGAGCGGCGATATCGAGTTGGGAACCGAGAGCAATCCGAAGGACATGTCGCGGAATGAGCATAGTTGCGTGGCTTGAACATCGCTCAAGATGGAGCGTGTTGCGGGGATTGGGAAATTCATCAATCGCCAAGGCGACCATCGCGGTGCCATTGGTCGGCTATCTCCTGCTGTTCAACAGGGAGATCGTTCAGTTCCTCAGCCTACATACCGATTTTTGCCGACCGGGGCGTTGTGCCCCGTCGCTGCGCCTCCTTTTGTTGTATTTGGGCTGCTGCTCGATCGCCATAGGTACAGCTCTGTATGGACTGAGGTGTCCGACACTGATCAAGAAATATGATTCTGCGGCCGGCTTCTTTGAAGCTGAGAAGGTCTATTTCTGCCAGCCTCGAAATCTCGACTACCTGCAGAAACTAATCGAGCGGGGAACAGAAACCGAACCGCTCGCTAAAGACGCGCCCGTGTTTTCCTATAATGGGAGGAGCGGTGTCGATCCGAATAGCTTGGCAGATCCGATGGGGGAGCTCTACCGGGTACTTAACGTTTCAGATTTGAAGTTCAGGCTACCCGCTCTTCTTTTTTATTATTTAGGATTTGCTATTATTCTAGTACCGACCGTCATGACGTTCTTCCAGGTAATTTTCACGTACACTTCGACAGGAGATGCACTTTAGTCCATCGTTTGAACGCCCTTTTGAAACGCAAGTGGGGCAGATGGCGCCCCTTCGACCACCTCCCGACCTGCACGTTTTCAAGGCGGTGGCGTGGCCTGGTGGCGTACGGCTGGCGGTCATGGAACTGGGGGGGGGTAACCGATGACGCCGTGTCCAGGTAGTTCTGGGCGCGGGAGGGCAACCGCGAAATGATGGGCAACAGTCAAACTCGGCTTATTGTCATCCGGGGGAACTCAGGAAGCGGGAAATCTGCGCTGGCGGCGGCAATTCGTAGCAGTCTTCCGCGCGGGGTAGCGATCATCGGACAAGATATGCTCCGGCGGAGCATCCTGCACGTTCCCGACACGAAGCCGTCGATGGCGGCGGACTATGTGGAGCTCACATATGGGCCAAGCCGCCCCCCCTCCACTTCCCCTATCTAGGCAAGATCGACACCTTAGTGGTCGGCAGGGTTGCGGTGATATTAGGGCGAAGGGGAGGGATGATAGAAGAGCGACTAAAAGGCCCAAAGTTGACCTCCGCGTCAAAAGACCACTTACAAAACCAGACTGACGGCCGCGGACCATCGCATCGGTGACGTGCCCCGGGATGCGGCAATCTGCAAAATGGCAGCAGTTGCGAAATAGGCGTATTTTCTGATACAAGTAGCAACTTAAACGGGCGGCAAGTAGACAAACACGCTTGCAACACCCTAGCGAAGAAGCTTGGAAAGCCAGGAGCTACGGTTGACGGAACTAAATGGGATAAGCGCTGAGATTGCAAAAGCCTTGGCGAGCAAGCCGGCCGCACCATTTCTCTTTTTAGGTTCCGGATTTTCGAGAAGGTATATCGGCCTAGAGAGCTGGGCCGAGCTGCTTGAAAAATTCTCTCGTGGCATCAGAAACTTTGAGTATTACTTAGGTTCTGCTGACGGAAATTTGCCGAGAGCAGCGCGGCTAATGTCGGAGGACTACTTTGAGTATTGGTGGGACAATGAAGAATTTGAGGAAAGTCGTGTATCTCACGGGAAAAAGATGCGCAAAAAGTCCTCCCCGCTCAAGCTTGAAATCTCGAAATATTTAAGAGGAAAGTCCAAAAACTCACCGGATTCGGATTTATTACGGCAAGAGCTAGCCCTACTAACAAAATTAAACGTCGACGGCATCATTACAACAAACTGGGATACCCTATGCGAGACAATATTTCCCCAGTACAAGGTATTTGTGGGGCAAGAGGAGCTTATTTTCTCGAATCCGCAATCTATAGCTGAAATATACAAGATTCACGGCTGTTGCACTAAGCCAGAAAGCCTGGTTTTGACAAGCGACGACTACGAAGCATTTGATAAAAAATACTCTTACCTAGTCGCAAAGCTGATAACAGTTTTCATTGAGCACCCTGTTTTCTTTATAGGGTATAGCTTGGCTGACGAGAATATCCAAAGTATGCTTGGAAGCATTGTAGGATGCCTTACTGAGGATCAACTTCCTCAGTTTTCTCAGAATCTGTACTTTGTTAAGCGCGCTGAAATAGGAGGAAAATCACGAATTTTCCCATCCACGATACAGTTTGGTAGCTACGCACTAAATCTTCAAGTTATTGAGACAAGTGATTTCTCCGAGGTATACGCTGGGATTGAAACTGTGAAGAGAAAAATACCTGCAAGAGTTCTCCGAGTTTGTAAGGAGCAAATGTACGAGCTCGTTAAGTCAACATCCCCTGATACAAAGCTTGCGGTCGCCAACTTGGATGAACTGGACGATGGGAATGAGATCGAATTTGTTGTCGGGGTCGGGATTGCGCAGGCGGAGAACGAGTCTGGCGAAATCGCAGAACTAGGGTATACAGGCATCTCGCAAAGAGACCTATTCTGGGATGTAATTACTGACGAGCACGGCTATGACCCGGACCGCGTTCTGCGAGAAGTATTTCCAAACATACCGGCTAAACACGGGACATTCTTTCCTGGATACAAGTATCTAAAGGCGGTAGGCGTGAGCAGTCTTTCTGATCTAGACGGCTCCGGTTACTCGGATGTCAAACAATTTTTTACAAAATACAACAGCTCTAAATTTCGAACAACAACATTCGCCCGACAGTACATACTACATGCGAAAGGAAAAACAGCAGTACAAATCATCCAGGAATTTCCGGCCGAGAAAGCTGCAGTATACTTACCATACCTCGATCAGAGATTTTTTGACCTGGAAGCGGTCCATGATTTTTTAGTCGAGAATTTTGATCGTATTTTTGATAAAAACGATCCATACGCGACCTACTACAAGAAGCTTGCGGTATTGTATGATCGGATTAAGCACGGTTTCCATGCTTCTTAGCTAGATTCACTACTCGCCTAATGTCACGCCACCGAGGAAGCTGCAGCCTCAGTGCAACCAACGCCCCCCCACCCTTGACCGCCCCTCGCCCTTCCGGCATCACTTCCCTATGAGCAACGCGCACGCAACCTCGCTGACGGACGGCCGCATCCTGCGGATCGCCGTCGCTTGCGTGCTCGGGGGACGAGGTCGCCGCGTCCGGTCGTGATGCCGCGCGCCTTGGCGCGACCGATCGGACGTAAAGCGCCCACCTCATCCTTCAATGGCCATCCCCGGAGATCAGGCCATGCTCAGCATTCTCAACGTGAATTCGCTCGTCCATTGGGAGGAGCGCGAGATCCTCCGCCGCGAGGCGTTCGTCCGCCACTTTTCCGAGGAGGTTCGCGCCTTCCTCCGCTCCGTCAACCCGGCCTGGGACATGCGGCGGGTGGAAGCGCCCACGCTCATCCCCCGCCATCTCATCTCCGACGCCTACGGCAACGCCGACGTCTGGGTGCAGCAGCAACTGGCGCCGACCGAGACGGAACTGGTCCTCCGGCCCGAGACCACCCCGTCCACCTACGCCTACATGACGCACCTTCTCGACACGCACACCGGCGCCCGGCTGCCGCTCTGCGTCTGGCAGGCGGGCCGCTCCTACCGCCGCGAGCAGGAGCAGACCACCGCCCACATGCGCCTCAAGGAGTTCTGGCAGATGGAGTTCCAGGCGGCCTTCACCGCCGACACCGGCATGGACTACCACGCCGCCTGCCTCGAACCGGTGCGCAAGATGATCGCCTCGGTCATCGCCCTGCCCACCCGCATCGTGCCGTCCGACCGGCTGCCGAGCTATTCGGAGGTGACGATGGATGTCGAGGTCGACAACGGCTTCAAGTGGATGGAGGTCTGCTCCATCTCCCGCCGCACCGACTTTCCGAGGAAGTTCGTGTCGAGGGCGAAGGGCGGCGCGCTGCGCGAGCACGACGTTCTCGTCCTCGAAATCGCCATCGGCCTCGACCGCTGCCTGCACAACTGGGCGATAGCGGCCGACCGCGCGTGATCTGGTGGCCCCGCCGCTTCCGACGGAGGCGGCGGGGCGTTTCGGCCCATGGGGAGCGTTATATCTCTGCCGAGCCCTTTCCGGCCCGAGATCCACCTTGCATTCGCACGCGAATGCAAGCGGCCTAAAGCGCAGGATGACGAACTTATACAAATGGAACAATGGGATAAGCTGCGATCGCCTCCCCCAGCAGCGCATCGCATGCCCCCATTGGAGCACGCAACCGCATGCGCCACGCGCAACGCCTATCTATTTTTTTTATATCAATGAATTGTCATCCTGCGCGTGAGGCGCAGGACCTCAGGACGAGAAGGCGTGCGGCCGATATCACGCTCCCGGAACCAACGGCGCCCGATAGCAACCCCGCACCCTTTCCTGCCCGAGGTCCTGCGCCTAAAGCGCAGGATGACGAATTTATATATATGGAACAATGTGTTAAGCCGCTCGCAAACCCAATACCCCGATCGCGCGCCATAATGGCAGGCGCAACCTCGCTTACTCGGCTGCAACGCCTATCCAATTGTTTCATTTGTATAAATTCGTCATCCTGCGCTTCAGGCGCAGGACCTCAGGACGAGAAAGCGCCACGCCGATATCACGCTCCCGAAGCCAACGGCGCCCGATATCAACCCTCCGCCCTTTCCTGCCTGAGGTCCTGCGCCTGAAGCGCAGGATGACGAATTTATATAGAGGATACAGCTGGTTAAGCCGCTCGCGAACCCAGTATCCCGATCGCGCGCCCTGATGGAAGGCGCAACCCCGCTTACTCGGCTGCGACGCCTATCCAACTGTTTCATTTGTATAAATTCGTCATCCTGCGCTTTAGGCGCAGGACCTCAGGACGAGATCGCAATCGGCCCATATCAGCTTCCCTCTCCCCCCTTCCCATCCCTCTCCCCCTTGCCCTAAACTCGCCCCGCCCGTTCCTCCTCTCCCCGGCCCATCCCATGCTCGACCCACTCGACCACCTCTCGGCCCTGCGCGTTTTCGAGGCGGTGGCGCGGCTTGGTAGCGTGCGGCTCGCCGCCATGGAGCTGGGGGTCACCGATGGCGCCGTGTCCAAGCAGATCCGGGCGCTGGAGGCGGCGCTGAAGACCGAGCTGTTCATCCGCGCCCATCGCAAGCTGATCCTCACCGAAACGGCCGAGCGGCTGTCGCTGTCGCTGGCCGCCGCCTTCGAGAGCATCGTGCGCTCGGTCGAGCGGGCCGAGCGGTCGGGCCAGCGCGGGCGGCTGGTGATCGCCGCGCCGGCCACCTTCCTGGTCCGCTGGTTCCTGCCGCGCCTGCCCAGGCTCTTGAAGCGCCTGAAGGGCACCGAGATCGACGTCATCGCCTGGAACAAGGACCCCATCGCCACCGACCGCTCCATCGACATCCACGTGGTGGTCGGCGGCGAAACGGCCATTCCCGGCATGGCGCGCCACGTGTTCGGCCCGGAAACCTTCGGCCCGGTGGCGAGCCCGGAGATCCTGCCCGATGGCGGGCCGCCGCAGGACATCCTCTCCGTGCAGCGGCTCACCACCGTCTGGCCCACGGCCATGTGGTCCAACTGGTCGGTGGAAAGCGGCCACGCGCTGCCGGACAGCCCCATGCTGCGCTTCGAGCGGCTGTTGTTCGCCATCAAGGCGGCCGAGGCCGGCGTCGGCGCGGTGCTGGCGCCCGGCCCCGCCGTGTGGGACGCCATCGCCTGTCAGCGGCTGGTGGCGCCGCTCGGCCTCTACAAGCGCGACGGCAACTGGGCGCTGCTCTGGCGCACCGACCAGACCTCGGCGCTGCACATGTCCACGCTCCGCTGGTTCCAGACCGAGTTCGCCGCCGCCGAGGCCGCCGCCTTCCCCGAGACACCGCTTCCGTGAGGGTTCGCCCCTCCGGGCAATGCCATCCTGTCCATGAGGCGTCCGATCCGGTCGCTTCAGTGGGACCCCTTACAACATGAACGATATCAGGCACGTGGGCCTTGGGTTACAGTGGTGTAGCATCGCGCGGTACGGCAACCAGCGAAAGTGATGCAGCGTCTTGATAAATGCGCATCAGGTCTGCGATGTATGATCCTGATATGGTAGGTTGAGGAGAAAACATGACGAAAGAGGAACACCTGGAATCAACCGGCTAGGAGCCTCAACCGTACCGCCTGTGAATCAATCGCTGTTCTAAAGTATGGTTTCGCGTCAACTGCCATGACGGCACGCTTCTGAATGGTCCATGATGTTAAAGAAGCTTAAGATCACGAACTTCACGGTCTTTCCTGAAGCGACCCTGACGTTTGGCCGAAATCTAAATGTCATTGTGGGAGAAAACGGGGCCGGAAAGACGCATATCCTAAAACTCGTCTACAGCATCTTGGCGACGAGCTGGGAAGAGGGGCGAGGCGCGGCCACCGGGCCAACAAAGACAGGATTGCAAAGAGCCCTGGCCGTCAAGTTAGTCAACGTTTTCCGCCCGGAAGCACTGGGCCGGCTGGCCCGCCGTCGGCAAGGCAGGGAGCGTTGCGACGTCGAAGCCAGCTTCTCGAACAAGGCCCTCAACATCGCCTTCGGCTTTGCCACGCAAAGCAAATCCGAGGTTTCTCTCGAGACAACGCCAAGTGCTTGGTCGGACACGGCAGCGGTGTTTCTTCCAACGCGTGAGTTGATGACCATTTATCCCAATTTCGTCTCCATTTATGAAGGGCGATATCTGGAGTTCGAAGAGACTTGGCGCGACACTTGTGTTCTGTTGGGCGAGCCTCTGCAAAAAGGCCCAAGAGAAGCCCGTGTAAAGGAACTGCTATCTCCTCTTGAAGAGGCGATGGGAGGTAGCATTGAGCTGGATAGAAATGGCCGCTTCTACCTGAGGACCTCTTCCGGACGAATGGAGATGCCTCTAGTCGCCGAGGGACTGCGTAAGCTGGGCATGTTGGCTCGGCTCGTGGCGACTGGCGCACTTCTAGATAAAGGCTACCTGATCTGGGATGAGCCTGAAGCTAACCTGAACCCACGGCTCATCAAGCGGATCGCCCGCACCATGCTCGAGTTGAGCATGCATGGCGCCCAGGTGATTATCGCTACCCACAGCCTGTTCCTGCTCCGCGAACTTGAGATCCTACTGTCGGAAAGCGCTTTCAAACAGGCCGACGTACGCTTCTTCGGGCTGCAGACAAAGCCAGACGGCGGCATCTCTGTTGAACAGGGTCAGTCTTTCGACGAAATTGGCGATATCGCCTCCCTGGACGAGGAGTTGGAGCAATCCGATCGGTTCATGGAGACGGGGACGTAAATGCCGACGCTTGATGTCGACGGGATCGCCTTCACCTTTCCGGACGGTTGGCTGCCCAGCAAATTTGATGATTGGCAGTACTATAAAGCCTACGCGAACACCCGATCGGGCACGAAAGCTGTCGATCTCATTGCCATCAACGATGGGACGGCTTGGTTTATCGAAGTCAAGGACTACCGGATCTACCGCCGAACGAAGACGATCGATCTGTCTCAAGAAGTTGCCCAAAAAGTACACGACACATTGGCTGTTGTATTGGCAGCACGAACCAGGGCCTTGAACAGCGAAGAAAAGGCCTTGGCGAACAAAGTGTCTCGCGTCACTCGGCTTCGAGTGGTGCTCCATCTTGAACAGCCAGCAAAGCACTCGAAGCTCCGTCCCCGTGCAATCGATCCTGCGAACGTAAAACTCAAAATGAGAACACTTCTCAAGCAGATTGACGCCCATCCTCTTGTTGCCGACCGTGACAACCTGCGTGGGCTTGGCTGGACAACGCAGTGAAACAGGAGCATGGAGCGCCGGGCACGCTTGCCAGTCTGCCCAACCGTATCGTGAAGTTTCTCAATAGGCGTTAAGCACCTGTTTCCATGTGGAATTACCTTCCCCTCGGTGAGGGCAGAGGGCTTGTGCATGGAGTCTTCGACCGGTACCCATCCGAAGCCGGCGTCGGCGCGGTGCTGGCGCCCGGCCCCGCCGTGTGGGACGCCATCGCCGGCGGACGGCTGGTGGCGCCGCTCGGCCTCTACAAGCGCGACGGCAACTGGGCGCTGCTCTGGCGCACCGACCAGACCTCGGCGCTGCACATGTCCACGCTGCGCTGGTTCCAGGCCGAATTCGCCGCCGCCGAGGCCGCCGCCTTCCCCGAGACACCGCGTCCGTGAGGGTTCGCCCCTCCGGGCGGACATAATTGAGCGCGCCTCAACTGAACCGCCGAGAACTCGGTTGCCATCCCCCCGCCCCCGCGCCGACAGTCCGCCGCAGGATGGAGACTGCCCCATGCTCGTCGATGTGACCGCCGCGCCCGATTTCACGCTGAAGCCCAAGGTGGAGCTGCACCTCCACCTCGACTGTTCGCTGACGCGGACGGCGCTCCACCGCCTGGGCAACCCCATCGGCGAGGCCGAGTTCCGCCGCCTCTACACCGCGCCCGAGCGCTGCGACAGCCTGATGGACTACCTCCGCGCCATCGGCCCCTCCTGCGAGGCGCTGCAAACGGCGCCGGCGCTGACCATCGCCATGGACGAGCTGTTGCGCGCGCTCGCGGCCGATGGCGTCATCTACGCCGAAATCCGCTTCGCGCCGCACACCCACCAGCGCGGCGGCCTCACCCTCGATCAGGTGATGGAGGCGGTCACCGAGGGCCTTGCCGCCGGCGCTTCGGCCACCGGCATCGAGGCGCGCCTCCTGCTCTGCGCCCTGCGCGACTATCCGCCGGCCGAGAACCTCAAGGTGATCGAGCTCGCCCACCGCTGGCGCGACCGCGGCGTCGTCGGCGTCGACCTTGCCGGCGACGAGGCCGGCCACCCGGCCGCCGCCAACCGCGCCGTGTTCGACCGCGCCCACGCGCTCGGCCTGCCCGTCACCGCCCATGCCGGCGAGGCGGCCGGGCCGGACAGCCTCCGCGAGGCGATCGCCCTCATCGCCCCCGCCCGCATCGGCCACGGCGTCCGCGCCATCGAAAGCGAGGACCTGATGGCCGAGATCAAGGCGCGCAACCTCCACCTCGAGGTCTGCCCGTCGTCCAACATCCAGGTCGGCGTCTTCGGCGACTATGCCGCCCACCCCGTCGACCTGATGTCGCGGCGCGGCCTGTCGCTCTCCATCAACACCGACGCCCGCACCGTCGCCCCGCTCAGCCTGTCGCTGGAATACCGCCGCCTCGCCGCCGCCTTCGGCTGGCAAACCGGCGAGTTCCTCGCCCACAACCTCGAAGCCCTCCGCCACGCCTTCCTGCCGGAAGAAGCAAAGCCCACCCTCGGCGGCCGACTGATCGAGGGCTGGGGCAGCTAGCCCCGGCAAAGTGGGTGCGTCAGACGCCTCGGTTTGGGGAGCACGATATCGGCGGCTCGCTCAGTTCTGCCTGAGGTCCTCGCCTGCGCAAGGATGACGATTTATATATATGTAACAAATGGATAGCGGTTGCGCACACTTGCGGGCGTTGTGTTCCGGGTAAAGGCGGTGATGACGCGATGGCGCTTCGCGAGCGGCTTATCCCACTGTTCCCTCTATATAAATTGTCATCCTTGCGCAGGCGAGGACCTCAGGCAGAACAGAGTGCAACGCTGATATAGCGCGCCCATGCACGCATTGCGCAACGATAGCGACATGGGAAAGGCGGACCTGATATCACCCCCTCGCCCTATGCGGCCTGAGGTGTATCTCAGGACGAGAGGGGAGCGAGGGCCGTATCAAGCTCCCTTGTGTTGCTGGAGCACTATATCGGCGTCGAGTTTCATCCTGCCCGAGGTCCTCGCCTTCGCAAGGATGACAATTTATATAGAGGAATCAGTTGGATAACCCGCGATCCACCATGAGGAGCGCATCGTGCTGCCTTACACGGAGGGGGAGACCTCAGAGGCGAGGCGATACGCTCTATCCCATTGTTCCATATGTATAAATTGTCATCCTTGCGCAGGCGAGGACCTCAGGCAGAACGGAGTGCAACGCTGATATAGAGCGTCCCTGCACGCACTTCGCAACGATAGCGACGTGGGAAAGGCGGACCTTATATCCCCCCCTCGCCCTATGCGGCCTGAGGTGGATCTCAGGACGAGAGGGTCGCGAGGGCCGTATCAAGCTCCCCTGTGTTGCTGGAGCGCTATATCGGCGTCGAGTTTTATCCTGCCCAAGGTCCTCGCCTTCGCAAGGATGACAATTTATACATATGGAACAAATGGATAGCGGTTGCGTACACACGCGGGCATTGTGCTCCGGGTAATGGCGGCGATGACGCGATGGCGCTTCGCGAGCGGCTTATCCCACTGTTCCCTCTATATAAATTGTCATCCTTGCGAAGGCGAGGACCTCAGGCAGAACAGAGTGCAACGCTGATATAGCGCGCCCCTGCACGCACTTCGCAACGATAGCGATGCGGGAAAGGCGGACCCGATATCAGAGCCTGACCCGAAACTCTACTGGGCCGGGCATCTAGCTTCGATTTCTGCACTTCCGGTGCTCACGAACCTGATGTTCGCTCCGCTCCGGTTCTCGAAATCATCGCCATCTGCCTCGCCCCAGCGAATTTCGAGTCAGGCTCTCAAGCCCCCGCCCTTGCGGCTCTAGCGGGCGCCGCGGTGCGCCCTGACCGCGCCTTGGAAGCGTGGATCGGCCTTCAGCCTTTCAAGCGCCCAGTGCTCTTCCAGCCACTCCGTCTTGCCCCACCACCCGCGCTGCACCAGCCGCTCGACAGCGATCGCCGCCTTGCCGGGCTCGCCGGCCAGCACCCAGGCAACCGCCGCGTGAAAGTCGAGCCAGGCGATCTCCGCGGCGCCGGTCTCGAACGTCGCCGCCAGTTCGCGGCAATAGGCGATATCGAGGTCGCCGTCGTTTTCGGCCGGCACACGGGCGCTGAACGCCTGGTAGCGATCGGTCACCTCGAAGCCCAGAGCCGTGGCGACCTTTTGGGACCGGGCGTTCGAAGCGTGGCAGTGCCAGCCAAAGGCGGTGACGCCCTGCTCGCCAGCGCGGCGAAGGCTGGCGGCAGCCGCGGCTTTCGCCAAACCGCGCCCGCGATAGGCCGGGTCGGTCCAGACGCCGAACTCGGCATAGCCATCGACGACCATATCGACCGAGCAGCGCGAAACGACCTCGCCCGCGTGGCTGATCGATACGTCCATGGGCTGGCTGCCGGCGACACGCTCGAAGCCGCCGGGCACGGCAAAGGCCCGCGCACGGCCCGCCGTCATGGCAAGCCGCACCCGGTCATGCGCGATCATGAACCGGTTGGGCAGAACCTCGCCGATGACCGGCAGCCAGGGGTCATCGGGATAGACATACTCAAAATCTTCAATCTCCCCGGCGAGGCCGCCGAGGTCGCGACGGGGATCGCCGGCGAGATACAGCCCCTCCGGCCCACGCAGAAGGGCCTGACGAGGCGACCCCGGATCATCGACCCAGATATCGCCGAGAGACGGATCGCGGAGAACGGCCCTGACGCTGCCGTGACGCAGGGAAAGGTCGTCAAAAAGCGGAGCGATGGCGGCAAAGCCATCCGGTTCGAGTTTGAACATGAGGACGTCCCGAGCCCGGCTCAAAGAGGAGCCGCAAGGAAAGGAAGCTGCGACGGCACCGTCGCGCGAGACACGCCGGCCGACCGGCGGATTGCAATGCTCTTCCGCATGCGTGCCTCCTTTCCACTCAGACTTGCAGTAACTCTACAGCAACCCCAGCAAAAGTGGGAACCGGTTTTGCGTCCGGAGTTGCGAAAAACAAATAGATAGAGCGCGTTGGCGAACCAAGGTTCGCCGGACGTGCTCTAACCCCACCCCGCTCCCATGGTCAACGAGGACGGAGCGAGGCGGCCTCGATCCATCCGAACGCCCCCGCACCGTCGCCCAGGCGCAGCGCCCCGAGCCTCCGCCTCTGACGGAGGTTCGGGGCGTCACCGCAAGCGGTTGGGTGAGCCGTTACCTCTGGCCCAGGATGTGTTTGTCCACGAACAGGGCGGCGAAGCCGTTATCGCCCGACATCTTCAGCTGTGCGATCACGTCGGTGACGCTCTTCTCTTCCTCGACCTGCTCGGTGACGAACCACTGCAGGAAAATCTCGGCCGCCACGTCGGCGTTCTTGGCCGCCAGCCCATAGAGCGCGTTGATCGACGCCGTCACCTTCTGCTCGTGCGCCAGCACCTGCTCGAACACCTCCAGCGGCTTGCCGAACGCCACCGGCGGCTGCTCGATCGCCGAAAGCTCGACCTTGCCGCCGCGATCGTACACATAGTCCCACAGCTTCATGCCGTGGCCGCGCTCCTCGTCCGACTGCTTCTTCATCCACGATGCGAAGCCCGGCAGGTTCGCGGCTTCGAAATGGGCGGCCATCGCGAGATACAGATACGAGGAATAGAACTCTTTCTGGATCTGCTCGTTGAAGCCGTTCTGAAGGGCATCACTCAACATCTTCACTTCTCCTTGTGTCGCCGCGCCGACGATGCATCACCGCTCCTAGCCCTTTTGTTTTATCGCGCTTTTTTCCTGAAGAGCGTCTCCACTTTTCCCAATACGCACTAGTGCTGAGGAGGCGCGGGGCGGATCGCGGAGAACGGCCCTGACGCTGCCGTGTCGAAGAGAAAGGTCGTCAAAAAGCGGTGCGATGGCCACAAAGCCATCCGGCTTGAGTTCGAACATGAAACGACGTCCCGAGCCCAACTCCCAGGGGAGCCGCAAGGAAAGGAAGCGGCGACGGCACCGCCGCGCGAGACACGCCGGGCGACCGGCGGGCTGCGGTGCTCTTCCGCATGCGTGCATCCTTGCCACTCAGAATCGCGGCGACCATAGCCGCGCCGCTACCACGGTCAACGACGACGGAGCGAGGCGGTCTCAGCTTCCATTGAGTACTGTTCTTAGGCGCAACGTTTTCTCGGCGTGCGGATAGGCTCGTAGATGGGAACCTGCGTGCCAGACTAACTGGCGCTCAGGATTTCGGCAGGGCCATGCCATCGACAACGGCAATTTCGTTCATGCGTAGATCCGGTTGGCATCGAAATCGAGCTTGGCCGCCTTCATTTCACGCACCAGGCTTGCTTTCCAGCCTTCGGCATCATCTAGGTCAGTGTAGATGACCCCGAACAGGTCGGACGGAACCTCGACGTCGCCCTTCCTCAGCAGACAAACGCGGCCGCGGCCGAGGCGGCCCGCAAAGAACCCAAGCTCGAACACCACGTTCTGACGCGCACGTGCAGATTTGGCGTCGGATTTGACCGACCCACCGACATCATCGGGCGTGAACAGGACCACCGCGAACCCAACCTCGGCCGATACCGCCTCGAACTTCTCGATGATCGTCCGCCCTTGGTTGGGCTGCTCTCGAAGCACGATGGCCTCAAGGCCTAGTTTCTCGATGAACCGCGCCAAATTGTGCAACACCGCTTCATCATGGCCGTGGACGATGAAGACCTTGTTAGACTCAGGGATCACCAACGCCGCTTTCGACGAATGGTTGTTGAGGACGTAGGCCCTGTAGTCCCTGACAAACGGGATGATCAACTGCCGGCTAACGGCGTGAATGTTGGTGTCAAGTTTGCTGCCCGAGTTGAAGAAGGTGTAGCCGAACTCGGCCATGAAATCCGGCTGATCGGCGAACTTATAAATAAGGAGGAGGGTCAGGCCCAAAGTCTTGTCGGGGTCGTCCGGCCATTCAACCTTATCAGCCCCGACCATTCCATTCCCGCGCCCCTGGCTGGCGAGAAACGCCTCAATGTCGAGGTCCTGTGTTAAGCGGGTGTTTGCCTGGGTGAGGTCCGGATGTTTTAGCAGGCGTGCGAGGACCTTAATCGGACGCTCGAATGACGAATAGCTCGAATTTTGCAGGTCGAGTACGGCGTTGTTGATCTGCGTAAAGAGGTCAGCTGTTGCCATGGTCTTCTCCGCTCCGCAGCCGGGCCTCAGCTGCCCGGTCAAGCATCCCCTGCCGGTACTGCTCCTTCATTCCAGCGATCAACGATTCGATGATGGCGTTGGATGTGTAGCGCCCCGCTCTGGTATCGATGATCTGCTCGATCTCTGCTATGGCCGCCTCAATGCTCGATGGATCATGAGGATCGAACTGAACTATGCCCAGTTGCCCATCGAGTTCCTTGAGAGCTTTCTGGGCGTCGTCGAGTTGCTTCGCCAGATCCTTGACCCCGGTCTTCTTCATCGGCATTTCCCCTCCAAATTGCACAATAATAAAGGACGCTATTGTCATGGACAATTCCACTAGTACCGGCAAAGTCTGCTTTCAGTGGATAATTCCAATTGCCTAGATGACCGATTTGAGGCACCGCGACCAATTATCCAAGTTACTCAATCCCGCACCGATGAGTTCGGATAGTCTCTGGCGGGCGACCATGAGCCCGGTACACGGGCGGGCGGTTGCAGCAGAGGGGGCATTTGTCCCACTGCGCTTGGAGGACCGATGGTGCGAGTTGCCGATCTCCAGTGATAGAAGGATGACTTAAGTGCGACCTGACGAATACTGGAAAAATTTCAACCTTGGCACTGAGCTCGACATTGCTGGGCGTTTCCTTTTCAACGGGCTGCAGGCTTTTCACGAGATGGAGAGTTTCGCTGCCGAGGAGGATGCCTTCGAGTTCTTGTACTCAGTGGCAGTCGGCGTCGAACGCCTATTGAAGATTGCTGTCATTTTGACTGAGCATGATAGCGCGGTCGACCAAGACGCCTTCGAAAAGAGCCTGATTACACACACACACCAAGAGTTGGTCCTGCGCTTGAGGGCTAAGCACGATCTCAAGCTGCAGGCACGGGAAAATGAGTTTATTGCTCTCCTGGGACGGTTCTATTCGTCGCAACGCTACGGCCGCTATAGCCTCAATTCTGTGCTCGCGCCTGCTCAGGAGCGCAATGAACTCGTTGCATTCCTTGAGAAACACCTCAGCATTAAGATCGATGTGAGTGGCTGGCTGACAATCACGCCGAACGAGCGCAAGCATCGCAAGTTCATCGGCAAGATTATGTCGAAAATCGTGAACCCAGTCCACCAGATCATAGAGAACGAAGCGAGGCGACTCAATATTTACACGTATGAGATCGACTACCGTTCAAAGGCGTCGAAGATTTTCTTGAGAAAGAAGTTCGATTTCGAGGACGAAGACATATTGCAGGTCGAACTACTCGCCTATTTTCTTTCGGATGAAGCCTGCGGCCCTAACGCTCGGATAATCCGCGATTTCATAAAGCCCCTACCATTCGACCCTGCTCTCGAGGGCGAATATCTGGCAGCTCTTCGGTCAGACAGGAGAAAGATCACCATACTCGATGAGCTCGAGTCGCATTACGAGGACATCTCAAATTTCAAAGAACGCCGCGAGCTGCTGGACGTCTCGACGCACGAGAACCTCGACTATGGTGACGAAGACATAGAGGACATGGACATTGACGACGGTGGGGATGAAGACGACAGGTAGCCCGTTTGCAGGAACTATCAGAGTGCCCCGAACGCGGACTATCGATTTTTGACCTTACCTAAGATGCCGGTGTCGCCGTGGCGACTCGGCAGCTTTCAGAGACAGATTGCCGGGCAGTGAGCGACTAAGGGGGAGGCGCAACGTCGACGGGCAGATCGCCGCAACATTGAAGGACAAGCCCGCAAAAGCACTGTTGATGGGCGTTAATAGTCCAACTTCAGAAAAGCCTCGGAGCCTAAGATGATCAGCGTCCATGCATATTTATCGCGACTCGATGAGCGACCGGCTCGATCATTTGCGCACGGCCCCAATTTGCTGATCCAGCAATTCCGTCGGTGAAAGACCATCAATTTCAGCCTGACGAACTATCCCTTGCAACTTTTCGAAATGTGTCAGGAAGAACCGGTACTGGCTTTTTGCAACTGCCATCATTTTGTCATGAGGGAGAGCACGAATTTGAGCCCGGTGATCAGCGAAGGCCTGAACCCGTTCCTGATCGGTATCGAGTTCTTCGATCTCCAAATCTTCGTACCCGAGTTCTTCAACCCAGTAGTCGAAGGCTCGCATTTTTAGAGAGAGATCGCCGGTGATGCGGTGGTATAGAAGAGTTGCAAGTCCGATGATCGACATAGCCTGCTGAGGGTGGTGGGGCGCCAGAAGCGCGTCCGGATCGCGATCAGCGTGCTTCAGGAAGTTTGCGACACCGGACATGGCCTTCCAGCCCTCCTTTTTGATTATTCCGTCGAGCTGTGCGGCAAAGCCGTCCTGGTTGCGATGAGGGTAAAGATCAAAAAGAACTTTCAAGCTTGCAAAAGCGAGCGTGTGCACTGAGAGGCTGTCGGCATCATCGAAGTAGAGGTCGATGGCTGTTTCCAGTTGACGGCGGGCGGCTTCGGTTTTGTCAATCGTCATCGCTTCTTGGACCCGGGTCGAGAGATTTGCTGCAAGTGAGTTAGACACTTTCCATTTCGCCGTCGACATTTCAGCTAGCTTCCAGACCAATGACAGCTTCGCGACATCGAAAATACGGTCTGAACGTCGGGAATGAGGGCGCAAAGCCACCTTGTTCTTGCCAATCTGCGCCCCCTCCAGGCGGAAACGGTGTGCCGCTCGTCCCGCCAACCGCTCGATAGCGCGGCACGAGCCACTTTGAGCCATCTGCGATCGATTAGGCTGGATCAGATCTCCGCCCGATCTGCGAACCTACACGCACCAACCAACACACTTATCGCCTTCCGCACAATCAAAGCCCTCCCCTCCCCCCAACCCTTGAGCCAAACTCAACCGAACGCACAAACCATCGATTTTTCGGTCGCCTGAAACGCCGCATTGTTCGGCCCCATGAACACATCCCCGACGACACGCCGCCGCCTCATCATCGACTGCGATCCCGGCCACGACGATTTCGCGGCCATCGCGCTGGCGGTGATGTCGGGCGCGTTCGATATCGAGGCGATCACCGCCGTTTGCGGCAATGCGCCGCTCGCGCGCACCTCGGCCAACGCGCTCGCCATTGCCGATGCGCTCGGTACCGCCATTCCCGTTCATGCCGGCGCCGTGGCGCCGCTCATCCATCGCTATGAGTTCCCCGCCGCCTTCCACGGCGTCACCGGGCTCGATTCCACCGGCGCCACGCTGCCGCCGCCGCGCCGCGCGCTGGCGCCCGGCCACGCGGCGCTGGAAATCCTCGCCCGCGTCAACGCCGCGCCCGGCGAGATCACGCTGGTCGTGCTCGGCCCGATGACCAACGTCGCCCTGGCGCTGGCGCTCGACCCCGAGATGGCCGGCAAGGTGAAGGAGCTGGTGTTCATGGGGGGCGGCCTCATCGGCGGCAACGTCACCCCGCGCGCCGAGTTCAACCTCTGGGCCGACCCCGAGGCCGCCGCCATCGTGCTGCGCTCCGGCATCAAGGCCACCATGTTCGGGCTCGACGTCACCAACCGCGCCTTCATCGACGGCGACGACCTCGCCCGTGTCAGGGCCGCCGTGCCGGGCGCCAACCCGGTGGCCGACATCATCCAGTTCTACACCGACCGCTCCGGCGACGTGGCGGCCGGCCGCGTGCCCGGCCCCGCCCTGCACGACACCTGCCCGCTCGCATGGCTGATCGACCCCGCCCTGTTCACCATCGAGAGCCTCGGCGTGACGGTAGCCACCCAGCCCGGCCCGCATTATGGCGCGACGGATGCCGACCGCCGCCCCTGGGCGCCCGAGGGCAGCGCGCGCATCGGCGTGGCGCTCGACCTCGACCGCCCCGCCGTCGCAAGACACGTGACCGATGCGCTGGTGGAAGCCGCCCGCCGCATCGCCAGGAGATAACAACCAGGCAAAACAAAAGCTTGGGCCGCTAGAGCCGCACATAAAAACAAGAGTTTGGACCGCTAGGACCGCATAAGAAAAAGAACGAGTTGGATCGCTGGTACCGCTAAAAAGAACTAGAGCGTTGGACCGCTAGCACCGCATAAAATCCTGTCCCGAGGAGATGAACATGACCCGGCTGCCGTTGTTGACCACTGCTCTGGCGATTGGGCTCACCGCCACCGCCCACGCCGAGACCACGCTGACCGTCCTGATGATCGAGGGCCTCGACAAGGGCTCGATGGAGGCGGTGGCCGCCGCCTACATGGCCAAGCATGCGGATGTGAAGGTCGAGATCCAGAGCCTGCCGTGGAACCAGTTCTTCCAGGTGTCGGAGATGCGGCTGAAGTCGGCCGACGCCGCCGTCGACCTCATCTACACCGACGCGCCGGTCGTCGCCTCCTACGCCGCCAACGGCTACATCCTGCCCTTCGACGCCACTGTCGCCGATGAAGCCAAGGCGAAGCTGGTCGGCCCCTCGGTCGCCACCGGCACCTATGACGGCAAGCTCTACTCGCTGCCGATGAACTCGTCGGCGCAGGTGCTCTACTACAACGTCGACCTCCTGAAGGCCGCCGGCATCACCCCGCCGAACGGCCTCACCAAGGACAGCGCCACCAAGCCCGACGCCATCGTCAAGCTCGCCACCGACGACCGCTGGACGTTCGAGCAGGTGGCCGAGGCGGCCAAGGCCGT
>Ga0206116_1000997_pt1 | contig 18780 bp, 14 predicted proteins | sample 3A1Ametagenome_FD_178000 | JGI IMG/M metagenome (GOLD analysis project Ga0206116, IMG submission 178000) | Enriched microbial communities from leaf-cutter ant dump, University of Wisconsin, Madison, United States - 3A1A | ecosystem: Environmental > Terrestrial > Nest > Insects nest > Nest dump...
TCAACAAAGCACAATTATCTAATTATATTGTTGATTATAATGTCCAAACTGACTTAGATTATTCACCCCAGCGTTACGACGGCTTGAAAGAAGTTCTTGGGATTATCGGACAGCCTGCGAAATTAGATCACTCATTAACTGGCAGCGAGTATACATTTACCTGGTTCAAAAATCTGGATCAGAAAACCAATACAACAACCGCTGATCTCAGCTTCAACAACGTGCAGGAATCAGATTACGCTACATACACGGTCGAGGCTTATACTTATTCTATTTTAGATAATAATGTTGTGTTTGATTTGTCACTTTTCAGAGAACCTATTTCTTTGGTTAAAGTTCTTGGAACTGCAGAAAGCGCAAAGTATTTCAATATTTACCCGAATCCAACATCAGATTATCTCAATATTGTAAGTACCAAATATGACATCCAGAAAGTTCATATTTATGACCTGAGCGGTAAACAAATGCTGTCAGAATCCAAATCCAGAATCGATGTTTCCAAACTTCCAAGCGGCGTTTATATGCTCATAATCAAAACGCAGGAAGGCAACAAAAACTTCAAGTTCATCAAACACTAATTTTTTAGGAGCTTAATCCCGCTTTCCGCTTATACTCCTCGCACACCCGCATCTTCCAAGGCTTGCTGTGGGGTAACCGCTGCAATCGGGCTATGTAAATCCAGCAGATTTAGATTCAGCAAAAATCTGTCATCTATTAGTCTGTCATCTTCTGTCTATTTCCCATTTCTCAAAAAATATTATCTTTGGGCACTATCGTTTTTAAGAAATGGAAACCCAAAAATATACTCCAAAAAATAAAGTGAGAATCGTAACAGCTGCATCGTTATTCGATGGTCATGATGCTGCGATCAATATCATGCGTCGTGTGATCCAGGGAACAGGGTGCGAAGTTATTCACCTTGGACACGACAAATCTGCAGAGGAAGTTGTAAATACAGCTATTCAGGAAGACGCCAATGCGATTGCCTTAACTTCTTATCAGGGCGGTCACAACGAATATTTCAAATATATCTACGATCTTTTAAGAGAAAAAAACTCGCCACAAATCAAGATTTTTGGTGGCGGTGGCGGTGTAATTTTGCCTGAAGAAATTGAAGATATCATGTCTTACGGAATCGACAGAATTTATTCTCCGGACGACGGTCGTGAACTTGGGTTACAGGGAATGATTGACGATTTGGTTCAAAAATCTGATTTTGCGACAGGAAAAGATGTCGATGTCAAAGATTTGGACTCCATCAGTTTTGAAAATTCTACAAGCATTGCGAAAATCATTTCTGCAGTTGAAAATTTTTCAGAAGAAAAACCAGACTTAGTAAAAGCAATTGATGAAAAATCAAAAGACTTAAATATTCCGATCATCGGTATTACAGGTACAGGTGGAGCAGGAAAATCTTCTTTGACAGACGAATTGGTAAGACGTTTTATCCGTTCAAATCCTGATAAAAAGATTGCGATTATCTCCATCGACCCTTCAAAAAAGAAAACCGGAGGTGCGCTTTTGGGAGACAGAATCCGTATGAACGCGATCAACGATCCGAGAGTTTATATGCGTTCTATGGCAACAAGAGAAAACAACGTTTCCGTTTCTCCGTTCATTCATTCAGCTTTGAATGTATTGAAATTGGCTCATCCTGATGTTATCATTCTGGAAACTTCGGGTATCGGACAGTCCGGCTCGGAAGTTTCTGATTTTGCCGATGTTTCAATGTACGTAATGACTCCTGAATACGGAGCTTCTACACAGTTGGAAAAAATCGATATGCTGGATTATGCGGATTTGGTTGCTTTAAATAAATCTGATAAAAGAGGTGCTCTTGATGCACTTCAGGCGGTTAGAAAACAATTCCAGAGAAACCATTTATTATGGGAACAGCCATTGGATGAAATGCCTGTTTATGCAACAAAAGCATCTCAGTTCAACGATCACGGAACTACAGAATTATACAACAGACTAGTTTCTAAAGTCAACGACAAGTTTGCTGGTTTAAACCTACAAGGTTTTGTTGAACAGGAAATTACAGACGAAGTAACGATTATTCCTCCCAAAAGAGTTCGTTATCTTTCTGAAATCGTTGAAAACAATAGACAATATGATGCTAACATTGAAAAACAGGCAGAACTTGCGAGAAAAATGTACCATATTGACGGCGTTAAAAATATCATTTCCAACGAAACTTTAGACGCTGAATATCAAAAAGCTGAAAAAGAACTTCAACAGGAAAACATCGATTTCCTGAAAAGCTGGGATGATACGAAAAAGGCTTTCCATGAAGAATTTTACTCATATTTCGTAAGAGGAAAAGAAATTAAGGTTGAAACCTCAATAGAATCTTTATCTCACTTGAGAATTCCAAAAATTGCATTACCAAAATACAATGATTGGGGTGATTTGATCAAATGGAAAGGTCAGGAAAATCTTCCGGGAAGCTTCCCTTACACCGCAGGAATTTATCCATTTAAAAGAACCGGAGAAGATCCAACGAGAATGTTCGCCGGAGAAGGAGGCCCTGAAAGAACCAACAGAAGATTCCACTATGTTTCTGCGGAAATGCCTGCAAAACGTTTGTCTACAGCTTTTGACTCGGTAACTCTTTATGGACAAGATCCCGCTTTACCACCGGATATTTACGGTAAAATCGGAAATGCAGGAGTTTCCATTGCAACATTGGATGATGCTAAAAAATTGTATTCAGGTTTTGATTTGGTGAATGCGTTGACTTCTGTTTCAATGACAATCAACGGCCCGGCTCCGATGTTGTTGGCTTTCTTTATGAATGCAGCAATTGACCAGAATGTTGAAAAATATATTGCTGAGAATAAGCTTGAGGCTAAGGTTGAGGAAGTTTTAAAAGCAAAATTCGATGATAAAGGTTTAGCAAGACCAAAATATAACGGTGAATTACCACCTTCAAATAATGGTTTAGGTTTAAAATTATTAGGAATTACAGGAGATGAAGTTATTCCAGCTGATGTTTATGCTGAAATTAAGGCAAAAACTATTGCAACCGTTCGTGGAACCGTTCAAGCAGATATTTTGAAAGAAGACCAAGCTCAAAACACTTGTATTTTTTCAACTGAATTTGCCTTGAGATTAATGGGCGACGTTCAGGAATATTTCATCAAGGAGAAAGTAAGAAACTTCTACTCTGTTTCTATTTCAGGATATCACATTGCAGAAGCTGGCGCAAATCCGGTTTCTCAGTTGGCATTTACTTTGGCGAATGGTTTCACGTATGTTGAATATTATTTGTCTAGAGGAATGGACATCAATGATTTTGCACCAAACTTATCATTCTTCTTCTCCAACGGTATCGACCCTGAATATTCAGTAATCGGGCGTGTAGCGAGAAGAATCTGGGCAAAAGCCATGAAACTGAAATATGGAGCCGACGAAAGAAGCCAGATGTTGAAATACCACATCCAGACTTCAGGACGTTCACTTCACGCTCAGGAAATTGATTTCAATGACATCAGAACGACTTTACAAGCGCTTTATGCAATTTACGATAACTGTAATTCATTGCACACGAATGCTTATGACGAGGCAATTACAACGCCGACTGAACAATCGGTAAGAAGAGCGATGGCGATTCAGTTGATTATCAATAAAGAACTAGGATTGGCGAAAAACGAAAATCCGCTACAAGGTTCATTTATTATTGAAGAATTGACGGATTTGGTGGAAGAAGCAGTGTATGCAGAATTCGACAGAATCACAGAGAGAGGTGGTGTTTTGGGTGCAATGGAAACGATGTATCAACGTTCAAAAATTCAGGAAGAATCGATGCATTACGAATGGTTGAAGCACACCGGAGAATATCCGATCATCGGAGTAAATACATTCTTAGGAAAAGACGGTTCGCCAACAGTTCTTCCGGGAGAGGTTATCCGTTCGACTGAGGAAGAAAAACAGTTCCAGATCGAAATGCTTCATAACTTCCAGAAATCTAATCATGATAAATCGGAAGAAGCTTTGAAAACGTTGCAACATGCGGCTATCAATCAGCAAAATTTATTTGAAGTAATGATGGATGCCGTGAAATATTGTTCGCTTGGACAGATTACCAATGCTTTGTTTGAAGTAGGCGGTAAGTATAGAAGAAATATGTAAGACCAATCTATAAAAAGCTGTTCGTCTGAACAGCTTTTTATTTACCCAACACTATAATTCTATACTCTGGATAAAATCCTGCAAATCATTTTCTTTAGTAAGTCCAAACTTTTGTTTTAGCCTGTATTTGGTTTTTCGCACGGTATTAGGATCTGCTTTTAAAGTATTAGCAATTTGCAGGTTGTCCATATTGATGTAAATATAAGCCGCATATTTTAAATCCAAGTTGGTAAGCCTGGTCTTGGAAAGCTCCTGAAGACGCTTGAAAAAATTGGGATGAACATCTTGTATAATCTGCTGAATCCCATTGAAGTTATTGTCTGCAAGTTGCTCTTCTTTTAGGATTTTATCCAGGTTTATTTCTTTTTGTTGTTTTATTTTTTCTTTAAGCTCATTAATAAAAGTATTTTTATGATCCAGTTGAAGAGATGTAACCATTGCTTGTTTTTGCAACTGTTCCTGCTGTAGAATTGCTAACTTTTGTTCGGTTTCAAGGCGATGCTTTTCTTCCTTTTCAAGCTGTAATGTTAATTCTGCACTATTTTTTTCTGCTTCCAGTAATGCTGTTTTGTTTATGTGCAGTTTGCTTCTGTTATATAAAAAGTAAATCAAGGAAAATATTCCGAAAACTGAAAGTACAATAATCACAAGGTAAAGCCGCTGCCGTCTTTTCAGCTCCTCAATTTGTTTATTCTTGTATTCTGTCTGATAAAAAATCTCCTGCGCTTTCGTATTGTTATTAAATTGTTTTTCACTTTCGTTCTTTATAAGGTCTTTGGCTTCCCTTTGGTAATTCAGTGCTTTATCAAATTGTCCATTCTGCTCATATATTCTGGAAAGATTATCTAAAATGATCAACTTATTTTGTGTGAGGATAGTATTATCATCCTTTGATAAATTATAGGATATCAGGTAATTTTTCTCTGCAAGATCTTCCTGTCCGAGATTTTCATAATCAGAGCCTATATTATTATAAGTCATTGATGTCACTTCTCTGTAATTATCATCATTTTGAGTTAATTGGATAACTTTCTTATATAATTCTAATGTTTTTTGATAATTATTCGGAAACAGACTGCTAACCAAGCTACCATAATTGAGATAGCGAACAACAAGAGATCGTTTTCTTGCCTCAGGATTCTTGATTAAGTTAATATAACTGTAAGATTTTAAATAGTTAGTATTTGCCGAATCAAGGTATTTTCTATTTTGAGTTTCATTAAATTTTTTTTTGTAATAAAATCCTATGTTACTATATGTAAAATTGATCAGTAAATTATTTTTTGACTTCAAAGCAAATTCATTGGCTTTAAAACAATCAAATCTGGTATCTTTTTCAAGAAAATTTTTCGTCTTGTATTTGTATCGAAGAAAGTAAAATTGAGCCAGTATAAAATTTTCATTTGGATATTTACTAAAGATTTTAATTCCTTCATTAATTGATTTAATAAAAAGTTCATTTTTAGCAAGCCCCTCATAGTATCTTGCATATCCCAATTGTAGATACCCTTCATCTCGGCTATTTTTATTTACACTTGCAATCTTTTTAGCATTTTCCAAAGCTCTTACCTTTTCTTCTTCGTTTTCAACAAAAGAATAATAATCACTTAAATATATATAGCCTATCACTCTTCGTGAATCATCTTCAGAATTAAGAAACTTCCTGTCGATCAGATTTTTGGCTTTTTTTATTTCTTTACTATATACGTAAGTATAAACCAATTGTTGATCTTGGTCAAAATCACTTTGCCCGATAAGTCTGCCTGTTATCAACAGTATAAACAATAAACTAAATTTTTTCATCTGTTTTTAAAATTAATTGAAATTCTCCAAATAGGAATAAAACAAAAATATAGGATTATGATTTTTTTTTAAACATAAAGCACAAATTTTTCATCAAAACACAAAAAACACAAAACTTTGAAAATCAATTCATTGAAATTATGTACACAATTTGTCCATTTGAAAAAAGAAAATGTCCACTGTTTGTGACGCGCAAAATGCATGGTTGATAACTGCATTAATGAAATTTGCAACCCAAATGGTTTTCAGCAACAAATAATTCAAATTTATTTTTTATTAAATGTGAAAACTTTTATTAAATCTTAAAAATACAATATATGGAGAAAAAAAATTTATGTGCAATCATTGCACTAATTGGGATTGGGAATTTTGCACAAACAGGAAATGTGGGAATTAATACCCCAAATCCACAAGAAACCCTTCACATTACAGGAACTTTCAGACTGGACAATTCTACAAAAGGTGCAGGAAAAGTTTTAGTATCTGACGCCAATGGAACTGGTAGCTGGCAAACAATCGGTACAGGATCTGGTATTACACTCACTACTACAGGAACCAGCGGGCCGGCAACCCTTACAGGCTCTACACTTAATATCCCCAACTATTCTTATACTTTGCCAATTGCTTCCTCATCCATACTTGGAGGCGTAAAAATAGGATCGGGAATTAATGTAGCTTCTGATGGTACCATTTCCGTACCTGCATCCAGCAATGATTGGAATATACTGGGAAATACAGGGACGACTGCTGCTTCTAACCTTGGGAGCACTGTTGGAAGCGACAATTATGTAGGAACCTCGGACAATGTTAATCTTGCAATTGCTACAGCAGGTATTACTCGTGCAATTCTTGACACCAATGGCACTTTGAGAGGAGGCGGCACGGCTACTTCGTCCTTTTCCTGGGGCAATACCAATAGCATCGGAACTAAAAACAATGCCGCATTAGGGCTAAACAACACATCCACCGGACAAAGCTCAGTAGCATTAGGAGATGGCAATACTGCATCAGGAGATTATTCTATTGCTATCGGGAAAAATGCTTCGGCTACAACCTCTCAAACTATGTCAATAGGATATGAAGCTCCACCAATCGGAGGAGGAACAGCGTCACCCAACTCCGTAGCAGCAACTTACTCAGCAGCAATAGGGTACGGAAATACCGTGACCGGAAATAAAAATTTCACATTTGGCTTAAGAAATAAGCTGTCGGGAAATAATACAGGTATGAACTTTACCGGAGGCAGCTATATAATCGGGGCCGACAACGATATTGCTTCTCTCAATACTTTACTGTTTGGTTTTCAGAATTATACTGGCGGATCATCTATAATTATTGGAAATCAAAATGGTACATCCTCGGCACGTATCAATGCCGGGATTACTATTGGATCAAGCAACCAGGCTAATACAGGGGGATATATACTTGGAACAAGTAACAGCATTACAGCATCGCCATCTACAGGAGCTGTTATTATAGGAAATAATGCAGTTAATAACCGAGCTTATTCAACAGTTTATTCTAATGACTACCACAATTTTATGTCCCGTGTCAGTGCAGGAACTGCAAGCAATGTTGGTATCAATGTGGACACGACTACACTTACGGCCAATCAATTACAAAGTGATCTCACGGTAAAAACACAAATCCGCATTGTCCCTCAGACTCCCGCAACTGGCTGTATAGCAGAAACAGAAGGAGCTATCCGCTATAATGCTACCACCAAAAAGCATCAGGGTTGCAACGGAAGTACCTGGAATGACCTTTACTAAATAATTTCAATAATACAAATTGATAAAAAGATGAAGAAAAAATTACTTAAAAGTGTTTGTAAACTAATACTGATATTAGGATTATCTACAAAAGTGTTTTCACAAGGCTATACGCCCATCAGAGGAATGGGTGTGGAAGCCAAAGCAGTAAATAACAATGGAATATGCCTCGCTTGCTACAATGGTTCCCTAAGTCCGGTCATTGATGCCGATCTTAATAATAAAGTAAGCATGGGTAACTTTGCTGCTCTTGTAAGTGGAAGTGGTATATCCGTGAAAAATAATATAACAACCTATCCCGCAGGATATATTACAGGTTTCAATGTTGATACCGGAACAAGCTTTATTACCGCAGAGCTACTAAGTGCATTAAGAATTGCTACCTACAAAAACGGGGTACTTCGGGAATCTTCTACGAACGCAACTTTATTAACGGTTCCTGCTTTCGGAGGAACAAAAAACCGAATCTTTCTGCACTTTAAAACCACGATGGATTTTAACGAAGTAAGATTGTTCCAAACCAATGTTCTCTCTCTTTTTAGCGCAATGAATGTGTATTATGCGTTTGCATTTGATCCTAACAAAATGGTGAATGAAGATAATAAGATTTGTGATGATATTATTGCAGGGAGCAGTGTAGATGGCAACGTATCTGGCAGCAGCAGCTTTATTTCCCCGCTATCTACTGTAATTAATAAGGATTTTATAAGTGATGGTAAGAAAAACACTTATGGATCTATTTTTCTACCGGCAGGATTACTTGGCTCATACTCTGTAGGACTATTAGATAAGGATCAAATCTATCCTGCAGGAAACAAAGCCGGGTTTGTAATTTCACCGGATGATGAAGGAAAGTTACTAAGTGCAGAGTTCTTAAAGAATATTTCTATCGAAACTTATCTTTTCGGTCAGCTTCAGGACTCCAAACCATTATCTGATGGTGGTGGTTTGATCAATATCAAAGTTTTGAGTTTCGGTTCCGGAAAACAAAAAGTTTCTCTTATCACCACGAAACCTTTCAACGAAATCCGTTTGAAAGTAACGCAAACAGCAGGAGTTAACATTGGTACTTTGAAGGTCTATTATGCTTTTGAAGAGCCTGTAAAAGGATGCGAATGTGACGATAAGATACAAACTACTGGATCTGCCGTTCCTGGAAATCTGGTGACGGGATCTTCCTGGACTTCCGGCCCGGGACTTTTCGGAATCATTCTCGGCAAAATGGTAAATCCTGAAAATATTGTGGATACAAATACCTCCAATTATGCTACGGCAACTGTGCCGGCTGCATCTCTTTTGAGCATCTTTTCCGCATATGTCACAGTAAAAACTAATGAATTGCAGCCGACAAATACTTTTGCAGGATTCACTCTGGAAAAAGCAGCTAATCTTATCGGGGTTGGGATTCTTGAAAATATTACAGTAACATTTTATAACAATACCACTGTTACCGATGTATTTACAGGAACAGGAAGCCTTATAAGCGGAAATTTCTTTACCACAGATTCTAATAAATTCTACGTAGGAGGAAAAGCCACGAAACCTTTTAACCGCATCAAAATTAATTTCAATAGTGGTAGTGGTATCCGATTCCCTCAGGAGTATTACATATATAATGCTTTCGCTACCCGCGATGATGATAATGATGGCATCCCTAATTGTTTTGAAGTATGTCTTAGTGGTGATGACTCCATTGATACGGACGGAAACGGAATCCCTGATTGTAAAGAAAGCATATGTGATGTAAGTGATAAATCTTCATCTATAGATACGGATATGGATGGTGTATTTAATTCGTGTGATATAGACTCTGATAATGACGGCATCCCGGATTTCATAGAAAATGCAGATAATACTCCTCGCATTTTCGAAGATGATGACAAAGAAGGTGTAGATGGATTTGTAACAGAATTTGGAGACGGAGTGGCCAATTACTTAGACCTTGATTCTGACAATGATGGTATTTTGGATCTTTTCGAATCAGGAATTCCAAATTCTGTTATTGACCAGATTGATGCCGACCACAACGGTATTATTGATCGTGGTATAGCGTTTGGCAAGAATGGGTTTGCAGATATATTAGAAACCTTTCCGGATTCCGGCGTTCCAAAGTATCCTATAAGAGATACAGATGCTGATGGTCTTCCTGACTTTCTTGATATAACTTCCAATGGTTCAGATTATGACTTATATGCAATTGGAAAAATGAATCTGGATCAACTAGGAGCAGGATTTTTGTCCAGAACTGATGATACTGATATCGATGGAATACAAGATCCTGTAGATACTGACCTACAAGCGAAAGGAGCACCTCATTCACCTCTCTCTCCATATGATGTCAGTAATGTTAAAAAAGGAGAAGGCAAATCAGAAATCATAAAACAAGTCAAGGTATATCCAAACCCCGTGAAAGATAATCTTTTTGTTGATTTATCAGATACATCAAATATTACTGTTTATAATATGAATGGCCAGCAGGTTGATACCAAATTATTGAACAAGGGCAAAAACACTATCAATACGCAGAGCTGGCAAACTGGAATATATATCATAAAAATTTCAGCAGCCGGTGTAGAAAAGACCTTCAGCATCATTAAAAAGTAATCTGTAAAAGGCTGTTACATTTATTCATCATTGATTTGATATTTATTTTATAATTTATTAAGATAATGATTTAAAAAAAACTAAAGATTCTATAAACACAAAAATATCGGAAAAAATAAATTACCAAATCTTTTAAAATATTCTACAGCCTGATGTATTATAAAAATTATCGATGATGATTAAAACCCTCAAGGAAAATTCTTTGAGGGTTTTTGTTTTCATTTAATAACGGTTTGGTATTTGTAATGTTTCAAAGCATTTAAATCAAACTATGAAACTAAAATCCCCTGAACCATTCTGGCTCGTAAAAGACGGACTCAAACATTCTTATCCATCACTCCGAGAAGATATCGAAACTGAAATCCTCATTATCGGAGGCGGAATCACAGGTTCTCTTCTCGCCCACCAAATGATTAAAGATGGCTATAAAACCGTTTTGGTAGACCGTCGCGAAATCGGAAACGGAAGTACTAGCGCTACAACTTCTATGCTACAATACGAGATTGATGTCGCACTATTCAAACTGTCCGAGATGATTGGACAAGAAGGTGCGGAAAAAGCATATTGGGCTTGTTACGATTCTATTGATGATCTACAGAAAATAGCTAAGGAAGTAAAGTCTGATTGTGGTTTCAAGAAAAAAAAATCCCTTTATTTCGCAGCTTTGAAAAAAGATGTTCCACTTCTCAAAAAAGAATTCGAAGCAAGAAAAACGGCTAAGTTTCCGGTAAAATGGCTTTCGGAAGAAGAGATTAAAAAGCAGTTCAAAATAGAGAACACATTTGGCGGAATCCTTTCCGAACAGGGCGGAAGTATTGATGCGTTTTGCCTGGCTCATGATATTTTACATTACAATTATAAAAAAGGATTACAGATCTTTGATAAAACCGATATTATCAAATTCGATTATAAGAAAAACGGCGTTATGGCAACAACCGACTATGGAAATACTATCAAAGCCAAAAAAGTGATTTTCTGCAACGGCTTCGAAAGTACAGAAATTATCAAAGACAAATTTGTTAACCTGCTTTCTACATATGCGATTGTTGGCGAACAATACGAGAAAGACCATAAGGAACTGAATGACTTATTGGTATGGAACACTGCAAATCCATACATCTATATGCGGACAACCGATGACAACCGAATCCTGATTGGGGGTGAAGATGAAAAATTTGTGAACGCCAAAAAACGAGATTCTCTACTTCACGAAAAGGAAAATAAACTCGTGAAAAAGCTCGACAAATATTTACCCGGAAATAATTTTCGAACCGATTTTGTCTGGGCAGGAACATTTGGCGAAACCAAAGACGGATTACCTTATATTGGTGAACATCCCAACTTTCCAAGCGCTTATTTCGTATTAGGTTTTGGTGGCAACGGGATTACATTTTCAGTGATTGGAATGGCAATGGCTTCCGACTTTCTCAAAGGTAAAAAGCACGAACTGACCAAATATTTCAGGTTCCGAAGATAATTACATGGTATTAATTTTAGATTTCATTTTTTATTCTAATTTTGAAAGAAACTTAAACAAATGAAATCATTATTTACAATTTTGTCTTTGATTCTATTCTCTTCAGCCATTAGTGCACAAAATAAAGAGTTTGACCAAAAATTAGCGGATTCTCTTGGTGCTGACCAATATGGAATGAAACCCTATTACCTCGTGATCCTAAAAAAAGGAAAAGCCGAAATTACCGACAAAGCGAAGAGATCAGAATTGATGAAAGGACATATGAATAACATCAAAAAATTAGCAAAAGACGGTAAACTGATTGTTGCCGGACCAATGCTGGAGGAAAATCAAAATAATTACAGCGGTATTTTCATTCTTGATGCAAAAACAAAAGAAGAAGCAGAAAGTTTGGTCTTGACAGACCCGTCTGTAAAATCAGGAATCTTTGATGTCGACATTTACAAATGGTATGGTTCAGCGGCACTTCCGCTCTATTTGAAATCTCACGATAAAGTAACCAAAGTTCATTTCTAAAAAATGAATACGCACAAAAACCACTACAAAGATAGTGGTTAATTGAAAAAATTTAGTTTCTATGGATTTTGATTTGATTTTTTTCGGTGGCGTTGATAATTTTTGAGATATCATCCGGCGAGAATTTTCCTTTTACATCTACAAAAATACTCTCGTCATTATCATCATTGACAGTAATTATCATTCGCCTGATCAGGTCTTTCGACTGCTGTGCATTGATGCTGATAAGCTGGCCCTGCTGTTTTACAGACATCCATTCTTCGTAGTTATTCTTATTCAGATATTTCTGAAACTCTGCTTTCACAGGCGTTTTGGAACTTTCAACAATCAGGACTTTCACATCGCTGATCTTTTTCACCAGATCAATCACTTCCTGGCTTTCGCCGTCTTCTCTCAAAGCCTGTTTCACGTAGGATTTCGCTAAGAAAGTCGGAACATTGATACTCACAAAAGTTGAGCTGTTCTTGAATCCCGGATTGTCAAAAAAATCGGTGTGAACTTTATTTTGAGAAACCATACACGATTGAAGAAAAAAACCGACAATCGTCAAAATAATAATGTATAAGAATCGTAGCATAATTTTAGTTTTTAGTTGATTGAAGTAATACTAGCGCCTGTGACTTCCTGGGCAGATTTGGTAACCTTAGAAGGATTTCCTCTGTATTGGATGGATGATGCCGAACTTGCGCTTGCTGTCAGACTTTCTGTTGTATTGATTTTCACATTGGCTCCGGAAGAGGCATCTACAACCGCTGATTTGGTAACAAAATCATTTGCCGAGATAGAACTTCCACTGCTTGCGCTGTAAACGCCGGAATCTGCTTTGCCTGCTAATTTGATAGAACTTCCGCTACTTGCTTCCAAAGCCAGAGATTTGGTTTCAAGGTTCATTTTGACATTAACACCGGAAGATACTTCCAAGGCTGTATTGGTAGAGATTTTAAACTCACCCGAAACCTGCGAACCAGATGTACAGCTTGCAGCAAAAGTTGTTTCGTTAACCGGGGTAACTGCTTTGAAAGTGGAGCCGGATTTGGTTACCAATTTTGACAATTTCGGCCCGGAAACAATTACTTTAAGACTATTGAAATTCAGGTTTTTAACGCCTTTGTTTCTCACAAAGATTTTCAAAACACCATTTTCAACTTCTGTGATAACGTATTGCTGCTTTTCAGGTTCTACATTTACAACCACACTTTGTTTTGGACTTTGACTGAATTCTACATCAACCCCCGAAGAAGTTTCTATCCCATTGAAGGCAGGAACATCTCTTACGCTTCCAACATTGGTCTTATCAGATTTGATTGTAGAAACCGGGTTTACAGAAGTTACATTTTTAGTTTCCTGCATCAGATTGTTTACATCTTCCATAGAGATTTTACCGTCCAGCATCATCAGAACAGAACTGTCTTCCGACATAATGTTAAGAATCAGATTGTCCATAACATTGGCTGTGATATCCTTTGCCATAAACTTGATTTTAGCATCACGATTATTCACAGTGACCAACTCTTCGTACTTCATATTTTTAAGAGAATTGGAAATTTCTTTTTCGATTTTTTCTTCATCTATGAAGGGATTTTTTGATGTTTCCGGTTTTTCCAGAATCAGCATTTTCAGTCCATTAACCTTTGCAAGCAAGGGTTGAATTTTACCTAATTCTTCGTCATCGATTTTAAGATTATTCAATAACTTGAACATAGGTTTTGCAATCTTGATAGAGGTCACACCTTCTGTGTCCTGATACTTATCAAAGAGCTTATTGAGTTCTTCTGTTTGTCCGAAAATATTAGTGGACAGAAGAAATAATACGATGAATATTGATATTTTTTTCATAATAATTTTTGGTTGTTGTCTAAGGTCGTATGCAATCGCCATTTCGTTAGTACTATTTCAGAAGATTCGTAGATAGCGACTTCATTTTTGATTAATTAATATTTTAAAAATTAAGAATCCTGTAAAAATCCAATGATTGATTTTGGGCAGATTCTGCCTGATTTATGGTTTGGGTAACGTTACTTGCAAAATAATTAAAAGTATCCTCTGTTATAGCGATGGCTTCCTGTTCGCTGTAGATTGGTTTTCCATTGATGATAACATAATTTGGATTATACTCCGAATCTGAGTTTACTTGATTTTGGGCTTGATTATCAGTTTTAATTGGTTTCGGCTGCTGAGAAGCGAATTGCGCTTTTGGTTGTTGATTTTCCGCTGAATTTTTCTTCTCAATCGTTTGCTTTACTGGATGCATATCTTGTTGAGCTAAAACCGGCTGTTGAGTCTGAGTTTCTTCTACCGGAGCAGCTTTTCGCGCTTCAACTTTCTTAGGCGCTACATTATGATTAGCAATTTGAGGTGCTATGTTCTCAGGATTGTTGAACATCCAAAGTCCTGTGATCCCCATTAAGATTACCAAACTCGCAGCCATCCAATATTGTGTGTAAGATTTCTTTTTTACAATCGGAAGCGCAACTATTTTTGGTTCTTCGGTTTTCTTTAAGAAATCGTCGAAGCTTATATCTAATTTATCCTGTTTCTCTTCATTCAGAAAAGAAAAATAGGGGTTATCACTTTCGTTTTTGAGAAACAGATGTTCTTCTGGCGTCAACTCTTCGCCTTCGAAGAATCTAGATTCCCAATCCTTGTATCTGTCTGTTTTCATATGCATAAAGTTTGTTAATTGATTCTTTCACTTTTTGTCTGGCTCGCATCAGGTTCACGCGGACTGCGTTTTCCTCCATCTCCATAATTTCCGAAATCTCCGAAATCTCATATTCCTCGACATCTTTTAAGTGAATGACCATTTTTTGTTTCTCTGGCAGTTGGTTAATAAATCCCAAAATCTGCTCTCTCATATTATTGGTTTCTATCTGATAAAGTTCTGACTGATGTCTCGTCTGGCTTGCAAACCCGAGTTTCACTTCGTGATGTTTCAGGCGATTCAGACATTCATTTTTTACACTTCGCAGGGCAAAACTTTTCAGATTTTCCACAACCAACAGTTCTTCTTTTTTTTGCCAGAATTTCATCATCAGATCCATTACAACATCTTCGGCTTCATCTGCGCTCATCAAAAACTTTTTCGCAAAACGATACATCTCATCCTTGAGAATATATACCGTTTGTTTAAAAATTTCTTGAGTCATAGATTTCAGTTTAATGTGTAAGTTTCAAAATGTTAGCTTTTGAAACTTACTATTTCTTGGTTGTTTAAAAGTAAGACATTTTGGAATTACAAATTATTACATCAAAAATAAAAAAAGAACCTTAATAATTATTAAAGTTCTGATAATCAATTTATTATTTTATATAATATTTTTAAGTTTTTCTCGTTACTTGTATTTTAATTACAATTTTTTTTATGTTGAACATGTGCCCCGACTTGAGTGGAGCTCTTTTTCTGTTATCGATTGTGCAAAAGTTCTTTAGATTGCTTCATTTTATTCGCAATGACAGAAAAAAGCGGGAACCCTTCGACAAGCTCAGGGTAAACTACAGGCGGATAAAGGCACCAGGTAATTCTATAATTCGCCGTTTCCTGCAGACGCTGTGTCTTTTTCTGCGCCAGCTGGATTCATTGTCTTATTGAATTTTTCCATTTCGAAAGGGAAATTTTCAAACAATCCTGATAATGATAATGCGGAATAGACTCTTTGTGAGTACTTGTTTCCAATGGCGATAATCGTCACTTTTGATTTCAGAAGATGCGCAAAGACCGAATTGGTGCCGTGCCACCAACCATTGTGATAAGTCAGTTTTTCACCGTTATCAAATTCCTTCATTCGGAAACCGAGACCATAATTGTTGATTCCTTTTTTCTCGTTGCTGTACGGTTCGAAGATTTTGTTGGCCAATTCAGGCTTTAGGAAATCTTTTGAAAATAACGCAACTGAAAAATTAAGTAAATCTTTTGGCGTTGTGTAAACGTTTTTGTCGCCATAGATCAAATCAAGATTCCCTAAAGGATATAATCTGAAGCCACTGTAAAATGATTGTGAAGCCGTTGGAATATCTTTCTTCTGGAATATAAAGGTATGATTCATTTTCAAAGGTTTGAAAACAATTTCCTGCATCGCTTCCGGAAAGGGCGTTGCGGTCACTTTTTCTACAATCAACGCCAGTAAAGCAAAGTTGGTGTTGCAATACATAAAACCCGTGTTGGAAAGCCTTGCCAGTTCCGGCTTGTATTTAATCAACATCTCCAAAACATCCTGATTGGTTAGGAATTCTTTCTTCAATTCTTCCGGAGCAGGTTTGATGCCTTGGTCAAAATGCTCATATTTTGGAAGTCCGCTTCTCTGTGACAATAAACTGAAAACCGTAATATCTTTATAAGGAAACTTTGGAAAAAACTTAGTCAAATCATCTTCCAATTTCAGTTTTCCACCTTCAACCAGTTTTAAAACAGCCATTGCTGTCATCGTCTTGCTAACCGAAGCTACGTGAAGCGGCGTATTTTCATCAATTGGCATTTGTTTATTTTCTCTGCCAAAACCTCTGTACTTTTCGAAGATAATCTTATCGCCTTTTGCAACAAGAATTCCGCCGCTCAAGTCGCCTTGTTCCCAGACTTTCTGATAATAATTATTGATGAGAGGAAGAATTGTGGATTGGTTTTCTAAAGTAGATTCTGCCGGAGTAAATACTTTGGACAGATCAACATTGCCATAATTAGGAAGTTTGGATTGGTAAATCTCTGCTGTTTCTTCTTTTTCTTTTTTGCAGGAATAAATAGATGCAACTGCTAAACCGACTGTAATTATTTTTCTAAAATTCATTTACCAACTCTTAAGGAAGCGCAATTTAACATAAAATGAAATTTTGACCCAATGTAATTATCTTAATAAAAGTTAAAAAAAACTATTGATTAATGGAAATAATTAAATTTAAAAAATTTCAAAAACTATGCTTAAATATACGGTTGATAACACTCAAGATTATCTAAATTTCAAAATAGATTCAATAGAAAACATTGAATCTGTTCCTTGGGATTATCCTATTGTTATAATAAAAGATATTCCTTTGAAGTTTCTGAGTATTATTTCTTATCTGATTTTTTATATCATTTGAAAAGACAATCTGATTTTGGTATTAGTCATCCTTTCAACGATTCTAATCTAAGATTCGAAGATTTGAAACAAAACGTAGCATTCGACAATTCTTTTAATATCATATCAAATCACAATTTTGATACTATAGAAACATTTAGGAAGGATATTGAGATATTTCACAGAAAAGCATCTAAATGTTTTTTTGGAAAATATTTAGATGATAAAACATTAGAAATAATTTTAAATGGTGGTCGTAAAGAAATCTTTGAGTATTCCGCAATCAAATCGTCGGATAATAATCAAAAAGTCTTGATTCAAAAACCTATGAAAGGATTTGATGAGACAGAGTTTGTATATATTATAACAGATTTTCGTCCAACTAGATCATTAGATGTAGCTTATATCTTTGAAAAATTAGATAATAAGCTTTTGTTTAAAAACACTTCTAAAAACAATTGGATTTATTAAGTGGTTTTAAAAATTTTATCAACAATCACCTGCGCTAGCTTCTCTTTACTTTGATGCGTCCAACCAGCAATATGTGGCGTAATAATCACTTTTTCGGAATCTAATAAATATTTCAGATCCTGATTTTCTGTTTCCAGATTTTCAAAAGATGACTTTTCGTATTCCAAAACATCCAGACAAGCACCTAAAACTTTACCCGCTTCAATAGCTTGTACTAAGGCTTTAGTTTTTAAATTTTTTCCACGAGCGGTGTTCACAAAATAGAAATTCTTTTCCATTTTAGAAATGAATTCTTCATCAATCAAATAATTAGTTTCATCTGTCAACGGAATATGAAGACTCAGAATATCAGCTCTTTTCTGAAGTTCTTCCAAAGAAACCTGCTTTGCAAATTCATCGGAAAGATCAGGTAAAATATCGTAGAAAATAACTTCAACACCAAAACCCGAAAGTCTTTTCGCCGTAGCTTTTCCCATATTTCCGTAGCCAATGATTCCGAAGGTTTTTCCTAGCAACTCGTCACCTCGGTTTTCTTCTCGTTTCCAGATTCCGTCCTTGACCTCGTTGGAAGCGATAAATAATCGGTTCATCAGAATCAACAACATCCCGACAACGTGTTCTGCAACAGAATCGCGGTTTCCCTCCGGCGAATTAATCAATTTAATTCCTAAACTTTCGGCTGTTTCAATATCGATATTTTCCATTCCTGCGCCTACTCTTGCAATGAACTTAAGATGAGAAGCTTTGGTCAAAAAATTCTTATCCAATGGAATTCGGCTCCGGATGATGATTCCTTCGTAATTCCGGATTTTTTTCAAAACCTCATCATAACTGGAAGTATAATCTGCATCGAAAACAAAACCTTTTCCGGAAAGCTGTTGCTCTATCAATGGATGATTGGTGTCTAATAATAAGATTCGCATATTGGATTATATGATAATTTATAGTTGATAAG
>Ga0206116_1001010_pt1 | contig 18566 bp, 8 predicted proteins | sample 3A1Ametagenome_FD_178000 | JGI IMG/M metagenome (GOLD analysis project Ga0206116, IMG submission 178000) | Enriched microbial communities from leaf-cutter ant dump, University of Wisconsin, Madison, United States - 3A1A | ecosystem: Environmental > Terrestrial > Nest > Insects nest > Nest dump...
CCCGTCTCGGCTTCGCGCAGGAAGCCAATGATCTGCTCTTCCGTAAATCGCTTCTTCACATCCAATCTCCTGTCTTCGGGATTGGACTCCAGCGTCAGCCGCTACTCAAATCCGGGGGGACGTCGCCGTGGGTTGCTCATTTGGTCTCCCTGTTTTTAGTCTGGCGTTTGCGCCAGCTCAATGTGAATGGCTTGCCGCTCAAATACGGGTGCTCGACGGGTTCGTCGCTGGTGTAGCGCAGCTCTATGCCCGGGGCAGACGCCCGGCCTTCCATCTCCAACCTGGGGATCCGGGAGTTGGTGGCCATGGCCACGCTGGTCAGGGCCTGGAAGGCGCGCAGATCCTCGATAGATCCGCAAGGCAGAGCCTCGCTGTCGGCGGCGGTCGTGTTCTGCAGCACTTTCTCGGCATAAGCACGCAGCTTCATGGGCGTGATGGAGCGGCGTTCCTGGGCGCGGCGCACCAGGTTGCTGATCGCGCGCGTACGGTCGGAAATGATCACTTGGCGCAAAGGTGTGGGTGCCAGCCGCGGCACCTCCTTGCGTGGCTGGGCCAGGCGGGCTCCACCCATCAGGGTATCCGGCGGGAAAACAGGGGCAACATCGATGTCGGGATTGGCAATCAAGCGGTCCATGGTTTGCCGGAGCAGGTGGTCGATGGGACGGATCGCGCGCAGCTTGTATTCCAAGAAGGCCAGCGCGCGCCGGTTAGCAACGCGGATCTCTTCGTCCAGGCGCTCCAGGTATTCTTCGATCCGGTCGAGCTCGTAGAGGCGCTGCAGGTCGCGCTGGAATGCGGCTTGGCCCTTTCTGTCGTCTCCGCTGCAGAGGCGGTTCACATACCAGTCCAACAAGCGACTACGTTGCTCTGGCTGAGTGTCGATGTCTGTGACGGCGTCCAGGATCTGCTGGCGCTTGGACAAGGGGTGCTCCCGAGTGCGCAGCTCCTGGTAGTCCCCAATAAAGACTTCCTGGATGTACGAGGTAAAAAAGGATCGAACGTACTGGGCCGTGGTCGGCTGCGCGCCTATGGCCACCATCAGGTCGCGCACATTGGTGCCGGTGTTGCGGATGTAGACCAGCAGGTTGCGGCACTGTTCGGCCGCCTCTCGCAGCAGGTCGCCACTGGCTTCACCCTTGTGAACCTGGGCCACAGCAGCATCGATCGCACGGATCTTGCCGGAAACAAATACCGGGCCCGTCTCGGCGAAGTTGATCAGTTGGGTCAGCAACTGGCCCACGGCCGGTGCCATGTTGACAGTCTTCTCAATGCCGTACTTTTCTAAACGAAACCAGCCTGCCTCGACCAAGCGATTGAAGATACCGATGGCTCGGATGTTCAGCGGCGTGTCGGGCTGATCGCCAGACTCAGGCTGCCATTCGTCGGCGTATTTGAGGTGGTCCTCGATCTCCTGGGTGATCTCGCGTTGCAGGAATCCATAGCTGGGCGGCAGCGGTGCGTCGGGACCGAAGCGCCGGCGGTGCAGGTGGCACAGCAGCGCCCAGTAGCCGTGTCGGTTTTGCGAGGCAAGCGGACCAAACAGGCGCTCTGGGATGCGCTGGAAGAGCGCCATGGAGGCTGGGGTTACGCTGGGAACAGCCATTTGCGCACCTCATCAACGTTCTCCACCGCCAGCTGGTATTCAGGCGGTACATCCTTAGTTATGTCCAGGGCCAGTCGCAGCTCCTGCACCAGATAGGGCAGCATGGCGCCGCGGCAACTGTGCACGCGCACCGCAGTTCCTTCGAAGTATTCACTCCGGACCAAATCCTGCTGGCCAGGTGTCATCTTCGGATGCGCCTGGATGCGCACTTTCACCACAGCATTCCACTTGGTGTCCTCCGCAACAGTGGATTCAACCTTTTGGTCCAGCAAGGTGATCTTTGCAATGCGCCCGAGCACGAAGTCCCTGAAGTCACTGGTCTCCAAGCAGTAGCCACGCATGTGCCAACGCCGGCCCGCCTGGATCAGGCAATGCGGCTCCACGGTCCGCGTGTGCGGCTCGGGGGTTCGCATAGAGCGGTACTCAATTCTCAGCTGTGTCCCTTGCTCGACAGCCAGGCGGATGCGGGAAAAGGTATGAGGGTTGACCTGGGAGAAGCCCCAGGGGGCCATGGCGACGGGCCCGGCTCCGGGGGCGAGATCCGCATGAATATCAGCCTCTGCCAAGTAGGCGGCCAAGTTCAGATCAGATGCACCAGTCTTGAGATCGGCCTGGACTCTTTTGTAGGCGGTGGGGGTGACAAAGTACGACTTGCTTTTGCTGTCCCACTCAAACCAGTCAGGGGTTTCTTCCCGGACTTCTCTGAGAAGTTGGCTCACTCGAATGCCGCTCAGACCAAGTACATCCATGAGTCGACCCCGGCTCAGCCGCCCTTCCCATAGAGCCATGCGCCGCATAATCTTGTAGCGATTTTTCTCGAAAAGATTGGTCTGGCTCATCAGTTCGATTTTGATGGTGTAGGAAAGTAAATGATATATTAAAATATACCATATGAAAATATATACCTTCCAAAGGTGGTGTGCTACCGGGACGGCTTCGGCTACTCGCTTCGGGTAGAAGGAATCCTTTTCGACGCGTGACCACGCTGGTCTATGTTGAGTAGCTACTGAGGATGTGCTGCAGCCGTCAACGCTGCCACCCTCTAGAGACAGGTGAACGAGGCGGCTGATACACAGGTCTGTAAGGGCACCGAGGGCAAGCAGCCTGGAATCAACTTCGTTGCATGCCTGGTATGGCGCTGGGCTTCGTCGAAGCAATGCAGTGCGCCGCGCAGCCGAGTTGGCAGTTCACGCATGTCTCCAGTCACAGCCGGTTTGCCGGTCTCATTGGGAGTTCTGTCGCAGATTAGCCAAGTCGGCATGTCGATTTGGCTGCACAATTTCGTTAGTAGGACGGGAGGACTAACGACCTGCATGAGTGCGGGCGAAGCCTGTGCGCAGGTGGCTATGCCGGCGCGATGGTGGCCTCCAATTAAACGAACAGAGGACGCCCATGAAGCTTCAGGCATATCGACTACGGAACTACCGCAGGTTGCGCGACGTCGCTATCGAACTGGACGACAAGATTTCTATCTTCGTTGGCGCGAACAATAGTGGGAAGACTTCCGCCGCTCAAGGCCTTTACTCGATGCTCCGTGGTGATGCGTCTAGTTTCGAGCTGTTCGATTTCAGCGCCATCCTTTGGGCGGAAATCGATAACATCGGCAACGCTGCGCCGGGCGACATGGACACGCCCAAGCAACTTCCTGCCATCACCCTGGACCTCTGGTTCCGCGTGGGAGATGCTGATTTGGGTGTCGCCATGCCGCTACTGCCAAGTGCCGACTGGGAGGGCAAATGCGTTGGCATTCGCGTCTCGTTCGAGCCGAAGAGCCCATACGACCTAGTCCAGACCTACCGTGAGCTGCGCGACAAAGCGACTGCTGCAGCCACGAAGCTTGTAACAAACGCCATCGCCGGAAATGCGGTGAGCGCAGTTGCAGCTCCTGGAACTGGGGGCGCCGAGGAATATAAGCCGTGGCCGGAGAGTCTGACGAAATTCCTCACCAGAGAACTGAACAAACACTACGGTTTCCGCTACTACGTGCTCGATGAGCGCCAGTTCGACTGGTACAAAGAGAAATCCGCAGATTACAGCCCGCAAGAAGTGGTCGGGGATAGAAGGGGCGACACCATCCTCAAGTCGCTCTTGAGAGTGGACTTCCTGCGTGCCCAGCGTCACCTGGATGACCCGCAAGGGGGCAGCGGTGCTGCGCGAGCAGAGAACTTATCCAGCCGCTTGAGCAAGTTTTATGAGCGCAATCTCGAGAAGCGCGAGGATGATCATCAGGCCCTGCGGGCCTTGGACGTTTCCGAGAGAGAACTGAATTCCCACTTGAAGAACGTCTTCAGCGACACGCTCGAGCAGCTCAAGAAGCTTGGCTATCCCGGCGTGAACAATCCCAACATTGTCATCAGGGCTGCGCTGGACCCATCCAAGGTTTTGGGTCAGAGCGCGAAGGTGCACTACGTCGTCCCCGGTGGAGGCGAGGCCCAACTTCCCGACAGCTATAACGGCCTGGGCTTCAAGAACCTCGTGTACATGGTCGTCGAGCTGATTGACCTGCACGAACGCTGGAGCAAAGAAAAGGACGAACGGCCGCCGCTGCATCTCGTGTTTATCGAGGAACCTGAAGCCCATTTGCATGCTCAGGTTCAGCAGGTTTTCGTTCGCAATGTCCTGAAGCTCTTAGAGGAGAACCATGAGCATGACTCGGTCTTCCACACCCAGCTCGTGGTCACCACGCATTCCCCGCACATCCTCTATGAGAGGGGTTTCTCTCCTATTCGCTACTTCCGCCGTGTCAGCGCAGAGATGGAGCATCACACCGATGTGCGCAACCTCTCACGCTTCATGGCTGGCGAAGATGAGAAGGAAGCACTCGCGTTTCTGCAGCGTTATCTGAAGCTGACCCATTGCGACCTGTTCTTTTCTGATGCCGCTATCCTCGTGGAGGGCAACGTCGAACGGCTGCTCGTTCCGGCCATGATTGAGTCATGCGCGCCTCGGCTTCGCTCCTCGGCGCTCACGGTCTTGGAAGTTGGCGGTGCGTTTGCCCATCGCTTTCGTGAGCTCATCGAGTTCATTGGAATCACAACGCTCGTCGTCACCGACTTGGACAGCGTCCTTGTCAAGGCGCCGGCTGCAGCTGACGCAGCTGCCCCCGCCGAAGGCCAAGAAGATGATGAAGATGACCTCAAGCCGTTCGAGGTAGTGGAGGACGAGGCGGATGACGCTGGGGAGGGCGGCGCAGACCCGGATGTGAAGAAAACCTCAAAGAAGCGCGGGAAGACCTGCGAGGCGCACACCGCAGACGCGGTCACCGCCAACCAAACGCTCATTAGTTGGATACCGAAGAAGCGCACTGTAGCGGAGCTGTGGGCCGTTGGCGATGACGAGAAAGTGCATACGCTCGATGGCGGAAAGGCGCACGTGCGTGTGGCCTATCAAACCAAGGTCTTGGTCACAGTGGGCGCGGTCACCGCCGAGCTTTGCGGTCGCACGCTGGAGGAAGCGTTCGGACTAGAGAATGCGGATTGGTGCCAGGAGGATAAGAATTCGTCGGTGGGGCTCAAACTCCGCACTTTTGCCAAGACTCCCCAGGACTTGGCAACGGGGTTGCACAAAAGAGTCATCAGCAAGAGCTTCGACAAGACCCGCTTTGCGCTGGAGGTGCTAGCCAGTGGGCCGCTTAACGGCTGGAAAGTGCCAGCCTATATTTCTGAAGGCCTGACCTGGCTTGAGACGATGGTGGCCTATGAGGCCGAGGTGGAGGCAGCCGTGGTCGTCAATGCCGCAGCGATTGAACCCATCGACGGCGGCGCCATCGCAGCGGACGCGGCATCTGGAGCGCAAAAATGAGCCGACGCGCCAACAGTCCCGACACCGATGCTGACCGAGAAATACTTGATTGCATCACCGCCACTCCTCCTCGCTCGTTCATCGTGACGGCTGGTGCAGGATCCGGCAAGACAACGTCGCTCATTAAAGCGCTGAAGCGCGTGACTGAGAGGCATGGACAGAGCATGCTGATGAAGCGTCAGCGAGTCGCCTGCATCACATACACCGAGGTGGCGGCCAACGAAATCCGAGAGGACGTAGCGGCAAACAACCTCGTGCATGTCTCAACCATCCACAGCTTCTACTGGACTATCGCGAGCACGTTTCAGACTGACATCAAGGCGTGGGCGCAGAAGGAACTTCAGGAGCATCTCGACGGTCTGCTCAACAAGGTGTTCGGACCCAGGGTTCAGCAGAAGACGAAGGACAAGAACAAGAAAGACCAAGCCCGGTACGCAAAATATCTAGAGGCCGTCTCCAAGGTCCCCACGTTCCGTTACGGCGTAGCCAGTGACTACGAAGAGGGTGTGCTCGGGCACGAGGACATCCTCAAACTCTGCAACTACCTGCTGCAGCAAAAGCCTCTGTTCAGACGGGTCGTCGCTCTCAACTTCCCCTTCATCTTCATCGACGAAAGCCAAGACACCTTCCCCGAAGTTGTCGAGTCGTTCAAGATGGTAGAGGCGCAGATGCGTGACCGCTTCTGTCTTGGCTTCTTCGGCGATCCGATGCAGAAAATCTACCTGCGAGGCGCAGGCAAGATTGTGCTCGATGGTGCGTGGAAGGCCATCACCAAGCCGGAGAACTTCCGATGCGCGCAGAGCATCTTGCGCGTGGCCAATGCCATTCGTAGGGAAGGTGATGGCTTGCAGCAGGTCGGAGGCCTCCATGAGCTTGTTGATGACGTGCAGCAACCTGTTGACGGCTCGGCCAGAATCTTCGTGCTGCCGAATACGGGAGACCGTCAGAGCGCCTTGAGCCAAGTGCGTAGGTGGAGCGCGACCGCGAACTGCGACGACGGCTGGGTCAAGGCAGAAGATGCAGTCAAGATTCTTGTCATCGTTCACCGCATCGCGGCCAAGCAGTTGGGATGGGCAGGAATTTACTCAGCACTCAACGACGGGGCGCCAACCTCTTTCAAGCAGGGGCTTTTAGATGGCACTTGCTGGCCTGTCCGCCAACTTCTGGGCTTCGTTGTTCCACTGGTTCAGGCGATGGGCCGCACAGATGAGTTTGCGGTAATGAACATCTTGCGTGAGTATTGCCCTCGTCTCCAACAGGCGAACGGTGCCGGGGGCCGCGTTGCGGCCGTTCTAAAGGAAATCCGAGGCGCGACGCTCACACTGCAAAGCATGATGGGCGATCCCACTGCCACCCTAGGAGGCGTCATCGCTCATTTGCGTGACACGCAGCTCCTCGCAATCGACAAGCGTATGGAGCGTGCGTTGGCGCTACAAGCAGTCGCCGGGGGTGAGGCCGCGCCCGATGTTGAAGCCGAGGCTGCAGGAGGGGATGAGGAGGCTGGCGGTAACGTCGCCGCCGACACGGCTGTGGCGCGGCTGTTGCAGTGCCCCGCAACCGAGCTTCGGCCATACGCGCTGTACGTGGCAGAGGGCTCGCCATTTGCGACTCAGCACGGTGTCAAAGGGGCTCAGTTCGACAGAGTGCTGGTGGTCATGGACGAAGAGGAAAGCGACTACAACCTCTACGACTATGAAAAGGTTCTGAGTGAGAAGCAGGCGAGCGCAGACGACCGCAGGGCATTCGAGTTTGGCGAAGACAACACCTGGAGCCGTACATTGCGGCTGCTTTATGTCTGCTGCACACGAGCGAAACGCGGGCTCGCACTCGCCTTCTTCGTGGCAAATCCAGCGGCAACCGCTGCACATATCGTCGCGAGCGGCGTGTTTCCAAAGAGCTCGGTTATTACCCAGGACCTCCTGGAAATTACCTGACCGCCGGTGTTCCTCTTGTTGAGGAGTAGCACGTGTAAGAGCGGCGGGGCGTATTGCAGTTCAGTGGGCAGCTTGCCAGCTATCGAATCCAGCTGCCTGTCTACAAGCCGTCAATGGCCCTGCAACGCGAGGGTTTCGTGCTTGCGGCCGTGGTCGGAAAAGAAACAAACTCGGTCGGTGTCAGTGACTGCTTCCGCTTGTTGATGGCCTTGTGCGTCAGGCTTGGCTGCACGAGCATACAAGCCCTGACCAACTGCGCCAAGTGGCACCATTGGTAGCGTTTGCGCAGCGTGAGAGCGATGATGCCCGTTGCGGTAGTTCATGATCACGGATCGATTGGGTGTTCGCAGGGCATGTCCTTGCCAATTTCCCTGCTTGACAAGCAGTTGCCCTGCTGCCGTGGAGAGGTCTTCGAGGGGAGCGTTCCATGAAGACCGTTTCAGGAGCTCCGGGGCGGCATCGATATCGCAATGGCTGGTGGGCGATATCTGAATGCATCTTTGTCCAGCCCTCAGTCGGGGGGTATCGAATGTGTTCGTCGATTACGCCCACATCGAGATCGCACTTCTTCCCTAATGCGAGTAAAGAAGTAGGGTGTTTCTGGTTGCCATGCACAATATCCGTAACGATTGTTTGCGGCGGAGGGTGCAAAGCATGGCGAGGCGAAAGAAATCGGGGGCCGGAGGGGGAATTGGCGCGCTGTTCGTGGGACTGCTGGTGCTACTGGCCGCCATTCCTCGCGAGGTCTGGATCGGGATTGGTGTGCTCGCCGCCGTTGGCGTCGGCATCTATCTCTATCTGAAGTCCAAAGACAATGCGCAAGCTGCCCCAGAGGAGCCTGCTCGTCCGGCTCCTGCTGTTCTTCGTCCCGCTCCTGTTATTCCTCGTCCCGAGAGTCGCGCACCCGTTGTGCTGAGTCCCCCAGTTAGTTCCCGCGTGGCCAGCCGGCTCTCTGATGGGCAACAGCCTGTACCGGTCACGGCAAGCCCGGTTGCCGCACCGTCGTTTCGCATTCCGGCCGCGCCCAAGCGTTTCGGTCCTGGTGCCTGGATCCCTGCTGGAGAAACGGTAGAAGTCGGTGGTGTCTCGATTTCCGGTGGCCTTGTCTATGTTGGTACGTCGTTGCCGACGCCCATGGGCGGCAATGATCCGTGTCTCATCGACCCGTCGAAGTCTGTTGCGTCGCATGGCGACTACACAGAGCGGCAGATGGGCTACTGGCCGAGCTACTCGGAGATTTCGCCTTCCGCCCGGCGTGCCTACCTGAATTGGCTGACGGGGGGCAGGCAGGATCCCGAGGCGGATGTCGGGTACGTCTTCATCTTCTTCTACGGGCTGGAGCGTCGCGCCATTCTGGATGCCTCGAAGGACGAGGCGGCCAAGGGCGATTGGTCCATGATTGCGGCAGAGCTGCGTCGGCTGCTGGACATCTATGGCGCCAAGTCGGGTTCATTCCAAAGCTACGCAGGTTCACTGCTCGATTGGGTCTCGCTGGCCGAGCATCCCGAGAAGGCCTATCTCAAGCCCATTCCGAGTTTTCCTAAGACCTACGAGCTGCCGCTCTACATCCGTGTCGCCCTGGGGCAGGCGGCGGTGGATGGTGTGCCGGTGCCAGCGCAACTGGCACTGGCCTGGGCCAAGCTGGATCCGACCAGCTACCTGCGAACACCGGCAACGCGTTGCGCGGAGGAGTTCGACAAGCTGTTCGTATCCAAGTACCACGAGACGTTTGGGGAGGGCTTGGTTCTTCCCAGGAACAAGACCAAGATCAAGCTGGTGCATCGCCCAGCCTCTGCCGGCTTTCGCGGGTACACAGATTTAAGTCTGTCCTTTGGGAACACGCCCGACGTCACCGTCCTTACAGGGCCCATCAACAAGCTGCGCCAGGTTGTTGAGGCGGCCACGAAGGAACTGGAGCCGTTCAGCCGCTATGTGGGGCGGAACCCAGATTCCAGGCATGCGCTGGAGGGGCTGCTGCAATTGCCGGCCACGTTGTGGCCCGATGGTGCCCAGAAGGCCTTGCACGCCCTGAAAGCGCGTATGGGCGAGGGGATGATCGCCATGTCGTTCCAGGAACTGCTTAGCAGCCTGGATGCGAAGACGACGCTGACGAGGGACCGAACGCTGGCGTTGGCGCGAGCTCTCGAATCCTTGAACATCGGCATCGAGCCCGATGTCCTGGGTGGCGCCAAGCTGCCCAAGGCGGACGAGAAGGTCGTGCTGTTCTCCGTTCCGCCAGGAGAGGTCGCTAGCCGCTCGACGCCGGAGTATCAAGCCGCCGCGTTGACACTGGACTTGGCATCGGCCGTGGCTGCTGCTGATGGCGAGTTCAGTGTCGAGGAAATGGGGTATCTCCGGGCGCAGGTGCAGTCTTGGGCGCATCTCACGCCGAACCATGTCCGCAGGCTTCTGGCGCACCTACGTCTGTTGATGACGACGCCGGCATCGTTGATCACGCTCAGAAAGAAGCTGGAGCCGCTGGACGCGGGCGCCAAAGAAACCATAGCCGCTTTCATGGCCACGGTTGCGCAGTCCGATGGAAATGTTTCGCCGACAGAAGTGAAGATGCTGGAGAAGGTCTATAAGGCTCTCGGCGTCGAGCCCAAGAAGGTGTTTTCCGACGTGCATGCAGTGGCTGCGGGGGCGAAACCAACGGCTGCGGCTGCCGCGAAGGTCGAAGAAACCGGGTTCAAACTCGATCCCGCGCGCATTGCCGCCCTCCAGAAGGACACCGAGACCGTATCAGCGCTGCTGTCGGGTATCTTCAAAGAAGAGAGCCCGCCCGAGCCGGTGTTCGCCGAAGCCGAGCCTGAAGGTGATGTGGAGCCGACGCCACCTGGACTGCTTGGCCTGGACGAGGCGCACAGTGCGCTCGCACGCCTGCTGCTGTCGCGGCCGGAGTGGACGAAGGACGAACTCGGCGATGCAGCAGCAGATCTGGACCTGATGCTCGACGGCGCCATTGAAACCCTCAATGAGGCGGCCTTCGACCTGCACGACGTACCGTTCACCGAAGGCGAGGATGTCGTGACCGTGAACCCTGAACTATTGGAGAAGCTGGAAGCATGAACGCACCGATCCGCCCCAGAGACCGTGATGCGGTCATCCAATCGTTGCGCGCGGGTGTTGTGCCCCGCAGCGGCCAGCACCTCATTCAGGTCGGCCGTGCCCGGGAAATCGAGACGCTGGTAGCCGACATCGCCCGCATCGCTGATGGGGGTTCAGCATTCCGTGTCGTCATCGGTGAGTACGGCGCTGGCAAGACCTTCTTTCTGAACCTGGTGCGTGCCGTGGCACTGGAGAAGAAGCTCGTGGTGGCGACGGCCGACCTGAACCCGGATCGGCGTCTTCACGCCAGCGGCGGTCAGGCCCGCTCCCTCTACGCCGAACTCATGCGCAACCTGTCGACCCGAACGAAACCGGATGGGGGTGCGCTGGCGGGCATCGTCGAGAAGTTCATCGCCACGACCAAGACGGAGGCCAAGGCGTCGGGCCAATCGACCGAGGCGCTCTTGCGCCAGAAGCTCAACCAGTTGACTGAGCTGGTGAATGGCTACGATTTCGCGGATGTCATCGCGGCTTACTGTCGTGGCTATGAAGAGGGCAACGAGAAGCTGAAGTCCGATGCCATCCGCTGGCTGCGGGGGGAGTTCGCCACCAAGACAGATGCCAGGCAGGCGCTCGGCGTGCGTAGCATCGTCGACGATTCCGAGGTCTATGACCAGCTCAAGCTCATGGCGCGCTTCGTGCGCCTGGCCGGCTTCGCGGGCCTGCTGGTCGGCCTGGATGAACTGGTCAATCTCTACAAGCTGGCCAACACGCAGGCCCGCAATGCGAACTACGAACAAATCCTGCGCATCCTCAACGACTCGCTGCAAGGCACGGCCGTGGGCCTTGGGTTTGTCCTGGGCGGGACACCCGAATTTCTGCTGGACACCCGGCGGGGACTCTACAGCTATCCGGCCTTGCAGAGTCGCCTGGCGCAGAACACCTTCGCCTCGGATGGACTGGTCGACTTCAGCGGACCGGTGGTCCGGCTGTCGAGCCTTACGCCCGAGGACTTCTACGTCCTGCTGCAGAAGATTCGTTTCGTCTATGCCTTCGGCGAGGCCGACAAGTTTCTCGTGCCGGACCAAGGTATCTTCAGCTTCATGGAGCATTGCTCCAAACGCATCGGCGATACGTATTTCCGAACGCCGCGGACGACCATCACAGCCTTCATCAACATGCTTGCCGTGCTCGAACAGAACCCTGGCGCGGCATGGCAGGACTTGCTGGGCGGCATAGAGGTCGCCGCGGACACCGGCGGTGTGGCCGATCAGCAGGTCGACGCGGGCGACGGCGATGAATTCGCCTCGTTCAAGATGTAACGGTCTCGGCCTGAACACATGTCCGGCGACAGCGCTTCCTTCTTCCTGCTCGACGAGCGCATCCAGCGCTTCATATGGGCCGAAGGCTGGGAGTCGCTGAGAGATGCCCAGGAGGCAGCTATTCCGTTGATCGTCAAGGCGGACCGGGACGTCATCGTGGCAGCCGCCACGGCCGCCGGCAAGACGGAGGCAGCATTTCTGCCGGCGCTGACGCATCTGCTTCAGGCGGAGCCGCTGGGGCTCATCGTCTACATCAGTCCGCTCAAGGCGCTCATCAACGATCAGTTTGGGCGCCTCGACCGACTGTGCGAGCAACTGGAGGTCCCCGTCTGGCCCTGGCATGGCGACATCTCTTCCTCGGCCAAGGCGCGCTTCCTGGCGAAACGACAAGGGGTGTTGCTCATCACACCGGAATCACTGGAGGCTACGTTGTGCCATCGCGGCACGTCGATCGGTGCGGTGTTCGACCGGCTGGCGTTTTTCGTCGTCGACGAGCTGCACGCCTTTATCGGTTCAGAGCGTGGCAAACAGCTTCAATCCCTGATGCACCGTATCGAGCGGGTCATCGGGCGCCAAGTGCCGCGTGTGGGTCTTTCGGCAACACTGGGCGACATGCGCTTGGCGGCCGATTTCCTGCGTCCGGGACAGGGAGTATCGGTCGCCCTGGTGGAGTCGAAATCCTCGCACAGTGAACTAAGAGTACTGGTTAAAGGGTACGAGGAGCCCTTGGCCGTGCGCAATGAGGATGGCGACGAAGAGCCGGAATCCGTCACACCAGCGAAGATCGCCTTGCATCTTTTCCAGGGTTTGCGCGGCACGAACAACCTGGTCTTCCCGAACTCTCGCCGTGAGGTCGAGCGCTACACGCACCTTCTCAACAGACTGTGCGAGCAACAAAAGGTGCCGAACGAGTTCTGGCCGCACCACGGCAGCCTCTCCAAAGAGATACGCTCGGAAACCGAGGCTGCCCTGAAACAGAAGGAATTCCCTGCGACGGCCATCTGCACCAACACGCTGGAGCTGGGCATCGACATTGGCGCCGTCAAGAGTGTGGCCCAGATCGGCCCGCCGCCGTCGGTGGCCAGCTTGCGACAGCGCCTGGGGCGGTCTGGCCGCCGCAAAGGAGAACCGGCCATCTTGCGAGGCTACAGCGTGGAAAACGCGCTTGGCGGGAAGCCCTCACTCGCCGACGAACTTCGGCTGGAGACGGTGAAGGTGACGGCGATGATCTCGCTGCTGCTGGAAGGCTGGTTTGAGCCACCCATGGCGCATGGCGTTCATCTGTCGACGCTGGTTCAACAAATGCTGTCCTATGTAGCGCAGAACGGTGGGGCTTCCATCGGGCAGCTCTATGCGATGTTCTGTGCTTCCGGAACTCCTTTTGTTGGGCTGGACAAAGGTGAGTTTGTTGAACTCGTTCGCCATCTCGGCCAGAAAGAACTGCTGATGCAGGAGTCCAGCGGTCTTTTGCTGCATGGCCGTATTGGCGAGAAGTTCGTCAACCATTACACCTTCTATGCCGCGTTTGCCGCTGATGAGGAGTTTCGCATTGTCTGCGGCGGGAAAACGCTCGGCACTTTGCCGGTATCGCAGATGCTCAGTGTGGGCCAGCGCATTCTGTTTGCCGGCAGGACCTGGCTGGTGGAAGACATCGACGAGGAGCAAAAAACCATATTTGTCGTCCGCTCTGGTGGCGGAGCGCCGCCGTTGTTTTCGGGTGGAGCAGGGCGCACGCACACACGCGTTCACCAGCGAATGCGCCAATTGTTGGAGTCCTCCGATGTGCCGCCGTTTCTGGATGAAGTGGCCAAGCGGTTCCTGGCCGAGGGCAGGGCGAACTATGCCGAACGAAACCTAGCGAACGGCTGCGTGGTGGACCAGGGGCGGGAAGTGGTGCTGCTGACCTGGCTCGGGGATGCCGCCAACGAAGCGCTGGCTTGCCTGCTCCGCCGGCGAGGCCATTCGGCCAATGCGGCCGGCCCGGGCATCGAAGTCGCTAAGGGGGATTCGGGTGTCGAGAGCATCGTCGATGCTCTTATCGATGCGGCGGTGGATGAGCTTCCGCCGCTTGACATGCTTCTGGCCGATGTCCGCAACCTACAGCGCGAGAAGTGGGATTGGGCGTTGCCCGATGAACTTCTGCGCAAGGCGTATGCAAGTCTGTACCTGAACCTTGAAGAGGCTCTCTCTTGGGCGAGGGCACTTCCTGGTGATCACGCATTCCATAGTCGTGAGTCACCGTTGAGTCGGGTGGATGAGGGTGGCGCGGCTAGTGCAGCGTAGCAGTCGTTTAGTTGTATTTCAGATATTTTGCGTTTACCTGAATCCCGAGTAGCGGCTATGCCGCAAGATTTCTTACCGCGTGCCGCTGATTCCATCATGAGCGGCTTGCGCAGGCGTCCAGAACACTTGGTGGGATGGTGCCGTAGACAGAGGAAGAATTGGTCGTTCCAAGGCAAGTCCGAGCGCGCTAAAATGAATCCTGATTGACAATAAACCTACAAGTGTCGACGCCCCGCAAATCGCTCCATAACCCGCGCCAGCAAAAGGCGCGTGTTTTTGACGGTAAAAGGCGACGGTAAAGGTTCAGTCGATCACAAAAAATCCCTTTAATCACGCGGGCTTACGAGTCCCGTTGATGATGGAGTGGGAATGACCCCCTCCACCCATCCGCGGCCTTGATCAGCCCCTGCCGCCCGCGTTAAGGTACGTGGCTCGTTGAAGGGAGCCGCTGCCATGATGCCCGACCAGCCCCAGTTGCCGGGAGTGGAGCCGGCTCCGCGCCCGGACCACCATCTGTTCTTCGCGGTGCTCGCAAACGCAGAAGCCGCGCGGCAGGCGGACAGGGTGCGTGACGAGGAAATGGCCTTGCATCAACTGGCGGGCAGCAAGGTGCGCACCGAAAGGTTTCACGTCACCCTCCGATCGCTCGGTTGGGATACGGAGGTCTCGGAGCCCAAGTCGTGGCTTGCGCGGCTGGCGGCGGCGCAGGTGGATGCATCCGTATTCCCGCTACGGCTGGACCGGTGCCTCAGCTTTCAGCGCCCCCACGCCAGGCGTCCCCTGGTGCTTTGCGGGCATGGCGCGGGCATTGCGGGGTTCATGGAACTGTACCGGTCGCTGCATGAGGCGCTGGACCTCGCACTCACCGGCGGTGCACAGGCTCCGTGCATGGCGCCTGCGGTGATGCCGCACATGACCCTGCTGTACAGCTCATCCGCCGTGCCGGAGCACGCGGTGGCGCCTGTCTGCTGGACGGTGCGGGAATTTCACTTGCTCTACAACCGGCGCGGCTCGCCAGGGCCCTACCGCGTGGTGGGGCGGTGGCCGCTGCGGAACCCGCGCTGCATGTAGCGGCCTTTCGCTGAATGCTATTGTTTGGATAGCTGCCAGCGCTTGCTGTAAAAGCGCTGGAGGCCTGTTTTTCTTGTACCGGTCAGCCGATCGTCATCAGGCTGGCATTCCCCCCGGCCGCTGCCGTGTTCACGCTCAGCGCGCGCTCGATGAGCAGGCGCTCCAGCGGCACATCCGTGGAGCCCTCGGGCCATGCAGTCACCGCCACGATGGGGCCGGGGCGGAGCGCCAGCGCATCGCACAGCGCCTGCAGCGAGTCCACGCTGCCCTGGTGCAGCGCGGCGGCCACGTCCACCTGGGCGTCGTCCATGGCATTGTCGGCCAAGGTGATGCGCGCCTGCACTTCCGCCGGCAAGGCGGCCTTGGCCGCAGCCTGGCTGGCGGGCCACAGGGCGGTGCCGCCGGTGGCCAGCACGGCGGCGAGCTGCGTCAGCCAGTCGCCGGCCTGGGCGGCGTGGCACAGCACCGTGGCGCGCGGCGCCAGGGTGTAGACGTTGCGCTCGCCCGTGGGGCCGGGCAGGGTGCGGGCCGTGCCGCTCTGGGTCTCGGCGGCAAAGCGGCGGCAGGTGGCGGCCAGGGCGGTGTGGCCTTGGGTCTGGGCCCAGCGTTCCAGCGCGTTGAGGGGAGCCAGCAGCCGTGCGCGCGCGGAGGCGTCGGGGGGCGCAGCACGGTCCGCGGCCGCGAAGGTGCGCGCCAGCGCGTCGGCCGGGCGCTGCGACAGCAGGCGCAGCAGGTACAGCGGCCCGCCCGCCTTGGGGCCGGTGCCCGACAGGCCTTCGCCGCCGAAGGGCTGCACGCCCACCACGGCGCCCACCATGTTGCGGTTGACGTAGACGTTGCCGGCGTGGGCGCGGTCCACCACGCGGGCGATGGTTTCGTCGATGCGGGTGTGCACGCCCTGCGTCAGGCCGTAGCCGGTGGCGTTGATCTGGTCGAGAAGTGTGTCGAGGTCTTCGCGCGCGTAGCGCACCAGGTGTAGCACGGGGCCGAAGACTTCGCGCTGCAGCTCGCCGATGCGGTTCAGCTCGATCAGCGTGGGCGGCACGAAGGTGCCTTGTCGCTGCACTTCGGCGGTGTTGCCGCGGCACTGCTGGAACACCTTGTGGCCCTTGGCCTTGAGCGCGTCGATGTGCGCGGTGATGCCCGCCTGGGCCTCGGCGTCGATGACCGGGCCCACGTCCACCTGCAGCGCGCCGGGGTTGCCCATGCGCAGCTCGCCCATGGCGCCCTGGAGCATTTCCACCACGCGGTCGGCGGCGTCTTCCTGCACGCACAGCACGCGCAGGGCCGAGCAGCGCTGGCCTGCGCTGTCGAAGGCGGAGGCCACGGCATCGCCCACCACCTGTTCGACGAGGGCGGACGAGTCCACGATCATCGCGTTCTGCCCGCCGGTCTCGGCGATCAGCGGGATGGGGCGGCCCGCCGCGTCCAGGCGGCCGGCGATGGTGCGCTGCAGGATGCGCGCCACTTCGGTGGAGCCGGTGAACATCACGCCCATCACGCGGGCGTCACCGATCAGGCGCGCGCCCACGGTTTCGCCCCGGCCCGGCAGCAGTTGCACGGCGCCGCGCGGCACGCCCGCGCGCCACAGGATGCGCACGGCCTCGGCGGCGATCAGCGGGGTCTGCTCGGCCGGCTTGGCCAGCACGGGGTTGCCGGCGGCCAGGGCCGCGGCCACCTGGCCCATGAAGATGGCGAGCGGGAAGTTCCAGGGGCTCACGCAGGCCACGGGGCCCAGCGGGACGTGGGTAGCGTTGTCGAAGGTGGATTCGACCTGTGCCGCGTAGTAGCGCAAGAAGTCCACGGCCTCGCGCACCTCGGCGATGGCGTTGCTGCAGCTCTTGCCGGCCTCGCGCATCAGCAGGCCCAGCAGGGGCTGCATGCGGTCTTCCAGTACGTCGGCGGCGCGCTGCAGGGCGGCGGCGCGCTCGGCGGGGGGCGTAGCGGCCCAGGGGGCCGCGGCAGCCTGGGCGCATTCCAGGGCCTGGTCCACGTCGGCGGTGGTGGCTTCCTGCACGTGGCCGACCACGTCGGCGTGGTCGGCGGGGTTGCGCACGGGCTCCGTGCGGCCCGGCTCCACGTCCACCCCCAGCAGCGGCGCGGCGGTCCACGCATGGGCGGCGGTGGACTGCAGCACGGCCCCCAGTTGGGTGAGGGTGTTCTCGTTGGACAGGTCCAGCCCGCGGGAGTTGGGGCGCTGGGGGCCGTACAGGGCGTGCGGGGCGGGGATGCGCGGGTGGGGCAGGCCGGCCGCACCTTCGGCGGCCGCGGCCTGGTCCACCACCTCCACGGGGCTTCTCACCAGGTCTTCCAGCGGAATGGTCTCGTCGGCGATGCGGTTCACGAAGGAGGTGTTGGCGCCGTTCTCCAGCAGGCGGCGCACCAGGTAGGCCAGCAGCGTCTCGTGCGTGCCCACGGGCGCATAGATGCGGCACGGCCGGCCCAGCTTGCCAGCGGTGACGGCGCCCACCACCTGCTCGTACAGCGGCTCGCCCATGCCGTGCAGGCACTGGAACTCGTACTGCCCCGCGTAGTAGTTGTGGCCTGCCAGGTGGTAGATGGTGGCCAGCGTCTCGGCGTTGTGCGTGGCGAACTGGGGGTAGATGGCCTCGGGCGCGGCCAGCAGCTTCTTCGCGCAGGCGACGTAGGAGATGTCGGTGTGCACCTTGCGGGTGTAGACGGGGTAGCCTTCCAGGCCGTCGATCTGCGCGCGCTTGATCTCGCTGTCCCAGTAGGCGCCCTTCACCAGCCGCACCATCAGCCGGCGCCGGGTGCGGCGGGCCAGGTCGATGACGAAATCGATCACGAAGGGGCAGCGCTTCTGGTAGGCCTGGATCACGAAGCCGATGCCGTTCCAGCCCGCCAGCGAGGGCTCGTGGCACAGGCGCTCCAGCAGGTCAAGCGAGAGTTCGAGCCGGTCGGCCTCCTCGGCGTCGATGTTGAGGCCGATGTCGTAGCCGCGCGCCAGCTCGGTCAGGCGCAGCACCTGCGGATACAGCTCGTCCATCACGCGGTCGAACTGCGCGCGGCTGTAGCGCGGGTGCAGGGCGCTGAGCTTGATGGAGATGCCCGGGCCTTCATAGATGCCGCGCCCGGCGGACGCCTTGCCGATGGCGTGGATGGCCTGCTCGTACGAGGCGTAGTAGCGCTGGGCATCCTCGGTGGTCAGCGCGGCCTCGCCGAGCATGTCGTAGGAGTAGCGGAAGCCCTCGGCTTCCATCCTGCGGGCGTTGGACAGGGCTTCGGCGATGGTCTCGCCGGTCACGAACTGCTCGCCCATCATGCGCATGGCCATGTCCACGCCCTTGCGGATCAGGGGCTCGCCGCCCTTGCCGATCAGGCGGCCGAGCGAGGCGCCCAGGCTGCCCTCGCTGTGCGTGGCCACGAGCTTGCCGGTGATCAGCAGGCCCCAGGTGGCGGCGTTGACGAAGAGCGACGGGCTCTTGCCCAGGTGCGGCTCCCACTGGCCGTTGCTGATCTTGTCGCGGATCAGCGCGTCGCGCG
>Ga0206116_1001011_pt1 | contig 18565 bp, 15 predicted proteins | sample 3A1Ametagenome_FD_178000 | JGI IMG/M metagenome (GOLD analysis project Ga0206116, IMG submission 178000) | Enriched microbial communities from leaf-cutter ant dump, University of Wisconsin, Madison, United States - 3A1A | ecosystem: Environmental > Terrestrial > Nest > Insects nest > Nest dump...
GGTCTGGACGAGTACATCCGCTACTACAACCATGACCGGATCAAGCTAAGGCTCAATGGCCTGAGCCCTGTCGATTACAGGGCTCAGGCTGCAAGCTGAAACTGTCCAACTTTCTGGGGGCAGTCCAAGGTCCGCGGCAAACGCCGATTCCGTGGCCAGACTGAAACCCTGTGGGAGCTGGCTTGCCAGCGATGCGGCCGGCAGCCACTACACGAGCCTCAGGCCTGATCGCGCAACCACAGCTGATCGAAGCGCCAGGTCGGGAACAGGGTCTTCTCCGCCGCCGCGCCGCCGACCCGCCGGGCGAAGCCGTCCACCAGGTTGGCATAGCCCCACACCAGCATCCCGCCCCGTTCGTACTGGATGCGCTGCGCCTCGTGCACCAGCGGCTTGCGCTTCTCCACGTCCGGTTCGGCCAGCGCCTGCAGGAACAGCTCGCTGAAGCGCGGGTCGTCGAAGTGGGTCTTGTTGGCCACCGACACCGGTGCATCGGCATGCAGCGCGCAGGTGAGGAACGGCGCGCCGATGCTGCCGCCGGTGCTGAAGGTCCATTCGGTGTGCTGCGGGCCATTGAAGGTCGCGCTGTCCACCTGGCGCACATCGATCTGCACGCCGGCCCGTCGCGCCTGTTCGGCGAACACCAGGGCGGAGGACAGCGCCACGCCTTCCTGCTCGGCCACCAGTTCCAGCTTGAGCTGCTCGTGGCCGGCCTCGCGCAGCAGCGCCCGGGCCTTGTCCAGGTCCTGGCGGCGCGGCGGGATGGCGTGATCGAAGGTCGGGTCGTTCGGCGCATACAGGTCGTTGGCTGGCCGCCCCTGGCCGTTGAGCACCCGCGCCACCATCTCCTCGCGGTCGGCCAGCAGGCGAAACGCCTGGCGCACCCGCGGATCGTCGAACGGTGCCTTGCGCGTGTTCATGTCCAGGCTCAGCCAGTTGCCGGTGACCGAGGTCAGCACCTGCAGGCGCGGGTCGTTCTCGATCAGGCGCAGGTGCTCGGCGGCCAGGGCGTTGGCCATGTCCAGCTGGCCGGCCTTGAGTGCGGCGAGGCGCGAGGTCTGGTCCTTGAAGCCGATGATCTCCAGTTCGTCGGCATACGGGCGGCCGCTCTTGTAGTAGTTCTCGAAGCGGGTGAACAGCGAGCGCTGGCCGGCGGCGAAGCTCTTGAAACGATAGGGGCCGGCGCCCACCGGGTTGGTCACCGGGTGGTAGTCCACCGGCACGATGCCGCCGAAGTTCACCCAGGTCTCCGGCAACGGCACGAAGCCGGCGCCGTCCTTGAAACGGACGCGCAGGGTGCGCTTGTCGAGCTTCTCCAGGTTGTCGCGGTCGATCCAGTGCAGCAGCGCGGCGTAGGGCGAGGCCAGTTGCGGGTCGGTCAGGCGGCGGATGGAGAACAGCAGGTCGTCGGCGTCGATGGTCTTGCCGTGGTGGAATTCCAGGCCCGGGTGCAGGCGCAGGGTCCACACCTTGCCGTCGGCGCTGACCTCGGCCTCTTCGGCCAGGGCCAGGCGCGGCAGCATGTTCTCGTCCCACTCCCAGAGCTTGCTGTACAGGGCGAAGCCGCGAACGATGCCGCTGCCGACCGGCTTGTGCGCGTCGAGGTTGCCGGCCTGGTTGCCGTCGAGAATGCCCAGGCGCAGGCGACCGCCGTAGTGTGGGCCGCTGTCGGCGGCGTGGTTGCTGGCGCTCTGGCTGTCATCGCCGCAACCGGCGAGCAGGCTGCCGCCCAGGGCCAGGCCACCGAGGGCCAGGCCGTTGCCGAGGAAGCGGCGGCGGGTGAAGGGAGGGTGTTGGCTCATGCTGTTGCCTCTGTGCAGTTCAGTGCAGCGAGGCAGAGCAGGTTTCACGCCAGCCGGGCGCAGGGCCCGGAAATGCTGGGGGTGGCAGGCGGCGCTGGTGGATGCCGGGCAACGTGCTGCTGCTGGAGCAGCACAGGATCAGCAGCGCACCCCCGCGTGGCCGTCAGAAGGTATACGCGACCCCGGCCTGGACCGTGCGTGGCGCACCCGGGTAGGCGTAGGTGTTGAACGCACCTTCGTCATAGCCCTTGTTGAAGACGTTCTTCACGTCCAGGTTGAGGCGCACGTGCTCGTTGACCTTGTAGAAGCTCAGCAGGTCGACGACGGAGTACTGCTCCATGGTGTAAGTGGTCGCGGCAGTCTGGCCGGCACGGTCATCCACATACTTGACGCCGACCCCCAGCCCCAGCCCCTTGGCCAGCCCGTCCTGGAACTCGTAGGTGTTCAGCAGGCTGAAGCTGTTGCGCGGGATGTTGGCCAGGCGTGTGCCGGTGGGCAGGCTGGTGTCCTTGGTCACCTCGGCGTCGACATAGGCGTAGCCACCGATCACCCGCCATTCAGGCGTGAGGTTGCCGGCGATGTTGATATCCAGGCCGCGGCTGCGCACTTCGCCAGCGGCGATCTTGTAAGTGCCGGTGGGGTCGTTGGGGTCGTTGGCCTGAACGTTTTCCTTGACGATGTGGTAGATCGCTGCGTCGATGCTCAACTGCCGATCGAGCGCTTCCCACTTCACGCCCATCTCGTACGACTTGCCTTTCTCGGGATCGAAACCACGGCCTGTGCCACCCATGGGGGCGCCACTGTTGGGTTTGAACGAGCGCGCGGTGTTGGCGTATACCGCGACGGTGTCGGTCAGGTCATAGAGCAGGCCGACACGTGGAGTGACGCCGTTTTCACCCTTGTTGAAGTTTCCAGCGCTGCTCAGCTTGTTCACGTAGTCGTGCTCGAAGCGCTCGAAGCGTACACCGGCCAAGGCCTTCAGGCGCTCGGTCAAGGCCACCTGGTCCTGCACGAACGCGGCCCAGGTCTTGAGGTTTTCCTTGTCGTGGGTCGTGGTCCGGGTGAGTGCAGGGCGCGCCTGGCCCAGTACCGGGTCGAACAGATCGATCGGGTAGGCACCGGTGCCGCCGGCCGAGCGCAGGATGATCGAGTTGTAGTCGTAGTCTTCGTATTCGATGCCGGTCAGCAGGGTGTGGCTGAACCCGGCGGTGTCGAAGTGGCCGGTGAGGTTGAGCTGGTAGTCGCGGTCGGTCCATTCCAGCTTGCGGTAGTTGAAGTTGCGTCCGAGGGTGCGGCCGTCGGCCTGCAAACCGTTGGCTTCCACGGCATTGCCCTTGAGCGAGCCGTCCAGCCATTGCATGCCGCCGCCCAGGGTCCAGTTGTCGTTGAGCATGTGCTCGAAGCGCAACTGGGCCATGTCGTTGTCGTTGTGCAGCAGGTTGTCGCTGCCTTTCTCCCAGATATTGGTGTCCCGCGAGGCACTGCCTTTTTGCGTGGCGTAGCGGGTCAGGCCACGGTCCAGCGGATGGTTGTTGCGCATGAAGTCGCCTTCGAAAACGATCTTCGTGCTGTCGTTGACCTGCCAGCTGAGCACCGGCGCCACTTCGTAGCGCTCGCTGTCCACGTCGTCACGGAAGCTTTCGCCGCCTTCGCCGAGCACGTTCAGGCGATAGGCCAGCGAGCCGTCGCCATTGAGCGGGCCGGTGGCGTCCAGGGTGGCGCGGTGCATGCCCTGGTCGTCGAGCTGGCTGCCGAGGGTGACTTTCTGCTCCGGCAGCGGCTGCTTGGTGACCACGTTGAAGGTACCGCCGGGATCGCCACGACCGTACAGGCTGGTGGCCGGGCCGCGGATCACTTCCAGGCGCTCGACGCTGGCGGCGTCCGGGGCGTTGGGGTAGCCGCGGTTCATCGGGAAGCCGTTGCGGTAGTACTCGCCGGTGGTGAAGCCGCGCACGGTCACGGTGGTCAGGCCCTGGCCACCGAAGTTGTTGGCCCGGCCAACGCCGCCGGCGTAGTCGAGGGCGTCCTGCAGGCGCGTCGAGCCGCTGTCTTCCAGCACGTCCCGGGGCACCACGCTGACCGACTGCGGGGTTTCGTGCAGTGCGGTGTCGGTGCGCGTCGCGCTGGCCGCGCGGGTGGCCCGGTAGCCCTGCACCGGACCGTCGGCACGCTCGTAGTCGCTGGCATCGGCGTTGATGTTCACGGCGTCGAGCTGGAGGCTGGTGGAGTCGGTGGCGGGCTGGGCGGCCCAGACCATGGCCGGGGCGGCATGGAGCAGACACAGGGAAACGAGCGTGCGACGCATCTTTGTAAGAATCCTGGCAGGAAGTTGTAGGACAACGCAAAAGGCGCGGGATCTTATCTGCGTGTAATTCCCATTTGCAAACACTTTTTGCATTACGGTATGCCATAAATCTTGCCTTTATGGACAGGAAACGTCCCGGGCCAGAGGGGTTTGCGGCTGAGCACCATTCTGGTGAGTGGGTCATATCTATTGCACTAAAAGAAACTAAATTTCCCTATGGGAATTTTCCAGGGCGCCTTTGCAGCGCCCGAACGCTGAATAAAAACCGCGTTTATTCAGCAACTTGCGGCAAACACAAGGAAACCTTGCAAACTTGGCAGACCTATTGCCTTGCCCATCACTGCAACTCAACGGTCCTGGCGAGCGCAGCCTTGCCAGGGCATTCGAATGCCGGCCCGTCGTATCGAAACGGGGTGCGGGCATTCCCATCGATTGGAGGCAATGGGCAATGATCCGGTTTTCACCTGTGGTCCGCGGTACCTTGGGCCTTTCCCTGATGGCGGTCGCGGCGTCGGCGTTCGCCGAGGACGCGGCGCCGGCGATCAACAGCGGCGACACCGCCTTCGTGGCCCTGTGCTCGCTGGTGGTGCTGCTGATGATGCTGCCGGGCCTGGCGCTGTTCTACGGCGGCATGGCGCGCAGCAAGAACGTGCTGTCGATCATGATGCAGGTGTTCTGCACGTCGTCGCTGATGGCGGTGCTGTTCGCCGTGTACGGCTACAGCCTGACCTTCGCCGATGGCGGTCCGCTGCAGGCGGTGATTGGTGGCCTGGACAAGCTGTTCATGATCGGCGTGACCAAGGACACGGTGGTCGGCACCTTGCCCGAGTACCTGTACTTCCTGTTCATGCTGCTGTTCGCCGCGATCACCCCGGCGATCATCGTCGGCGCCTTCGCCGAGCGCATGAAGTTCGCCGCGGTGCTGGTGTTCATGGCGGTCTGGCTGACCATCAACTACATCCCCATGGCGCACATGGCCTGGGGCGGCGGCTGGGTGTTCGACCTCGGCGTGCAGGACTTCGCCGGCGGCAACGTGGTGCACCTCAACGTCGGCATCGCCGCCCTGGTCGGTGCCTGGATGCTGGGGCGCCGCCGCGGTTTCGGCACCGCGCAACTGGCCCCGCACAACATGACCATGACCTTCACCGGCGGCTGCATGCTCTGGGTCGGCTGGCTCGGCTTCTGCGGCGGCTGCGCCCTGGCGGCCAATGGCTTCGCCATGCTGGTGATGGTCAATACCATGCTCGCCAGCTGCGCCGGGGCCCTGGGCTGGATGATCGTCGAATGGCAGCACCGCGGCCGGCCGAGCCTGTTCGGGGCGATTTCCGGCGCCATCGCCGGGCTGGTGGCGATCACCCCGGCCTGCGGCTTCGTCGGGCCGATGGGCGCCATCCTGCTGGGCCTGATCGCCGGGCCGGTGTGCGTCTGGTCGGTGGACAAGCTCAAGCCGATGATCGGCCTGGACGATGCCTTCGACGTGTTCGGCGTGCACGGCGTCGCCGGCATCCTTGGCGGCCTGCTGACCCCGGTGTTCGCCCTCACGGCCATCGGCGGCCAGGGCTTCGCCGAAGGCCGCGGGTTGATCGAGCAACTGTCGGTCAACGCTGGCGCCATCCTGTTCAGCATCACCGTCTCGGCCATCACCAGCTGGATCGCCTTCAAGGTGGCGGCGGCGGTCTGTGGCGGGCTGCGGGTGGACGAGGAAGCCGAGGTGGACGGCCTCGATCTCTCCGCCCATGGCGAGGTGGGATACAAGTATTCCAACTGATCCAGGCTGGAAGAAAACAGCGCCGGTGCCTTGCACCGGCGTTCGCACGTGTAGCGGAAGGAGAAGGCCCGTGGGCTGGTTGAATGGATGGACGTATCTGCTGGCGGCGGGGGGGTGCGAAGTGCTCTACGCCTCGATCATTCCCCGTACCGATGGCTTCACCCGGCTGTGGCCGAGCCTGTACTGCGGGGTGTTCCTGGCCTTGAGCATCTACCTGCTGAGCCTGTCGGTGCGCGAGCTGCCGCTGGGGCTGGCGTATGCGGTGTGGGTGGGGATCGGCACGCTGGGCACGGTGATCTACGGCAGCGTGTTTCTCGGCGAATCGCTGGGGGTGTTGAAGGGGTTGTGCCTGCTGATGATCGTCGGCGGGATCGTTGGCTTGAAGCTGGTGGGGGAGGGGCAGGTCGCTTGAATCCTTGCTGTTCTTGAGGGCCTCATCGCTGGCAGCTCCCACAGGGTTCTGGGCCAGTCGCAGCCGCTGTGCGCGACGCGATCCCTGTGGGAGCTGGCTTGACAGCGATGAGGCCGGTAGCAACGACAACCGGTTATCGACTTACTTCAGCTTCGGCAGCTCCTCGTCCGCCATTGCATAGCTGTGCTTCTCATGCACGAAGGTGGTGACCAGCGCATACAGGGTGACCGCGATCACCACCAGGGTGATCACGCCGAGCACGGCGGGCTTGTCGGCGAAGGTGAACACGGCGCTGGCGCCTTCGTAGGTACTGATGCTCATGGTGGTGCTCCTCAGACAGTGGCTTTGCTTTCGGCGATCAGGTTCGCCTTGGGTTTGCTCGCCGGTTCGCCATAGAGGGCGCTCCATTCCGGGTAGGCCTGGGCCGGCACTTCGGTGAGGTCGAGACCGCGTTCCTCGGCATAGGCTGGCACCCGCAGCACGCCGGCCTTCTTCAGGGCCCAGGAGACCAGGTAGCCGGGAATGAAACCGAGCGAGGCCATGACCACCGCACCGCCCAGTTGTCCCATGAAGCTGATCTCGGCCATGCCGTTCATGTTCGGGTAGCCGGAGAGGAAAATGCCGCTGATCACCAGCCCGGCGAAGCCACCGAAGCCGTGCACGGCGAAGGCGCCCACGGCGTCATCCAGGCGGAACTTCAGCAGCAGGTTGTTCACCAGCGGCGCCACGGCCGCCACGCCCATGCCGATCAGGTAGGCCAGGCCCGGGTGGTAGAGGTCCAGGCCCGGGGCCACGGAGATGATCCCCACCAGACCGCCGGACATCATCCAGTACGGCTCGCGGGTGGTCAGGTAGGCGCCGATCAGGCCGCCGGCAAAGCCCATCAGGGTGTTGAAGGCGAAGGCGGAGAGGGTGGTCGGCTGGCCGTAGATGTTGATCCACTGCGCGCCGGAGCTGTAGATGATGCAGCCGCCGAGGAAGCCGAAGAAGCCGACGATGATCAGCATCAGCCCGACCACGCTCATCGGCATGCTGTGGCCGACGATGGCGTTGGCGCTGCCGTCCGGGTTGAAGCGGCCGATGCGTGCGCCGAGGTTGATCACCACGGCCAGGGCGAAGAAGCCGGCGATCATGTGCACCACCCCCGCCGCGCCGACGTCATGGTAGCCCCACTTGACGGTCAGCCAGCCTTCCGGGTGCCAGCCCCAGGCGGCGCCGAACAGCCACAGCACCGAGCCGAGGAGGATGGTCATGATGATGAAGGCGCTCATCCGTGCCCGCTCGATGATCGCGCCCGAGAGGATGGAGCCGGTGGTGGCGGCGAACAGGGCGAAGGCGCCCCAGAAGATCCCGGTGGCGTTGTCCTTGATGTTCGGGCCCATGCTCTGGCTCCACGGCATGGCCGCGGCGAGGGCGTCCATGCGCGGCACCAGGCCGTCGGGGAAGGCGTTGTAGATGGCCCAGCCGAACAGGAAGAAGGTGGGCACGATGAAGCCGAAGGCCAGGATGTTCTTGACCCCGGCGGCGAGGGCGTTCTTCAGGCGCGAGGCGCCGATTTCATAGGAGAGGAACCCGGCATGGATCAGGATCATCAAGGCGATGCACCACCAGTAGAAGATCTCCATGTTGAGGGTGTTGGTCATGTCGATGAGGGCTTTGAGCTCCTCGACCGTGGGGGCTTTCTGTTCTTCCATCACTCGATCCTCGCTGCAGATGCTCTTGGAATGTTGTGGTGGGCAGAGGGAAGTGGACCGCTTGCCGTTGACGGCTTTTGTTGTTGTGTTTTCTTCAGGGCCTCATCGCTGGCAAGCCAGCTCCCACCGAACCTGTGGGAGCTGGCTTGCCAGCGATAGCAATCTCAGGACTGCAGCATGTTCTGGATCTGCTGCACGGACTCCTGGGTTCGTCGGGCCAGATTGCGCACCTCGTCGGCCACCACCGCGAAGCCCCGGCCGCCTTCCCCGGCCCGGGCCGCCTCGATGGCCGCGTTCAACGCCAGCAGGTTGGTCTGCTCGGCGATCCCGCGGATCACCCCGGCGACCTGGGCGATCTGCCCGTAGGTGGCCTGGATGCTGGCCTGCTCGCGGTCGTGCAGGCTGGCGGCGGTCTTCTCGTCGCTGATCTCGCGCACCGCGCCGGTGACCCAGGTCAGGCGCCCCTTGGCATCGCGCAGGCAGCGTCCGCGCTCGCGGAACCACACCTCGCCGCGGCTCTTGTGGCGCATGCGGTATTCCACGGCATAGGAACCGTCGCCGCCACTGTCGACCATCGAGGCGTTGAAGGCCTTCATCACGTTCTTCAGGTCGTCGGCGTTGACCACGGCGAAGTAGCTGTCCCAGCCATCGGGAAACTCGTCGCGGCCATAGCCGATGAGAGCGCGGAACTGTTCGGACCAGCGGATCAGGTTCTGCGGGTGGTCCGGGTCGCCATTGACCACGTTCATCGCCCAGCAGCCCTCGGTCAGGGTGCGCTGGGTCAGTTCCCAGACCTGGCGCTCCTCGCTCCAGCGTTCGCGCTCGTCGTGCAGGGCCTGCAGTTGCTGGCTGGCGGCATCGCGCTCGCGGGTCAGGCGCGCGACCTGGGCTTGCGCCTCGGCCAGGTGCCGTTGCAGCGCATCGAGCTCTTCGGCGGTGCACGGTGGCGGCCCCTGGCGCTCGGCCTGCTGGCGGATCCGTTGCAGTTCGCCCCAGTCGCGCTGCAGGTGCTCCAGGCTGCCGAGCAGCCGCGGCTGGCGCTGCAACTGCGGCGAATGGGCCGTGGCAGAGCCGTTGCGGGCAAGTTGTTCGAGCCACTGGCTCAGTTCGTTGGCCAGGTCACTGGAAGCGTTGCTGAACCACATCGTCAGGTTCTCCTTGCGCAAGGGACAGTCCCTGTTCCCTTGCCTGCAATTTCCCATCCAGTTTCACGAACGCACCCGGCGTTTCTCCGGGTCGTAGGCCACGGTGCCGGCGCTGACCATCGCCGCGATGCGTTTCTGCTGGCCGTCCAGCTTGCCCACTTCGACCCGCGTACCCGGCGCGCAGTGGGCGACGTCCAGGCGGCACAGGGCGATATTGCGCCCCAGCACCGGCGAGCGGGTGGCGCTGGTGATCACCCCGACCTGGGCCCGGCCGATGCGCACGCAATCGCCGTGGGCCGCCGTTTCGTTGCCCTCCAGCTCCAGGCCCACCAGGCGCCGTTGCGGTTCGGCACTGCGGCGCAGCAGCGCGCTGCGGCCGATGAAGTCCGCCTGCTTGCTGTTCAGCGGCACGCAGAAGCCGATCCCCGCTTCGAACGGGTCGGTCTGGTCGCAGAACTCGTAGCCGGCGAAGATCAGCCCGGCCTCGATGCGCAGCATGTCCAGGGCGTCCAGGCCCAGCGGTACCAGGCCCAGCGGGTCGCCCAGTTGCCAGAGGCGGGTCCAGAGCGCCATGGCATCCCGTGGATGGCACCAGACCTCGTAGCCCAGCTCGCCGGTATAGCCGGTGCGCGAGACCATCAGCGGCGGGCCGTTGTAGTCGTCGAGCCGGCCGGTGAGGAAGCGGAACCAGCCCAGGTCCTCCAGCGCCGGCTGGGTGCCGGGGGTCCAGATCATGTCCTTGAGCAGGGCCCGGGCCAGGGGGCCCTGCACGGCGATGTTGTGGATCTGCTCCGAGGCACTCTTGACCCACACCTTCATGCCCAGCCGGGCCGCCTGCTCCCGCAGCCAGTCGCCGGCCTGCTCCTCGCCGCCGATCCAGCGGAAGGCATCGGCGCCGAGGCGCAGCAGGGTGCCGTCGTCGAGCATGCCGCCGTGCTCGTAGCAGAGGGCGCTGTAGACCACCTGGCCCACCGCCAGCTTGCGCACGTCGCGGGTCAGGCAGTGGTCGAGCAGGGCCTCGGCATCCGGGCCGAGCACTTCGAACTTGCGCAGGGCCGAGAGGTCCATCACCGCCACTCGTTCGCGGCAGCCGTGGTACTCGGCGAGGGTGCCGTAGCCGTCGAACTGGCGTGGCGTCCAGAAGCCGCGGTAGTCGATGAATTGCCGGGTGAGGGCGGAGGTGCCGGGGTGGAAGCCGCTTTCCCGGGTCAGTTGCGGCTCGGCATCGGGGGCTTTGCGAGTGGCCATGGCGAGACTGAAACGCTCCTTGGCGGAATAGACACGGATATGGATGTCGGTGGGCTGCCAGCCGTTGGCCGGATCGATGTCGTCCGGGCACGAACTGCTGGCGCAGACCAGCTCGGTCATGGCGCGCAGCAGCACGTAGTCGCCGGGGCGCGACCAGGGTTCGTCGACGGTCAGTTGCTGGTGGGCGTCCACCGCGGTGTTGAAGAAGAAGTTGATCGCCGGCCAGCCGGCCCTTGCCGTGACGCCATGGCGGGCGAGGGCGCGGCTGATGTTGTCGCTGCAGTTGTCGTGGCCGAAGTAGCCCTGGGCCTCGTAGTAGCGCGCGGTGCAGGCGAGGGCGAAGGTGTCGTGGCGGCCGACGGTGTCGCGCACCACTTCCAGCATCGGTTGCAGGTTGCGGTCGTAGAAGCGGCTGAACAGGCCCGGCCCGGGGTAGGCGTTGCCGTTGAGGGTGCGGGTCACGGTGGGGTCGAGGTCGATCTGCGCGCCGTGGTCGAGGCCGCGCCGGTCGAAGGCGACGAAGTCCGAGCACTGCCGGCCGGCGACGTCCAGCACCTGGATGTACTGTCCGGCGCCGACCACATAGTCGCGGGCGGTGCCGGGGGTGAGGGTGAACTCGTCCAGTACCTCGCCCAGCGGCGCCGGCAACGGCGGGGCGCAGGCCGCACGGGGATTGGCCCGGCGTACCAGCAGGCGCAGTTCGCTGGCGCGGGCCTGGCGGTCCACCGGGGTGGCGCCGCCAGGGGCGGCGACCAGTACCAGCAACTGCTCGCCACTGTGGAACACCCGGCTGTGCCCGGCCGGGTTCGCCTCGGGCCATAGCCGTGTGGCGTCGGACAACTGCCGGCAGTCGATGCCGCGGCGTACCAGCCCGGCGCTGACATGGGCCGCCTCGCGGCTGCCGTCGTGCAGCAGGTGGGCGATGAAGGTCGCGCCGGGCGTGGGGCGCAGGCCCAGGGCCCCGAGCGCCTGGCGGCTGCCGGCGAAGGCCAGCAGCTCGGCGCCCTGGTCGCCCTCGACGTCGATCACCTCCAGGCGATCGCCGGGCTCCAGCGCCACCACCGTCAGCCCGCCCGGCGCCACGCGGTGGCGTTCCACCAGCGGGTTGCGGGCGAACAGCGCCGGCTCCAGTGGCCGTGAAATCACGGGTGCTTGCATGGGCAACTCCTCAAGGCGCGAGCCGTTTGCCGGGGGCCGGCTGTTCGGCCAGGTAGGCGCCGAGGGAATCGTCCAGCGCCTCCAGCCAGGGCGTGTGGTGCGGGGTGGCGAGGGTGCCGGTGATCAGCGAGCGGTGGCACTTGTCGCGGTAGCCCATGATGTTTTCCGCCTTGTCGTGCTTCCACTCGAGGAAGGTGCGGTTGACCTCGGCGATATCGAAGCTGGGGTAGTCGGTGGCGGCGATCAGCTGGCGGATGTACTCGCCCTGGAACTCGAACATCTGCTGGGCGTTCTCCAGGGTCAGTTCGGTCTCGCGCCAGGCCAGGTCCTCGGCGTGCATGGCGGCCGGGTCGGGCAGGGCGATGCGCCCGAGGATCACGTCGCGGGCGTACCAGGCCTGGGCATCGAACATGTTGAAGCTGTACCACTGGTCCTGCATGCCCAGGTAGATCAGGCGCGGGTTGGCCTCCCAGAACACGCCCTTGTACAGGTTCAGCGGCCACAGGCGGTTGTCGGTCTTCAGGCGCAGCTCTTCGGCGAGGAAGGGGAAGTGGTGCTTGTAGCCGGTGCAGAGGATCACCGCGTCGACCGGTTTGCTGCTGCCGTCGACGAAGAATGCGGTACTGCCCTGGACATGGCTGAGCAGCGGTTTCTCTTCCCAGTTCTGCGGCCACTGGTAGCCCATGGGCGCGCTGCGGTAGCAACTGGTGATGCTGCGCGCGCCGTACTTGAAGCACTGCGAGCCGATGTCTTCGGCGGAGTAGCTGCCGCCGACGATGAGCACGTCCTTGCCCTTGAATTCCAGGGCGTCGCGGAAGTCGTGGGCGTGCAGGATGCGCCCGGCGAAGCTCTCGAAACCGGGGAAGCTGGGTACGTTCGGCGTGGAGAAATGGCCGCTGGCGACCACCACGTAGTCGAAGGTTTCGCTATAGGTGAGGTCGTCGGCATAGCTGTGGGCGGTGACCTGGAAGGTCTGGCTGGCGGCCTCGAAGCGCACGTCGCGCACCGCCGTGTCGAAGCGGATCAGCTCGCGCACGCCGGCCTTTTCCACGCGGCCCTTGATGTAGTCCCAGAGCACTTCCCGTGGCGGGTAGGAGCCCATGGGCCGGCCGAAATGCTCGTCGAAGCTGTAGTCGGCGAACTCCAGGCATTCCTTCGGTCCGTTGGACCACAGGTAGCGGTACATGCTGCCGTGGACTGGCTCGCCGTGCTGGTCGAGGCCCGTGCGCCAGGTGTAGTTCCACATGCCGCCCCAGTCGGCCTGCTTCTCGAAGCAGACCAGCTCGGGAATGTCCGCGCCCCTGGCCCGGGCGGACTGGAAGGCACGCAACTGGGCCAGGCCGCAGGGGCCGGCGCCGATGATGGCAACGCGTTGGGTCATGGTGGGTACTCCGCATCAGGTTGTCAGGAGGGCTGATGGCCTCATCGCCGGCAAGCCGGCTCCCACAGGGATTGTGTGCACCGCCGGACCTGTGGGAGCTGGCTTGCCAGCGATAGGGCCATCGGCAACAACGGATAGGTCCCGGCTAGCGGAAGATCACCGTCCGCTCGCCGTTGAGGAACACCCGGTGCTCCAGGTGGTATTTCACCGCTCGCGACAGGGCCACGGTCTCGGTGTCGCGGCCGATGCTGACCAGGCCGTCGGGCAGCAGCACATGGTCGACCCGCTGCACCTCCTGCTCGATGATCGGGCCCTCGTCGAGGTCGCTGGTGACGTAGTGGGCGGTGGCGCCGATCAGCTTGACCCCGCGTGCCCAGGCCTGATGATAGGGCTTGGCGCCCTTGAAGCCGGGGAGGAACGAGTGGTGGATGTTGATCGCCCGCCCCGACAGCTGGCGGCACAGGTCATCGGAGAGGATCTGCATGTAGCGGGCGAGCACCACCAGCTCGGTGCCGGTGTCCTCCACCAGCTTCAGCAGCGCCGCTTCCTGCTCGGCCTTGGTGTCGCGGGTCACCGGCAGGTAGACGAAGCGGATGCCCTCGCGCTCGGCCATCGGCCGCAGGTCGAGGTGGTTGGAGACGATGGCGGTGATGCGCATGTCCAGCTCGCCCTTCTGGTGGCGGTAGAGCAGGTCGGCGAGGCAGTGGTCGTACTTGCTGACCATCAGCAGCACCGGCATCGGCCGTTGGCCCTCGAACAGCTCCCAGTCCATGGCGAAGGGGACGGCGACGTCGGCGAAGCCCTGGCGCAGCGCCGCCAGGTCCGGGGTGGCCCCGGCATTGAAGCGGAACACCGCGCGCATGAAGAAGCGCCCGGCCGTCTCGTCGTCGAACTGGGCCAGTTCGCTGATGTAGCACTCGCGCCCCGCCAGGTAGGTGGTGACCGCGGCAACGATGCCGGAGGTGGCCGGGCAGCTGATTTTCAGGATGTAGTGGTTCATGTCGGTTTCTCGTGCAGGCAAGGTCGTCCGGGCTCAGCCCTTGGCGGTGCGTTTTTTCTTCTCGGGGTCGTCGAACGGCAGGCTGTGGGCGATGGCCTTGCTGGCCAGGCTGCCGCGCACCTCCAGGGGCACGCCCTGCACGGCGATCTGCGGCTCGACCCGGGCGATGGCCATGGAGCGCTCGGTGAGGCGCGAGTACATGGCGCAGGTGATCACCCCGACCTGGCGGCCGTCGTGCCAGAGGGTGTCGCCGTTCTGCGCGGCGACATGGCCGTCGAGCAGCACGCCGAAGATCCTGAAACGCTCCTGGCCCTGGCGCCGGTAGTGCTCGCCGGCGCCGCGGAAGTCCTGCTTGCCGGGCGACACGGTGAAGTCCAGGCCCAGTTCCCACAGGGTGTCGCCGGCCTTCTGGTCGGCGAAGGGGTACATCTGCGAGTTGTCGTAGGGGTAGAACAGCAGGTAGCTCTCGACCCGCAGCCAGTCCAGGGCGGTGAAGGCGCAGGGGATGATGCCGTGGCCCTGGCCTTGCTCCAGGATGGCGTCCCAGATCGCCGGCGCGTCGGCGGCCTTGCAGAAGATCTCGTAGCCGCGCTCGCCGGTGTAGCCGGTGCGCGAGATCATCACCGGGCGCTCGAACAGCTTGGTCTGCAGGTGATGGAAGTAGGGCAGGTCGCGGATGCCGGGCACGTGTTCGGCGAGGAAGTCCACCGCCTTCGGCCCTTGCAGCGACAGGTCGTGCAGGTCGTCGTCGAACAGCACCGCGACCTGCCGGCCCTGGGCCGAGCGGATCAGCATTTCGTGGCCGCTGCCGGCGCCGTGCACCACCATGAAGGCATTGGGGCCGGTGCGGTAGACGATGCAGTCGTCGGCGAAGGTGCCGTCCTCGTCGAGCAGGCAGGCGTACACCGACTTGCCCGGGTACAGCTTGCCGATGTCGCGGGTGGTGGCGTATTGCAGCAGGCTTTCGGCATGGGGGCCCACGTAATGGACCTTCTTCAGCCCGGACACGTCCATCAGCCCGGCATGGGTGCGGATCGCCTCGTGGTGGTCGGCCAGGTCGCTGGCGTAGGTCCAGGCGGTGCCCATGCCGTTCCAGTCCTCCAGTCGGGAGCCGAGGGCCAGGTGGCGTTCGCGGAGCGCGCTGATGCGCCATGAGTTGCTCATGGGTGAATCCTCTTGTCGTGAATGGGGTCAGGCGGTGGTGTCGAACGGGCTCAGCCACTCGACCAGCGCCGGGCGGTAGCGGGTCATGCCCTTGTAGTCGGCGATCGCGTCCGGCAGGTCGCGGATCACCCGGTGCAGGCGCCGGGCCCAGGCCGGGTTGGTCACCAGTTCGTTGAGGCTGATCAGGTAGGTACGGATGCCGAACAGCAGGGCGTTGGAGCGCGGCAGGCGCAGCATCAGTTGCAGTTCCACGCGCAGGTGCACCAACTCGCCGGCGTTCTGCGCGGTGACCTTGCCGCGGTCGCTGCCCCACTGGTGGAAGGTCTCCGGCGAGGTGTCCAGGCGCGGGTTGATGGTCAGGGTCCAGTTGAGCCGGCGCACCGGGCTGCCGACCTGGGCGTTGAGCAGGTACTTGAGGGCGCGCTCGAACACGCCCATCTGGTTGGCCATGGGCACCGGCGAGTGCCATTGCTTGAAGCTCATCCCGGCATCGAAGCGCAGCGACCAGTCGGCCGGGCAGGTGACCATGCCGGCGTCCATGAACAGGTCGTCGTCGCGCTGGTCGAGCACGGCGAAGTCGCCCTGCGCCTGGCGGGTGATGTATTCCAGCGGCTCGCAGGGCAGGCTCGCCGGGTCGCCGAAGGTGAAGCGCTGGTCGATGCCCAGGGCCAGGTTCTGCCAGTGCCAGGCGTCGCCGTCGCGGGTCAGGCGAAAGTGCTCGGGGTAGTCGCGGGACAGGTGCTCCATCAGCACCGCCAGGGTGTCCCAGGCGGCCAGGGCCATGTGTGGCATCACCAGGCAGCGCTGCGGGTCCTGTTCCAGTACACGTGCGCGCTCGGCCATTTCCGCGACGTAGTGCTCGTCGACATCGAAGGTGTGTTCGAACACCGAGCCCGGATCGCGGGACACCGCCGGCTCGATGTTCACCGAGTACATGTACTGGTCTTCCGGGAACGGGAAGGGGAAGCGGGCGATGGCGGCGGCGCTGTTGCGGAAGCTGAAGTCGTCCCGGTAGGTCTCGTGCGCTTTGAAGGTCAGGCTCATGGTCGGGCTCTCTCAGATATCCAGCAGGATCGGTTGGCCGCAGCCGCGGGAGACGCAGGGCATCAGGCTGGCGCCGCGTTCGGCGGCGCCGAGGAAGTGGTCGCGGTGCTCGACGTCGCCCTTCAGGTAGGCGGTCTGGCACTGGCCGCAGACACCGCCGCGGCACAGGTTGGGAATCTCCACGCCGGCCGCCTCCAGGGCTTCGAGCAGGCTTTGCTCGGCGCCGACCTGCAGGTGCCGGCCGCTGCGGGCCAGCTCGACGCGAAACGGCAGGCCCGGCTCCGGCGCGGCGAAGGCTTCGCTGTGCAGGCGTCGCGGGCTCCAGCCGAGGGCATCGGCCTGCTCGCGCAGGTCGAGCAGCAGCGATTGCGGGCCGCAGGCGTAGACATGGCAGCCCAGCGGGCGCGCGGCCAGCAGCGCGGCGGGGTCGAAGCGCCGTTGTCCTGCGGGGTATTCGTGCAGGCGCGGGCCGAGGCGCTGGCGCAGCTCGTCGAGGTAGGCATCGCTGCTGCCGGCGCGGTAGGCGTAGTGCAGTTCGAAGGCCGCGCCCTGGCGCAGCAGTTCGTGGCTGTGGGCGATCAGCGGGGTGATGCCGATGCCGGCCGCCACCAGCAGGTGCTGGCGCGCCTTGCCCGACAGCGGGAACAGGTTGGCGGGGGCGCCGATCTTCAGGGTGTCGCCACGGCGCAGTTGCTGGTGCAGGTAGCGCGAGCCGCCGCGGGAGGCTTCCTGATGGCGCACGGCGATGCGGTAGTCGCCGCCCTCGGCCGGATCGCCCAGCAACGAGTAGGCGTTGCGCCGGCCGTTGGGCAGGTGCAGCTGCACGTGGCTGCCGGCGGAGAAGCGCGGCAGGTCGCCGTGCAGCGCTTGCAGGCGGTATTCGCGGATCACCGGGGTGAGTTCGCGGATGGCGGCGATACGGACCTCGATCATGGGCGCACCTCGGCATAGGGTTGCTCGGCATCGGCGCAGACACCCAGGTAGGCACCGAGGCGCTGGGAGAAGTGGCGGCGCACTTCCAGGACCACGCCGCAGTGGGCGCAGGTCAGGCTGTCGGCGGCGCTGGCCGGCTGGCAGTTGGCGCAGTGCACGCAGAACACCCGGCGGGTGCTGGCGGCGCTGCTGTCGAGGTGGATTTCGTCGTCTTCCAGGCCGGCGGCGCGGGCCAGGGCATGCAGCGGCCAGACGAAGGACTGGTCGCCACGCAGTTCCAGGCGCAGGCCGACCCGGGCATCGCGCAGGTAGCCGGCCAGGGCCTGGTGCAGCGCAGCCAGGTCGGCGTAGTCCGGCAGGGCCAGGTGAATCAGTGGCAGGTCGCGGGCCGCGACGGCCTCGCCGGTCTGGGTCACCAGCAGGTGTTCGCGGGCCTTGGGGCCGGCGGCGGGACTGGCATAGCGGGGAACGCTGAAAGGGTGGTCGGTGGTGGCGCTCATGGGAACCTCGGCGGGTGGGTCCTGTTTCCTCGTGAGCTAAATATTTTCTCCTGGGGAATTTTTGCTCAATCCGCTAGAGGAGGTATGCCAAAAGGGGTAGTCGGCCCGGGAGGGCATGGACTTTGCTGCGAACAGGCACCCCGCCGGAGGAGATGAGGGATGCCCAACGCCTTGCTGTCCGCACCTGTCGCGCCATCGCTACCCGCCTGGGACGAACTGACCGAGCGCGAAGGGCAGACCCTGACGCTGCTGGCCAACGGCCTGAGCAACAAGCAGATCGCCCGTGAACTGGGGATCAGCGATGGCACGGTGAAGATCTACGTGCGCAACCTGCTGCGTAAGTTCCGCCTCAACTCGCGCCTGGAACTGGCCACGCGGATCCACCGCGGCGGCGCGTCCTGGCGCGGCAGCGACGAGCCGTTGCTGCCCGAGCAAGGTGCAGCACTGTCCGTGCCCGCACCGATTCCGTTCGCCCTCGGCCTGCTCGACGAGTTGCCGGGGCTGATCTACCGCGGGCAGAACGACCGCAGCTGGTACATGGAGTACGTCAGTGCCGGCTGCCTGCCGCTCACCGGCTACCCCGCCGACTACCTGACCAGCAACCCGCAGCGCAGCTTCGGTTCGCTGATCCTCGACGAGTACGCCGACTACATCTGGTACTGCGTGCAATGCGCGCTGCTCAAGCACGAGCCCTACCAGCTCAGCTACCGCATCCGCTGCGCCGAGGGGCGGGTCAAGAATGTCTGGGAGACCGGGGTGGGGATCTATTCCGCCAGCGGCGAGGTGCTGGGGGTGGAGGGGGCGATCTTCGAGCGGCTGGTGTGAGGCTTGGCCGTATCAGCCTGGGGCCGCTTTGCGGCCCTTCGCGAGCAAGCTCGCTCCCACAGCTTGGACTGCCCCCAAGAAGTTGGACACCAATCCAACCCTTGGGGGAGTTATGAGCAAGTACAGCGAGCACTTCAAGCTCACAGCGGTCAGGGCCTATCTCGAAGGCAACGATGGCTTTCGGAAAGT
>Ga0206116_1001016_pt1 | contig 18513 bp, 12 predicted proteins | sample 3A1Ametagenome_FD_178000 | JGI IMG/M metagenome (GOLD analysis project Ga0206116, IMG submission 178000) | Enriched microbial communities from leaf-cutter ant dump, University of Wisconsin, Madison, United States - 3A1A | ecosystem: Environmental > Terrestrial > Nest > Insects nest > Nest dump...
ACCGGATTCCTGTGTGAAATCCAATAAACCTTGTGCGTATCTTTTAGCTACTTTAGATGTCAGCATCCTGATTAGTTAAGGTTAGATTTGTTTAAAATATTTTCTACCAAAGTATTGTGCGCACCATCGTTATTCAATTTCTCTCTCAAGATATTTTCAGCGATGTTAACAGACAAAGTACCGATCTGATTTTTGATGTCAGCCATAGCTGCATTCTTTTCGGTTTGGATAGATTGTCTGGCAGCCTCAATCATTTTCTCGCCTTCAGCTTTTGCACTGTCTTTAGCTTCATTAACGATTTTATCCTTCATTTCTCTCGCTTCTTTCAAGATACCGTCTCTTTCAGCTCTTGCTTCGCGTAGGATCCTTTCGTTATCTTCTTTCAACTGAGCCATCTCTTGTTTAGCCAATTTTGCCTGATTAAGCGCATCAATGATAGATGTTTCTCTCTCATCGATAGATTTAAGAATTGGTTTCCAGGCAAATTTTCCTAAGATGAAAAGTAATACCAGAAAAATGATGGACTGAATAATAAATAATCCTGATGAAAACTGATGAAGTAATTCCATTATATAGTGAGATTAATTTTTTAAAATTTTAAATTTAAACATTGTTGCAGCCAACCGCTACAACAATGTTTATGATTTTGTTTGGCTTATGATGCGAATAACGCAGCGAAAGCAACACCTTCTACTAGTGCAGCAGCAATAAGCATAGCAGTTTGGATTTTTCCAGATTGTTCTGGTTGTCTAGCGATGGCTTCAAGAGCAGCCGCACCAATTTTTCCAAGACCGATACCTACACCTAGTACAATAAGACCTGCACCAATAATTCTAGGGATTTCCATAATATATAATTTAAAAAATTGTTTTTTTTCTAATTTTAATTAATGAGCGTGGTCATGCTCGTGCTCTTCCACAGCCATACCGATAAACAAAGCCGAAAGCATTGTAAAGATATAAGCCTGCAAAAACGCTACTAATACTTCCAATAAATAGATTACCAATGTCAGGAATGGAAACGCAACACCTGCAATCCAGTTTTTGAAAATGTAAATTGAACCAATCAAAGTCATTACAACGATGTGACCAGCTGTCATATTTGCAAAAAGACGAATCATTAATGCAAATGGCTTAGTCAATGTTCCTAACAATTCAATCGGCAACATAATAAACTTCATTGGAACAGGAACGCCCGGCATCCAGAAGATGTGTTTCCAATAATCTTTTGACCCGGAAAAAGTCGTAATCAGATAAGTCATAATAGCCAGGAAGAATGTAATCGCAATATTACCGGTTACATTAATTCCAAAAGGCATCAAACCTAGAACATTCAGGAACAAGATGAAGAAAAATACCGTTAAAAGATACCCCATAAATCTCTTATACTTGTGTCCGATGTTAGGAATCGCAATATCATCTCTTACGAAAATAATGATTGGCTCCAGAAATTTAGCAACACCTGAAGGAATCAATGACTTTTTATAAGATCTTGCCATTCCACCGAACAGAACAATCATCAAAACCGCCACTAAGAAAATCACCAAAACACTTTTAGTAATAGACAAGTCCAAGACTCTTTTTTCAGTTGGGTGATGAGCTTCGTCTAATGTAATCGTTCCTTTAGAATCTGTTCTGTAGATTTTTTCGTGGTGAAGTGTATAGAATTTACCATTGCTTTCTACCGGAGAACCGTGGATAAACTCATGACCATCCACACCCTTTGTATTACTCATAAAGAAATGAAATCCTTCATCATAAATAATCACCGGCAATGGAAATCCGATGTGATGACCATCCTTATCTACCATAATCGCCACGTCGTGAGCATCCAAAATGTGATGATCCACAAACTCTTTGACTTCTTTGGTTGCTTTGTCTTTTTCAGAAAGTTCAGAAGTTTCAGTTACAGGTTTACCGTGTTGATTTTCAACATTTTCGTGCTGAGCAAAAGCGCTTGCAAACATCAATAAACTGTAAAATAAAATTGCCGTTTTCTTTAGCATCGGTAGATTTTTTTTTCGTTTTGCAAAAATAGACTATTTTTTTTCTTTTGAAGAATATTTTTACTGTTTTTTGTCATAATTAATTAACCGAATTGCATAGTATGTAAGCAACGCTGTCAGAACAAAATACGGAATGATAAAATGGAACTTGTAGCCTGGGATTTCCTCGAAATGAAGCTTATTTTTTATCAGATACATCATCCCGAATTTCACCAGAATCAGCCCTATCACCGCCAACCCGAGGAATTGTGGAATGATTTTGTTAATAAGAACAATCAATGTTATCATCATCATAAAGATAATGGCGAGGAACAGATAAAACTTAATGATAACCACTTCGTCAAGATGAAATGCAAATTTCCAGATTGTGAAATGTATAATAAATGTGAGAAAAAATATCACACTGATAATAAGGTTACTTTTGTTTTGCATCGTCCTGTTCTTCTTTATTTAAAATTTCGAGTCTTTTCAAAGTTGTATATAATGAAAGGCAAAGACCGGTGAGTCCTATCACTAAAACCAAAACATTGGACCCGGTTTCAAAATACAAATCCAACTGATGTCCGCCCCAAAAAGCAATTCCAATGATGAACAGCATCTGAAAAACAACAGACGAATACTTTCCATATTTTCTAAAGGAATCGGAGGCGTTATTTTTTTTGTCTTCCAATTTTTGATTTTTGCAAAAGTAATGAAAGTATTTTATCTTATTCTTATTGTAGATTTTAACACAAAGTGCACAAAGATTTCTTTTGAATTATTGAAAATATTTTAGGTTCACAAAGGCACTTTGCTTATAAAAGAAGTATAATTGTAAAATCTAGTTTGTCATTCCGTAATCTCGACAGCTAAGTTTAGATTGACTCCGTCGAACCACTTCGTTAGGTTTCCTACGGAATGACAATATTGTATTTAATGCTAAATGTTGTTTTTACCTAGAATCTGCAGCCCGACTTGAGCGGAAATCCTTTTTTGCTTGGACTTAGGTTCTATTTAGATTGAAAGCTTGTGCAAAAAAGATTGGGAGCGGAAGGCGGATTAAGCTGCCCAAATAAAATAAACGATGACTGATAAGTGATGATTGATAATTCTAGAGTATGATTCTGTAACTTTCGTTTAAATTTTCTTATTTTTGCAACCTTAAATATCTTATTAAAGTTATGTTTAACAGTTTACAAGACAAGCTAGATAAAGCGCTTCATAATATTTCCGGACGTGGAAAAATCACGGAAATCAACGTTGCAGAAACGGTAAAGGAAATCCGAAGAGCATTGGTGGATGCCGATGTAAATTATAAAGTTGCCAAAGACCTTACAAAAAGAGTTCAGGATAAAGCGATTGGTGAAAACGTTTTGACATCACTAACGCCGGGACAATTGATGACGAAAATTGTTCATGACGAATTGGTGGATCTGATGGGTGGTTCACAAGAGGGGATCAACCTTTCCGGAAAACCTACTGTGATTTTGATTGCCGGTCTTCAAGGTTCTGGTAAAACGACTTTCTCAGGAAAATTAGCCAACTATCTGAAACAAAAAAGAAGTAAAAAACCACTTTTGGTAGCTTGTGATGTTTATAGACCTGCGGCGATCGACCAGTTGAAAGTTCTGGGAACTCAAATCAATATTGAAGTTTATACTGAAATCGACAATAAAAATCCTGTTGCGATTGCTGAGAATGCAATTAATCATGCCAAGTCGAAAGGCTTTGACACGATTATCGTGGATACGGCTGGTCGTTTGGCGATTGATGAGCAAATGATGAACGAAATCAAGTCTGTTCATCAAACCATTAAACCAACTGAGACACTATTCGTTGTAGATTCGATGACAGGACAAGATGCTGTGAATACAGCAAAAGCCTTCAATGACACTTTGAATTTCGACGGTGTTGTTTTGACCAAATTGGATGGTGATACTCGTGGGGGAGCTGCGTTGACAATCCGCTCCGTAGTTGAAAAGCCAATCAAATTTATCTCTACCGGAGAAAAAATGGAAGCGCTTGACCTTTTCTACCCGGAAAGGATGGCGGACAGGATTCTCGGCATGGGCGACGTTGTCTCCTTAGTAGAAAGAGCTCAGGAACAATTTGATGAGGAGGAAGCAAAAAAGCTACACAAGAAAATTGCTAAGAATGAATTTGGTTTCGATGACTTTTTGAAACAAATCAACCAAATTAAGAAAATGGGTAATATGAAGGACTTGATGGGAATGATTCCTGGTGTTGGGAAAGCGATTAAAGATGTAGATATCAATGATGATGCTTTCAAACATATCGAAGCTATCATCCACTCGATGACACCGGAAGAGAGAAGAAGACCTTCTATTATTAATATGCCTAGAAAACAAAGAATCGCCAAGGGTTCCGGAAGAAAGTTGGAAGATGTGAATGCGTTAATGAAACAATTTGATCAAATGGGCAAAATGATGAAAATGATGCAAGGCCCTCAAGGAAAACAAATGATGCAGATGATGAGCAAAATGCCGAATATGCCTGGAATGGGTGGTGGATTGTTTGGGAAGTAAACCAATAATAATAAATAAAAAAAAATACAGCGAAGTAAGTGTTACTTCGCTGTATTTTTTTATGTTAATACTTTACCCAAACTTCTATTGCATCATCATTACCTTCAACCCCATCTATATTTTTATCATTAACCTGAATTTTTAAATTAGTATTAGAATACTCGTTCAAATTAATTATTTTGGACTTTTCGGTATTATTATCTTGATATTTCAGAGTAAGTTTACCAGCTAAATAATCAAAATTCCAAGTACCACTGATATTTTCGATATAATCACAGACATTATTAATTATACCGCTATTTTTGTAAGATCCCTGAAGATCTTTTTGAATAATAATTCTATCATCTGTATCACATCCTTTTACATCATAATTTTTACCCCGAAATTCATAATGGCTAATTTTCCAATTTCCGGATATATCTACTGGCTTTGTATCTTCTATCGTATCATCTTTGCAGGAAAATGATAAAACTGCGGCAAAAAGTAAAAAAACTATTTTTTTCATGTTACAAATATAATAATTAATTACTATCTATTTTTAAGTAGCAACCACTGAGACTTTTTAATAGTATTTCCATTATTATTAAACGAAAAAACAACCCAATATGTATCAGAAGGTAGTGGATTTTTATTAAAATCTTTTCCGTCCCACTGAAATGAATCTGTATGTTGATACACCTCAAAGCCCTGCCTGTCGTATACATTCAATTTTACATTTTCGAAATCTTTTAATACAGAATAGTCCCAATTATCGTTAACTCCATCTCCATTCGGAGAAAAAGCATTAGGCAACATTATATCCTGAGTTCCCGGGTCAACCGGTGGACGAAGCAAGAGTACTTCTTTTATTATTGAACAAGTTCCATTATCTATCAGCAAAAATACTTTGGATAGAGAAGTCAGATATTCTTCCTTATCATCTTTTATCTCTGCGCTTGTTTGGCCTTCAGCATCTTGATATGATGGATAAAACCTGAAAGTTTCTCCGTTATAATTATTAATAATCGTTGACAAGTCATAATAATAATTATCATCCATCTGATGTTTGTAAGGTAAAATTCCGTCTTTAATATCGGCAATTGGATTTGGAAGCGGCTGATATGTCACTTTAACTATTTCATAATAACCGTCAGTTGCCGTAAGTTTGTAAACAAACCTATCCTGAGACAGGGAGCTTTTATTAATTACAGTTTCAATATTTTCATTAATAACCTTACTTGTCCCATTTAGCGGTTGAGTTATTATTTCTAATTTTGAAGGCACATGTGATCCGGATTGAAATAATGCTTTTACACTGAACGGTGAGCAAACTTTACCCGCATCAATTTCAAAAATGTTATAAGGACAATCTACAACATTGACACTCGGAGTTGAAAATGTAAACCCTGGATAAGAAACTACACAATTATAAGTTCCTGGTTGAGTGGGTTGATAAACCGAACTCGTAGCTCCAATAATATTTACCCCATTTCTTTTCCATTGGAATCCCTCAAAATCAACATTGCTTAAACTTAGAAATACTCCTTCCTGTATACAAGCACCATTCACATTTATATAAGGATCATTTGAAAACCCCGTATAACTGCTTCCATATCCGGAATACATAAAACCTCCAAGTACGTCAATCATGAGAGATTGATCTGAGCTGATTTCAACATTTCCTTTTATTAAAGGTATACTGAAATATTTCCAATCCTCTTTTCCTACAATTTCCGAATATGATGTTAGTGTGTTACCATTTAGTTTTATAGTTGCGGATTTAGGTGATTTTATATTCAATTTAGTCTCTGTTGATTTTGCACCAATCTTTTCTATATAGGGTATAACTATTGTATTGTTATGAGATTGGCTAGGTAACGATGAATAATCTTTGTCTAATGGATAAGAAAAAGTCATCCCACTTGAGGAATAGGTCTGATTGAAGCCGGGTCCCCTTACTAAATTTTGAAAACCTCCGATCATCTGATAAAGATATATCGGTTCTGATGCTTTAATATACATCGCTGTTGTAGGAATTATTTTGCTTTCAGCATTTTTAAATGATGGCTGACTACTATCAACAAATTTATGCGTGCCATAGGGTCCGATAAAATATTCGCCCTTGTTTAAAGTAATGTAAGAATTAATTTCATTATTAAAATATAACTTCGTATTATCTTTGGTTGCTACAACAAGGATTTTTTCCATAACCCCTTTTTCTGACTTTGTCATACCATTAACCATGAAATATTCTTTACCCAATTTTTCAATAGGGACAGATTGATCCATATTAGCATTTCCACCGCTTTCACCTATATCCTGACTGGCTATATTACCATTACTTACAACAATTGGTTTATCTGATGTTATTAATGAACCAATCGGATTGGGATCATTATCATCTAATATTGGTGGATTACTAATGTTATTCTCTTTTTTTAAAGCTAAAAAAATAAAGCTTTGTCCCTTGTTAAGTGTCACATTGATTTCATCGTCAGTTCTTCCATCCGAAAACTTCAATCGTTTATCATAATTACTGAATTTAACATGAGTATTATCCTGGGTTGCCATAACAGATGTCTGGTAGTTCTTATCCTTTGCAGAATTACCATAAAGAACATTTTTGTCATTAACTAAAAAAAACTCTTTACCTAAGGCAGATTTTCCTTTTGAAGCAAATATTTCACTGATGCAACCTGCACGAGCTGAACAGCCTGCTATCCTGAGGCTCGCAAAAAAACTGTATTGTCCTGACAGATGAAATCCCATCTCTACAGGAGTCATTGTCCGCCTGACAACTCCAGTATCAATCATAGAATCATCATTGATAAAATATGACACCGGATTATCTTTAGAAACAATAACCTGGTCAATTAAAGTATTATTATTATAAATATTAACAGGGAAAGGATTACTTCTATCTGTAGATATATACAAATAGGTTTCTTCCATAACAATATCTTCACCTCTGTAATAAGGGGGAAACCAGTGTTCCAAATCTAGCTGAGCAAACATTGATATATTACTCAAAAATAAAACACCGAACAAAAAACGACATATAATACTCATCCGCAACAAAAAAAGGACTACTAAAAGTAGCCCTTTTTTTTAAGATACACAAAATATTAGTGAATATCCCAGAATAATTTTGTTACTGCCTTGTCGCCTCCAATTTTAGAAGCTGCGGCTCTAACATTTGTACCATTCAATACATATTCCTGATCAGAGTATGGCATTCTTACCGGTACACCTTCTATTTTAGAGTTTGGTGGATTTACAAAAGTCGGGTAATCTAACCTTCTTGAGAAATTCCAAGCTGCAAAGCCTCTATTGAATAGTGAAACCCATGCCTGAGTACCAATACTTTTTTGCCAAGTAGCAGCATTGTACGGATTAGCAGCTAAGTAGGCAGCAGTGTTAGCAGTAGAAACACCATTTTCAAGCATAGAAGCTGTAATAGCTTCATCATAAAATGTTTGTGCAGAACCACCCACATTGTAACCTCTGGCTGCTGCTTCAGCTTCCATAAATAGTACTTCAGTATAACTTAATAGGCTAGCAGGCGCATCTTTACCAAGGAAAAAATCTTTCATATGTGATCTTGAACCAAAAGCATTTTTAGATCCAAATTTACCTCCTACATATGCTCCACCAACTGTTGTAAACCAAACTGCTAAACGAGGATCATTATTGGCTTTCATTGTATTAATAACTAATTCTGAAGGAACAAAGTCATTTCTTCCAGAAGCAACTAGATCATCAAATATAGGATTAGTAAATGTTCCTTTATCGAAGACAAATTTATATGATTCATCTTCTGAAGCAATTACACCACTTGCTATTGCAGATTCAGCAGCAGCTTTAGACGTAGTAGGATCAACATCTGCCAAATTAAGAGCTAATCTTAACTTAATAGAGTTTGCAAAATGTTTCCATTTTGTCATATCCCCTGAATAAATTAAGTCACCACCATCTTCATAACCAGAATCAGACACATCAATTTTAGCGATTGCCGCATTGATTCTACTTAATAAATCTGTATATATTGTCTTTGCATCATCATATTTTGGTGCAAACTGACCTTCGTCCGCATTCAGTGCATTGAAGTAAGGTACATCTCCATATGTATCAACAATATTTTCCCATACAAACAATTGAGATATCTCTAATGTTGCCCACTTATTATTCTGTACAGCTGGTGTATTAGCTTCAGATGCTAAATTTTTCTTAGCCTGTTCAAAATTATTCAAAGAATAAACATACATCCTGTTCCAGTTATTACGGGGCTGGTTTCTTGTAACCAGGTCATAATTGGTTTCATCGATATAAGTTGTTTCCGCCCATTGCTGTACAAAAAATCTGTAATTATTAAAATTAACACTTCCAGTAAACATATAGTAGGAAGACTGATATTGTCCGGTAGCAAGTAAGCTCTTTGACTGAAGTACACTTGGGTGCTTCGGGTCTTCATTTAATGAAGTCAGATCACGCTCACATGATGTAAGACTGAATGCTGCTAAAACCCCAGCGATTAATATATTTGAAAACTTTTTCATTTTTTTAATTTTAGAATTTAAATGTTACATTAACACCTATATCACGTGTTGTTGGTAAAGAACCAATAGAATATCCATAAGAGTTAATTCCTCCTCCTACTTGAGCTTCCGGATCAGCAAAAGGTAAATTTTTATGAATGATCCATAAGTTTCTTCCTACAATTGAAATTTTAGCATCATGGATTGAAGTACCTGTCAATAATGACTTAGGTAAAGTATATCCGATACTTGCTTCTCTTAGTTTTACAAAAGATCCGTCATAAACAAATCTCTTGGCAGGCATATACTGATATCCGTCTAGTGATCCAAAAGATTCCGGATCAACAGTTACAGTTGTATTGACCTGACCATTAGGATTTACACCCGGCCATATAGTACCACTTTCTCTGTAGTTTTCAGTACCTTCATAAAGACCAGTTGCCAAACCATAATATTGGTCAAGAGAGAATACATCTCCTCCTTTTCTTACATCAATAAGGAAGCTAAGAGAGAATCCTTTGTAATTGATCGTGTTTCTTACACCTCCAATCCAATCCGGAGTTGTATTACCGATTACCTGATTTCCTTGTCTTAAATATCTACCAGTTGTTGGATTTACTACAGGCTGTCCATTTAGATATACATAATCCGATCCGATGATGGTACCCCAAGCTTCTCCTTCTCTAGCATTTAATGACACCCCACCTTGGAAACTATTCAATAAGATATTACTTACGTCACTAACGCTATTATGAAGTAATGAAACGACTTCGTTTGTATTTTTTGACCAGTTAGCATTAATATTCCATGAGAAATCCGTTGTTTTGATTGGAACTAATCCTAATTGAACTTCGTAACCCGTATTATCAATTCTTCCGGCATTGATTGATGCATTAATCAAACCTGCTGCAGTAGAAATTGGAAGGTTAATAATTTGATTTGTAGTCTTTGTCTTATAATAAGCAAAATCCAAAGTAATTCTGTCTTTCAAGAAATGTGCTTCAGTACCAATTTCAAATTCTTTTGATTTCTGTGGCTTCAAATCAGCATTTGGCAACGTTGTCTGCGAACCATAGATCATCTCTGATGAATCATAGTGAGCTATACTCTTATAATATTGATTAAGCATATACTGAGAAGCTGTACTTCCTACTTCAGCATAATTTGCTCTAATTTTCCAGAAATTTAACCAAGGAGCTTTAATTAACTCCGATGCAATGAATGAGCCGGTTACTGATGGATAATTATAAACATTGTTTGCTTTAGGCAAAGTTGAACTTTGGTCAATTCTCCAAGTAGCATCTAAATAAAAAGTCTTATAAAAGTCGAATGACGCAGTCGCATATCCACTATTAGTTTGGGTAGTATAAACATTCTCATCTGACGTTAACATTGGTAACGCAGAGTTTCCTAATGCATATACGTGAGGAACAACCAATCCTCCTTCTGTTGAATTGTAGATTGAATTATAATAATTTCTTCTGATATTTCCCCCAACAATACCACTTACATTGATATCTGAAGTGATATCAAATTTATAATTAGCATACAAATCATAGTTGGTTTCTGTCTGAGTAATATCCTGTCTTGCATAACCGGAACCAACATCTTTACCTGAATTTCCAAAAGCTTGTGCTAGTGAACCAACAGCAAGTCTGTTTTCAATCATCAGATTGATTCTGTCCTGTGATACTTTACCGGTAACTGAAAAATTCTTTGCAATATCATAAGTTAATTGTCCATAGCTAAAAGATCTTGTTCTTTTATCTGAAGAATAATTCTCATAAGCTGCAAAATACGGGTTATTCCAGAAAATTGGTCTGTGGTCACTTGAATCAACCATGTTCCAAGTCACGTTACCATAATTGTTGAATTGCGAAGGATTTCTTACATTATTAAAGTAAGCATCCCTTTGTGCCAGAATATCAACATTGGTTTGCCACCATTGTCTAAAGCCGCCAATTGTATTATCAGAATATCCTGTGATATTACGTCCTCTTGTATCCTGCAATGTCAATGTAGAGAAAAATGAACTATGCAACTTATCAGTTAGGTCATAATTGATTTTTAAAGAGAAGTTATTTTTATTAATGTGAGAGTTTGGCATTAAACCATCAGACATCATATTCTCATATGTAAAAGCAATATTTTTCCCTTTCTGTCCTTTTTCCAGACTGATGCTATTTACATAAGTAACAGGATTATTAAAAAATTTAATCGGTCCATTTTTAGCAGCAACCCAAGGTGTTGCTTTACCATAATTTGGAGATGTTGGATCAAAAGCATCCCATTGATATACTAACAAGTTTGGATCAAACTGAGGTCCCCAAGATGCATCTTCTGCAAAATTTGCATAATAATGTCCATCCGGTGCCGGATCTTCTGTATAAAATGAAGGATCATATCCACCTCCATATTTGCTTTGGTATTTAGGGAATGTGCTTTTATCTATAAAGCCACTTTGAATTGATGAAGACAAAGTAACTCCCCAAGAGCCATCATCTTTCCCTTTTCCATTCTTAGTAACAATTACGATAACACCATTCAGACCTCTTTCTCCATAAAGTGCAGAAGCTGCAGCTCCTTTTAATACGTTGATGGATTCAATATTGTCCTGGTTTATGTCTGACAAAGCATTACCATAGTCAATATTAGCTCCAAAAGTGGTATTATTATTAACAGGAGACCCATCAATTACAATTAAAGGATTTCCTCCTCCCAGAGTTTTAACACCTCTTATCAAAAGATTGGCAGAACCACCGAAATTGTTGGTCGTTGTTACATTAAGACCAGCAATTTTACCTGATAACTGGGATGCAATATTCCCTGTGTTCGTTGTACCATCAGATAAAGCATCTGCCTTAATCTCCTGAGAAGCATAACCCAAAGATTTTTTTTCTCTTTTGATACCTAAAGCCGTTACTACTACGCCTTCGATATCTTGCGTCTTTGCAGTATCTTGTACCTTTTGTGCAGAAACTACTGCAAAAGATGACGAAAGAACTACTGCCAACACGCTTGTTGTTAATTTTTTCATATCAAATCAAATTTTTCAATAAACAAATTTGCAAAACTTAATTAATATATGCAATACAAATTGTTAAAAATAGTTAAACTTCTTTTAGAATTCAATATTATTAAAAAAAAATAAAAAAATTTAGCAACTTAAAAAAAACTTTAAACAATTTATTACATATTAAATTTATAGTAAAATTTATGTAAAAAAAAATAAAATATAAATATAAAAATGATTAATAAAAACATTTTATAACCAAAATACACAAAAGCACAAAACCAAAAGGCCATCAATACAATAACTTGAAATACATATAAAATAAAAAAACCATCTCTTTTGAGATGGTTTTATAAATATATTCTAATAATAAATAAATTGTTTATAAATTAATCAATATATGGATTATTTTGAACTTCCGCTTGTGGAATTTTAAAGCTCAATTTAGGGTCATCGTAGCTATAACTTGTATTAGGGAAAAATTGATGATTAGATCCCCTTGTAATAGTTGCTTTGTTACGTTTCATGGCTAAATAACTTTTACCTTCACCCCAAAACTCAATTCTTGTATTTCTATAAATAAAATCTAGTAGTGATTGTCCAGCAAGTCCATCAATATCAGCACTTAAATTAGCCTCAGCATTAGCACCAATATATCTGTTTCTAAGATAATTCTTCAAAATTGTTTTTGCTTGAGGCTCATTTCCAGACTTAGCTAATGTTTCTGCAGCGAGCATATGAAATTCATCTATCCTCATATAGATATAATCATCAGTTACATTACGAGCTCCTTGAATTTTTCTTGCAGCATTATAAAACTTATTTGTTGGAAAATATTTGTATCCATTAAATTCCCCAGCAAATTGCTGTTTTCTAATATCATAATCTTTAATAGAATTTACTAAGCCCGCATCTGCTGTTTTATAATCTCCAACTGATTGATAACTGTATGTAAACATATCCATTTGTCCCCACCAACTAATTAAATCAAGACCATTATCATTTGTCAAATCGAACCCCCACATCCAACTAGGAGTAGTAATTAAATTAAAACCACCATTATATTTTCCATCAATACCGCCAACTGCTTGATCTTGAGTAGTAACTGGATAAGTACTATTTGTAATTAAGTCAACAGACAAAGTTGCTGCCTTACCATTTTCACCAATGGCAGCGTAGGTATATGCCAATAAACCTTTTGCAACGCTCTTATCGATATAACCTTTGTTTGGCCTAGTATATTTATCTAAAAGATTAATAGCGGTTGTGAGATCTGAAATGATTAGATTATATACTTCAGATTGTTTTGATTTCGGTTGTGCCGATTGTTGGGGCATTGTGTAAACTGGAATCGATGCTTCATCCGGCTTATATGATGGATTGTAAAACTGCATTAAATAGAAATAAGCGTAAGCTCTAAGGGCTTTTGCCTGACCCATTATATATTTATCCGAATCAGTTACAGGAATAGCATCATTCCCCCCCAAATCATTAATGATATCATTAGCTCCACCAATTACTCTATAATAATATCTCCAGCCAATATAGTTAGGTGTATTTTGAGTAAAATCTATTGTTGATGTGAGATTTGCTACACGTAAATATCTGTTGTAGCCATTTCTGGCTAAAGCCATATCACCAGATAACAAATCACTAATAATATCATAACCTTTTTGTCCAAAATCTTCATGGGCAGTTGTACCTCCAGTAGCTGTATTAATCATCATTACATACAGACCGTTAAGCTTAAACTCTGTTTTCGGAGTGGCAATTGTTTCTGTAGGAGCTGAATCCAAAAATTCTTCATTACATGAAATTGCAAGAACCGAAATTGTAGATAATATAAAAAATATTCTTTTCATTGTCTTATAAATTAAAAATTTGCTTTTACTCCAAAAGTCAAAGTTGACAAAGGAGCATAATTATATACGTCGGACTGTCCAGTTTCTGATGTAACAGGATTAAATCCTTTTCTTTTTGATTTTAACCAAAGGTTATCTCCAGATATTGATAATGTAAGACTGTTTAGTCCAGTTCCATTTAAAATATCTTTTGTAAATGTATATGATATATTAACATTATTCAACAAAAGATAATCTGACTTTGTCAGAAATCTTGTAGATCTAGCTGCAAAATTAATATCAGTTCCATTTGCATTAGACAATCTTGGGATATCTGTTATATCTCCTGGATTTTTCCAACTTCCATGGATGTCTTTGTGCCAATTTCCATTACCTGCAATCATATTACCCATCAATGTTCCGTATGCAGCATCATAAGAATAGCCACCAATACTATATAACATCTGCGCACCAATTGCAAAATTCTTATATCCAAAAGCTAAATTCACAGCTCCTCTCAAATCTGGAATTGCCGATTTACCTACGAATTTTTGTGTAGCGTCAGCATATGTTTCTGTAATTCCTTGAGAAATTACTGTATTTGGATTAGCTTGTTGAAATTCATACAAAGAACTGATTTTTTGATCCCCTGCATCAAATTGTCCATTTCCATTTTTATCAACATAATGCATAACCCATTGTGCTGCACCAGTCTGAGAATTAACCCCTGCCCATTCTCTCATATAATAGTCGTAGATAGAATAGCCTTGTGCTCTACCATATCCTGCTTCTCCAGATACATCTAAAATCTTTGGAGCCAAGGTTGCAGGATCAAAAGGCATTTCTAACATCTTGTTTCTAGTATGTTCTCCATTAATAGTCAAATCTAAAAAGAAATCTTTCTTTTTAAGTATATGTCCTGTGACTGAAAATTCGATACCTTGATTAAGTAGTGCACCACTATTTGCTTTTCGAATAGCCTCTGCTGTTGAAGGGGCTAATCTTGTATCAAAAATCAGATTATCGGTTCTATCCCTGTAGAAATCAACAGTTCCTTCTATGATTCTATTTTTGAATAATGAAAACTCAATCCCTGTTTGAAATTTCTTTTTCTTCTCCCAAGTTAAATCGGGGTAACCATACCTATTGAAAGTTGTCGCGATAGCTCCCATCATACTTCCAACATCATAAACATTGTAACCAGGATAGTAGCCAATATTCTGGTCTGTAGCATTACTTGCAACCAATGCCTGGTCACCTACTAAACCATAACTTGCTTTTAATTTAAGTAAAGGAAATATATCATTATTTATGAAACCTTCTCTAGACAAAACCCAACCAAGACCAATAGATGGAAATACATCCCATTTGTCTTTTAAGAATCTTGAAGATCCATCTCTTCTCACTGTGGCTTGCAAATAATATTTATTATCAAAATCATAATTTACTTGTCCAAAAAAACTTTCAAGTTTATAATCATAAACATAAGAATTTAGGCCTGTATTTGTAATAGAATTATTAAATTCAGGAGTATAAGGATCTACAAGACCTGACTTACTTCCAGCAAGAAATCTATACTCATAGTAGTTCGATTCATGTGCTGCAAATGCTTCTATTCCATGTTTACCAAATCTATTTTTATACCTCAATAATTGTAAAAAATTCCAAGTAAACATCTCTGCCTTAGTTTTATACAAAGAACCACCTGTTGCTACAGCACTTCCATAATAAGGATTTGTCAAAAGATCTCTATTATTATTATAATATTGACCAGCAAATCTTGTTTCAAAAGTTAAATTTTTAGCTAAAGTAGCATCCATATTTGCATTATAATTTAACTCATGCTTTCGATAATTATTTATATTATAAGTAGCATCTGCAATTGCATTTGTTCCAAGTCCAAAACCTCTTGATCTCCCAGCTTGATTACCATAATCAAAAACATCTCCAACTCTTGGATCGTAAACATTATTACCATTTGCATCTTTTAAAAATAGAGGGTAGATGGATGGTATATTATCTGCAAACCAAAAAATGCTACCAGAATCAGATGTTTGACCATTATTTTTTGATTTTGTAAAAGCGTATCCCATATTGAATGTACCTTTTAACCAACTTTTTGGTTGGAAATTAAGATTCATCCTTGTTGTATATCTTTCAAAGTTTGAGTTGATTGAATAACCTTCATCTTTTAAGTAGCCAAAACTTGTGTAATATGTTGTCTTATCAGCTCCCCCACTCATGCTTAGATTTGTTTCAGATCTCAAACCTGGTTTAAAGGCATAATCTCTCCAATTTTCAGGAGTATATCTTCTTTGCACACCTTCTCTAACTTGTCTTGTATTAGGATCAATCAGATTGGCACCTGGTACATTCCAAAGATTATAAGCGGTACTAATTCCTGTCCCTCCAAACAAACTATTGCTAGCTACATCAGCAGGATTTGGCTTATTAGTAAGTCTGGCTTGATTATATAAACCTTCCCAAGCTAAAGCAATGTATTCCTCCGGCGACTGTACTACATCATATCTTGGAATCAAGGCTGTATTAACCCCTATTTTAGATTCGACTTGAATATAAGAACGATTTGCTCTTCCTCGTTTAGTATTTATAATCACAACTCCATTCGCACCTCTTGCCCCATAAATTGCTGTAGCTGAAGCATCCTTAAGAACGGTCATACTTTCAATATCATCCGGATTGATAACAGAAATATTACCTTCATATGGGGTACCATCCAAAATATACAATGGACTTCTATTACCATTTACAGACCCAAAACCTCTGATTCTAATATCAGCATTGGCACCTGGTTGGCCAGATAAATTAATAACTCTTACACCAGCAACTTCGCCTGCTAAAGCTTGCGAAACATTGGTTGAAGCTTTGTTGTCAAGAGATTTCATATTTACTTGACTGGCTGTTCCAACAAACTCGCTCCGATTAACTTTGCTGTATCCAACAACCATCACTTCTTCAATGTCTTGTGTTTTTGTAGAATCCTTTACCGTCTGTGCAGAAACTATTGCAAATGACGATGAAAGAACCACTGCCAACACACTCGTTGTTAATTTTTTCATATCAATTTTAATTTTTCAATTTCACAAAAATGCAAAACTTTATTAAAACACACAACAAAACTGTTAAAAACATGTTAAGTATATAGTATATAAGCCCGCATTATTTATAACTTTACTGAGTTATTTTTTATTATGCTATTAATACAAAACTTCTCAGAAACCTTCATAGAAGCCGGATGCGACGAAGTCGGAAGAGGCTGCTTGGCCGGGCCTGTGGTTGCTGCTGCGGTAATTGTTGATAAAAATTTTAAGCAAAATTTAGTTAACGATTCTAAAACGTTAAATTTTCAGACAAGACAAAATCTGGACAGATATATCCGCGAGAATGCAGTAGATTTTGCAATAGCAGAACTACCTCCTGAGTTTATCGACCAGCATAATATTCTCAATGCAAGTCTGCACGCTATGCATCTTGCGCTCGATCAGCTCAAAATAAGGCCTGAACTGATTTTGGTAGATGGTAACAAGTTTCATCCATATAATTACATTCCGCATCATTGTATTATTAAAGGGGACAGCAAATATCTTTCAATCGCAGCTGCATCTATTTTGGCGAAAAACTACCGTGATAATCTGATGATAAGACTTCATGATGAATTTCCCGATTATGGATGGAATACAAACTTTGGCTATTGTACGAAAACACATCAAAAAGCTTTGAAAAAATTCGGGCCGAATATCCATCACAGAAAATCTTTCCGATTAGAGTATGATATAGAAATTGACTAGTTTCTAAAAACAAATTTTGTAAATTGCTTCTTTATATAGAATAAGAATGCAGAACACCTACTCCGTCATCAATGCTTCGGCTGGTTCCGGCAAAACTTACACGTTGGTTCAGCGGCTGTTGATGATCTGTCTTAGATTTCCGAATCAGCCGGATGTGATCAGGACTATTATTGCATTAACTTTCACCAACAAAGCCGCCAATGAGATGAAAGAAAGAATTCTTTTTTATCTTGGTGAGTTTGTGAAAGAAAACTATTCAGAAAATCAAGACCTTAAAAACATTCAAAAAGCGCTCTCAGAGCAAGGATATCGAATTACATTAGACGATTTGAGACATCGTTCTCAGAAAGTTCTCGATTATATTTTACACCACTACTCTACGCTTAACATTGGAACGATTGATAAGTTCAACTCCAGATTAGTCAAAAGTTTTTCTTATGAATTAGGATTGGCTCAGAACTTCAACCTGGAGATTCAGCCGGAACCTTACCTGATAGAAGCGGTGGACAAAATGCTCGATGAAATTGGAGAAGACGAAACAGTTTCAGACGCTTTTATGGATTTTGTCAATTACAATCTGGACAATAATGAGCGGGTCAATCTGAATCAAACCCTTTATAATTCGGCGAAGAAATTTGTGAATGATATTCATTACCAGCCTTTGCAGGATAATAAAGATTTTGAATGGCAGGCTTATGAAAACAAGAAAAATGAGTTGCGGAAAAAAATCAGTGATAACAGAATCCAATCTTCGCAACTTGCGACACAAGCTTTAGAATTAATAAAAACCCGAGGAATTGATATTG